>Ga0247768_1000706_pt1 | contig 12100 bp, 13 predicted proteins | sample UWRJL016104C6_FD_179944 | JGI IMG/M metagenome (GOLD analysis project Ga0247768, IMG submission 179944) | Plant litter microbial communities from Arlington Agricultural Research Station in Wisconsin, United States - UWRJ-L016-104C-6 | ecosystem: Environmental > Terrestrial > Plant litter >... | reverse complement strand
AGTCTGAGTCGAAGTTACAGACTTTCTGTCCAGTTGTCTTCCCTTCGCGCTAGGCAAGCACTTCTCCCATGGATTAGAATCCGGTTGGTGGCCCGATGTGCCCCTGAAGACCTTCCCCCACTCATTAATGGGCTTGTAGAGTCTTGCATCGGAACGGCGGAAATTGCTAGCCGCAGCCTACATACCCTGGGCCATCGTTTGCTGATGTCAACGAGTCTCAGTCATAAGCTTCCTCCATCCCGTCTGGAGCGACCTTCTTCCCGTGAAAGTTCAACTGCTTCACTCCACTCCTATTGTGAAAGAATCAGTAACTAAGCCTGAAAGACCTTTGGCAGCTGCACTTCCAGGAACAGTGATGTTTTCGTTGAAGTCGCTCTCGCTAATAAAACGAAATCTGCGAGCCGGTATAGCAATGTGCACTTCTAAATGACATCAAAGCGAGACCAGGTGATCTTGTGAGCCACTGCGCGGGGTAGGCCTGTTTGACACAAGCCATTGGGCGAATATGAATTGGAAGGTTCTACAAAGTAGCCAAGCCAGAATCTAAGCGCTCATCTTCTGTCAACACAGGAAGCAGCAGTATGAGATCTTCCACGTGATATTCTTTGTTGTTTCCTTGAAACCTCCATTGATGGCGGTGCGGATAAATGGATACTGAGCAGTCGCGCAGTTTGATATTCTCGATTGTGGTATAGCTGCGACTTTGGGTCTTTGTAAAGGAAAACAAGCCTGTTGAAGAATATGAAACAACATGCTGAACGGAAAGGAACGAGAATCCTCCGGATCGATATCAGAAAGAACTGTTTTTTTTTTCAGTCTGACGGCTCAATCTCCAATGAGACCAAGTTGGGTGATGTCGAGAGGCACGGGATCCCATAAAAGGCGGCGACTGTTGCTGCTGCTATTGTCGCCTCAGCTCATCTTTTCATTTGACTTTAGTCCTCATTCACGTAGATCCTGCATGCCTTCTAGCCCTGGACATGGATTATCTTGCTTTCGAGACACGCTGTGCTGCTCTTGCAGGTGTTGCTGAGTGTGCTGTTCTTGCAGGTGTTGCTGAGTGTGCTGCTCGGTTCATGCTGTTGCTGCTCTTGCCGATTCTGCTCTAGCAACGCCCTCGAAGAGCCTCTGGACGCAAAGCTTTGTGTATCGTGAAGGACACATCGTCTCGGTTTGTTCCGTATCTCTTCTAACCGCCGACCAGAGACCACCAAAAGCCCGATTAAGAACCACCGAACACAAATAATAGGGTGTACACAGCAGCCAGTTCGGTCCTTCAATCATGAAGGCTCGTAATGGTCTGCGGGTGCTGCTGCTGGTTTTGGTCTTGCTTGAGCGAACCATTCCTTGCGGGCAAAAGGATACGTCTTCAGGCATAGTAAGATCGTCTAAAGCACGAAGGCATGATCGCCGCCAATCAACTGATGTACAAGGTGCAATTCGACCTTCGTATTGATGGCAAGGACCACATAGATGAATCCGCTGATTGTTCCACTCATGATATTGTTTCTGATCCGGACCGGGGACCCATTCCGACGCTCATGCACCTGCACCGCTAGTATTAGCGACGATGTCTATCAGGTTGTCCCTGCACCGGGGGCCTTGGCCCATGATTCATTTCAACTCAAGTTGAAGATTCAGTGCCTTGAGCTCATCACATTTCTCTTTACCGCCGCCAATGTCCATGGCCCGTCTACAAAAGCTCAGGTATCTGAGGAGTAGACTCCTGTTGTCGCAAAGACCAGACAAACACGCTCTTCTGCGAAGGGTGGATGAAGTTTGCTCTGCAGCGGCGCCTTGAGGTTTTCCCATTTACCATCTGCTCTCTCATACTCATCAGCACTTGTTGGATTGGCGTTGGGATTGCAGCTCTCGCTTGTGGCACCGATTTGCCAATACTTTTGCATCGAAGGCGAAAATGAGGAAGGCAAGATAGTACGCCTGGATAGCTTGATGGGGTTGAAAAAGGGGAATAAAGCTGCTCACTAGCGTAGATCCAAAAGCGAATGACGACGACGTCGGAAATCGAAAGGGACCATGTCTCGAAAAGATAAAAGAAGCGTCCAAAACCAGAGACACTCCTCCGGAGTTCTCCACCTTGTCCTTAAAGAGTTCGTCAAGCCGCTCACGAATTTCTTGCCCTGTACGACGGGGATGGAATAACCAGTCAACTTCATTTAAAACTGTCGCTTGATCCCATCGACGACGTCCAAGAAGAGCGCCCTCGATAGGGGAACTAGTCTCGATGGGTTCGCAAGGAGGATAAGTCCATGGAATTTTCAAAAAGGTGTTAGGCTTCCAATTCGGCTGACTAGGTCCTTGCATCAGGTTACGGTTGGCATTTGTAACTTCGATCCATGTTCCACAGAGTGGATTGTCTTGTAGGACCGGACATGAAATTCAGACCCGAAGAGTGGCGTTTGAAGGCCAAAAAATACTGCTGCTCTTCTCCGAGAACTGCAAACTGGAGCCAAGGCCAAAGGTGTTTGCGTTCATATTGAGTTGTGAATAGAAACTCGGCGCTTTTGGAGCAAGAAATAACCGTTTGTACAATCTTGAAACTAGGACGGATACGGGAGATTGACACGAATTGCTTCGAAATGATTAGTAGGGTGATGCTCGGCGCTTTCAGGCACGGCGCCCTAGAATCTGCCGAGTATTTGATTCTGAAGAGAATCACTGTTCTCATGGAAAGATCATATGCATTGTCGTCAAGGGCTGCAATACCCCGGTTCAACTCCACCAATGTATGGGACAGTGCTTTGAGCCCTGTTAATCTGGATAGTAGGAGAGTTCCGCATTTCATTTGGCACATAGAGTGCACACTCCTCCCGCACCCCTCTTTACACCATACGAGGTCCAGGATGTGGTCCTCGGTCATGCTTTCCAGGCAAAAGAAGAGATTGACCGCCAGCGGCCACCTGAGAGGGTTTCTGGTCGCGCACTCGGCAAGTGTGTGCAGACTCTAACTCATTTTTTTACTCAGAAAGTGAATAAAGAGACTACCCCCGATTTTGCTGCCTGAGTGTCAAGCACCCATAACTGTGGAAAACACTCTAGAACCGGAAAAGTACTCCATGATTTGGGCAAGCGCTCGGGCGAAAGACGGTACGGCCCAAACTTTGCCTCCTCGAAGGGGGTATAGCCGGGTAGGAGCAGGTGAAGCAAAGGTTGATTGTTGTCCGACTGAAACGGTCTTGTAGTGGAGTGTTCTACACAAAAAGCTTCCTCCTACGAGAAGGTTTCGCGGCGCAGTATTAGATGGTGGCGGCGTGTGTGTGTACGTGTGTACGAGTGTGCGTGTGGGTGTGAGTGTGAGTGTGTGGGCGAGTGAGTAGTTTGAAATAGTAGCTTTGGCCCCCCTACGAGGACATCTTGTGGAGATTGAGGGGGAGCGAGGGTTGAGTAAGGATTTGTTGAAGGGTTCCTGTTTCGCACCGGTGTGTGGAAAGGCTCCTCATTGGACAAGATCTGACAGCTCCATCTCCATATGTTGAAGATCCAGAAGTATGTTTTTTCCATGGAGTACCGCGCAGTCAAGGAAAGTTTTGCAAGATTTTGAAGCCATGAGCGGTCTTTAGGGGAAGTTGTGATGTTGAGCCGTTGATTGGTGTCTTCCCAATTGGCCACCGTAAAAGAACATAAAAACCCTGTTCCTTATTTCGGATTTCTTGACGAGCTCAGAACCGCATGCGACTCTGCAAAATTTTGAATAGTGTGATAGTAGAGAAGTAGATAGCATCCACAGTGAGGTGATAGAACCATGGATTTCGGCGTCACCCTCGTGATCGGGGTGGCTACCGCAAAGACTATCTCTGCAACCGGTCCTTGCAGACTGGGAGGGCTGTCTGTGAGTTCACTCTGAGCTGAGCAAAATCCGAGATCGGAAATGTCGTAAATGGCGACGAGTCAATTCAAGAGCCGTTCGTTGACCTTTCACCGGATTCTTTGAGACTGATTCATTTCTCTGCCATTCAAGCTGGCACGATCGTATTGTACAGAGGTCCACATTCCGCTCTTTCTGGTGGTCGGCTGCGATCATAAAGACTCCAGGTCAAATGTCTCGATGTCGATAGTGTGATCATGTGCGCATCGATGAATGCATAGCGAAAATCTGGATTTCTAGCCCGACGCTACTGGCGCAGATACGCGGCAGCCGTCACATTGATCATCAATGCAACTAAAATCGCGTGGTCCGACAATCGTGGAATAACCAGAACTCCAGAAATTCAGCTCGCACGGGGTTGGGGGTCCGCGCAACTGTGGTGAAGACTCCAGAGCGGATAGAACAGTTCCAGTTTTGGCGGGAGTGATGTGTTGTCCAAGCAGGATATTTGGTTTGGAGATCTCTTCATTTGCTAAGGCTCGCTTTCTTGGAAGAACGTAGGATAACGGAAAGCAAACTTGCACCGTATGTAGATGTTTTGATCTGAGTTCGACCCGTCTCACAATCAACCTTCTTTTCGTGAAATGCTGTAAGACACACGCTGAGACTCGTTCCGTAAATCGGATTCTAGTTCGGCGTCGATGGTATGATCGTCGTGCGCGCGTCAGGGAATACTCAAACTCTAGTTAGTTCCTCGCCAGATATCTCCTATTTTCAACAAGAAAAACCTCGGTCAAAAATTGCGGGTTTTGCTGGTGCAGATAGGCCGCATTCGTGACATTCTCAAACAACGAAGTAGAAGTCGAGATCGTCAAACAATCGCTGTTCATCCAGACTTCCAGTGACTGAGCTCATTTCCCCTTGTCTGCGGCTGGTACGACGGAGGTAGGAAAGTCAAATGGTCTGGTGTCGCTATGTCTCGATGTCTTCATACGTTCGACCTATCACACGATCACCTTCTTTTCGAGAACTGCTGTAAGAGACATGCTGAGACCCGGGGTGGGGATGATCATGCGTGCGTCGATGAAAGCATAGTCGAAATCTGGGTTCCCAGCCATGGGAAGCTCGTGAAAAAGAAATGCTGTATTCAAGTTGAAAAGCCTACTTGCATCGGTGAGAGGCGATGGCGTACGTATTGAGTTGGCTTCAAATAGCGCAATGAAGGTTGACTGATCCTGAAATTATCCAACATCCAGACTTCCAGCGACTGAGCTCGTTTTCCCATGCAGTAGGTGAGATGACTGGATAAAGAATAGGGAAGTGGAATGCGATGGTTACGTCGTATGTCGATGTTTTGATCTGCGTTGGACTTGTCGAGAGTCGATACCGTTTCTGGGAGAGGCCATAAGATCCAAGCCGGGACTGGGGCCGGAGATCAATGATAGTATCCCCATACGAGGAAAGCGGATGAGATTCCGGTTCATCAATGCCAGCGTTCCGTTTTCATCTAAAATCCAAAGGCCATTGAACTCAGACTCGAGTCGGCGCTCATGGGTTCAGACGTCGAATGTATCGACCATATGTCAATGTTTTGATCTGCGAACGACCTCTGCGAGTAAATACTTTAGTTGGAGCATCTTGAAGATGCACGGTGCAACCTGGACTGGAGAAACCCTTACTGACTTCATTGTTCAAAAAAGGTGCGATTTCGCGTCATCCATCTAAGTCTTCCGTTTCCACCTGGATCTGGCAAGCAGTTAAATTTAGTCTCGGACTCGGCGTCCATTAGTTCCGAGGTCGAATGTATCGTCCTGTTTCTTCCATACGTCGTTGCGTTGATCTTTGTGGGATGTTTCGCGATTCAACTCTTTCTGCGAGAGACAATGATATCCAAGCCGCGACTGGGGCTGGAGATCAGTCATGGAATCCCTCTGTGTGGAAAGCAGACGCATTCAGGGTCATCCAATTCAGCCTTCTATTCCACCATGACGAGAAAACCCATTAAATTCGGGCTCGAACTCGGCGTCCATGGATTCCAAGGTTGAGGGCACGTGCGGTTCAGTGTCATGAAAGGCTCGAAACCGGTCCCCATGGGTTTTGAGGTTGAACTTGAAATCGTTTCAAGACGACGTGGATTCGGAAAAGCCGAGACTGGGGCTAAATAATCAACCTTAAGAATGGCTTGTCTGCCATATGATGGACGTGAGATTGAAGCGTCCACTCTAATTATCGTGTCTTCGCTTTCAGGAAGTCATCCGGAAGCAATTGAATTCAAGCTCGAACTCGGCGGGAATGGATGCTGATGCTGAATGGATCTTCCACATGTCATCAAAGAATGCTCGTAATCGTCCTCCATGGGTTCTGAAATTGAGGCAAGTTGGGTCTAATGTCGACCAATGTTTGAAATCGTTGCCCATTGGTTGCGAGGCAGAACTTGAGTTCGTTTAAAGTCTACGTCGATTCGGAAAAGCCGCGACTCGGGCTGGAGAATCAAAATCAAGAATGGATTGCCAGCCAAATGATGTATGTGATGTGGAAGCATCTGCTCTGAAATCACACAATTGAGCTTTCCGGAAGACGTCCGAAAACATTCAAGGCTGGCTTGGGTTCGGCCCGGATGGTTGATTGTGAATGTCGGGTGACGTCAACAAAAGCTCGTCATCATCCTCCATGGGTTCTGAAGCCTCCACATGTCGTCAGTGAATGATTGTAATCGTCCTCCATGGGTTCAGAGGTTGCATATAATTTTCATCTGTCAAATTCCAGTACGATGTGTTCACGACACCTATACTGAATATGGGAGCAAGCGTTAATGAAAAGTCGGAAATGAAGTGAGAGGATCCTCTCTTTTAAAAGCCCAAACTTAGAGAAATTTGGTGTCAACGCGCCTCGGACGAGTTGACGCGAGCTTGTGCTGAATGTGGGAGCGAGCGTTAATGAGAAAGTCGGAAATGAGACGATCTTCTTTCTTCAGGCAATCACTCACAAACCACGAGGCCGACAGATCTGTCAATTGTGGCAAACTGTAGCCGATGAGGATGGAGAGACACGAAAAGCTGTAACGCCGAATACAATTCCGATTGCAAAGATCATAGGCGGCAGGGAGTCAAGGCGATGTCGATCTTGAACCAGGGTTTTCGATTCCATTCGATGCCAACGTCGGCTCGGAAGTGTCGAAACAACATGTACTGAATGTGGGAGCCAGCGTTTGGGACAGTGGAAAATGAGACGATCGGCTTTCTTCAGGTTATCCGTGACGAGAAACCTGGAGCCGGCGGGCTTGCGTCTATGTTGGCTCGAGGGAAGAATCCGATCCTGCATGCAAAGATCGTGGGCGGCATGGAGTTAAGGGGGTGTGGATCGTAAATCTGAAGTTTTCGATGTCATTTGAAATGAAAGTCGATTCGGATGTGTTGGAGCAATATGTACATATTGGGAGCGAGCGTTAATGAGAAAGTCGGAAATCGGACGATCTTCTTTCTTCAGATCATCTGTGACGAGAGACCAAGAGACGACCGAATAGTGTCCATGTCTGCTCTCGTGGTTGTGTGATAGATGGATGTGGTTCGTCCTTTTGCAGAATCTGGAGTGTGGCGGTCGTCGACGGCATGAGTTGCGGTTTAGCACATAGATCTGTACCTGAAGTCAAAACTCGGGAAAACCAAATGAGTCCGGAACGAACCACGTACTTCAAGAAAGTACGGTTTGGGGTTCTGATCTTGGACGTTCGAGGTTATCAACGCCCAAACGCACGATGGCAGTCATCAACTCACCAATCTCAAACCATCCCTTCTCAACTTCTTGGTGTGGACGCTTCGAATTGTCTAGACAGGCTGAAAACTGGTGAAGACAGATCCCCGATCCTCAGCCTATCCCTCAGCTCACATCACTGTCTTGTTTCGATAACGCAATCGAACGTCCTTCAGCATCGTCAAAGTATTCCGTCAGTCTATTCGAATTAGAAATTTGCCATAATATTGAGACGTACTAACTACTCACGATGAAGAATGAATAGTGATATATGCAAATGATCGTCATCTCTCCAATCCCACCCTATCCTTTCTCAACGTCTTCATTAGGCATGCCCAGCTATCGCATTGCTTTCTGTGTATTCCAGATCCTGTAACCATTTTATGCGACTCGGGGAAATGTATGGTCAGCCAGCTGGTATATGAATCAACTCGAAGAGTTGAGGATAGATACTCGATCCTGTGGCGGTCGTTTCCTGAATTAGCTTTGATTGTTCCGTTCCTAATAACGCAAATCGAACATTGTCCGGAAGTTTGGAAGCATCCCGTCCATTCTCTGAACGAAGGAACTTCCTGATGCCTAAAATGTCGATGCGCTTGGTAGGATCTTGAGCAGTCGACATTGTGCAGTGAGAGACAGTCTACCCCTGAGCTTAAAACGTGGTCTGCTTCCTAATAACGTAAAATAAACCCCACCCAGAACTTTCAAGGAAACCCGTTAGTCTCTTACAAAGAGGGATTTGGCATAGTGGTGGAAAAATACTCACGATGATATAGAAAAATAAAAATAACAGCATCATCGCCCACTCTGCAAGCACCGCAGATACGAAAGTCATGCCTGCCATTCGTGAGTCTAACCCAAAAATTGCACTGCGCGTTGGAGAAAAAGAGTATCGGGATCGAAAAGAATCATCTCAGATATCCCAGATCCAATTCCTCCATCTTCGGTTCTGGGAAAGACGCCGAGAAATGCCATAATGAAGATGGACTTCGGATATAACAGCTGTCCCTGAACTCGCTCTGTTCGTCCATTGCCGATAACGCAGATGCTGGCGGGTAAGTGCTCACGAAGAGCGGAATTGAAGATCCTAAATCCTCAGCCTGTCCCTGAGCTCATATCGCTGTCCCGTTTCAGACAATGTAGACCAAACCCCACTAGCAACCTTGCAATCATCCCGTCAGTGTTCCCAAGAGAGGGACGTGGCGTGATGGCGGAGAAGTACTCACAACGATGAAGAAACCCGGATATAACAGCATCGTAGCCCCTTCCTCAATCACCGCAGCTATGATAATCGTGGGATCTGTTATTCCAAAGCAAAGATCGAATTGGGCGTTGGAGAAAGAGAGTATCAACATCCAGAAGAACTCGACCAGTATTCTGGACCATATTCCTCCTTCTTCGGTTCTGGGAACGATGCTGAGAAACGCCATGATGAAGATGGACAGCTGTTATGGAAGCTGTGCCCGAACTCGCTTTGCTGGTTTGGTTTCCGATTACGCAAATCATCCTTCAAGTTTCTGTCGGTGTTTCCGGAGGGTTGGAACGTGCTGGCGAGTGCTCATGAAAGAAAAGGAAATAAAGATCCCGATCCTAAGTTTGTCCTTGAGCTCACATCGCTATCCCATTTCAGAACGCAAATCAAACCATATTCCGAACCTTGTCCGTATCCCATTAGCGTTGTCAATAACGGGAAATTTGGTGTTGCGGTTGGTGGAGAAGTACTCACAGAACGAATGAAGGCGTCCCTGACCTCTCGTTGCTTATCCAACGCCGATAACGCAAATCAGCCATCAAGTGGTTAGAAACTTGACGGATGCTGTTAATTTTGGAAGAGGACATGTGGCGTGCTGCCTGGTGCTCGCGAATGATAAGGAAACGAGATACCCGATTCCTAGGTCGTCTATCCCTAAGCTCACGTCGCTTTTCCCCATCGGACAGCGTAAAGAAGCCGTCATTCCGAAGCTTCAAAAGGATTACGTCAGTGCTCTCAAATCAGGGATTTGGCGTAGTTGTGGAAAAGTACTTACTAAAGAACCTTGAACTCATTTTACTCATCCCTTGCCGATAACGCAAACCAACCTCCCCGTTGTCGGGAACCTGAAGGATGGCGTCGGTGTTGCCGGAGGAATGTAACATTCTCGCGGGTGCTCATGAAAGAACGGCAATGAAGATCCGGGATCCTTAAGATCGACTATCCCTAAGCTCACATCGCTGTCTGGTTTCTGAAAACGCATTTCAAACGTAGTCCAAAACCTTGTCCATACCCCATTAGTCCTGTTAAAAAAAGGAATTGGGTGTAGCGGTTGGTGGAGACGTACTTACGAAAGAAGTGATGACGATCCCGGATCGTGTACTTGAATTCGAGCTGTTCGTCCATTGCTAAAACCGCCAATCACACATCCTGTTGAATGCTTGAAAGAGCTTTGTCAGTGTCTCCGGAGGGATGACCATGAACTCGGAAAACCATCCACTGAGAAATTTGAAGAAAGTAGACAACAGCACCATCGTCCAGATTCCACGTTGATGTTCCGTTTCCGATAACGCAAGTAAAACAGCGTTCGGAAGCTTCAAGACACTCCGTCAGTCTCCTCAAAAAAGGAATTTAGGGTAATGGTGGGGAAGTACTCACAAAACAAATGAAGACGTCCCTGACCTCGCGTTGCTCATTCATTGTCGATGACATAGAAACCCGACGGATGCTTTTAGGGTCTCCGGACGAATGACCGGGAAGATGTATAAGTATCTACTCCATGCGAAATAATGATGACAACAGCATCATTGACGTATTCCATCCTTGATATTCGGTTCGATAAGCAAAAGCAAACCCGTTCCGGAACCTTGCAAAAATCCCGTCAATCGTCTTAGAGGAGGAATTTGGCGTATTGGATAGTGGGGAAATACTTACGAAGAAGAAAATTGAGGTGAAGATCATTCCCGATCTTGTGCCTATTCCTGAAGTCGCTTTGTTTGTTCATTTTCTGCAAACGCAAATCGTCCTTCAAGTCAGAAACTTGAAGGATGCTGTTAATGTTGGAGGGAGGAATGCGACGTAATGGTGGAGATCATTCTCCATCGTGTGGAGGATCTTGAACTCCCGTTGCTCGTCCATTTGCTTGTCCATTTACTGCTAACGTAAATTATCCTTCAAGTTGTTGGGAACTTGAAGGATGCTGTTAGTATTGCAAGGAGGGAATGGATGTGATGGTAGATCGGTCTAAACTGAAAGTAGAGAACCAAGAAAGAACACAAACAGCATTATTGTCCCGATCCTACGTTGATGTTCCGTTTCCGATAACGCAAATGATCCTTCAACTCAGAAACTCGAAGGATACTGTTAGTCTCTACAACAGGAGAAGGACATGAACATGGAGAAACATCCATTGAAGAAATGAAGAATGAAGATAGCAGGATATGAAAGTGACAGCTGAAGTTCGTATGTCCATTGCAAAAGCCTGTCAAGTTTGTCAAGTTTCAAGTGTCGGTCATCGAAGAGACTAAAAAAAATGGTGGTTCTCCAGGTGAGAAAATGTAACTTCTAGTAGTCAAGTAGTGGGAGAAGATGGAAGGAAGAAAGGAAGAAGGTGGGAGCAGAGGGATGAAGAGGAATAAGTTGCAAGCGAGCTGATGAATAAGTTCTAAGCGAGACAAACTCCCCATCTCAACCGTGCAACGTGAACTGGTGCCACAGGAAACCGTTGGGTAACTGTGGCGTTGCGGCGTAGACGGTGGTTGTGGGACTGTGGCACGCTTGCGTCGCGAATGAAGAGAGGGGTTGTAACATCTAGACGGGAGGGGTTGTGGTGGGAGCATGGCGATATGTCGAGATGAAGGAAGAAAGATTTGCGAATAGTAGCTTCAGAAGATAGTGAGGACAGGCCGAGCATAGATGTAGAAACTCTCATCGGCTCTTCCTGCTCGAGATTCTCCTCAAGAACGCCCACTATCCGCAAATCCGTCGTAAATTCATCACCAATCTCTCGAAACCTCCAAACTTCCTCCAGAGCGAGGAAGTCTGCCCTGTGTTGTTCAAGAGTATCACAACAGCGGGGTAGTGGAGTTCCTTGACGTCATGACCTGAAACATTGAGCTCAACTGTTTCTATTATCAGTATCATGAGGGGTACAGGGCAACTGTATTACTTGCCTGGTATGCTTCCGCAGTCCTCGCTGACCATGAGGAGAAGCATGAGCATACCCCCCACACTCACGGTCTGTGACATTCAGTGTCGTAGTCATCAGTAGTGTGGTTACGGGCGTGGCTGTAGAAGACGGCATGTGATACATAGTACAGGGCAACTGTCTTATGTTTCATGTGCCTGATGTTCTATCCGCAGTCCTCGCAGACCATGGCAAGAGCTCCGAGGATTCCTCCCACATTCGCACTCTTGGGCATTCAGTGTCGTATCCATCAGTAGTGCGGCTCCACCTGGGTAGCGCTGGCTGAAGAAGATGGCACGTGATTTCCTTTCATGCGGGCTGACCAGCTCATCTGTCATTTCTTTCGTGAATTCGACAGAATATTGTT
>Ga0247768_1000705_pt1 | contig 12113 bp, 12 predicted proteins | sample UWRJL016104C6_FD_179944 | JGI IMG/M metagenome (GOLD analysis project Ga0247768, IMG submission 179944) | Plant litter microbial communities from Arlington Agricultural Research Station in Wisconsin, United States - UWRJ-L016-104C-6 | ecosystem: Environmental > Terrestrial > Plant litter >... | reverse complement strand
GAAACGATCGTGCGGAACCCCAAGTTATCCACAGTTGTGCATGGCTGTGGATAACTTGGGGACAAGGGGAGGCTACTCGCCGAACTTGCTGGCCAAGTAGCGCTTGACCACGTACTTCGTCTCGTTGACGATCTGCTCGTCGCCGCGGGGGTCGCTCCGGAAGGCGAGTTTCAGGAGCGCGTCGGCGGTCTCGTTGGCGATGATCAGCGCGAAGCGCAGCTCCTCGACGGGGAAGCCGAGCTTGGGCAAGAGGATCTCGGTCAGCGAGTCGACGAGGACGGTGTTGTTGTCCCTGTTCTCGTCGAGCAGCTGCCGGTCGACGACGTCGCCGAAGTGGACCTTCGAGAATCCCGGGACTTCGCGGTGCATGCGCAGGTAGATGTCGAGGATCGAGTCGACGACCTCCCACCAGTGCCCGTAGTCCATGGCGAGTTTCTCGGTCACCGAAGCGATGAAGCGTTCGAGGTTGCGCTGGGTCAGCGCCTGCACGACCGCGCGCTTGTCCGGGAAAAACTGGTACAGCGAACCGACGGCCACGCCCGCCCGCTTCGCGATGAGCGTGGTCGTGAGCGCGTCGTAGCCGAGCTCGTCGATCAGCTCGGCGCTGGCGTCGAGCATCTGCTCCACGCGTTTCGCGCTTCGCTGCTGGACCGGCTGCCGGCGTAGTGGGGTCGCCTCGGCCGTCGCCTTGGCGGCCTGGGTATCAGACACGTCATGCTCCTCAATCTGCTGATCAGCGACTTTATCGTGCCAACGGGGTTCCCCACGGACGAGTGAGGGCCTAGCATATGAGAACTTTTCACGTTCTCCCGACTTGCCCTCACTGAAAGGTGTGTAGCCGGTGGAAAACTTGACCTTCCCGCCCGAGTTCGTCTGGGGTGTGTCCACGTCGGCGTTTCAGATCGAAGGCGCCACGAGCGAAGGCGGACGAGGACCGTCCATTTGGGACACGTTCACCGCGACGGAGGGCAAGATCGCAAGCGGTGAGCACGCAAAGGTAACTGCCGATCACTATCACCGCTACCCGGAAGACATCGCCCTGATGGCGGAACTTGGCGTCAACGCGTATCGGATGTCCTTTGCCTGGCCCAGAATACAACCGGACGGCAAGGGTTTCCCGAACGCCGAAGGCCTGGATTTTTATGACCGGTTACTCGACGGGGTCTGCGCGGCGGGCATCGCGCCCTGCGCCACGCTGTATCACTGGGACACTCCACAGGCCATCGAGGACGCTGGCGGTTGGCTCGCGCGAGACACGGCCGAGCGCTTCGCGGAGTACGCGGCGATCGTCGGCGAGCGCTTCGCCGACCGGGTGAAAATGTGGATCCCGCTCAACGAGCCGATGGTCATGTCGATCTACGGGTACGCCATCGGCGAGTACGCGCCGGGAAAGTTCCTCCTTCTCGACGCGATCCCCACCGCGCACTACCAGAATCTCGCGCACGGCCTCGCCGTCCAGGCGTTGCGCGCGGCTGGCGCGACGAACATCGGCACGGCCAACAACCACAGCCCGGTCTGGCCCGCCGCCGAAACGGAGGCGGATCATGCCGCCGCGCGGTGGCTCGACGCGCTGCTCAACCGGCTTTACGCCGATCCGGTGCTGCTCGGCAGTTACCCTGATGAGCTCACGAGCCACCTGCCCGGCGGGTACGCGGACGACCTGCCGACCATCGCCCAGCCACTCGACTTCTACGGCGTCAACTACTACGAGCCGCAGGGCGTCGCCGCCCCCGGTGAAAGCAATCCGCTGCCGTTCGAGCTGCGGCCGATCGAGGGCTACCCGATGACGACCAACGATTCACCGATCGTGCCGCAGGCACTGCGTGAACTGCTGGTCGCCTTCCAGGACCGGTACCAGGAGCACCTCCCGCCGATCTACCTCACCGAAAACGGCTGCAGCTTCGCCGACGAGGTCGGGCCGGACGGCGAAGTGCACGACCCGGAGCGCATCGACTTCCTGGTCGAGCACCTGCGGGCGGTCCGTTCGGCGATGGACTCGGGGGTCGACGTCCGTGGCTACTTCGTCTGGTCCCTGCTCGACAACTTCGAGTGGTCGAAGGGGTACGCGCCGCGCTTCGGCCTGGTGCACGTCGACTTCGAGACGCAGCGCCGGACCCCCAAGGACTCCTACGACTGGTACCGAAAGCTGGTCAGACATGACTGATGTCGCCGAAACCGGAGCCGGTCGAACCGGCGCGGGCCAAGAGCGCCCCGCCGCCCTCGCCGAGCCGACGGTCCCGGTCCGCAAGGGCTGGATGAGCCTGCTCTTCCTCGCCAATATCGGCCTCTGGCTGGGCGTTTACGCACCGATCCAGGTGCTGCTCCCCACCCAGGCCGAGCTGCTGGACGCCGCGAACAAGGAGTTCGTCTTCGGTTTGGTGACCGGCATCGGCGCGTTCGTGTCGCTCATCGCGAACCCGCTGATCGGCCTGCTGTCCGATCGCACCTGCTCCCGGTTCGGCCGGCGGCATCCGTGGACGATCGCGGGCGCGACCCTGGGCGCGGCCGGGCTGGTCGTCCTGGCCTCGGCGGGGAACATCGGGGTCATGGTCCTCGGCTGGTGCCTGGTCCAGGCCGGGCTCAACGGGATGCTGGCGACACTGACCGCGGCCGTGCCCGATCGTGTCCCGGTGGACCAGCGCGCGCAGATCGGCGGCCTCGTCGGCATCAGCCAGATGCTCGGGACCGTTCTGGGCGCGGTCCTGGTGACGGTGATCGTCACCAGCCTTCCCGGCGGTTACTTCGCTTGCGCCGCCGTTGTCGTGGTCGGCGGGATCGCTTTTGTGTTGCTGACACCGGATGCCGCGCTTCCCGTCGCCTTCCGGCCGGCGGCGAAATTCCGTGAGGTGATGGCGAACCTGTGGATCTCACCGCGCGCGCATCCGGACTTCGCGTGGGCCTGGAGCTGCCACTTCATGATCATGATGGGCAACGCCCTCGGCACTCTGTTCCTGCTGTTCTTCCTGCGGGACGCCGTGCACTACGTGGACCCGGACACCGGGCTCCTGATCATGATGGGCCTCTACGGCGTCGCGCTGATTTTCGGCGCGGTCCTCACCGGGCACTTCTCGGACAAGTCCGGACGGCGTAAGCCGTACGTCCTCGGGGCCGCCGCGATCATGGCGATCGCCGCACTGATCCTGACCGTCTGGCAAAGCTGGCCCGCGGCACTGGTCGCGTCGCCGTTGCTCGGTGTCGGTTTCGGCGCGTACATGGCTGTCGCGCTCGCGATCCTGACGCAGGTCTTGCCGGCGGCGGAGGACCGGGCGAAAGACCTGGGCGTGGTCAACATCGCCAACTCGCTTCCGCAGGTCATCGCGCCGCTGGCGTCGGCCGTGATCCTCGCGCAGCTGGGCGGTTATCGAGGACTGTTCGCCGCTTCGGCTGTCGCGACCGTGGTCGCCGGGGTGCTCATCACCCGGGTCCGATCGGTGCGGTGAAGCGTGCTGAACAAGAGCCCCACCGAGTGGGGACCGCAGGCCGATGCCGGTCGGGGGAGGGGAGTGCAACGGCACCGGCCCGCGGTGTTCAGGGGCTGGCACGCGGGTTGTTAACCCGGTTGCCAGCGGGTGTTACTCGGTGGTATTGATCATAATCTAGCTAGGGAAACCGATCTTGGCTAGGGCTAATACGAAAATTTTTCGATTAATCGCGGTGGGGGACCGGGAAGAGGACCGAGGGCCAGCCCGTCGCGCTCGGGGGTACGGACGGGCCGGCCTTCGGTAAGTGGCGAGCCTCGGCGTCATCCCGATGGGGCATTCGGTCGGCCGCACTCGCCAGTCCTTGGGTCAGGCGCCGACGACAGCGCCGTGCGGAGTGGCGACAAGCGCGTGCCTGCCGGTGGTTTCCGCGGCTGTCGGCGCGCTGGCGCCCCGCGTCTGACTCGGCAACGGGTTGTTCTTACGACGTCCTTGCCGCCGCGGGTCCTGCTGCGGCGCGAGCCCACCGGCCACCAGGTGCTCGTGGGCGACCTGCCAGACCGAGCACGGCGCCTTGCAGCGGTGCCACCGGGTGGAACAGGTGGGGCAGTCACCGCGCTCGTCAGGCTCGTGGGCCAGCAGCATCGCGCGCCAGCCTTCGGTCAGCCTCGGCAGCTCGGAGCGGGCCACGGAGACCAACGAATGCGCGTCGGCGTGGTTGGCCAGTTCGGAGAGCATGTCGAGGCGTTCCCATACGGCATTTCGGAGAACCTGCCCGAGGATCTGATCCACGTGGAACTCACCGTTACCTTTCCGCCATTTTGGCGGCCTCGTTGAGCGCGGCCCTGAGCTGGCCGAGCTGGCCAGTGGTCAGTCGCGCGGTCTCACCGGGAGGGGAGACCACCACTACCTGGTTGTCTTCGACGAACACCGTCACGGCGCGCTCACGGCTGATCAGGTCGCCGCACTGCACGCGCCAGATCAGCTGTCCGCCTTCGTACCGGCGCACGTTGGCCGTACGCGGGTCCGGCGCGGAAGAGGGTGCCACTCGGGCCACCGTGACAGGCCCCACGGGCCGCACGGGGCTCGTGGCTGTCCCAGCACGTCCTGCTGTGATCGAATCCACGAACTCCACCGGGTTACTCCACTCTGTCCAGATGCCGGGATAAGGTTTTCGGTCGCTCTCCGTGATTGCCGGTGGTACCTGGTTGGTCACGGAGAACTGACAACTACATTGCGACCAAACGGCGGGCGATAGAAGGTGGAAGCGGCTTCATAGCGGCGACCGGTCTGCTTCGCCGGTAAGCGGTCATGTGACTTCGTTCGGACCTATCAAGGTGACGATTCGGGGTTTCGCAAGGTTGAATGAGTGTGCCTACGCTGTTTGTAGACGCCCAAACGGACTGTGAGGGGTGCCATGGACGCCGGTAGTGGCGGTAGCGGTCAAGACGGTCGGCAAGGCCAGCTGATTCCCGCGGATGCCTGGGAGAAACCAGACATGCGGGAGGCTCTGTCGAAGCGTGAGATCAGCTCTGTCTATCGGCTGTTGCGCCAGCACGGCGTGTCCCAGCGCCAGATCGCCGCGATGACCGGCCAATCGCAGTCCGAGGTGTCGGAGATTCTCAAGGGACGCCAGGTCATGGCCTACGACGTCCTCACCAGGATCTCCGACGGCTTGGGTGTCCCCCGTGGATACATGGGTCTCGCATATGACGAGGCGACAGCGATACGGGTCGTCGGTGCTGCTGCCGGCGCCCAGCAGGCCGAGGAGGACGAATCCGTGAAACGACGGAGGTTCCTCGCGCACGCCGCACAGGTCACGATGGGTGCCGCGGTGTTGGGGAATGAATCCGGTTCGTGGTCGGCGAACCCGGCGAGGACGCCGGCGCCGGGACGGATCGGCATGACCGATGTGCGGCAGGTGGAGGCCGCCACAAGGGCGCTACGCGCGCTCGATTACCAGTACGGCGGTGGTTTCTGCCGTGACGCGGTGGTCGCCCAGCTGTCCTGGGGACAGCAGATGCTCGAGTCCAACGGCACGGAGCTGGTGAAGTCCCGGCTCTTCGTGGCGCTGGCCGACCTGCACAGCCTCGCGGGCTGGACCTCCTTCGACACCAACTTGATGGACTCCGCCCGGGGCCACTTCGCCAACGCGCTGGAGCTGGCCAAGCAGGGCGGCAGCCACCCGCTGGTGGCCAACGTGCTCTACCGCATGGGCCGTGTCTATCTGCACCAGAACGCGCCGAACGACGCGCTCAAGCTCTTCCAGCTCGGCCAGATCGCCGCGCAGGAATCGGGCTCCGAGCTGGCGGTCGCCGTGCTCTGCGCCAACGAGGCGTGGGCTTACGCGATGATGGGCAACGACGCGCAAGCCGCGAAGCTGCTCGGCCGGACGAAGGACGAGTTCGCCCGCGCGGACGTCGCCTCCGCCGAGTCCTGGGTCAAGTTCTTCAACGAGACCGACGTCTACGCGATGATCGGCACCGTCCACACCGCGCTCGCGCAGCAGAACCCCGCGCACACCAAGTACGCGATCCCGGCCTTGACCAAGGCGGTCGAGTCCTACGACGAGGACATGGCCCGTAGCAAGACGTTCATGCTCGGCGCGCTCGCCACGAACCACCTGCTCGACGGCGACATCGACCAAGGCGCCCGGGTCGGCGGCAAGGCACTGGACTGTGCCGAAGGCATCAAGTCGGCGCGGGTACGCGACCGCTTGAAGCCGCTGCAGGCCGAGGCCGAGCTACGCCGCAACAACACCGACGCCCGCGAACTCGCGGACCGGCTCAACGCGTTCTACGCGGCCTGAAGACAGCTGTAGGGACGGCTGAGAGCGTGCCGACCTGCGTAGCTGCCTTGCACGAACCCGCACGGGCCATAGGCGCGCGATCTCGGCGGCAGGGCGGCAGTCAGCGGAAGCGCGAGCTGACTCGGCGAAGAGCGCCCTGGCGACGAGATCGCGTCGCGGGTTCTCAGACGGGCACCTAGCCATTGAACGGCCGATTCACCAGGGAAAAGCTCGACGAGGTCCTGGCGCGGACCTGTGAGCTCCTGGGATTCGACGCCGATGGTGCCGAACTGCTGCGCTTCACCAACAACGCCGTCTACGCGCTGGCCGGTTCGCCGGTCGTCGTGCGCATCGTCGGGTCGGTCGCGCTCCGGCACCGGGTCGGCAAGGTCGTCCGGGTCGCGGAGCACTTCGAGCGGCACGACGTGCCCGCGATCCGGTTACTCTCCGGCACCGAACAGCCACTGAGCATCGGTGAGCACTTGGTGACGGTCTGGAAAAAAGTGGCCTACACCGGCCGGGAGGCGACCGCCGGCGACCTCGCGACGCTGCTACTCCAAGTGCACGCATTGCCGCCTCCGGAAGGCTTCGCCACGTGGACGCCGCTTGACGCCGTGCGCGCCAGGGTTTCCGACGCCGAGGAGCTCTCCGACCGCGACAGGGCGTTCCTCCTGCAGCGCTGCGCCGAGCTGGAAAACGCTCTTGACCAGCTGGAATTCGCCCTGCCACGCGGCCTGGTCCACGGCGACGCCCACCCCGGGAACGTCATCTGCGGCCCGGACGGCCCGGTGCTCTGCGACTTCGACTCTTCCTGCGTCGGCCCGCCGGAATGGGACCTGACCCCCCTCGCCGTGGGCCGCGAACGGTTCGGTGACCCCGCCGGGCGGTACCGCCTGCTGGTCGACACCTACGGCTTCGACGTCACCTCCTGGGCCGGGTTTCCGGTGCTCAGGGCAGTGCGCGAGCTCAAGCTGACGACCAGCGTGCTGCCCATCCTGCGCAGTCACCCCACCGTCCGCGGAGAGCTGCGGAGGCGTCTCGACGACCTTCGTGACGGCCGAACCGACATTCGCTGGCGCAGGTACCGCTGAATGGCCTAGATCGGGCCCGGAATACCTTTTCAGCGAGTCAGAATGACCGTTCATCGTTTACCGAATAGCATTGCAATGAGTAGACAATTCGGCTGGACTAATCACCCTGTCCGGCGTAACTGCAACCCTATATGCGCAAATTGCAACTACCGTGTGTGACGAAAACGCCTCGTGCACCCGAGTTCCCGAGGTGCGGGCTTGAGTGGAGACGCTCGGCTTTGTGTGGACCGGAGCGTCAGGAGACGGGGGCGCGGGTCAGGACCACGGCGAAGCCGAAGGCCAGGCCCATGACGGTCAGCTCCAGGGTCGCCCAGGTGGCCAGCGCGGTGCGGTTGTGCCGGAGGATCTGCGGCATCAGCCGCCAGCGGACATTGGCGCCGAGCAGCGCGATCGCGCCGGTGCAGAAGAGCTTGAGCAGCACCAGCTGGCCGTACGGCGTGGTGAAGAGCGCGGCCCAGAAGGTCAGGTTCGGGTTGAGGTAAAGCTCGATGAAGCCGTTGAACAGGCCTGTCACCGCCGAGAGGATCAGGCAGAGGGTGGCGAGCTTCGAGAACCGCGGCAGCGCGTGCGCGAGCAGGGTCCGGTTGCCGATCAGCAGCACGCCCATCGCGCAGAGCCCGCCGGTCCAGGTGACGGCGCTCATCACGTGGAGTTCCATCGAGATCATCGTGTAGTCGTGGTAGACCCAGTTCACCGCGTGGCCCGTCACGGGCAGCGGCAGCAGGGTGAACAGCCCGAGCCCGACGCGGACCTCCGCCGGCACCTTTTCCCCGTGCCGCAAGGAAAGCACGCCGACTCCGGCGTGCGCGAGGGCCAGGACGCCGACGATGAGCAGCGCCTTGCCCGCACCGACCTGGGCGATGTAGTCGCCGATGTCGGCGAGGCTGACCGTCGCCGACTGCGGCTTGAACTCCGCTGTCTGCAGCACCAGCGTGACGAACGCGGTGGCCGACCAGACCAGCGCGCCCGCGACGGCACCGGGCCGGGCGAGTTTCATCACGGGTTCGCTGAGCTTCGGCCGGTCGTAACCGATCAGCACCGACAGCAGGGAGAACCCGATCGTGGTGATCGCGGCCATGTCCAGCAGTACCCGCACGATCGGGATGGCGGCCGAGACCACCTCGCTGACGTCCTCCACCCCGGGGACCGCGGTGGTGGCCGTCAGCGCGACGCCGATGAGCGCGGCGACGATGCCCGCGGTGACCACGCAGAACAGCGTGGCGTAGCGGACGTTCGAGGTGGTCTCGGCACGTGTCATTACTTCGTCGGCTCCTTGCCGGTACGCAACGCGACGGTCAGCCCGACGCCGAGCAGGACGACCGCGCCGATGATCCAGACGAAGATCGGCACTCCACCCGAATCCCCGCCGGTCGACGCCGTGCCGGAGCCCGAGAGGTTCGCGGCGCCCACGCTCGAGGGCTGGCCGGTGCCGGCTTGGGTCAGGGTGAACTTGACCTCGCCGGTCACCGGATGCCCGTCGGCCGACAGGATCCGGAACCCGATCGTGTACTCACCGGCGGGCCCGAGGGCTCCCAGCGGCACGCTCACGACGTTGTCGGCGACCTGCACCGGACCGTTCGTCCACTGGGTCTGACCGCCTGGACCGGTCACCGCGACCTGGTTGACGTTGGCGTTCTGCACGTACTGGTCGAACGTGAGACTGACCTTGGCGGGGCCGGTGGCCATCGAGGCACCATTCGCCGGGTCGGTCGAGATCAACACGTTGTGCGCCAGCGCCGGGGTGGCCGTGCCGAGCAGGAACAGCACCGCCACCCCGAAACCGACAAGGATCTTTCGCATTATTCGGTACTTTCTGTCGCGTTCACCGGGGTCTTCGCGGCACCGGCCTTGCGGGCCCGCAGGGTCGCGCCCGCACCGGCACCGAGGCCGAGCGCGCCGACCACCAGGCCGGCGCCACCCAGCCAGCGAGCGGTCGTGTCACTGCCGTTGGCGGCGGCTTCGGTGTGCCCGCCGTCGCTGGTCGCGCCCGTCATGCTCGCGTGGTCACCATCGCCGCTCGTCGCGGCGGCGAGCGGTACGGTCGGCGCCGGGTGCTCCGGCTCCTCCCCACCGGCGGGGGTGAGCTCGCTCCAGTTCACCACCTTGCCGTCCGAGTAGGTCTGGGCGGCGGGCAGCACCAGTTCGTCGACGTCGCTCGGCAGCGCGCCCGCGCTGATCTCGAACTCCTGGAACTGGGTGGTGTCGGCGATGCCGCCGCCGGGCTGCGCGGTCCAGGTGACCTTGGTGATCACCTGGGTGATCTCGGTGCCGGAAGCGGTCTTGACCGGCGTCGGCAGCTGCGTCTTGGTGACTTCGGCCGTCCAGCCCGGCACCGGCTTGGTACGCACGCTGCCGATCGCGTACTCGGGCTTGAAGTCGACCTCGACCTTGGTGGTGGAGGCGTTCGCTTCCTCGTTCGGCACACGGAAGAAGATCGCGGCGTAGCCGCCCTTCGTCGGTTGCGCGCCGTAGACGTTGGCCGTGACGTGCGCCGAAGCGGCGCCCGCGCTCAGCAGGCCGGTGAGGACAACCGCGCCGGAGAGGAAACCGGCACGCTGGAAGAGCTGTTTGTGGGACAAGGCAAAACTCCTGAACGGGAGAATGCGGCGAATCGGAGGCGATTCGCCGGTGGGCGGTGAGAAGTCGGGTTCAGGAGCAGAGGGGTGGGCCGCGGCGCCCGAGGACGCGGCGGAACAACTCGGAGACCAGCTGCCCGGTCTTCGGCGACCGGGCGACCGCCGGCACGGACACCGTGTCGAGCACGGGCACCGCACGCCAGATCAGCGGCAGCAGCAACCGCATCGCGGCGATCGCGGCCTGGAGCATCGACTCGGCGCGGGAGACGAGCAGCGCCGTCACCAGCGTCGCGATGACGTGGGTGGCCGTCATGGTGACGCCGCCCAGCACGCCCGACGCGGATTCGTGTGGCTCGTGGGTGGCCAGCGTGCTGAGGCCGACGTGCAGGACAAGCTGCGCGGCGCCGAGCACGGCGACGGTCTTGACCGGTCCGCCGGTCTTCGACGCGGCCGCGGCGCCGAGCCAGCCGATCATCACGGTCAGCAACAACGTCATCGCGGGGTCCGGCAGGCCGCCGTCCGCAAGCGTATGCGCGCCGACCGCGATGGCGGCCGAGCTGATCGCGAGCAACCCGCCGCGCACAACGCGTAACGCGCTGTGTTCGTTTCGGCGGGGGCTCACTCCATGAGCGTATGGGACGCCCTGACGGCAACGCGACGGCCACATGGTGGGAGCGCGGGCGAAGTCGGCGATTTGTTTACCAAAAAGTACTTAGGCCAACAAATTACCAGGTCAGGGTGTACTCGACCGGGCGGTTTAGCGGTCGAAACGCCTGGTCAAAGGTTGCCGATCAGCTGCCGATAGGGAACGGTTGCCCCACTGCAGATGGCCAAGGGGGTTTGGATCCACCGGTTTGGGGGTAACGAGCAACCCGCCCTTGGCTGCACCGAATGGCCTAATGCGGGGGCCCCTCACATGCCGGGAGAACGATGAATCTCTTCGAATATGTGGCCGACAGGTGGGACAAACTGTCCTTACAGGCTTGGCTGCACGTGAGCGCCGTAGTCCAGTGCACGATCATCGCCGCCATCCTCGGCGTCCTGATCGGGATCGCTGTGTACCGAAGCCCACTCGGGTCGGCGCTCGCCACCGCCTTGGCCAGCACGATTCTGACCATCCCGTCCTTCGCGCTGCTGGGCCTGCTGATCCCGGTGGTCGGCCTCGGCGTCAAGCCCACGGTCATCGCCCTCGTGCTATACGCGCTGTTGCCGATCGTGCGGAACACCATTGTCGGGCTCGGCGGGGTCGATCCGGCGATCGCCGACGCCGCGAAGGGCATCGGCATGAGCTGGCTCGGCGTGCTGACCAGGGTCGAGCTCCGGCTCGCGTGGCCGGCGATCCTGACCGGCATGCGGGTCGCGACCCAGATGCTGATGGGGATCGCCGTCATCGCCGCCTACGCGAAGGGCCCCGGGCTCGGCTCGGAGGTGTTCTCCGGCCTGACCAGGGCGGGCAGTGCCAACGCGACCAACCAGGCCCTCACCGGGACGCTCGGTGTCGTGATCCTCGCCCTGATCCTCGAAGGCATCTACATGCTCATCGCCCGCTTCACCGTCTCAAGGGGTGTCCGTGTCTGAAAATGTGCAAACCACCACAGAATCCACCGCCCCCGAGACCGGTGACGGCGAGGTTTCCGGCGTCGAGATCCAGCTGGAGAACGTCACCAAGCGCTACCCGGGCACCAGGGAAGCGGCCGTCGACAATTTCTCGATGACCGTCCCGGCCGGCAAGATCGTCGTTTTTGTCGGCCCGTCCGGTTGCGGCAAGACGACCACCATGCGGATGATCAACCGGCTGATCGAGCCGACCTCCGGCCGCATCACCATCGGCGGCGACGACGCGCTGAAGCTGAACCCGGACACCCTGCGCCGCCGCGTCGGCTACGCCATCCAGCAGGCCGGGCTCTTCCCGCACTTCACCGTCGCCCAGAACATCGCCGTCGTGCCCGGCCTGCTCGGCTGGGACAAGAAGAAGGTGAACGACCGGGTCGAGGAGATGATGGACCTGGTCGGCCTGGACCCGGCGGACTACTTCCACCGCTACCCCCGGCAGCTCTCCGGCGGCCAGCAGCAGCGTGTCGGTGTCGCCCGCGCGCTCGCCGCGGACCCGCCCGTGCTGCTGATGGACGAGCCGTTCGGCGCGGTCGACCCGATCACCCGCGGAAACCTGCAGGACGAGCTGCTGCGCCTGCAGACCGAGTTGAAGAAGACGATCGTCTTCGTCACGCACGACTTCGAC
>Ga0247768_1000704_pt1 | contig 12114 bp, 7 predicted proteins | sample UWRJL016104C6_FD_179944 | JGI IMG/M metagenome (GOLD analysis project Ga0247768, IMG submission 179944) | Plant litter microbial communities from Arlington Agricultural Research Station in Wisconsin, United States - UWRJ-L016-104C-6 | ecosystem: Environmental > Terrestrial > Plant litter >... | reverse complement strand
CCAAACCCATTTTCAAGGAAGTCGTGACCACCGGCACCGCCGAGCTGGTCAAACAATTCATCGCCGACTCGTGGGTACTGGGCGGTGACTCGGGCACCGTGAAGCAGTCCGCCCAGCTCACCAAAGATGTCGTCGACATCTACGAGAAAGACTACGCCCAACAGTGGGATCGCATCCTCGATGATGTCCAGTTGAAGTCCTTCCCCAGCGTCGAGGCAACCACTGCCGCCCTCGGGATCCTCGGCGCCCCGACTTCCCCATTGCGCGGCTTCCTGACAACGGTCGACAACAACACGCACCTCGTTCCCGGCCCGGGTGAGGCCCCGCAGGGCGCGGTCGCCACCGCGCAGCAAGGCCTCACCGATCGTCTGCGCAAACTCATGAATGCCGGCAGCCAGGCTGTCGGCGTCACTCCGTCCGCGCCCCCCGGGACTCAAGTGACGGAACACTTCGCTACCCTCCACCAATCGCTCGCCGGCCCCCCCGGCGCCGCTCCCGTCGACCGTGTCTTGACCACCATCGGCCAGATCCAACAGCAGTTGCTGTCAGTAGGCAGCGCGGCAGGGGAGCGCAGCCCTCTCGAGGCTATTGCGCAATCCGGCCGCGGCGATCTGGTCAAATCCCTGCAGTCCCAAACCGGATTGCTGCCCCCAGCCGTGGGCGCGTTGATATCCGAAGTAGGCGGCCACAGTGAAGGAGTGACCTTCAGCCAGGCACGCGGCGAGCTCCAAACCCGCTTCCAACAAACCCTGGTCCAGGATTGCAACGCGGTGGTTCGCGGCCGTTATCCCTTCACTCCCGGCAGCAGCCTCGATGTCCCGCTGGCCGACTTCGGCCGCCTGTTCGGCTACGGCGGTTCATTCGAAACCTTCTTCAAGGACAACCTGGCCGCCCTCGTTGACACGACGCGTCGCCCCTGGAGTTGGCGGGCGGGCGCGGATGGCACCTCCCTCGGCGTGTCAGTCGCCATGTTGCGCGAGTTTGAGGCCGCTCAACAGATTCGCGACAGCTTCTTCCGCCCCGGCGCACAAATGCCCGAGCTGCATTTCACCCTGATGCCGATCGCCTTGGACGCGGCCGCGACCCGCTTCCTCCTGGAAGTCGACGGCCAGCAATTTGAATATCGCCACGGACCGCAGACGACACGCCCCGCAAGTTGGCCGGGCCCCAACCCAGGAGCCGCCGCAGCGTCCTTCGAAGACCGCTCCAACGGGCACCCGAACATCGCCTTCCAGGGCCCATGGGCCCTGTTCCGCCTGCTCGATGCGGGGAAGCTGCAGGGAACAACCGACGTTCGCTACAACATGAGCTTCGAGATGGGCGGCCACACAGCAACGTATGCGCTCGAAGCGGACAGCATCCGCAATCCATTCGGGCAGCGACAGTTGCGGGCCTTTCACTGCAGTCCTTGAGGAAACAGCTTGGACGTTGGACTCTTCGGCAAGCTTCCCAGTCACGGTGATTTTCTGCGCCGCCGGATTTCGGATGACTTTACGGGTCGCTGGGACAGTTGGCTGCAACAATCCATGGCCGCCAGCCTCAATGAGGCGGGTCGGGATTGGCTGGCCCTGTATCTGACCAGTCCGGCCTGGCGCTTTGTCTGCAGCCCGCACGCGGTGACTCAGCACAGTCTCGTGGGCGTGATGGTGCCGAGCGTAGACCGCGTCGGTCGCTACTACCCACTGACTGTTGTTTGCGAGCTCTCCGATTGGACCGGCTACCTGCCGAGCCCCGCAGCCATTGCAGTCCAATGCGCCGATTGGTTTGTAGCGGTCGAGCGCCTGGCCGTCGAGGCACTGGCTGCCGAGCGCCTGGATTTCGAGCAATTCGACGCTCAGATCGCCGATTCCAGCACCCTGCTGGAATCTCTGCTCACGCCACCCGACGTACTGCTCAACACGGACGATGCACGCGAACTGATGGAGGACCCACGGGGCACGTGGCATTTACCGTTAGTTTCCACCGAGTCGTTACCCTCAGTCGTCGAGCAACTCGCGTACGCGCGGCTCGGCTCCCGCCCAGACCCCATGATCTTCTGGTGGACAGACGGGTCCGTGCTGGTTACACCCTGTTGCCTCGTAGCGCGCAATCTGCCAGACCCCTCCAGCTTCACCTCCTTCCTCGACGGCCAATGGAAAGCGCGCGGCGTGTTGCGTTCCGTGCATGCTTCGCTCAAGGAGCCGAAAGCGCACGAAGACACGATCGTCGAAGATCTGCAAACACCCGGCAAGTTCACCTCCGCCGGCCGCACCGATCGCGGCGTCGTCCGCCCGACCAACCAGGATGCGTTCCTCGAGCGACCCGAGTCGGGAATCTGGGTCGTGGCCGACGGTATGGGCGGCCACGAACACGGGGAGTTGGCCAGCCTCATGGTCTGCGACGGCCTGTTGAATCTGCAGCCGGAGGTTTCGCTCGAGGCAACGAGCATGGCGGTCCAGTACCGCCTGTCCGACATCAACGCCCAGTTGCACCGCATGGCCACTCGCCAGGTAGCTCCGGTCAAGAGCGGCACGACGGTTGTAGTGTTGGTGACGCGTGGTCTGCACTGCGAAGTCCTGTGGGCAGGTGACAGCCGTGCCTATCGGCTCCGCGATGGCAAGCTCGACATGCTGACCAAGGACCACGTTTGGGCGGGGTTCAGTGGCGCGTTGGGGGATGAGTCCTCCACGATCACTCGCGCCGTGGGTGGCGAGGCTCGCTTGGAGCTCGATTCGTGGCGCGGCAAAGTGCGCCCCGGCGATCGCTATATGCTGTGCTCGGATGGCATCAGCCGCGCGCTCGACGCGGATGGCATCCGCCAGTGCATGCTGGCTCCTGACTTGCGCACCGCCGCCAATTCGCTCATCGAAGAGGCGATCGGCGCAGGCTCCTCCGATAACGTAACCGCCGTCGTCATCGAGGCTGGGCGGTGAGTGACGCCCCGGGCCCCGATGAGGGCACGTTGCTGCGCAGTGGCACCACGCTGCGCCCATCCGCCGTCCGAAAGACTCCAGCGCCGATCACTGCTCTCAACATCGAACCCGGCGTAATCGTCAAACAACGTTACGTCCTCGAAGAAATCATTGGCACCGGCGCCATGGGCCAGGTCTGGCGCTCCAAGGACCTGATGCGCGAGCGCGCTCGCAACGCGCGCCTCCACGTCGCCATAAAGCTCCTGAACGCCGATTGCGCCCAGCATCCTGACGCCTTGGTAGGCCTCGAGCGCGAGGCCAGCAAGGCCCAGGACCTCGCCCACCCCAACATCATCACCGTTCACAACTTCGATGTAGATGACGACTTGGGTCGCGCATTCATTTCCATGGAATGCCTCGAGGGCGAGCCGCTCGAGGAACTGATTCGCGCGAACCGTGGCTTCGGCCTGGCGCGCGACGCCGCCATTCCCCTCATTGAGGGAATGACCGAAGGCCTCGAATATGCCCACAAAAAACACGTTGTCCACTGCGACCTCAAACCCGGCAACGTGTTTGTAACCAGGGACCACGTCCCCAAGATTCTCGACTTCGGTATTGCCCGAGCCGCGCACGATCAAGAGGGCTTCAAGGGTTTCACTCCGGCGTATGCCTCCTTCGAGCTCATACGCGATGAGACTCCGCAGCCCGCGGACGATATCTACTCGTTGGGCATCGTCATCTACGAGCTACTTGCCGGCCGCCACCCCTTCAATGGCCTGCCCGCGGACGTGGCCAAGTCCCGATCCATGAAGCCCGCCGCCATCAAGGGCTTGAAGGCTTGTGAGTGGCAGGCGATCGAGCGGGCGCTGGCGTTTGAGCGGGCAGGGCGCTGGGCCCACGCCGGTGAGTTCCGCAAGGCTTTCAAGGGCAGAACCCTGCTGCCGCGAGTGTTGGGAGGCGCCATCGGCGTTCTCGCCATCACCGTGGCGGTATTCGGCTATCAGCGCTGGCGCGCAGAGCAGCCTGATATCCCGTTTGACCAGCTCACCCGCGATCAACAGACGAATTTCCTGCACGAGATCCAGGATGGCGACCGCTCGTGGCAGTTGGTGAATTCCGGCCAGACCTTCCTGATCAATGACGCACTCGCGCATTACGGTGCGGCATTCGACCTCCATCCCAAGGACTCCAGGGCCGTCTCGGGCCTGAAGCGCTCGGCGGATTACGTGATCTCCCGCCTGGAGACATCGCCTGATCCCCAGGCGGCGGCCAACGAGCTCGAGGAGCTGCAGAAGCGCAGTGTCTACCTCGAGAGTTACGAGCCGCTCACGCTCGCCATCGAGCGGCTCAAATCCAAGCACTGACGGCAACCCACCTCAGTTGAGGTGAGCCCCTTCCGCGATCCACTGGCTCAGAACCTCGCAGTCACCCGCCGAGAATTTCTGCGGGTCCGTGTTATGCGTAGCCTCGTGGAGGCACACGTTCCGGTACATCTGGCTGATGCTCGGATTGCCGCCGACGATGCAACTGAAGCCCGTTCCTGGGTACACGCAGCCGCCAGCCTTCAGAGAGGCCAGTGTCGCCGTCGGATTCCCCGGCGTGAATGTCCACTTGTTGAGCGCAGCATCGTGGCAGGTCGCGTTGCCGCAGGTGGTCATCTTGCCAAATATGCTCCCGCCACCCTGGGTAAACGACGTCGTCGCATTCACCTTGACGGTCACATTCGACTGGCTGCTTTGGTTAGCCATCGCCGCCGACTGCAATGTATAGGTGAACGTTACCGGCGCACACGGTTGTGTGATGTCGTTGATGTTCTTGCCATTGATGTCGCAGGTCACGAACCCGGCCGGCGCCGTGTAAGTAATCGTCCCGCTCTGCGCCAGGGTCGTCGTCTGCGCCGCCGGCGCAGCCGTACCCGTGGAGGCCGCTCCCAAGCTCAAATTGAACTGATCCGATATCGGGAGAATGGTATCGCCGGCAGTGAGTGCAGCCGTGGTATTGCACGACGCAGGCGGCGCATTGGCACCGGTGCAGGACACCGGAATCGTCAGCACATTCGCCTGCGGCCCCAAGCCAGTCTTGTTGTCGGCCAGTGTCATCGAATAAGGCCGCGGAAGGGCGGTATACGTGGCTGAGATGTCCACGACTACCGGTCCAGTCGGCGTGCAGACATTGTCAGCAATATCGCAGAGCCTATAGCTCACCGTCACGGGCACCGTCGCGGCCTGCGTGAAGTTGAAATTGATCTTGAAGGCGCTGAGATTCGCCGCGTAAGTCGTCGTCGACAACGCCGTCGTTCCCCACACACCCGTGGCGGGATCGAGCAGTTGCAACTGAGGCGTGTCACCCAGCGTTGCGCATTGCGCGACATCCAACGTCAACACCTGTGGAACGGCCGGATTCGCCGAAATGGAAATCGACTGGTTGGCGAACGCAGCAGCACAAGCATTGATATTCGGCAGTGTCTGGGGTGCGTTGATGACAATCGGTGAGAATGTCACCGGTGTTCCGAGAGCGTTGTTGGCCGTCACCTGCAGCTCGTAGAAGCCCCAGTTCGATGCATTGAACGCAGGAATCCCCGTCGTTCCGCCAATGAGTGGTACAGGTTGCGGAACACACGGAGTCGAATCACTCGCATCCGCCGTCTGCTTCAGACACAAGCTAGCCCCGTAAATCTCCCCAAACGGACTCCCACTCAGGTCCACATGCGCTGCGTCAAACCGCTTGATGTTGTAAACGCCCGTCGTCGTGTCCGGTGTGATGTTGGTAGCCGTGCTCACCGGAGTCGATGCGTCCACCTGCGCCACGCGCGTCCCGCGCTGCACTGGCGCCCCCGGCGGAATGAAATGCCCATCACCATCCACAACCTGATCGTGCGCGCCGATGTTCTTGATGTGATTCGCCAAAGCCTGCGCTGCACTGGTGCCACCGGCATAATCAGCCCAGAACCTATCCGCCGTCAGTCGCGCCAGAGGCATCTGCGCCTTGCGATAGATGGTCTCCTGCACACGAGTGGTACTCGTGTCCTTGGTGATATAGCTGCTTTCGAACGTCGGGTAGTCGGTGAACTGCGTTGCGGCCACGCTCAGTTGCGTATGACACGATCGGCACTGGTGCGCGAATGCCTGGTGATACAGATCATTCGGCGCAGCCTGCCCGTTGATGACCCAGGCGTCCGGCGTCTTGCTGTCATCATAGGGATGTGCCGAAGCCGCAGCGGGATCACCGCCGTACCACTGGGTCACCAGCGCAATCGGCGCAGCATATCTATCTACGCAGCCAGGATCCGTCACCGCCGCGCAAGTTCCGGTACCGTTGATTGGAATCGGCTCGGGTATCTGCCACGTCTGCCAGGCCAGCGCGTTCAGCTTCTGAAGATTGGGTTCCTGCGCTTTGCGCGTGTAGTTCGCGCCACTGACCAGATTCCCCAGGAAGGAGGGGTCCGTATCCGAGTACAACAGCGCATCCAAGTCCCACGGCATGAAGCTCGCATCGACATCCCCGCTGTTGGCAAAGGTGGCATCCGTCACCTTGCCGCCATGACACGACAAGCACGCGCCCGGAACGTACTTCTGGCCGCGCTTGTCGAAATTGGCGCTGGACACGCGGGTGTAACCACCGTCCCGCACGTTCGGCGCAAACACATAAAACTTCGTGTAGCGCGGCCCGTTACTACCCGGATCCGCGCTGTATTCCATCGCCACGGCGATGATGGGGCTCTGCTTGAGAGCGGTCTGCTCCAGCGAGGGGTAGTTGATGACGACGGAGGCCATATCGCCCGCATGAGCGACATTGCCGCTGGCATCCGTATGGTCGGCCGCGCACTTGATGAAGTACATGTCGCGGCCGAAGCCCAGGTCGAAATTGTTGGTGTAAACAGCATGCGCGCCGTTGGCGCCCGCGGCACCGGTCCCGTAATCAGCCGCGGTGTGATCGAAGCAGTTGGCATCCAGCCATTGGTCGAGCGTCCGCTTCGTACTGTTCGGATCAATCTTCTTGTAGTAGGCAGTTGCGGACGCAAGTGTCTCCGCCGGCGCATCAGTCTGCGTGCGAACGGTCGTGATCAGCGAGTCCGACGTCAGGGCCGCTCCGGAAGCATCCTGATTGATCGTTCCGGGCTTGCTCAAAACAACGTTGCCGAGCCCCCCATCATCCAGGATCGCCAATACCAATGTCTTTCCCTGAAGATCCGGTGCAGCCGTCTTACCATCGCAAGACCCTGCCGTAGCCGACACACTCAGCAACACATGTGCCGAATCGACATCCCCCGCCAGGAGCTGCTTGGCTTGTCGCGCGCTCGAAGAGTCACTGGTCTCACCCTCAACCGGTTGGTTGAACATGGCGAACAAGTCCTCGTCATTCAGCGTCGGAATGCTGAGAACCACGTGAGGGTTGGTATGAGACTTGGCAGCATTCCCGATATTGGAGCTTCCATCGCCGTTAACGGCGGCAACCGCGTCCACCGAGGCGGCAAATGCGGTGTCGGCCTGCAACTGTGGAATGGCCGTCAGGTCAGCAACCAGTGGCGTATCCTGCGGCCCCTGATTGCGGCCTCTGTATTGAATCTGACGGCTGACCTTCACGCAAACCGGAGAGTCCGTCGTCGTCCCGGTGAGTCCCTCGGCCGTTGCGACCGCAACCTCAAACCTCTGTGGCGGCGCGCCGTCGACAACCGACGGGATCAGGAATTGATTCTGATCGCTGGCCGGTACCACCGTCACTTCGGCGTTCGCCGAAGCGCTGTTGTTCAGCGCATTGGTAACCGTCAGTTGAAATGTGAGCTTCGTTGCTGCCGTCACATTTGGAGCCCTGAAGCTCACCGTGTTCGCCGTGCGATACAGCAGTGCCCCTGTGTCAGGCAGCGCAGGCAGCGCGGGGCCGCCAGTCTGCTTCCAAGTGAAAGTCTTGAGCGCCACCGAGATTCCATCGCTGTCCTTACCGGACAGGAGCACGTCGGCACCGGACCGGACCGTAAATGAGATGGGATTGCTGGCAAGTGCCTTGTAGCCGATCGGTGTAATGACGACCTGAGGCGCGGGCCCTCCGCCGTTAGTGCCACCTTTACCGACATTCGTACCGCAACCGGCGACCGTGAGGGAGGCGACGACGACGGCGGCCGCCCAGAAACGTATGGACATGTTCAAAACTCCCAGCGAAGGCCGCCGGACACTGTGTGGTCCGTGTAATGGGTGTAGTCGAGCACCTTGGCGTACTGCATGAATCCCTGCAGGCCGTGCTTCAGGACGATTGAGCCGCCGCCACCGACGATGTAGTAGTGTTTGACGGGATCGTCAGTGGACAGATTGAAGTCCGTGGCTCCGCCGTCGCCGATGTACCCCGACGCAATATTTCGCGAGCTGTCACGGAACTGGCGTCTGGCTTCGCCGTACACGTACGGAACGACCACGCCAAACCGGTTGAGAATCGCGTACTGAGCCCGCAAGCCCAGGGCGCCCTCCAGGGACTGGATGGTTTGTGTTGGCGTCGCGATATCAAAACCATCATCGGAATGTTCCGTGAAGGCCTCGATCCGTGTGCGGGTGTTCGTCAGATTCAGGTAGGGCTCCGCCGTTAGTCCGCGCCAGTGGGCGGAGTACCCGGTGCCGATGCTGGCAACAAGTGCGTTCGAGCCAGTATTGCTGAAGGAAGTGACATCGACTGCCGGAATGTCCGGATTGTTGGACGGGTACGTAATCCGGCGCCGCGTTGAGAGGCTGAGGTGTTGTGCTCCGAGAGAGACGTTCACGAACGCATGTTCGGTCTCGTATTGCATATAGAGCATCGCGCTCTGGCCATTGCCGCGAATGCCACCGTCGACGATGCTCTCGGCCGAATTGAAGTCGACCCGCTTTTCCGTATGCCCCGCCAGGACGCCAATGACCAGTTGATTGGTCAGCCGATAGTCCGCACCCACGGAGATTTCGGTGCTGTCGTAGAAGAAAGCGTCTTCAAAAGTCGTCGGGTCCTTGTCGCCCGAGCCGAATCCGCCGTTGGCGAAGACGCTCAAGCGGCTCCAGAAGGAGTCGGATCCGTCCGCGCTCGCTCCGCCGCCACGCGCCGAGCCGTTGTAAGCATACGAGAAGCCGCCGGGGCTCCAGGAACCGGAGCCCGAGCCCGCTCCTTGCGCTACATTGATGCCTCGTGCAGCGAATCGCAGCGCTGCGAACCGATTGGCGAGCACGGAGGCCTGGCTGTTGACGAACTTGGATGCCATCGAGCCTTGCGCGGCGTACTCCTCGGGAGCGGTCCAGCGCAACGCATCACTGATCCCCAGCGGATCCAGATGGAGGCTGAATTGAGTCTCGCCGCGATTGGCCAGCAATTCGTTGGCGTTGTCTTCCAGCTCGCGCAGACGGTTGAACAGCGTGAGCGTGTTGCCCGTGCAATTCGGTGTCGCGCTGTTCGGACCAACACCGCACAGCGCCTGCACCTTCACATAGGCGTTGTCGTTCGCAATCGCAGCAGCTCTTTCCAGTGCGTCGAACTGGAAAACCCCCTGGGCACCCAGCGTATTCACCATGTCCAGCAGGCTTTGCGCGCTCGCGGGGCTGTGCCACAGTGGTGTCGTAACGAGCAGAATCACAGGAATGCACGCACGAATGCGCGGCATGATCATAGTCATGGAAATTCCCTTGGGTCCAAGCGCCGCAGCGTACGCGAGTCGCTTCGAGTTATTGTCGGCAGAAACTGACGGTGGCCAGCATAGTAATGGCAATTTGTAACTGTCAAGAAAAGGCGTTTTATCGCAGCTTTCAAATGGTTGCGCGTAGTGTTGAGTTGGTTTTGTCTGCAACGAAGACGGTAGTTCTGCTCGCAACGATTGTGAGTTACTTGGCATTGGCAGGCTGCGCGACACCGATCAGGCACGCACAGCGCCTGGCGCAGCAGGGCGGCCTCGCGCCCGTATCGTTGCAAGGGAAACGATTTCAACATCACGGTTTTGCCGCGGTCCGTGGGGACGCGGATCTGTTGATGCTGTTCATTGATGGCGACGGCTCGCCTTGGGTCGACAACGGACGGCGCATCGCCGAGGACCCCACGCCCCATGTGCCACTGGCACTGGAGCTGGCAGCGGCAACCAAAGGCTCTGTCCTTTACCTGAGTCGCCCGTGCTATCTGGAGAGCGTGATGCCGCCCGAGTGCTCGCACGACTTGTGGACGGCGCAGCGTTACTCAGAGGCCGTCGTTGCCAGCATGTCCGCGGCGGCGGCTGCGTTCGCCGCCGAGCATCACTTCCAGCGCATACTGCTCGTTGGTTACAGCGGAGGTGCCACGCTTGCCGCGTTGATGGCGCGCGATCTACAGGGCGTCGTCGGCCTAGTCTCCGTGGCGGGCAATCTGGATCCCGACACGTGGGCTCAGTTGCACGGCTATCTCCCGTTGCAGGGCAGCCTCAACCCCGCGCTCCAGCCCCCCTTACCGCCGTCACTGCCCCAGTGGTACCTCGTCGGCCAGCGCGATACAAACGTCCCCGCAGTCGCAAGCGCGAGATATCTCGAGCGTGTTCCTTCCGACCGTGTCTGGTCATACTCGCGCTTCGATCACGCCTGCTGCTGGGTCGCCGAATGGCCCGCGATCTTCGCCCGCGTGTCAGCGGAGTTGGAGCTCCTGCAGCATCACTTGATACATTCCAACTCCCAGGTCTGGTGACAGATACGATGAAATCGGTGCACGAGCTGCGGGGTACTGGCGAATTGCAACTCATACTCGATCTGTTGCGCGTCAATCACGCGATCACACAGTGAACAGAGCTGCCCATCGCCCGCACCGGCCCATAGGGCCTGTGCGGGTTCGCACGGTAACCGCCCATCCGCGATTCGCCGGCGTACCTCTAACCGTAGCTCATGCTCGTCAAACTGCATGTTGTCGTGCATGTGTGACGGTTCGCAAGCACTGTGCCTAAGCTGACTCGTAGCCGCAATGCTTTGTGCGTCGCACCAGAGGGTCACGCGATCCAACACGCACCGACTCAGTGCGCCAACATGAACGGTAGATGAAGCGTGCAGGGCGGGTGCGCGAAGTTACACACGCGCGTGTAACAAATCGGCCCCGCCGCCATGGCAGCGGGGCCGATGCGATCAGGAGCAGGGCTTGTTGTGATCCGGCCGGGCGCCCGTGGCCTTGGCGTCGGTCTCGCTCATGTACTGACCTTCCTTGGTCTTGCCATACCAACGGTCACCGGTGCAGTGATAAACCTTCGAGGCGGTGTTGACCCAAACCTGTCCGGGCGCTCCGCCCGCGGCCGGTGCGCTGCTTGGTACCTGCGCACGCATCGCCGGCCCCGCCGGTGGCGGTGAGGCGGTTGGTGTTGGCACTGAACGCGACGGGGCCGGCGCAGGTGGCGCGGAGGGAGCCGGCGCTGCGGCGCTGCCTGCCGATGAGGCCGTGCCCGCCTTGTTCACACCACCATGATGACTGCAAGCACCCCTGCCTGTAGTAGTGGACGCGGTTCCGTCCTTACACATCACCGACCCCGCACCCCCCGCCGGAGGCGAAGCTGGAGTGGGAGGAGCCGTTGCTGCAGTGCCAGATGCACTGTCCGATTTATTGACTCCCCCATGATGACTACAAGCGCCCCTGCCGGTCGTCGTTGAGGTGGTGCCGTCTTTGCACAGCACAGACGCAGTTGCCGGGTCGGCCGCACTGCATAACAACGGCATTCCCAACAAGCCCGCCAACAGCCCGATCTTCAGCAACTTCATATGATTTCTCCTACTGTCTCCGCGCGCCAAAAGGCTTCAGCTTGCTGGAAGGATTGCAGCAGGCCCCCCAGGCCCCCGGGCCGGTTCTGGATCAGGGAAATCACTTCCGAAATCAGGGCTCCGGAGGAGGCGATGCCGCCCAGGTTGATACCATTGGAAGTGCCGTTGCCGGCATTGGGCGCCCCTTCCAGCGCGCCTGCAAGAGTGCTCAGCATGCTCATGGTTGACTCCCGCGAGCTCGTTGTTGTGTTCACACCGATCATAGCGCAAATATCATTGCAGGGAAGGCGCGAGCGCAGCCGCGCGGGGCGGCACGACATCTGCTGCTCCTGGTCGTGGAAATGAGGAGGAGCAGCCCATGTCAACATTGAGCGGATTGAAAGTAGCCATCCTGGTAGCTGATGGCTTCGAACAGGTGGAAATGACGGAGCCGCGCAAGGCGTTGCAGGAGGCCGGTGCGGATACGAAAATCGTTTCACCCGCCAAGGGCCAGGTCCAAGGTTGGAACCATCATGACGAGG
>Ga0247768_1000701_pt1 | contig 12140 bp, 11 predicted proteins | sample UWRJL016104C6_FD_179944 | JGI IMG/M metagenome (GOLD analysis project Ga0247768, IMG submission 179944) | Plant litter microbial communities from Arlington Agricultural Research Station in Wisconsin, United States - UWRJ-L016-104C-6 | ecosystem: Environmental > Terrestrial > Plant litter >... | reverse complement strand
CTTTTGGCTGCTGAGCAAAAACCAAGCACGCGCCGCCGAGCTGCCGCCGGTCTTCGGTCCACCGGTTCGTCAGCGGCTATTGTTCTTGGCAGCCTCGTCGCTTGGGCTCGGTTGGCTGCTGTTCCACGCCGGACCCGAGCTGCTCGATGGCGCGCGGCTGAGCGGGCTGCGACGCGCGCACGAAACATCCGGAGAGCTCGGGGCGACGCCTTATTTTGCAGCGCTATTCGTGTTCGTGAACGTCCATCACTACTTCATGGACAACGTAATCTGGCGGCGGGAAAACCCGGATACACGCTATCTGCGTGACTAGGCATGTTATTCTCACGGGCACCGATGCTGACCGTGGACGTATCGCTGATGGGCCTGGACGATCTGCCAGGCGCCGCGTCGCTGTACCAAGAGGCCTTCAACGCCCCGCCCTGGAACGAGGGTTGGGAGCTCGATGCTGCGAGTGAACGCCTGAAGGCGATTCTGGCCGCTCCGAACGGACTCGGTGTCGTGGCCTGCCGCGAAGGCACGCCGATCGCGATTGCGCTGGGATACTTGGAGCGCTTTGCGTCTGGCACGCACTTCCAGCTGAAGGAGATGTGCACGGCGCCCTCCGAACAACGCCAGGGCATCGGTAAGTTCGTGTTGGATTTTTTGCTGCTGAGGCTCGAGGAGCGCGGGGTCAGCCAAGTGTTTTGCGAAACGCGCAACGACGTTCCCGCGGAGGCCTTCTACCGCCAAGCGGGGTTTCGCACGCTCAAGGTGGTCGCCCTGGGCAAACGGCTGTGATGCGCAGCGCGCGACGCTCAACGTTCGACGAGCGTGCCGAACATCATCAGTCCGCCAGAAATGAACACGACGTCGAACACGGCCATGAGCTTGAAATAGTCGACCAATTCCCCGATGGGCGCGCCGTTCAATAGCTCACGAGTGGCGGCTACGGCGCTGAGCAAGGTCGGCGAAAGCAGCGGGAACAGCACCACCGCCAAGAGTAAATCGCGAGCGTGGGTGCGCACCGTCATCGAGCCGAACAAGGTGCCCGACGCGGCGATGCCTGGAGTCGCGAACAGCGCGATGCAAAACAAGCCCAGGCCCACGCGATCCAGGTCGAGCGAAAAGAGCAGCGCGGCGACGGGCATCACCACGCATTCGACGATCACCAGGAACGCCAACACGCCCATGGCCTTGCCGGCGAAGATCGCGCTGCGCGAAAGCGGAGCCACCAAAAGCCCATCCAGCGCCGACTCGTCGCGCTCGCGTTGCCAGGTCTTGCCCAACGCCAACACCGCCGCGAACGCCAGCGAGAGCCAGATCACGCCACTGGCGACGATCCGCCCACTCGCCGGGCCACCGAAGAACGCGAGCGAAGCCATGATCACGACCAACAGCGCAAAGAAGCCGCTGGTGATCACGACCTCCCCGGTCGACAGCTCGATCGCGAGATCTTTTTGCAATATGGCACGTGCCTGAGCCAGCCAGCTCAGGCGGCGACGTGGCAAGGCCCGCGGGGCACCGCTCGCCATTGCCTGATTCGCCGAGCCAATCGCCATCCCTGCAATCTAACACCAGCTTCGGCGGCGAGAGCCAGGATCGCAGGCACACGCGGTTTCGGTCGTGGTGATTGCGACTTTCGGGACGCGACGCTACCCTCCGCCGCCATGGCCGAAATGCGCGTCGAACACGTCTTCAAATGCAGCGAAGAAACCTTCTGGACGAAGGTCTTTTTCGACGACGAATACAACCGCCGACTGTTCTTGGAGACCCTGAAATTCCCGGTCTGGCGCGTCGCCAAGAGCGAAGAGCGCGGCGACGAGGTCAGCCGCACGATCGTGGCCTCGCCCCCGGTGGGCGACCTGCCAGGTCCGCTCAAAGCAGTGGTCGGCGAGAACGCAGGCTATGAAGAGCGCGGCGTGTTCGACAAGAAGACCCGTCGCTACCGGGTGCAGGTGGTGCCCAATCGAATGGCCGACAAGATCACGGTCAACGTCGAGATGTGGACCGAGCCCATGGGCGACTCCCAATGCAAGCGCATTGCCCGAGCCACCGCGACGGCAAAGATCTTCGGCGTGGGTGGGCTACTCGAGAAGAAGCTGCTCTCCGACCTGGAACGGAGCTACGAGAAGAGCGCGGCCTTCACCAACACGTTCGTTGGCGAAAAGGGACTCTGAGCGCACTCCTCGAGGGAATGCGCTCGGTCTCGTCGTCCGTCTAGCCTCTCCGCACTGGGAGCGCGCGTGGCGCTCCCCCCGGCGAATCAGGCTTTGGCGGACTTGGCAGCAGCCGGCTTGGCAGCCTTCGCGGCGGCCGGCTTGGCAGCCTTCGCCGCGGCCTTGGGCTTCTCGGCCTTGGCCGGCTTGGCCTTGGCAGCCACGTCCGCGCGCTTGCTGCTACGAGTAGCGGCCGCGTGCAGATCGAGCAGCTGGGGCAGCGGGTAAGCGGACAGCTTTTCGGCGAAGCCCTTGTCCTTGACGCGCTTGTTCAGCTCGAGGATGGCACCGATCAGCTTGTCACGGCTTCCGAAGCGCTTCTTGGCGTCGGTCAGCGTGTCGTGCAAGCGAACGAGCTTGGCGTTCGAGACGCGGCCGAGGCCCTTTGCCGAGTTCACTCGGTCCGACCACAGCTCTGCGGTGGCGAGTTTCTGCACGGCTGCGACGAGCTTTTCCTTCGACTCGAAGCGCTCTTTGACTTGGCTGACGGGCGTCTTTTTCATAATCCTGGCTCCGGCCCGAGACGGGCCATACGAAGGGCGCGGTTTCTAGCAAGTGGGGGGGGTTGTTGCAACTGGAAGTGTCTTCCGGCCGCACGGCCGGCGACGCGGGCGCTGGCCAGGCGGCGCTGAGGCCACAATGACACCCTCGGCCGCGCATGCTAACCGCGGGCCCCATGACTTTGAGGATGCGGTTTGCGCCTTCCCCCAGCGGCTACCTGCACATCGGGAACGTGCGCTCCACCCTGTTTACCTGGCTTTGGTGCAAGAGCCAGGGCGGCACTTTCGTGCTCCGAGTCGAGGACACCGACCAGGAGCGCTCCAGCATCGAGAGCGTGCGGGCGGTGCTCGACGACCTGAAATGGCTGGGCTTGCAGTGGGACGAGGGGCCCGAGGTCGAAGGACCGTTTGCGCCGTACTTCCAAAGCGAGCGCAAGGCGCTGTATCGCGCACATACCGAACAATTGATCAGCGAGGGCAAGGCCTATCGTTGCTACTGCACCAAGGAAGAGCTCGACGCGCAGCGCGAGGCGCTCAAGCTGAAGAACCCGAAGGCGAACTTCGTGTATCCCGGCACCTGCCGTGATCGCAAAGATCGACCGGACCTGCCGTTCGTGGTGCGCTTTCGTTCGCCCAGCACGGGCAGCACGGATTTCACCGACAAAGTCTTCGGCTTCATCAGCACGCCCAACTCGGCGCAGCAAGATTTCGTGCTCATGCGCACCGACGGCTATCCGCTGTACAACCTGGCCGCGACCATCGACGACCACCTGATGGAAATCACGCTCGTGGCTCGCGGCCGCGACCACATTGGAAACACGCCGCAACAGATCCTGCTGTATCGCGCCTTCGGCTGGGAGCCGCCCGAATTTGCGCACTTGCCCATGATGCTGTCGGCCAAGGGCGAGAAGCTGAGCAAGCGCAACGGCTCGGTCAGCGTGAAGGAGTATCGCGACAAGGGCTTCAGTCCGATGGGCGTGCTCAACTACTTGGTGCGCTTCGGCTGGTCCTCGGGCGACAAGGAAATCTTCAGCCGCGAACAGCTGATTCAGCTGTTTTCGTGGGACCACGTGAACAAGGGCGACGGCAAATTCGACGAAAAGAAGTTCGCCGACGTGGCCTTCGAGCAGCTCAAGCAGCCCGAGCTCACCTCGCTCGATGAATACGTCGCCTGGGTCAAACCGTTCCTGGCCCTGCGCGGGATCGACGCCCCGGACGAGGCGCTGCTACGAGCGGCGATCCCCGGCGTGCGCGAGCGCGCGCGCACGTTGGTCGACGCGGCCTTCGACTTGGATTTCTATTTCCGCGAGCCGCCCGAGCTCGACGAAAAGGCACGCCAGAAGTTCCTGACGCAAAGCGCGGCTCCCCACCTCAGCGCGCTCGGCAACGTGTTCGCAGCCGAGGCCAACTGGCAAGCGGAGCCGCTCGAGAGCGCGCTCAAGCGCTGGGTGGAGAGCTCCGGGCTGACGATGAAAGACGTGGCGCAGCCGGTGCGCGTCGCGCTCACCGGGCGCAGCGCGAGCCCCCCGTTGTTCGAGGTCATGACCGTGCTTGGTCGAGAGAAGAGCCTGAGCCGCTTGGCCCGGGCAGCCGAAGTCGCGCAGGGCGCCTGAGCCCCATGGTCGCCTTACCGGTGCGACATCTCGTGGGTCCCATCCATCTACCGACGACTCACCTCACGCCGCTCTCCTGGTTCGATTCCTTTCTCGGCTACCCACCGATCAAGGCCCTCTTGCCGATCCCGATCATCGCCGCGATAGCGCCGGTGATCTGGTGGTTCTTTCGCGAGACCTGGCGCGAGCTCGACAGCGAGGCGGAAGCGGCACGCAGCGAGGGTGGGCTCGACTACCGCCGCCCGGCCGCGTGCCTGGTGATTGTCGCCATGGTGCTCACGCTCCAGGAGTACTACGGCGGCCGCGGCTTTTACGACGCCTGGTTCCGGCCCTGGCTGGCCGAGCTGGAGGCGCATGGGCATCCGCGCTTGCAGCTCGGGAAATACGACGAGTTTTATAGCTACTGCTGGTGGGTGCTTTCGCGCGTCATCGGCTACGTGCTGATCCCCTTCCCGCTTTGGAAGCTGCTTTTCCCGAAGGACAGCTTGCTCGATATGGGCCTGCGGGGCCGCGGCTTCACCAAGCACATCTGGATCTACGGCCTGTGCCTGGCCGTGGTCCTACCGGCCATGGTGCTCGTTTCGAGGCAGCCCGATTTCGGCAACTATTACCCGTTTTATAAGCTGGCCTCGCGCAGCTGGTACGATTTCGCCCTGTGGGAGGCCATTTATGGCGTGCAGTTCTTCTCGCTCGAACTGTTCTTCCGCGGTTGGATCGTGGGCGCGCTGCGGAAATCGATGGGGGCCGGCGCCATCTTCGTGATGGCGGCGCCGTATTGCATGATCCACTACGGAAAGCCGTACCTCGAAGCGCACGGCGCCATCGTCGCCGGCGTGGTGCTGGGCTCGCTGGCGATGCGCACACGCAGCATCTACTCCGGCTTTCTCGTGCACATCACGGTCGCCTATTCCATGGATTTTCTGGCGCTCTGGCACCGCGACGCCTTGCCCAAGCTGTTTTGGAATTAGGCGAGGGTCTCGCCTTCGCTGCGAACGCCCCCCTCTGGCGCGGGGCTGCCCTGCGTCGTCCAAAATGGAGTTCGAACTCGAACTCCATTTTCGCCTTCCAACGGGGATCCCAAGCACACGCCGGCACGGGCAGCGGCACCGCCACCGGCAGCGGACCCCTGGAGTAGAGCCGAAAGGCTGCTGTTTTGGCGATTGGCTGCGCCCCAGAACGCCACATGGAAGACACCGAATATTCGGTCCCCCGAGCCAGCGTTACCGGCTATATTCCGCGGCACCAAAACACCAATGGCACAACACGTCAGCTTCTCGCCCAAGCCTCCCGATGCGGAATCCACCCGACGCCTCAGCGTCGACATCGACAACGGCCCGGGTGAATGGACGACCGAGCGCAGCACGCAGCGCTATCAGATCCAAGGCTGGGGCGCGCCATACTTTCACGTCAATCCGCGCGGCCACGTGGAAGTCACGCCCAGCCCGGAGCAGGGCAAGACCATCAACCTGTTCGAGCTGACGCAAGACCTGAAGGCACGCGGCCTCGAGCTGCCGCTGTTGATCCGCTTCCCGGACATCGTCGGCCACCGCATCAAGCTGATCAACGAAGCGTTTCAAAAAGCGATCGCGGAGTACGAATACGCGGGCGTCTACCGTGGCGTGTTCCCGGTCAAGGTCAACCAGCAGCGCCACCTGGTGGAAGAGGTCGTGGCCAGCGGTCGGCAATGGAACTTCGGGCTCGAAGCGGGGTCCAAGCCGGAGCTTTTGATCACGCTCGCGGCGATGCAAGACGTCGGCGGTTTGATCATCTGCAACGGCTACAAGGACTCGAGCTACATCGAGACCGCGCTGCTCGCGCAGAAGTTCGACAAGACCGTGATCGTCGTGCTCGAGCGCCTAGAAGAGCTCGACATCGTGCTCAAGGCTTCCGAGAAGCTCGGCATCAGGCCGCAGCTCGGTGTGCGCGCCAAGCTGACGACCAAAGGCGTCGGGCGTTGGGCTGATTCGGCTGGAGACCGCGCGAAGTTCGGCCTCACCACCTCGGAGATGATCGAAGTCGTCGATCGCTTGACCGAGCGCAACCTGCTCGATTGTCTGCAGCTCCTGCATTTTCATATCGGCAGCCAGATCTCCAGCATCATTCCGATCAAGAACGCGATGCAGGAAGCGTCGAACATCTATGTCGAGCTAGCCAAGCTCGGCTGCAAGATGGGCTACATCGACGTGGGCGGAGGACTTGCGGTCGACTACGACGGCTCGAAGACCGATTTTCACGCTTCCAAAAACTACCAACTCGAAGAGTACGCCGCCGACGTCGTGTCTCACGTGCAAGCCGCGTGCGTCAAAGCGGAAGTGCCAGTGCCGACGATCGTGAGCGAGAGCGGGCGCGCGGTCGCGGCCCATCACTCGGTGCTCGTGTTCGAGGTCGTGGGCGCGAACGAAGTGCGTTTCGGCGAACCGGTCGAGCCCAAGCCGGAGTCACATCGCCTGCTGAAGGAGCTGTTCGACACCTACTGCGGCATCCAGCCCAAAAACGTGCAGGAGAGCTACCACGACGCCAGCCAGGCCAAAGAAGAGGGGCAGAGCCTGTTCAAGTACGGCTACCTCGGTCTGCGCGAGCGCGCCCAGGTGGAACGCCTGTATTGGAACTGCTGCGAGAAGATCCACCACACGCTCCGGCGTCTGCGCTTCGTGCCCGAGGAGCTCAAGCACCTCGAGCAGAACATGTCCGCGATCTACTACTGCAACTTCTCGCTGTTTCAGTCGGCACCGGACATTTGGGCCATCGACCATCTGTTTCCGATCATGCCCATCCATCGCCTCGAGCAAGAGCCAACGGTGCCGGCCAAGCTCGCCGATCTGACCTGCGACAGCGACGGCATCATCGACCACTTCATCGACGTCGAGGACGTGAAGGGCTCGCTCGATCTGCATCGCTTCGACGAGAACGAACCGTACTACCTCGGCATGTTCCTGAACGGCGCGTATCAGGAGATCCTCGGCGATCTGCACAACCTGTTCGGCGACACGCACGCCGTGCACGTCGCGCTGAGCGAAGAGGGCTACCAGATCCGCCACGTGATCAAGGGCGACAGCGTGACGGACGTGCTGCGCTACGTGGAGTACGTCCCGGAAAACATGATCGAAGCCGTGCGGCGCCAAGCGGAGCGCGCAACCAGCGCCGGCCGCCTCACCAACGTGCAAATGCGCACGCTGATGCAGCACTACGAAGAGTCCTTGCGCAGCTACACGTACCTGACGGGCGATGACTGACGGCTCGCCGCGTGTTGCCGGCGCCAGCGTGTGGCGCTGCGCGCGCACCGAAACCGACACTGGATCTGGAGCCCGGCCTGCCGCGTAAACGCGCGGCAAGCCGGGAATGTGCCGCGGCTGGGGCGCGTTTGTTGGACCGAGTAGCCCTAGTCCCGCTACGATTGCTCCTCAGCATGAAGAAGTCCCCCGATTCGTCCCGGTTGTCCCCCGCTACCCGGCGGACCCGGCTGCTATTGGCGGCGGTGGGCGGGCTCGCGGTGTCGACCCTGGCGGGCACGGGCCACGCCGATATCTACAAGCAGGTCGACGCCGACGGCACGATCAGCTTCACCAGTCGCCCCGCGCAAGGTTCCAAGCTGTACGCCAAGGAGCGCAAGGCGCAGGTGTTCATGCCCAGCGACGACTCGTCCGAGCGCTTCAGCCGCTACGACGAGTACATCCGGCAGGCAGCCACCCTGTATCAAATTCCCGAGGAGCTCGTGCGCGCCGTGATCCGCGTCGAGAGCGACTTCGACCCGCGCGCTGTTTCACCCGCCAATGCCCGTGGCCTGATGCAGCTGATCCCCGAAACCGCGGAACGCATGATGGTCAGCGACTCCTTCGACCCACGCCAGAACATCTTCGGCGGCGTGCGCTACCTGCGCGTCCTAGCCAACCTGTTCAACGGCGACATCCAGCTGACCATCGCCGCCTACAACGCCGGCGAAGGCGCGGTCATGCGTTACGGCGGCATCCCGCCCTATCAAGAAACGCAAGACTACGTAGTCAAAGTCCTCGGCCACTACCGCCAATACCGCTCACAAGCCACGCACTAGCCTCTGTCTCGTTTTTTGGCTGCCTCGAAGCAGCTCCCATGCACCAGTGCGACACGACGCGGGGTCCGCGTGGGCCGCCGGTGACTCGCGCGACGGCCTATCTGCGTCGATAAGCAGGATTTGAACGCCTTCCGAGAGCTCGCCAAGATCGCCAAGATTTCCAAGATCGCCAAGAGCTTGGAGCGGCCGAGCAGCGCGGGACGCACCAAAGGAGTCCATGAGATTTGGGGTTGGCTCTTCGCTTCGCGGTCGAAATTTTCAACGACGAGAACGGCGGCTGCCGTCGCGTGCGCCATCAGGCGTCACAGATGTCACCCATCTGCCCGGTCTGCGCCTGCGCCTGCGCCTGCGCCTGCGCCTGCGCCTGCGCCTGCGCCCGACTCCGTCACCCACGTACCCGCTCTGCACCGTTCCACGATACGAGCCGGAGCCAGCCGTATTCATAACGTGCCCCGCCGATGAGCGCGAAACCCCAATCTCCCCTCTCCCTTGGCGATCTTGGAAATCTTGGCGATCTTGGCGGGCTTCTGGGAGCGCTCAGAGAGCTCCCGAGAGCTGGCTGGCCCGAGGTGCGCCGGGGGCGGTGCGCGATGCGAAGAACAAAATGAAAACGGGAACTTCTGCTAGGCAAAAGTTCCCGATTCACGGACGGCCGAGGCCGTCACAGCCGATCAGCTCGGTTTGACGTTCTCGGCGCGCGGACCCTTGGGGCCCTGGCCCTTCGTGAACGAAACAGCCTGACCTTGCTGGAGGTCTTCGAAACGGACGCCTTCAACGGCTGACATGTGGAAGAACAGATCTTCCCCGCCTGCGGTCTCGATGAAACCGAAACCCTTGTCAGTCAACTTCTTAATTTTACCATCAGCCATTAGATCCACCTAAACGTAGCGCGCATCCGCGGAAACGGAGATCGTTCCCGAAATGCATCGCACCGAGTCCCTATACTACGGATTGGCGGCGGAACTAGCGCTCATCTGCTGTTTTAGCGTTTCTGGTCACGGCTCGTCGCCTGGGCTGGGGTCTCGTGCGAGAGACTGAGGCACTTTCGCCGTCAATTGGGGCGAAAGTGGGCCCGGCCCGAAACGAACCGGCTGCTCGCCACGCTGGAACGCGTTATTTTTTTGTCGCCTTCCGAGCACGCTTCGGCCCCGAATAGAGGGCGAGGGCCCCCTCGAGCTCTTCGCGGACGCGCTCGGCAAGCTCCTCGGGCTCCACGACTTTGGCGCGTGCGCCCCATTCCAGCACCCAAGAGACGACCTGATTCAAGTTGCCGACGGTCATCGTCAGCCTGACGCCGCCGCCGCCGATCGCCGCCAGCTTCTGCGAGGCATGAACCTTACGCATGCGCACGTATTCGGCGGCCTTGGCGTCGAAGTCGATCACGACGCGGTGCGGCTTGGGATCCTTCCAGATCCCGAACTCTCCTTGGAAGTATTGATCGATCTGGAAATCAGCCGGCAAATCGAAGCGCTCGGTGGTCGCGCATTCGGTATCGCGCATGCGATCGAGGACGAACGTGCGCACTTCGGCTTTGTCCACGTGCAGGCCCACGCAATACACGGAGTCGCGATGTAGCACCAAGGCATAGGGGTGGATCGTGATGCGCTCTTCGTCCGCCTTGAATGCGCTCTTGTACGACAAGCGCAACGGGCGAAGATCGGACACCGCTTGGAACAGATCGTCCAGCTCTTCGGTCTTCTCTGCGTAGTTCTTGGGCGCGTGCGGCAGATAGAGAAAGCGATCCTCCAGGCGTGCGTCGGCCAGGCCGGCGTTCGGACCACGCCCCGGGCGCTGCGCGAAGGCGAGCAGCTTGCCCACGGCCAGATCGATCTCCTCGAACAGGGCGGAGCCGCGCATCGGCTCGAACAAGCGCCGCGCCGCGAGCAAGGCATAGGCCTGGGTGCGGCGCAGCTCGACCTTGCGCGGCATTTCACCGGAGCGCACCCGCCACAGTAGTGGCCCGCCACCGCGAGCGGGCACGCTCTCCAAATCGTACTCGCGCTCGATCTCCTTCAGGTAGCGGCGCATGGAGCGCACCGTCACCGCCAGCGCATCGGCCAAATCATACAGTGAAATGCCGCGTGGGTGCTTTTCCAGGATCTCGCGCAGCCGATCCAGGCGGCGATGCTGAGTGAACTTGCCCTTGGGCCTACCGCGCGTGCGTTCCACGATTTGCCCGTAAAGTAGTACGCTTCTCCCAATCCATGAAAGGCCCATTCAATCCGGTCGAAATGATCCGGAGCAAGCGCGACGGCCATGCGCATTCAGCCGCCGAGATTGACGACTTCATCGAGCACTTCGCCAGCGGCGCGGTCGCCGATTATCAGATGAGTGCCTGGCTGATGGCCGTATTCGCCCGCGGCATGAGCGACGGCGAGACGGTGGCGTTGACGAACGCCATGTTGCACTCGGGCAAAGTGCTGCGCCTGCCCTCGGTCAAGGCGGTCAAAGTCGACAAGCACTCGACGGGCGGGGTGGGCGACAAAATCAGCCTGTGTTTGGCGCCGTTGGTCGCCGCCTGCGGCGTCGCCGTACCGATGATTTCTGGGCGAGGACTGGGGCACACGGGCGGCACGCTCGACAAGCTGGAGGCCATTCCCGGGTATCGCGTGCAGCTGACTCCGCGACGCTTCGAGCGCATCGTGCGCGAGGTCGGTGTGTCGATGATTGGGCAAAGCGCGGAGCTCGCGCCGGCGGACCGACGCATCTATGCCTTGCGCGATGTCACGGCGACCGTGGAGTGCATCCCGCTGATCGTGGCCAGCATCTTGTCCAAGAAGCTGGCCGAGGGCATCGACGGCTTGGTCTTGGACGTCAAGGTCGGGCGCGGCGCATTCATGAAAGATTTGAAGTCAGCGCGCGCGTTGGCTCAGGCGCTGGTGCGCGTGGGCACGCGGGCCGGCAAGCGCGTCGTGGCCTTGCTCACGGCCATGGACTCACCCATCGGGCGCGCCATCGGCAATGGCCTCGAGACACGCGAGGCCATCGAAATCCTTCAAAATGCTGGTCCGGCCGACACACGCGAGCTGACCCTGACCCTCGGCGCAGAAATGCTGCTGCTGGGTAAAGCGGAGCGCAGCCTAGCGAGCGCGCGTACGCGACTCGAGCGCGCCTTGGCCGATGGCTCGGGGTTCGAACGCTTCGTGCGCATGGTCAAGGCTCATGGCGGAGACATTCGCGCCGTCGAACGGCCCGAGCGCTTGGCAAACGCCAAAGCCAAGCTCGAGGTCGTGGCGCGCCGCTCGGGCTATGTGACCGAGTGCGATGCGTATGCCCTGGGCATGTCGGGCATTGCCTTGGGTGCCGGTCGCACACGCGCCGATCAGGCGGTCGATCCGAGCGCCGGCATCGAGCTCTACGCACGGCCTGGTGAGCGAGTGGCGCGTGGCCAAACGCTGGCGCTGATTCACGCCCGAAGCCAGCCATTGGCCAAAAGCGAAGCGCTGCGTGTCGAACAGGCGTTTCGAATCGGGAGCACGAAGCCGCGTTCGACGCGCGTCGTGCTCGACCGCATCAGCCGCTGACTCAACCGCGAGCGAGCGTGCTCGCGAGCTCGCTCACCACGCCGGCCACTTGCTCTCGCGCCCGCGCGCGTTGCTGTACCAGCGCTTGCAAAAAGCGAGGCAACGATTGCGAGTCCCCTGCCCGCAGCATGTCGGCCTCCCAGGTGGCGTGCAGCGAGGCCACGTTTGGCTGACTGCCCGCGGGAAACGCCGAGGAGCGATCGTAGAAGTCCGAACGAATGCTGGGCAGCTCACAACCGGGGATGAGCTTCTCCGTC
>Ga0247768_1000699_pt1 | contig 12140 bp, 12 predicted proteins | sample UWRJL016104C6_FD_179944 | JGI IMG/M metagenome (GOLD analysis project Ga0247768, IMG submission 179944) | Plant litter microbial communities from Arlington Agricultural Research Station in Wisconsin, United States - UWRJ-L016-104C-6 | ecosystem: Environmental > Terrestrial > Plant litter >... | reverse complement strand
TCGAACTCGGGCAGGAGTTGACGCTCGACGACGGCACCAAGGTCCGGTTCGACGGCGTCCAGCAGTGGGTTTCCCTGCAGATCTCCCACGACCCGACCCAGATCTTCGTGCTCGTCTTCGCCATCGTCATGTTCGTCGGCCTGGCCGGATCGTTGCTGATCAAGCGGCGGCGGGTCTGGGTACGGGTGACCCCGGCCGAAGGCGAGGGCGGCGGTACCGTGGTCGAGATCGGCGGGCTGGCCCGCACCGATCAAGCGGGGTACGGCGAGGAGTTCGGCCGTGTCGCGGAGCGAGTGGTCTCCGGCAAGAAGGGGAATTGAGTCATGCCGATCAACGAGACGCTGTCGCGGTTCAGTGACTGGTCGTACACCACGACAGCCGCGATCTACGTCCTGGCGCTGGTGTTCTTCCTGATCGAACAGTCCTTCGGCGCCAAGGGCCGTCAAGCCGCGGAGCGCCAGAAGCAGCGCGTACGCGAGCTGGTCGGCGCCGGTGGCCTCTCGGAGACCGTGACCGAGGACACCACCCCCGAACGCCCCGTCCAGGGCGGTCGCGCGGAGCGGATCGGCAAGATGGGCGCCGCGCTGCTCGTGCTGGGCCTGCTCCTGCACTTCACCGCGCTCCTGCTCCGCGGCCTGGCGACGCACCGCGTGCCGTGGGGCAACATGTACGAGTACGGCATGGCGGCCACCTTCATCGCCATGGCCACCTGGCTCGTGGTGATCAAGAAGTTCGACGTCCGGCACCTGTCGGGTTTCATGCTGCTGCCGATCCTGATCCTGATGTTCGTCAACGGGACACTGCTGTACACCACGGCGGCCCCGGTGCAGCCCGCGCTGCAGTCGTACTGGCTGGTCATCCACGTCTCCGCGGCCGCGTCCTCGGCGGGCCTGTTCATGGTCCCCGGCGTCGCGAGCGTGCTTTACCTCTTCCGCTCGGCCTACGAGCGTGACTCGGCCAAGTTCGCGGGCTTCGCCTCGAAGCTGCCGAGTGCCGACATCCTCGACCGCATCGCCTACCGGACGACGATCATCGCGTTCCCGATCTTCACCTTCGGGGTGCTCTGCGGCGCGATCTGGGCGGAATCCGCGTGGGGCCGGTTCTGGGGCTGGGACCCGAAGGAGACCGTCGCGTTCATCGCGTGGGTCATCTACGCGGCGTTCCTGCACTCGCGCGCCACGGCGGGCTGGCGCGGCACGAGGGCCGCCGTCATCAACGTTTTCGGCTTCGCCGCGACGGTCTTCAATCTCTTTTTCATCAACCTCGTCACGACTGGCCTGCACTCATACGCCGGGGTCGGCTGACATCCGGCGGCCTGGCCGACTAACGTCCCACCCAGAAGCGGGAGTTGTAAACGACGTGCCAGGAGGATTCCAGCGGTGACCGGACCCAACGACGACGCGGCAGCAGGCCACTCCGAGCCCGCCGGCGCCGAGCCGGCCGCCGAGCAGAAACCGGCCCCCATCGCCGACGACCGCACGGACTCCACCCCCCACCCGAACTCGGGCGCCTACAAGGTGAACCCGGCGACCTCCGGGCCGCACCAGGTGCCGACCGGCCCGCCGAACCCGGCGATCTCGGGGCCGTACCCGGTGCCCGGCGCGCAGCAGCAGAAGTACTACGCGGAGGGCACGCCCTCGGGTCCGCAGCCGCAGGTCCAGCCGCAGTACGACCAGAACCTGCCGCCGCTGCAGCCGCAACCGCAGCAGTATCAGCCCTACCAGTACCCGCAGCACCTCCAGCCGGGCCAGATGCCGCTGCCGCAGCCGCAGCACGGCGGTCGGCACGCGCAGCACGGCGGCAACGGGGACCTCTCCACGGCCCACCTGGTGAAGCAGAACAAGCGGCGTCCGCAGTCCGGTTGGCGCAAGCTCGTCTATGTCGGCAGCGGCAAGCTGCTCAACCCGGGGGAGAGCCCGGCCGACACGCAGCGCCGTGAACTCATCTCGCGGGTCAACCAGCCGCTGCGCGGGTGCTACAAGATCGCGATGCTGAGCCTCAAGGGCGGTGTGGGAAAGACCACAACGACCACCACGCTCGGCTCGACGTTCGCGTCGCTGCGCGGGGACAGGGTCGTCGCCGTCGACGCCAACCCGGACCGCGGCACGCTCTCGCAGAAGATCCCGATCGAGACCACCGCGACCGTGCGCCACCTGCTGCGCGACGCGGACAAGATCACCCGCTACAGCGATGTTCGCTCGTACACCTCGCAGGGTTCGAGCCGCCTGGAGATCCTCGCCAGCGAGCAGGACCCGGCCGTGTCGGAGGCGTTCTCCGAGGCCGACTACCGGCGCGCGGTGAACCTGCTGGAGCACTTCTACAACATCGTGCTCACCGACTGTGGCACCGGTTTGATGCACTCGGCGATGAAGGGCGTCCTGGACGTCGCGGACTCGCTGGTCATCGTCTCTTCGGGCTCGGTCGACGGCGCGCGCAGCGCCTCGGCGACGCTGGACTGGCTGGAGGCACACGGCTACGGCGAGCTGGTCAAGCGCTCTGTCGCGGTGATCAACTCGGTGCGCCCGAAGGGTGGCTCCGTCGACCTCGACAAGCTCACCGCGCACTTCGGCGCGCGGGTACGGGCCGTCTGCCGGATCCCGTTCGACCCGCACCTCGAAGAGGGCGCGGAGATCGAGCTCGACAGGTTGAACCCGGACACCAGGCTCGGCCTGCTCGAACTCGCCGCCACCGTCGCAGACGGCTTCGCCCGGTAAGAACCCGGGGAAGCCGCCGCGAAGGTAAAGAGGTTATTTAGGGTCGGTGTCGTCGCGCCGTTTCCGCTGCTGTTCGCCCAGCTTGCGCAGGAAATCCGGGTCGTCGTCCGGGGCGATCTGGGTCGGATGGGTGCTCACCCCGACCCGTTCGGCGCCGAAGGCCCGCCACAACAGTACGGCGACGGTAAGGCCGCCGATCAACGCGAGCAGGTAGATCATGCTCGCTCCCTTCCGTGTGCAGGCTGGTTGCGTTCCCCCGAGGTTAACCCTTTTGTCGGGATTTGGGGGCGAAGGAGTCCACGGGTCGTGCGAACGACGAAGGGTCGTGAGCAGTCCGGCCGAGAAGAACCGGCTGGACCATTCACGACCCCGTTGCGCACGCGGCGGACTACTTCCGTGTGGGCTCGCTGGCGTCTGTGGTCAGCTCCGCCAGGAGCTCGTTGACCTCGGACTCGCGGAACCGGCGGTGCCCGCCCGGTGTCCGGATCGAGCCGATTCGGCCTGCAGTCGCCCACCGGGTCACCGTCTTCGGGTCGACTCGGAACAACGCGGCGACCTCACCTGGGGTGAGAAGTCGCCCTCCCATGGTCGCGGTCACTTTCCGCCTCCTTCACGAACTCGCTGCTATACCGGAGACAGAAAGGCCCTGATGCCTGACGTGCCGGGTAGCGAACACCGCAATCGTTGCATCTCACCCTCCAGGTACTCGAACGGTTGTCTTATAGTAAAGGGCGCTTAAAGGACGAATCGGATATTTAGGGGTACGATGGCAGCGAGCCCGTCTGACCCTCGTCCGGGTGAACCTCCGCACTTCACACCGCTTTAACCAGCACTTCCGCTGACCGGTCGCGCTCGCGGCGCCCGGCCGATGTCACGCCCTGGTCATGCGAACTCGAGAGGGCCGCCTAAATTAACAGCGTGGACGGTGTCGATCGTAAAATCATTGCCGCGCTCCGGGTCAACGGGCGCGCGTCCTATGCCGAGCTAGGCAGGATTGTCGGCCTTTCGGCGTCGTCGGTGCATGAGCGGGTCGGCAAACTCGAGACGAACGGTGTGATCACGGGGTACCACGCCGTGGTGAACCCGAGCGCCGTCGGGCTCGGGGTGACAGCGCTCGTCGGGATCCAGCCGACGGACACCGCCACCGACGAGGACGTCGCCGCCGCTTTGGGTGAACTCGACGAGGTCGAGAGCTGCTATGCCGTCGCCGGTGACGAGGCCTTTGTCGTCAAGGTCAGGGTGTCCACGGTCGACGATCTGGAGCGCTCGCTCGGCAGGCTCCGGCAGATCCCCGGGGTCGCGCGGACACATACCACGGTGGTGCTCTCGACCCGCTTCGAAGGCCGCGCGAACAACGCGGGGCTGGGCAATGGGCTCAGCGGCGGCGCGTAACCTGCCTTGATGTGAGCACTCAACGTTCCGAGCGACTGGCCGTCGACCTGGTGCTGTACGTCCTGGCGCGGTTCGCGCTGGTCGCCGTCGTCGCCGTGGTGCTGGCGTTGTTCAAGGTGCCCCTGCTGGTCGCGCTCGCCGTCGGGCTGGTCGTGGGCCTGCCTCTGGGGCTGCTCCTCCTGCGCCCGCTGAACGCCCGTGTCACCGCCGGGCTGGCCGAGCGCAACAAGGGCCGCGCCACCGAACGAGCGAAACTGCGCGCGCAGCTCCGCGGCGACTCGTGACCCGGCTGCACAGCCGAGCTTGGGTTCGTGAGGCGATCCGCCTCCTCGAAGCCGACGCGAATCGCAGTGCCGACACCCACCTGCACGTCTTCCCGCTGCCGCTCGATTGGGGAATCGACCTTTACCTGAAGGACGAGTCGGTCCATCCGACAGGCTCGCTGAAGCACCGGCTGGCGCGTTCGCTGTTCCTTTACGGCCTGGTCAACGGCCAAATCGGCCAGAACACCGTGCTCATCGAGGCGTCCAGCGGGTCCACCGCGGTCTCCGAGGCGTACTTCGCGCGCATGCTCGGCCTGAAATTCGTGACGGTCGTGCCGCGCAAGACGAGCCCGGAGAAGATCGCGCTCATCGAGTTCTACGGTGGCCGATGTCACTTCGTCGACGTCCCGGCCGCGATGTACAGCGAGGCGGAGCGCCTCGCCTCGGAGACCAACGGGCATTACCTGGACCAGTTCACCTACGCCGAGCGGGCCACCGACTGGCGCGGCAACAACAACATCGCGGAGTCGGTCTACGCCCAGATGCGTGCCGAACGACACCCGATCCCGGCGTGGATCGTCGTCGGCGCCGGCACCGGCGGCACGAGCGCCACCTTCGGCCGGTACGTGCGCTATCGGCGGCACACGACCAAGATCGCCGTCGTCGACCCGGAGAACTCGTCGTTCTACGGCGCTTGGCAGGGCGGCGATCTGGACCACACGACAGGCATGTCGTCCCGGATCGAAGGCATCGGCCGCCCGCGTGTCGAGCCGTCGTTCGTGCCCGGTGTCATCGACGAGATGCTGCGGGTGCCCGACGCGGGTTCCCTGGCGGCGATCCGGCTCCTGCGTGAGCGGACCGGCCACTGGGCGGGCGGCTCGACCGGGACGAACCTCTACGGCGCCTTCCAGCTGATCGCGAACATGCTGGAAGAAGGCCAGGCAGGCAGCGTCGTCACGCTCCTGTGCGACGGCGGCGACCGGTACGCCAACACGTACTACAACGACGACTGGCTCGCGGCCCAGAACCTCGACATCGAGCCCTACGCGGCGAAGTTCGAGGAGTTCCTGACGACGGGCAAGTTCGCCGCGGAGGGCTGAGCAGGGCCCCGGAAGTGCTATGAACGGTCCGTTCATCTCACTTTTTGCCATGAACGGTCCGTTTATGGCACGGGGGTAGGGCGCGGCGTCAGAGCACGGCCAAGCCGATGAGCGTCAGTACCGCCCAGGCGAGCATCGCGAGGCCGGTGTCGCGCAGCGCGGGGATGAGTTCACGGCCGTGCTTGCCCCCGCCGACGGCCTTCACCGAGCTGATCAGCAGCGGTGCGCACAGCAGCCCCAGCAGCAGGATCGGGTGCCAGATCCCCAGCAGCACGCTGACCACGAACGGCACGGTCACCAGCCCGAGGTAGAGCCGCCGCGTGCCGGTATCGCCGAGCTTCGTGGCGAGGGTGCGCTTGCCCGCTTCGACGTCGGTCGGGATGTCACGCAGGTTGTTGGCGGTGAGCACGCCCGTCGAGAAGCAGCCGACGGCGATCGCGCAGCCGAGCGCGGTCCAGCTGACGTGCCCGGCCTGGACGTAGACCGTGCCGAGGACGCTGGCCAGGCCGAAGAAGACGAAGACCGCGATCTCACCGAAGCCGTAGTAGCCGTACGGCTTCTTCCCGCCGGTGTAGAACCACGCGCCACCGATGCAGGCCGCGCCCACGATCAGCAGCCACCAGTGCCCGCTCACGGCGACCAGGACGAGCCCCACGACTCCGGCGACACCGAACGACGTCAGCGCGGCGGTGAGCACGGCTTTCGGCTTCGCCGTGCGAGAGCCGACCAGGCGCAGCGGGCCGACGCGGTTTTCGTCGGTGCCGCGGATGCCGTCGGAGTAGTCGTTGGCGTAGTTCACGCCGATGATCAGGGCCAGCGCGACCACCAGGGCCAGCACCGAGCGCAGCCACGAGAACGCGTCGAGCGCGATCGCCGCGCCCACCCCGGCCAGCACGGGCGCCACGGCGTTGGGCAACGTCCGCGGGCGAGCCCCTTCGATCCACTGACTCACAGTCGCCATACCGAGCATTCTTATGGATGACACCGGCGGGTCAGCAGGCGGACGGCGGCGACCCGATTTCGACCGCGGTGCCGGAGACGTACTTTCCGGACGCGAGGCGGTATCAGAGGTCTGACAGGCCCCGCGGGCCGTCGATCGGCTCGCCGCCTGGCCGGTACTCACGGTGCCCCAGGCGCCGGAGCCGCTCCACCGGACTGGTCCAGGCCGCCGTTGCAGCCGTCGACGTAGGCGGCCTGCGACTCCGGCTTGCTCCCCGGCGCCGTTCTTCGCGAGTCCGCGCCGCGACGGCAGTGCGACAAAGTGATCTCGTGGGGTGATGACATGACCGTTCGCGGTGGTCCGGCCGACCAGGCCTTCGCGGGTCGCGAAGAGCGTGTACGTGTTTCCCGCCTCTGACGTGGCGTTTCTCGGCGTGACGGCGTCCCGGTGTGCCACGGCGGTGATGTCAACGGACCGCACGGCGGGGGCGCCCGTAAGCATCAGCCGCGCTTGCACGGATCGCGTGCTCTCCGTTGTTGAGGGGTAGGGCGAAGGTGGCGTGGCTGCTGGGATGTCCTGAACGGCGCGTTGAGGACGTTGAACGTCTCGAACGCGTCGTTCAGGACATCGGCCGCGCGTCCGGCAGACACCTTGCCCGTCCCGTCAAATAACTCGGTGGCGGCCGAGGTCGTGTCCGTCGTGATCGACCAGGTCAGGGTGCCGCTCGCGGGCGCCGCGGCCGGGCTGACCGTGGTGGCGAGGGCGATCCCCAAGTTGATCATGCGTGGCATGGGGCGAGCAAAAACGTCGTCTGCCGCCCTGGCAACGAAGTGAAAACGATCAGTGGGAAAGTTCAGGTGATAGGAGGATTTTCACCGCGGCGCGATCGATTTTGCCTGGTCCGCGCAGTGGGAGGGCCGAAGCGAACTCGACCCGCTTCGGCGTCGAGGCCGGGCCCAGTGCGTCACGGACCGCTGCTCGCAGGCCGTCCGACGTCACGTTGTCGGCGACGACCAGGGCGACGACGGCCTCGCCCCACTGCGGATCGGGCAGGCCGACAACACAGGCTTCGCGGACGCCGTGCTGCGCCAGCAGGACACGCTCGACGGAGTTCGCGGGCACCTTCACACCGCCGGTGTTGATCATGTCGTCGACCCGGCCGAGTACTTCGAGTCGTCCGTCAGGGTGAATCCGGCCGCGGTCCGAAGTGAGGAACCGTCCGCCGACGAAGGACTCGGCTGTCAGCTCCGGCAGCAGCCGGTAGCCGTGGGCGAGGACGCTGCCGGAGAGCTGGATGCGGCCGTCGTCGTCCAGCGTGACCTGGACGCCGTCGAGCGGGAAGCCGTCGTAGACGCAACCGCTTGCGGTCTCGCTCATGCCGTACGCGGGGAAGATCGAGAGCCCGGCTTCCCGGGCGCGCTCGCGAAGCCCGCCCGAGGTCGCCGCCGCCCCCACGATGATCGCGTCGAACGCCCGCGCCGCCGCGAGCCCGTCGCCACCGGCGTCGAGCAGGCGGGTGAGCTGCGTGGGCACCAAGGCGGTGTAGCGCGGCCCGTCGCCCGCGAGCACCGGCGCCGCCGCGCGGGCGAAGTCGTCGGCGCGGAACCCGTCCGCCACCAGCGATTCCGCCGGAATCCCGGCGAGCAGCGAGCGGACCAGCACCTGCAACCCGCCGATGTAGTGCGCCGGGGTGGCCAGCAGCCAGCGCCCCGGCCCACCGAGCCGGTCATGTGTCGCCGTCGCCGACGCCACGAGTGCCGACGCCGACAGCAGGACCCCCTTCGGCGCCCCGGTGGACCCGGACGTGGCGATGATCACGGCCGTCCCCCGCTCGACGTCGACCTCGGGCCGCATCGCGTCCCGCAGCGCCTTCGCGCCCGGGTCCGCGCTGCTCAACGGCAATACCGCGGGCCCGCCCGCCAGCGCGTCCGCCAGCGCCGCGCTCAGCTCCGCGATCGACCCCGGCCCGCCGTCGAGCCACACCTCACGCACACGATCTCCTCGCCCCTCGATTCACGCAAAAAGTGTCATGAAAGGGTCTTTCATGACACTTTTCGTCCTGAAAGACCCTTTCATGACACACCGCGCATAAGGCCCGTCAGTAGTAGTACGGGTAGTCGGACCAGTCGGGGTCGCGCTTCTCCAGGAAGGCATCGCGGCCTTCGACGGCCTCGTCCTGCATGTACGCCAAACGGGTGGTTTCCCCGGCGAAGAGCTGCTGTCCGACCAGGCCGTCGTCGACGAGGTTGAACGCGTACTTCAGCATCCGCTGGGCGGTGGGTGACTTGGCGTTGATCGCCCAGCCCCAGTCGAGTGCGACGGCCTCCAGTTCGGCGTGTGGGACGGCTTCGTTGACCGCGCCCATGGTCTGCATCTGGGCGGCGGTGTAGGTCCGGCCGAGGAAGAAGATCTCGCGGGCGAACTTCTGTCCGACCTGCTTGGCGAGGTAGGCCGAGCCGTAGCCGCCGTCGAACGAGCCGACGTCCGCGTCGGTCTGCTTGAAGCGCGCGTGTTCGGCGGAGGCGAGGGTGAGGTCGCACACGACGTGCAGGGAGTGCCCGCCGCCGGCGGCCCAGCCGGGGACCACGGCGATGACCACCTTCGGCATGAATCTGATCAGCCGCTGGACCTCCAGAATGTGCAGCCGGCCCGCGCGGGCGGGGTCGACCGTGTCGGAGGTCTCCCCGGCCGCGTACTGATAGCCGGAGCGTCCGCGAATACGCTGGTCACCACCGGAGCAGAAAGCCCAGCCGCCGTCCTTGGGTGATGGGCCGTTTCCGGTGAGCAGGACGCACCCGACGTCCGAGCTCATCCGGGCGTGGTCAAGCGCGCGGTAGAGCTCGTCGACGGTGTGCGGCCGGAAGGCGTTGCGAACCTCCGGGCGGTCGAACGCGATGCGCACGACCCGCTTGCCTGATCGAATCTCGGTGGAGCGGTGGTAGGTGATGTCGGTGAAGTCGAAACCGTCGATCTCGGTCCATAGGGTCGGGTCGAACAGCTCGGAAACCTGGGCGTCATGCACGTTCTGGAGAATAGGCCGGATGACTATGAGCGCAGTAGAGGCACCTGGGGCGCGCTGGTGAACCCATCCACCGCCGAGGCCAAGGTCATCGTCGACGAACTCGTCCGCAACACGGTCTCGCACGTGGTGCTCTGCCCGGGTTCGCGGAACGCCGCGCTCTCGCTGGCCCTTTACGAAGCCGCCGCGGCCGGGAAGCTGCGGCTGCACGTGCGCATCGACGAGCGCGGCGCCGCGTTCCTCGCGCTCGGGATGGCCGCGCGCACCGGACGTCCGGTCGCAGTGCTCTGCACCTCCGGGACGGCGGCGGCCAACTTCCACCCCGCGGTCCTCGAAGCGGACAGGGCCGGGGTGCCGCTGATCGTGATGACCGCGGACCGGCCGCCGGAGCTGCGGGCCGCGGGCGCCAACCAGGTGATCGACCAGCACCGGCTGTACGGCGGCGCGGTGCGGTACTTCGACGAGTTCGCCGTCGCGGAGCGGCGTGCGGGCCAGAACTCCTACTGGCGCAGCCAGATCTGCCGGGCTTGGACGGCCGCGTACGGCGAATGGCGCTCCGGGCCGGTCCACCTGAACCTGCCGTTCCGTGAGCCGCTGGTGCCGGAGCGGGGTGACAACGCGGACGAGTGGTACGAGTCACTCGAAGGCCGCCCCGGCGGCGCGCGCTGGACGGAGCTGCCCGATTTCGGCGCCCTGCCGTCGTTTGTCGTGCCGTCGGCCCGGTGTGGCCTGGTCATCGCGTGCGACACCGGCGTGCGGGCCGCGAGCGAGTGGGCCGAGCAGCACGGCTGGCCGGTGGTCTCCGAAACCGGGGGCATCGGGCTCGTCGGCGCGACGGCGATCTCGTCCGGCGCGTGGCTGCTCGGCGTCGAGGACTTCATCGCGACCCACAAGCCCGAGCAGGTGCTCTGCATCGGCCGTCCCACGGTGTTCCGCCAGGTCCAGGGGCTGATCTCCGACCCGGACGTCGAAGTCCTGCTGGTCCGGCCCGACTCCGACTGGCCCGCGCCCGCGCACAACGTCCGCCAGGTGGGCCAGTGGTTCGACGAGCCGTCGAAGCCCGCGGACCCCGAGTGGCTCGCCGGCTGGCTGCGTGCCGACGCCGAGGCGAAAAAAGCCGTCACGCAGGCCCTCGCCGAGGAGCCGTGGCCGAGCGGGCTCCGGCTCGCCGCAGAACTTGTCGAGGCCCTGCCCGCGGACTCGCTGCTGGTGGTCGGCTCGTCCAACCCGACACGCGACGTCGCGCTCGCCGGAGGGCTCCGGCCGGACGTCATGGTGCACCGCAACCGTGGCGTGGCGGGCATCGACGGCACGGTCTCGACGGCCATCGGCGCCGCGACCGTGCACCGCGGGTACTCCTACGCCCTGATCGGCGACCTGACGTTCCTGCACGACGCCAACGGCCTGCTGGCCGGGCCGGGGGAGCAGCGGCCGGATCTCACCATCGTGGTGCTCAACGACGACGGCGGCGGCATCTTCTCGTTGCTGGAGCAGGGCGCGCCGGAGCACAGCGAAAGTTTCGAGCGCGTTTTCGGTACTCCGCACGGAGCCGACCTGGGTGCGCTGTGCGCCGGTTACGGCGTCTCGCACCAGGTGGCCGGGACCCTCACGGAATTCCGCGCGGCACTGCGTCCCCAGCCCGGTTTACGGGTCGTGGAAGTACGAGTGGACCGTTCGCGCCACCGCGACCTGCACGCCCGTGTCCGCGCCGCGGTTTCGTCGGCGGTCAACGCCGCAGGTCACGACGGCTAGCGAGGGAGCGCGGCTGAGGTCGTCCGATTTTCCGGATTTGTTCCCAGTAGGCAAGAACCTCCCTTCGCCTGTTCCTCGGGTGGAAATCACCGGATACCTTCAGCGCGGTCCATCCATCGTGGGAGGCACAGCGTGCGAACAAACAGGATGCGTTCACGGACAAGAACAGGGCTGGTGGCGGTCGCTTCGGGGGTCGCCGTGGTCCTGCTTTCGGCCACGGCCAGCGCGGCACCGGCGCCGGGCGCGCCCGGGGTAGGCGATCCCTATTACCCCGGTGCCGGCAACGGCGGGTTCGACATCGCGCATTACGACATCCGGCTCACCTACCAGCCGGCGACGGACCTGCTGTCGGGCACCACGACGATCACCGCGACGGCCACCCAGGACCTGTCCCGGTTCGATCTCGACTTCGGCCTCAAGGTCAATTCGGTGCTGGTGAACAACGCCGTGGCCGGTTTCGCCAACGACGCGGCGGATCACAGCGAGCTGGTGGTCACCCCCGCCACGGCGCTCACCAAGGGCCAGTCGCTCACCATCGTCGTGAACTACGCGGACACACCGTCGAAGGTCGTCATCGACGGCTACACGGCCTGGAAGAAGACCGCGGACGGCGCGCTGGCCGTGGACGAGCCGCAGAACGCCGAGTGGTGGTACCCCTCGAACGACCACCCGACCGACAAGGCGACCTTCGACGTCTCGGTCGAGGTCCCGGACAACGTCTCCGCGCTGTCCAACGGCACTTTGGTGAGCAAGACCAAGAAGCGCCTCGGCTGGACACGCTGGAACTGGCGCAGCACCCAGCCGCAGGCCACCTACCTGACCACGCTCGAGGTTGGCGCGTTCCAGGTCAACCAGTCGACGACGCCGGAGGGCAGGCCGTTCGTCAGCGGGTACGACCCGTCGCTGGGCGCCTCCCTCGGCGCCGCGCAGGCGAGTGTCGAGCGCACGCCCGAGATCGAC
>Ga0247768_1000697_pt1 | contig 12151 bp, 14 predicted proteins | sample UWRJL016104C6_FD_179944 | JGI IMG/M metagenome (GOLD analysis project Ga0247768, IMG submission 179944) | Plant litter microbial communities from Arlington Agricultural Research Station in Wisconsin, United States - UWRJ-L016-104C-6 | ecosystem: Environmental > Terrestrial > Plant litter >... | reverse complement strand
CAACCAAGTATTGGTGGCGCTAGGTTGATCTTGCGCCTCCTTCTCTAATCAATCGCGGCTTGGGGCAGTGCCAAAGAGTCTGGTGTCATATCCCCTTTGACTTCAGCGGTAGAATCGAGGTGTCGAGCTCGGGCGAATATCGAGCCGTGGCTGGATTTCACCCGAATCACGTGAAATTAGAACATTGTATGGGCAGGTACGCAGGTAGAGTGTTTGACCTATTCAACGCTACTCTATAGAGAAATATTGGTTCCAGAAAGCTTCAGACCTCTCACTGAAAGTGACTACTATCACATCAATATGCTATGTTCCCGTCTCGTGCAATGACTTTATCTTTCCAAATGAGTTGTGCACTCAATTTGTTCCACTCCAATGAGAGCTTCAGTGTCAACAAAGCAGAATAGACTGACTTGCCTACCAAAGCTCTTTTTACCGGGTCGAACTCCTTCCAAGGCTGGTCGCTCAGATCGTATTCCAAGATACACACCCCAGATCCCAGTACTGGTCATGTTAGCACCACGGGTTACTAGAAATGAGGGGAGCGTACCATTCCTACGGATGTGGTATCTTGTGGGACGGTCCTTGTCTTCCGACCATCTCCAAATCCTGAGTTTACCCTTCCGGGGGCTTCGATCATCTTCTTTATCGAATCTTACGACCACTTCTTGCTCGACCTCTAGTGGCTTAGTCGATAGAACGGCGTCTCCTTTGTTGATGAGCCATCGCATCTGTTGGTCAGCTAGTATTCTCCCAGTAATCTCGTCCTCCTTCGCGTCGCGTTGATCATTCCTCAGGTCTGAGAACTCCTCGCCGACTCGAATCCCGTAACTGTGCTTACAACACGTTGCCCTAATAAGATTCGTCGTGTTGTTCTTTTCGATTCCACAAATAACTGCTCCCTTAGCCACTGCGGTGATGGGTGTATCAGGTTTTCTTAGTTCCATGCCCCATTCCTCGAAAGTTTCCTTCAATTGTCTCTTCAGGTATGGGGACTGTCCAAATCCTCCCACTAAGAAGAGATGCTGTAGGAGCTGGCGTTAGGTCGACACCTGGAGAAGGACTAGGGGCTCACCTTTGCCATATAGCCGCTCTCTTCGATTTTCCTGACGTGATCTTTTATCAAAACCGCGATCTTTGAGATGCAGTGGTCGAAGAATGCAGCCATCACGGCGCTGATTGAAATGATTAGAAATTGATTTTCAAACTCCCTGACTAAAATGTTACTCACGCCGGAAGAGTTAGAACCCCCTGTACCACCTTTCCTCCATCGGGCCTTTCGCCTGCGCTCAGTTTACTAAGTGGATGTGGAAGTCTCCAACGGAAATCTTCATCCTCGTCACCAGTAAATCTCTCCTTGAATGCATCGAATCTCTCCATAAGTCTACGCATCGCTTTTCCCTCCACAATATGAGATGTTATCTTCCCCATGACGGTGTTACGATCAATCAAGCTGTAATTTTCAGATCCTATCAATTCGCGAAGCCATTTTTTGAATTCCATGTTGATGAAAATGGAACCACAACGATCCGCTGTCAGTACTTGTTCAGTAATTTATCTCCCGAGCGAGGAAAAGCAGTACCTGTGGCACCCCCAACTTGTACTAAGTCGAGGGGATTTGCATGTTTTACCCTGTACGAGACTACATCCTATTTCCGTCAGGTAGGTGGAACTTTTATAAGGAGAAATGAACATGTGATACGTACTACTGTCCCCCCTCCGGCATCGCAAAGAATGAAACACCCTCCGTTCTATCGGAGTTCATCAGCTTGAATAGGGTGGCGATTTCGTTGTACATTACCTCGAATATCTCAACTCTCATTTCATTCTTTAAGTGTCTGGCGGTGTAGATCGCGGCGGCTTCGGGCTCTCTGACAAATATAATTTGATCAAGATCCGCCATCTTTGGAAAAAAACGAGAATTGAATCCAGCTTGTGTAAGCGCACGGTACGTAGAGTTGATAGCTCTATCCGACCATCCCTATTTGATTGATGAGCTTTTGATATGAGAATAAGGGCAAATGATTACTGTGGGTATTGTGGCGACAATATCGACGGGTGTTTGTTGCCGAATCGCTTCCCCAAACTGCGATATTTCCTCCCTAATATGGTCGAAAATCAAGCCCAGATAATCAGTGATTATAACTTCTGGCTTTTTGTGTGTATATTGGAGTTGATTTGCTGGATTTTCGATGTTCCGAAAGTGCAAATTATTCATCCCATCCAGAGTTTGTTGTATGAAGCGAAGTTCATCGGAAGCGCTCTGTACGTCAAGCTCTAATTTCATATGCACCATGGTAACCGCGTCTTCATTTATGCCCTTCCCCCATTGTAGCTTGCCTTGAGCTGTTGATGAGCAGGATATGACGCTCGGTACCTTCGGCAAATTGGTTCCCTGCCGTCCCCACTTCTGGACCACGTCAATGTGATCAAGCTTATATTCAGCCCCCTTGGGGGTAGCATACGCCACCCCTTGCTCTAATTAGCAGCTTCCACAAGTGAAGAGAACTTAGCTAAGGCGTGGAAATAAAGCATACCAGTGTAAGTAGTCCCAAAATCGATACCAATAACGAACCGGAGTTTTTCAGGCGGCGCGACATTCCCAGCAAGCGACTCCTCTTCTGAGTCATCAGGATCAATCGCGGGATACCGGCGTGGAGCAGGTTCGTCATCGGATGCTTCAGAGTACGTATTGGGGTATGTCTGAGGCCTGCGGTGACCGCGATGGTATGTTATAGGAGTCGTTTGAGACCTGATATCGTCGTCAGACTCGCTGGAAGTTGTCATAAGAGCTTGGGAGTTTGCAGCAGATAAGTTGGTGTCCGTAGGCCCATATGAGTTCGAGCGCAACGACAATCTGGAGAAGGACCCTTCAGCCATTCTTAGAGCAATCCTGAGGCGTTCAGCAAGACATTCGAACGGGTTCTGGTGGTGAGATTTTTGCCTTCTCAGCCTATGTTTCGTGAAGATATCGTTGGAAGAGTATAGTACGCCGAGCTGAAACTGGTTCAGAGGGTGGGTTTGAGAACTGTGATCAAAATCTGAGTGTGGAATGGCCAGATGGATTGTTTGGAGAAATCAGGCCGGCAGGCAGGCCGCAGCTCCCTCAAACTCACAGGCAAGTACGAAATTAGAATATTATACCATTGGATGGTCTTTTAAGTCAAAATGAGGTATTAATAACCGAATACGCAAAAAAGAAGGTCTGGCCTTACCAGAGGCGCCCGCAATGTTGGAATCTGCATATACAACCAATAAGTGGCGCGTCACCTATCGCCTTGGCTTTTTCAGCCTAACGGAACCGCAAACCATGATCCCCTATCTCGAATGCCTTGTTCACAAATCACCCTCGAACATATCCACGGTTTATCGTTTTAGCATCAACTCTAACTCTAGAACCCCAGAAACCGTGTCGTATCAAGCCATCGATCAACCAAACGGTTACGAAAGACACCATTGCGAAAGACGAACTACGTCACAAGCGCTACTCCAGCTAATATATATCACTTCACTCGGGAGATGGAAAATGTTACCAAATATCTCAATTATTTCAACAGAAATCGTGATGATTCTCGAAAATCCCAAGAATCATCTCCCACGCAAGTTTTCACACCGTAAGTCTAGAATTCCATGTGAATATAGCACAAACCGCTTGAGCCAGCCTGACTATCATAGGTCTTCCGTTCGCGCCCCAAGCAATGCTATGCCCCAATCTCGCGCCCGTGGACCCTCCCAATCTAGACCTTTCGGTCCTGACGAGTCGGTACGAAACGAGTCCAGAGCACGAAATCATGGTCCTGTCTTCCATCCTGACCAACGTAACTCCCAAAACCGAAAGGGTCGGAAACCAGTTGGGTCACAAGGCACTTTCTCCTCCTCAGCAGCGCATTGGAATAGCGAGTCGTACCACTCTGGCGGAACAGCTGTCACTGAGTCGAGAACAAGAACCGTGACCGAACCCTCAAAATCCCTGTCCACCATGAGCGTAAGGACTGGAGAACAACGACCAATGGTTGATGAAGAACGGGGTGAAAAGCTCGACGACGTACTAGGCACAGACTTTGAACAGCGGAAACAAAACTATCGATACAGTGAACCGACTCGCTCATCAGGTCTCTTATCTGAAGTGTACGAACTTCCAGCCAGCCAGGATCCGCCAGGAGAAAGGCCCACTAATGCATCAGTAGACCCAGGACGGTCTGAGATGCTTTCAAGACGCGCCACCTCTGAAGAGGGGGGATGGAACCAGAGTTACACAGCTAGCCAAGGAAATGCCAGGCGGCTGACCTCAGATGGTTTACGCCGGGACGATCCCTCACAGGAGATAATGGTAGACGCCTACCTAAGGTCGGATATGGAGGTCATACTTAATGAGCTCGAAGGAGCACTTTCGCAGACAAGCAGAGAGATCAGTGACGCTGCTGTCTCCCCAGAAATGATGAGAAGACAGGTAATTAGGCAGAATGAGGTTATTTCACCCAAACTCAGGGATCTTCGAAAGGGGTTGGAAATGTACAGCCGAATGCTGCAGGAGGCGAAAGAAATAGGACGCGGCTGGCGGGCGAAAGGGTTAGCGTATGAAAAGGACTACGGAGCAAAATCTGCGCAGATTGAGGACATGAACCAGTACATAAATAAGCTTCATGGGGATTTGAACAAGCTAGAGACAAATTACAGAAGGGTGAAGGGCACCAACGAGGAACTTCGTCGGGTTCGAGATGATCAAAATAGAGAGTTACAGGCGATGGAACAGATGCGCGACCATGCCGTCAGACAGACAAGAGGTCAAGAACGGAGAGAGTGGTCTAATAAACTGCAAGAGGCAAAACAACAATATAGGATTGAAATTCAGGAGGCGAGGTACCAGGCAGAAAAAGCGGAGACCGATATGATGCAGCAGCAAGGAGAATGGGATAGGAAAGTGCAGCAGTACGACGCTGACAGAAAGGCGCTTCAGAAACAGATCAGTGCCTTAGAGATCACACACGAGACAGAAAAGCAGCAAATGCGCCTGCGGTTTCTTGAAGAGAAGGAAAAAATGGAAGCGCATTTCCGTGAGCAAAAGGGTCGGGTGAAGATAAGATATCAAATCAAGAATGAACAGCTCAAGAGTGAACGAGTCAATAGGGAACACATCAAGGGTCTCACTGATCCCGAATTGGCAACCATCTTCGAAGATTTCCTGATACTAATTGAAAATATCTCCCTCAATGAATGGGATCCAAATACCGAGGACGATTGGCCGATTTCCGAGCATACTTTACAAAAGCTACTAGAGGGAAGCCCGATGACCTCTGAGCTTAAAGAGCTAATTGTTCAAAGCTACTTGTGGGCTATTATGTACCACCGGGTCTTTGCTACACCCTACCAAGTGTTTGGTGATGAAGGTGAAAGGAGGTTCCAAGAGTGGACGGATGTGTATGGAACAGGTAAGACGATTAACCTAGAAAACGAGCATCGTGGTTTACGAGTGGACAGACAAATTCTCCAAGCCGGCCTCCCGGTGGCCTGAGCCAACTGAAGCGTCAGAGAAGACTCGATACCAGACGGTTTCCGCATGCGTTCGTGAGCTGCAAATGTCGGACAGTACGGATGGTACCCCACAACTCAAACGATATTTCAACAAGTCAATTTCTGAGACCGCCGATGAGATATGTGAAACGCTGGAAAGGGTGATGGTATTAGAATTGAAAGAACGAAAGAAAATTCATAGCCTTGTCAGTGATGCCGCCAACAAATGGTTGGAGATTTGCTCGCAGCGTTACAGGATCCAGGTCGTTTTACCAACTTTGAAAGGGAATATTTTCAAGGCAAGAGAGAGTGAGCCGACTAACATAAAGCTGGTAAAGAAGCCGGGAGTACTGAGAATCGGGGCTTCGGATGGGAAGGAACTGGGGAAGAAGGAAGCTATCGCAAACTGGGAAGGGGAGCTGATTGTGAAGCCAAGATAATGCTGATGCTCCGCCAGTGATCTTTGTAATGTCCGTCACTACTGAAGTTTCTTCAAATTGATTACTCTACGCAACCTCTGGCAATCACTAGGCGTCATTGATCTCTGAAATCATATGAAATTCCTCGAGTTTCTGCAAGCCGCAGCCTTGTATCTCCAAATCGTTTGCGCACGGAACTGTGTTCCTGATCCGGTGATTCATTCTTATTGATGTGCATGTGGCGTATCACGCGTACACGCCATCGCTCTGGTTCAGCCAGCCTCCGGTTCAGCTGAGCCCGAAGCTGCTTCCAGCTGAGGTCCCCATCGGGCCGCTCAGTTTCCACATCTTTTCTTCTTCTCAAAATCGGCTTGAATCTGGATCTGGAGCCTCGCGTAGCCTAATTTCACTCTTTAATGAAATCGGAAGAGATCTCTGGGCTTTACTCCGTAAGGTGTCCCAATAAACTGATCTCGGCAACCTTTGGATTGAATCTCCAGTCTTCCAATAAGAACCGAGATCCTAAGCTGCATACCACTATTATCACAGACTTCTCAGGCGACTTGCCGCAGCATAATATCAGTCAGTAAGCCAGCCTGGGCGAGTGTAAGTCCCTAGACTACGCGTTTTTAACATCAGTTAATGCCAATGCGAGAAAGCCAAAAACCGTCACCATGCACTTTGTCAACAAGATGAAGTCGATCATGTCCCTGAAACCCAAACCTCGACCGGAAGTACCAACTGAACCCACACCCCAGATCCATCTAAAAGATTCCGACAAACGAGCTCCTCCCAATACAATCAAACAGACTCACAAACTGAATCCGGGCGATTCAGTGCGGTCGCCCAAGAGGGGAGAGAAACTGACCGCTTCCGGGCTTCGGGAGCTTCGGGAGCTAATTCAGACCCGCTATCAGCTCGACATTGAGATATGGGAAGCCCGAAAGGTTAAGGAGTTCAAACGAGACAAGGTGATCGAAAAAATGCATACTGCAGACACAGCGCTATTGAAGATCAAGCACATGATCAAAAAGTGGGACAAGAAACAATATTTTGAAAGTGATGAGGATTGGGAGATTTTCCAGGACATCAAGACAAGAATATGGGAGAGTGGGAAGAGGACATGGATCGGCAACGAGCCTTGGAAAGAGACTTGAGTGATGGCGTCATTTTGTTCTGAAGATGCATGATATCAAAGGCAGGTTTTGTTTTGATGACCCCAAAAGTCAAGGAGTTCGAAAACCGAACTCATGGTGGGTGTGCACGATGGTCACCCAGCGTCTTGTTGAATTCACCATGCCTCGTCTGGTCTGGTAACGTGCATCAGTAGCGGCGCGACATCGAAGGGCACATGCGATTAAAGTATATACCCAATGTGTCTTTCCTCGTGGTCATGTATCCTATCATCCCTCACATGAGCCACGTCAGGGCAACATAAGTATTTGGGCAGAGCGTTCGAGGATCATGCTGCCCCATTCCAATCCGTCTGTTCTACCTTGAAGAGCTTTCCGGTGCGCAATTCAGTAGCCGTTAATCTAAAAAAGATTTTACATCAGCAATACGTGTCCCAAATTAGAAGTATTGATTACAGTTCGTTTCATTAACGGAGATACGGACCTGCAGCTGCCGTGCATTTGTGGTAGGCTAGCATCGAGCGGTTCAAATATAGAAACTCCGTTTTTGTGAGGGGATCAACGAGTAAGGAGCTGAGGGTGAGTAAATAGGATCGATTCCGTAGAGGGACGAATGCTTGGGTCTCGAGAAGTCGAATTATATACTGGTATGTTAAGTGGTCCCATCACGAGAGGGCTCGACTAGAGGTAGAGCCGGATTTGGGTTAGGTTCAGGGGACACTGAGCACCTGGGCATGGCTCATGTAGCCCGTGACACTTTTTTTATGATGAAAAGTATACGTAGATATATCATTTCGTTAATCGCATATTTATGATATGTTTCTGGTAAGGAAGCTTTTTACCGTTACTTATTTGTCTAGTCAATGAACAGTAAATAAAGTCTACTTAAGACCGTCGCTAATAGATTTCCATAGGGTATCTATATTTGCTCATGCTCCTATCGCATATTGCGTAACCCTAGAAGGGTGCGCACCACAAAATCTGATCATTTCGCCGAACTTGACCCCAACAACTATACCGCGCGTATTTGGGTAGTAGCAGTGCGCATTCCTACCTACTATATAACATACCTACGCGCGATGTTAGTTATATAGATAATAGAACGTATCCAGGAAGGGAAGGGACTTAGGAAGGGTTTAATTTACCGTAATGCTTAATTTACCGTTCGTTTACTATACCACGAGATTACGGTAAACGATAGTTTTCTAATACTAAATAGACATCTAAGCGTTACCGTGATACAGGGGCTACATTTATCCTATCAGAAGTCTACCATACCTACAGACCCATATCGCCCCAAATTTTTAGGCCGAAACGATAAGTAGGTCGCTGACGTGGAGAACTGTTGGTCTTCCAACCAGACACCTTCCTCTACAACGTAGCGTCTAAACCACACAACTGAGATACCTGTCATATTGACAACGGAATGAGTAGCAATGTGATGAACCACCCGTGTGGTCCGAAAATCAGTAGGCTAGCCTCCAACAAGGCCTTAGATTTCCCCACTGAGGATCCCCAAGTGATGGAGGCACTTGACTAGGTCTTGACGAGAAAGACCGATTAGCTATTATGAAAGACTCCAGGCTGTTGTCTTCTATAACACTCACCACGGTTGAAGACCATTGAACATTTCCGTTTCATTTATTAATCAGCTTTTGATCTTGACGTTAGTTGTCAGTGGAGTTACCGACATATCGAGTAAACAGTCTACCAGTTTTTTCCGTGGCTAGCTTATAGTAAACTTCGAAATCTGACGTGAAAATGCACAAAGATAGCTTTCCACAGACCCATCATCGTTCCCAGGTCCAGTGAGCAGTTCCTTTTTATTATCACGTGATCCTTTCATCTTGCGGGGACCTCAGGATCTGAGGTGCACCGTAGACTTGCGCAGCGCTGTCCTGGAGCGCAATCCTCTTGCACCAAGAGTTGTTATAGTTGCTTCCTACGAAACAATGGCCTCATTCATCTATGTGTATCATTCATTTGTAGCTCTGCTTTTTATCAAGTTGACCTCATCCATGCCGAGAGTCAATCGTATGAGATATCATGATTACTTTCCGAGGGCTATATCCAAAACATTCAAAGAAGAGCCTCTGAAGCGTTATAAGATGTACGGCATGAGGAGCGTGATGTTCAGGGTAACTTGGGATAAGCCCACACTTGATCGATGTAGGAACGACTTCTCAACCTAAGATTAAAGCCCCAGAATGTTTATAGGAGATTGAGTCTGGAATAAAAGCAAAATCAACGACCATGGACGAACGTGGGCGCTGAGATCCTTGATTATCACTATAAAGGATTAATAACACTATGGGAGTCATAACCGGATAATAAAAGCAGTGTCGAGATTGCCCAGTTTCGGCCAGGTCCCCCGAACTTTCTTCAGCTTCGAGCACAGGGCAGACAATCCAAAACCTGGGGGCTTGTAGTGGCTACTCTCAGTATGTACCTGAATTTATGCTTAAAAGCTCCCATCCGCGTGACGTGGAAGACCATGGTCTTGCTAAGCTTGATCTGCTTTAGCAATCCATCAGGGTCCTCCTCTCTTACCGAGAACAAGCCGACACACACCGTTGTCAAGGCCTGGCACACGATGTACTGTATTTAGTGCGAGATATTCGATACTCCGTACCGCTTTATATGAAGTACGATCGATCGAATTGGCATCCATCTGCAAAATAAAACCCTTCAAGGATGAAGCGGCTTTGAGGCTCCACAAGTGATCGACCTCGATGAAGGCAAAAAAGAATCCACTCCGCCTCCCCTATTTTCGTTCCTATCTTTTTTAGCTCCCTCCGTGAGAAAACCGAGACCCATGGATCGACGAAGCCGGTAGTTCACTAAGAAAGGGAAGCCATGTGATGGGTAAAAAAAAAGTGGTACCCAGGGCAAAGCAGCGGTGAACCCTGCCAAGGTACGGCGTCCCCCGAAGCAACACACGTGCCTGACAATCTTTCCATGGACGCGACGATGAAAAGGCATAAAACAGAGATTAGCATGAATCCCGCCACATGCCGACACCATTGCCTGACAAGCCGGGTGGTGCGGGTGTACTCGGAGATTGGAAAAGTGGGCAAAATGGTGAGTAGGAAAGTCGGTGGTTTTGATACCATGGACGCGGTCATCGAGTTTGGGGGAAATGTGTGGTTGTTGTGAGCATCTATGGTGAGGATAGCGATACAGAGAAATATTTGGTGTTGAGAAATTGGGAGAAGGAAAAGCAGTGCTTGCAAGCTAGTTCGGGAAGAAGCGAAGGAAGGAGAGAGGTATCGTGAGAATTGGTGGTCCGTGCGCAGACGATGAGCCACGATTCACGAACCACTGCCCATGGGGCTGGAATCTGGATGCTGGGCTGAGGCTCTTTTTGATGAGTGGGCTATACAAGTATGTATCACTAGGATGCACTATGTATGATAGATCCCGGCGACTAGGCGTCGGGGGAGTGCGATAGCGGCCGAGGAAGGCGAAAATATGGAGTTGGAGGGCGAGCACAACTGGGGGCAGCGCTGGAGACGGTCGAATGTCGGTGTCACCTGACCCGTGGATAGAGAAAAACTTCTCGGCACGAGCAACCCCCAAGCCACTGACGATGCTTATTTAACGATAGAACAATGGCATCTGAATCATGAAAAAGAGCTGCAAGTTGGCCAGAACGGGATGTGAAATTAATTCCACTGCGACAAGTGGGGACGGCCATGGCTCGGGCACATCTAGATCGAAAACTAGCCACTTCTACGGTTGGGCTGTGGAGAAACCGTCTGGGGACGATTTTGGCTCCGTCATGCTAAGCGTAAAACACCAGGAGACATCAACGCCTGCTAGGGCAAATAGAATCCACCCCCGGACCAGCGGCCTTCTAGTTACACCCCCAATACAAGCCTCTTTGTCTCAGAAAAAAAAGTGATGGATTCTGTCGGCAAACCGCCCCCTAGGACTCCTTGCCAGCTGATGGAGAACATGTATCCGATTTCCGAGAATGGTATCCGTGCAAGACCTTTTTTTTTATAAATTCTAAGAGTCACCTTTCTCTACAGCTTACATTTCCATTCCTCAAGAAACCTTCTCACAACATTGAAACAACACCAACACACGTCGAGTCTTTATACCGCATCCCTTTTGACTCCAATAATCTCAAACTTCTTTCCATACTATCAACGACCCTCGACCATTATCCAAAGCATTTCTAGTAACCTTTCACACCCATCCTCCACATCTCAGCAACAATGGTCCGTCGTACCAGCGTATCAACCCCCACTGCTGTCACCAGCCCCCGTTCTCTCAGCTACCCCGAGAAATACGAATCTGGCGTCCGGCATGAGGAGGCCAAAGTCCCTGTCGTCACCTACAGAGACGGAGTCCGCACCGAACTCACGGTTCCAGTTCCCAATGCTTCCGTCGTGACTCCCCCAGGCGGAGATGTCCGAAAAGTCGCATATCCGCTGGAACCAGCAATGCGGGAGAAACTCCCACCTACACTGAAGAGATTCACTTTGACAGGCCGAGTTGCCGTTGTCACTGGGTACGTGTGCACTTTGGACCAAAATCTCTTTACTCATTACTAATGGACCATCTACACAGTGGCGGTCGTGGTCTGGGCTACAACATGGCACAAGCTCTTGCCGAATCCGGCATCCATGGCATTGCCATCCTCGACGTCCAGAAGGAAGCCGGCGAGCTCGCAGCTCGCGAATTGAGTGAGCAAACCGGCGTAGATGTTCGATTCTATGCCGCCGATATCACAAACGAATTGGCAGTCGCAAGCACCGTCCAGGACATTATGGACCACTATGGGCGCATCGATGTGCTCATCAACTCCGCTGGCATCGCAGAGTGAGTATCTATATTCCCTTTCGGACTCCGAATTCATGGAACAGTCCTAACTGTAGCCAATAGTTCCAACATGCCCGCCGAGACCTACAACCTCTCCAAATGGAAACGCCTCATCGACATCAACCTAACTGGCGCCTTCATCATCGCCCAAGCCTGCGCCAAACAAATGATTTCACACTCCATCCGCGGATCCATCGTCTTCATCGCCAGCATGTCTGGCTCCATCGTCAACTACCCCCAAGAACAATCCTGCTACAACGC
>Ga0247768_1000696_pt1 | contig 12157 bp, 13 predicted proteins | sample UWRJL016104C6_FD_179944 | JGI IMG/M metagenome (GOLD analysis project Ga0247768, IMG submission 179944) | Plant litter microbial communities from Arlington Agricultural Research Station in Wisconsin, United States - UWRJ-L016-104C-6 | ecosystem: Environmental > Terrestrial > Plant litter >... | reverse complement strand
GGGGCCAAGTCGGGTCAGCTACTTCAGTGGTCGGACCTGCCCGAACCGGTCGTGATCTCGCGGGGGGCGACGTCGTCCTCCGGAGCACCGCCGATACCGCCCGGGTGACCGTTGCCGTTGCCGTTGACATGGCCGTTGCCGTTGCTGTGCCCGTTGCTCCGGGCACGCTCCAGCGCGGTCGTCTCCTCGATCGGGTCCGGCGAGACGAGCGAGCCGGGTACGGCGTGGCCGCTGGTACCGAGCTTGTTCATCTTCTTCGGCACCGACGCGCCCTGGTAGGCGAGCGGGATGGCGTGGCCGTGGTCGTCGACCCCGCCCAGCGGCTGGTGGATCTCGATGAACTCACCGTGTGGCAGCCGCTTGATGATGCCCGTCTCGACCCCGTGCTCCAGCACCTCGCGGTCACCGCGCTGCAGGCCGATGCAGATCCGGTAGGTGATGTAGTACGCGATCGGCGGCACCAGCAGGACACCGATCCGGCCGGCCCAGGTCGTCGCGTTGAGCGAGATGTCGAACTGGTCGGCGATGATGTCGTTGAAGCCCGAAAGCATGATCACCAGGAAGAACCCGAGGGCCATCATGCCCAGCGAGGTCCTGACCGGGTTGTCGCGGGGACGCTGCAGCAGGTTGTGGTGCGCGGTGTCCTTGGACAGCTTCCGCTCGATCCACGGGTACGCCAGCAGCAGCCCGATCAGGATCGGCATCCCGACCGCGCCGGGGAAGAACACCGCGGGGATCGTGTAGTTCCCGAAGTGGACCTCCCACGCGGGCCAGATCCGCAGCATGCCGTCCGCCCAGGCCATGTACCAGTCGGGCTGGGAGCCCGCCGAGACCTGCGAGGGGTTGTACGGGCCGATGTTCCAGATCGGGTTGATCTGGAAGAGCCCGGACATCAGCGCGATCACGCCGACGACCAGCGCGAAGAACGCGCCGCCCTTGAGCGCGAAGACCGGCACGATGCGGACGCCGACGACGTTGGTCTCCTTGCGCATCACGCCGGGGAACTGGGTGTGCTTCTGGTACCAGACCAGCGCGAGGTGCGCGCCGACCAGCGCCAGCATGATGCCCGGCAGCAGCAGGATGTGGATCGTGTAGAGCCGCGGGATGATCTCGGTGCCCGGGAACTCCCCGCCGAACAGCGCCCAGTGGAGCCAGGTGCCCATGACCGGCACGGAGAGCACGATGCCCGACAGCGTCGCGCGGATACCGGTGCCCGAGAGCAGGTCGTCCGGGAGCGAGTAGCCGAAGAAGCCCTCGAACATGCCCAGGACCAGCAGGAGCGCGCCGATGATCCAGTTCGCCTCACGCGGACGGCGGAACGCTCCGGTGAAGAAGATCCGGAACATGTGCACCATCATCGCGGCGACGAAGATCAGCGCGGCCCAGTGGTGCAGCTGGCGGACGAACAGCCCGCCGCGGACTTCGAACGAGATGTTCAGTGTGGTTTCGAACGCGCGGGACATCTCGATGCCCTGCATGTTCGTGAAGCTGCCGTGATAAACGACCTCTTGCATCGACGGGTCGAAGAAGAGCGTCAGGTAAACACCCGAAAGCAGCAGGATGATGAAGCTGTAGAGCGCGATCTCGCCCAGCAGGAAGGACCAGTGGGTGGGGAACACCTTGTTGATCTGGTGCCGGATGCCCTTGGCCAGGTGGTAGCGGTCGTCGGCCCAGGTGGCGCCGGCGCCTGCCGCCTTCTCGGCGGGGTTCGTGCCCTTCGTCGGGGTGGTCAGTGAGCTCATGACTTACGCTCCCAAAAGGCTGGGCCGACAGCCTCGATGAAGTCGTGGCGTGCGATCAGGTAGCCCTCTGCATCCACAGTAATGGGTAATTGCGCCAGCGGCCGCGTCGCGGGACCGAAAATCGGTTTCGCGTAATGCAGCGCGTCGAACTGCGACTGGTGGCACGGGCACAGGATCCGGTTGGTCCGCTGCTCGTACAACGAGGTCGGGCAGCCGACGTGGCTGCAGATCTTGGTGTACGCGTAGTAGTCGCCGAAGTTGTAGTCCTCTTGCCCCGAGCGCTTGACGACCTTCGCGGCGTCCGACGGGCGCAGGCGGATGAGCATGACCGGGTTGTCCGAGCGCACCATCGCGGCCGAAAGGGCCGCCTCGTCGTGCCGCTCGGACTCACGGAACGGGAACACCGTCTCCATCGCGCCCGCGTCGAGGTCCGACGCCTTGACCAGCGAGATATCGTCGGGCTTGCCGTTGCCCTCGGCGGGCTTGCCGAGGTTGCGGCGCATGTAGACGACCTCGCCGGGGAACGCCGGCTGCCAGCCGGTGTGCCACAGGGAGTCCTTGTTCTCGGTGTCCTTCCACGGGTCCTTGATGAACCCCGCGAGCGGCAGCGCCACCGTGGCCAGGCCCAGCGCGCCCGCGCCGATGCCCGCTGTCCGCTTGATCAGCGAACGCCGGGCGATGGTGCTCTTGCTGCCCGAGTCGGCCAGCTGCGCGACGATGGTGGCCTTGTCCACTTCCTTGGACGGGCCGTCACCGCGTTCCTGGACGGCGACCTCGGCCGGGATGAACTTCTTCGTGTAGAGGATCACCGCGATACCGAGGCCGAGGATCGCGATCCCCAGTGTGACGCCCAGCAGCGGCGTGTAGAGCTCGTACTTCTGCGAGCCCGCGGTGCCCGGCGCCCGGTACTCGAACCAGTGCGGCCACGCGACCAGCACGACGAACGCCAGCCCGGCGAGGCCGGAGATGGTGAACCACAGTGCCACGATCCGTTCGGCGCGCTTCTCCGCGCGCGTGCCCGGGACCGGCCAAGGCGTCGGAGCCTTGACCACCTCGACGCCGTCGAGCTTCGTGCCCAGCTTGACCAGCTGGTCACGGTCCATCTCGGCCAGCTCCGCCTCTGTCGGCGGCTTCGGCTCGTCGCCGCTCATGCCTTCGATCCAATCCAAAGCGTGACGCCGATGAGGGCGCCGATACCGACTACAAAGGCGATGAGGCCTTCGGAAGCGGGGCCGACCCCGCCGAGGCCGTTGCCGCCAGGGTTGTTGTTGCCGTCGGAGACGGACTTCACGTAGGCGACGATGTCCTTCTTCTCGTCCGGGCTCAGCTGCCGGTCGGAGAACTTGGGCATGTTCTGCGGGCCGGTGAGCATCGCGGTGTAGATCTGCTCTTCGTTCGCCGGGTCCAGGTTGGGCGCGAACTTGCCGCTGGACAGCGCGCCGCCGCGGCCGGTGAAGTTGTGGCAAGAAGCACAGTTGAGCCGGAACAGCTCACCACCACGGGCGGAGTCGCCGCCGCGCAGCGCCGCGCCCTGCTCGGCCGGGCGCTCGGGGCCGCCGCCGTGCGCCTGCACGTAGGCACCGACCGCGTCGATCTCCTCCGGGGTCAACTTCGGCGGCTTCCGCTCGGCCTGGGCCTCCTGGCGGACCGCCGGCATCCGGCCGGACGAGGTCTGGAAGTACACCGCCGCGTCGCCTACGCCGATCAGGCTCGGGCCACGGTCCTTCACGCCTTCGAGATTGGCGCCGTGGCAGGCGATGCAGGTGTTGTTGTAGACCTGCGCGCCCTTGATCAGGGCCGGGTCTTCCTGCGCCTGCGCGGTCTGCGGCTCGGGAGCGAACACGGCGTAAAGCGCGCCGGCGCTCACCAGAGCGATGCCGAGGGCGAGCAGGCCGGCGAACCGCCTCCGCAGCTTGGTCCGCGCGCGAACGCGGCGGGCCGGGGATTTCTTGCTGGTGGTCATCTGTGCGGCAACCCTTGCTGTCAGTTCGGGCCTGTTGAAAGTTTGTGGTGGCTAGCTCACGGGAGCAGGTAGATGACCCCGAACAGCCCGATCCACACGACGTCGACGAAGTGCCAGTAGTACGAGACCACGATCGCCGAGGTCGCCTGTGCCGGGGTGAACTTGCTCAGGCGGGTCCGCAGGAGCAGGAACACGAACGCGATCAGCCCGCCGATCACGTGCAGCCCGTGGAAGCCCGTGGTCAGGAAGAAGACCGTGCCGAAGGCCCCGGACGGGATCGTCACGCCCTCGCCGATCAGGTTCAGGTACTCGTTCGCCTGACCGCCGACGAAGATGGCGCCCATGATCAACGTGATGATGTACCAGCGGCGAAGCCCGAAGACATCGCCACGCTCAGCGGCGAAGACGCCGAGCTGACAGGTGAACGACGACGCCACCAGGATCGTGGTGAAGAAGATCGCGTACGGCACGTTGAGATGGATCGGCTCATCCGTCGAGGCCAGGATCGGCGGCCACTGGCCGCTCGAGTTCTGGGCCTTCACGGTGAAGAACATGGCGAACAGCCCGGCGAAGAACATGAGTTCGCTGGAAAGCCACACGATCGTGCCTACGCTGACCATGTTCGGCCTGTTCAGCGAGTGCACCCGCGCGCTGATGGTGGGAGATGCCGTTGTCACGAGTCGCATTATGTCCTCTCGCGGCACACCCCCGCCGCGCGGGTCCGCGGCGGGTCGCGCGCGGACTTGATCACACTGGGAAGACGCTTGAGAGTGAGGAGTACCCGTGGGTTTGCTCGATCGCGTTCGTGACCTGCTCAGACGCCCTGAAGAGCCGGAACTGTCCGTGAACGCCCCCGATCTCGTGGTGGTTGCGGAGGCGTTCGATGTGGCCGAAGCGGACTCGTCAGTGCTAGCTAGATCACCCTCCTGGGTCCCCGATCGGCAGGCCGTGCTGCGGCACCATTTACTGCTTCCGCCGGAACGGATCGCCGAAGCCGTGCCGGTTTTGGCCCAGGACGGCTACGTATTGCACGAAATAGGCGAAGAAGACGGCCGGATCGCCGTGCACGTATTGCGCTCGCAATATCTCGACGCCCTGCATTGCGCCCAGGAACGGTCGAGGATGGCCGGGCTCGCGCAGCGGCTCGGCGGCGACTCGCTCGGCTGGGACGCGCTTCAAGTACCTGCCGCTGTGTGATCGGGCACGCGGCCGATAACATCGGCCCATCTACTTGTGACGAGTGCGGAGGCGCGCAAATGGTCGGCAATAACGGCGGGGAACCGATGAGGATCCTGGTGTTCAGCCACAAGCCGGAGGTGCGCGAGTCGATCGTCAACGCGATCGGCCGCAGGCCGTCGGCCGACCTGGCCAGGGTCGAGTACGTCGAGGCCTCCGGGATCGCCGACGTGCTGTCCGAAATGGACGCGGGCAACGTGGACCTGGCGATCCTCGACGGCGAGGCGCAGCCCACCGGCGGGATCGGCCTCTGCCGCCAGCTGAAGAACGAGATCACCGACTGCCCGCCGATCGTCGTCGCCGTGCGGCGCAAGGACGACCGCTGGCTCGCCACCTGGTCGCAGGCGGACGCCGTGCTGGTGCACCCCCTCGACCCGCTGACCGCCGCGGAGACCGTCGCCGACGTGCTCCGCGCACGCCGGGTACCCGTCGTCAACGGCTGAGCCCGGTGATGGAACGCACCTGGCCGCTCCTGCTCAACCAGCTGATCGCGCGGACGGACCTGTCCGCGGAAGACACGGTCTGGGCGATGGACCAGATCATGACCGGTGCCGCGACGAACACGCAGATAGCCGGTTTCGCCATCGGCATGCGCTCCAAGGGCGAAACCCCGGAGGAGATCTCCGGCATGGCCGCAGCGATGCTTTCGCACGCGCGGCTGGTGCACATCGAGGGGCACGCGGTCGACATCGTCGGCACCGGCGGGGACAAGTCCAATTCGGTCAACATCTCCACCATGGCGGCGCTGGTCGTCGCCGCGGCCGGCGCGCCGGTGGCGAAGCACGGAAACCGTGGCGCGTCGTCGAAATCGGGTGCCGCGGACGTGCTGGAGTCGCTCGGGGTCGCGATCGACCTGCAGCCCCACGACGTCGAACGCTCGATAGCGGAGCTGGGCATCGGTTTCTGCTTCGCCCCCGTTTTCCATCCCGCGCTGCGCCACGCCGGCACCACGCGGCGCGAGCTCGGCGTGCCGACGCTGTTCAACCTCCTCGGCCCGCTGACCAACCCGGCCCAGCCGGCCTCGGCGCTGATCGGCTGCGCCTACCACGACAAGACCCGCGTGCTCGCCGACGTTTTCGCCGCCCGTGGCGCGACGGCCCTGGTGGTGCGCGGCGACGACGGCCTCGACGAGATCACCACCACGACCACGACGTCGGTCTGGGCGATCTCCGGTGGTGAAGTCCGCGCCGAGACCTTCGACCCGGCCTCGCTGGGCATCCCGTACGCGACCTCCGAGGACCTGCGCGGCGGTGACGCGGAGTTCAACGCCGAAGTCGTGCGGCAGCTGGTGAACGGCAAGACCGGCCCGGTGCGGGACGCCGTGCTGATCAACGCCGCCGCCGCGCTGGCCGCGCACGGCGGCCTGAGCGGCTCCCTGCACGACGATCTGACCGCCGGGCTCATCAAGGCCGCCGACGCCGTCGACTCGGGCAAGGCGGCCGACCTGCTGGCCCGCTGGGCCCGCTTCAAGGCCGAAAAGTAAGCACCGCACGAACCCACGAACGGAGCCGTTCCATGGCGTTGACCATCGTCGCGACCTTCCAGGCCAAGCCCGAAGCCGCCGCCGAGCTCGTCGAGAAGCTGCAGGAGCTGGCAGTCGTCACCCGCCAGGAAGCGGGCTGCATCTCCTACCGGCCCTACGTCGCCCCGGAGGACCCGACAGCCGTCGTCATGGTCGAGCAGTGGGCCGACGCGGACGCCATCGCGGCGCACAACAAGTCCGAGCACCTGCGGGCCTTCGGCCACGTGGCCGCCGAGCTGCTCACCGCCCCGGTGGCCATCGAGATCCTGAAGCCCGCGAAGGAAGACTGACCCTTCCAGCGCTCTCCAGCGCTCTCCAGCGCTCTCCGGCGCTCTCCGGCGGCTTCTCCCGCCTCGCTCCCGTGCCCGAACGCTATGAACGGACCGTTCCTCGCAAAAACTGAGATGAACGGTCCGTTCATAGCGTTTGGACCTACGCACCGAAACGGCTTCGGGGGCCTCGCAAACGCGAGGCCCCCGAAGCCGTCTACCCAAAGAATCAGTCGTGGTTCGGGCCCGTGTGGTACTCGAAGACCAGCCCGCCGATGGCGACGAGCAGGCAGACCAGCGCGATCACGAGCAGCCAGATGTGGAAGAACGCGAGCGCCAGCCCGGCCAGCGCGGCCGAGGCGGCCAGGCCGATCGGCCAGTAGCTGCCGGGGCTGAAGAACCCGAGCTCACCGGCGCCATCGCTGACCTCGGCGTCCTCGCGGTCCTCCGGGCGGGCTTCGATCCGTCGCGAGACGAACCGGAGGTAGCTGCCCGCCAGCAGCGCGAGGCCGCCGGTCAGGATCAGCGCGACCAGGCCGACCGGCTCGGTCCCGTACCCGCTCAGGTAGTGGGTCATCACCCCGTAGACGATCGCCACGACGAAAGCGAAGACCATAACGATGTCGAATATCCGCGCTTCGACCTTCATGGACGTTTCCTCACTCCGTGGCTACTGACCGGACGCGGCGCGCGCGGTGCGGTCGGGGTTGAACGGCTGTGTGGTGGTGGCGTGCGGCGTGCAGAGCTCGCCGCAGTTCATCGCGGTCAGCGCCTCGGCGGCCGTGTTCGAGCGGCCGGTCTTCGGGTTGACCTGCCCGCGCAGCTGGATGTACTTCGCGTACTTGTCGGGCGAGAGCGCTCGCACCTCGAAGTTCATCACCGAGTGGTACGTGCCGCAGAGCTCGGCGCACCGGCCGACGAAGGAGCCTTCGTGGTCGATCGAGTTCTGGAACGACATGTCCTGGTTGTTCTTCTCGGGGAACGGCATGACGTCCCGCTTGAAGTGGAACTCGGGCACCCAGAACGAGTGGATGACGTCGGTGGAGCGCAGGTTGTACTGGATCGTCTTGTTCGTGGGCAGGACCAGCAGCGGGATCTCGGTGGAGCTCCCGACGGTGCTGATGACCTGCTTCTCGGCGTTCTTCGCCTCGTCCGGGTAATCGAACTCCCAGTTCCACTGGAAGGCGATCACGTTGACGCTGACGTCCGGGTTCGCCTTCTTGTCGAGCACGTTGCTCTCGGTCGTGGCCGTGAAGAAGAACAGCACGCAGACCATGATGAGCGGCACGACGACCGTGAAGATCTCCAGCGGCACGTTGTACTGGAACTGCCTCGGCAGCTCCTCTTCGACACCGGCCACGGACTTCTTGCGGCGGTGGAAGATCACCGTCCAGAAAATGAGGGCCCAGACGACGGCACCGACGGCCAGCGCGGCGATGACCACCCAGGTCCACAGGTTCCGCATCTCGTCGGCTTGCGGGGTGACCCCCACCGGCCAGCCGAAGCGCAGGATCTCGTCGCCGGAGCAGCCTGTCGCCGTGAGGGCGACGATTGCGACCAGAACCGCGATTTTGCCGAACCTGCCGCGTTTGACTGCGTCAGCCGGCTTCACTGCCCGGGTGCGCTCGGGAATTCCCACTGCGCCTCGCCCTTTCACCCAGAGCCTCCTCGACCGATCTTCGTGACACGCGGAGCCTAGCCGAGTTATCCGTTACCGCTGACCAAGGGGTGAGCTGAACGGGCTCGTCACCCGCCGGGCCTCGCCCAAGGGGCGGCCCGGCATACTTGGGTACTTCTCCGACCGGCACAACCAGAGGTGTGTGAGTACACGTGTGCGGCCTGCTTGGACTGATCTGCGCCACCGAAGACGACGCGGCGAACGCGCGGGAAGCGGTCGGCGCCGCACTGCGCTGCCAGCGCCACCGCGGGCCGGACGAGACGGACACCTGGGCGGACGGTGAGGTCGTCTACGGCTTCAACCGGCTGGCGCTCATCGACGTCGAGCACTCGCACCAGCCGCTGACCTGGGGTCCCCCCGAGTCGCCCGAGCGCTACACGATGAACTTCAACGGCGAGATCTACAACTATCTCGAGCTGCGCGAGCAGCTGGCCGCCGAGCACGGCGCGAAGTTCAACACCGAGGGCGACGGCGAGGCGATCGTCGCGGCGTACCACTACCTGGGCGCCGACGCGGTGACGAAACTGCGCGGGATGTTCGCGTTCATGATCTGGGACACCGAGAAGAAGGTCGTCTTCGGTGCGCGTGACCCGTTCGGCATCAAGCCGCTCTACTACTCCGCCGGCCCGCACGGGATAGCGTTCTCCAGCGAGAAGAAGAGCCTGCTCGAACTCGCCGGAACCCTTGGCGTGCAAGAGGAACTCGACAAGATCGCGCTGCAGCACTATCTCGTGCTGCAGTACGTGCCGGAGCCGGAATCACTGCACAAGGGCATCCGGCGGCTCGAATCCGGCACTTCGTTCACCGTCTCCCCCGGCGGCGAGCTGGCCACCGAGCGGTACTTCAAGCCGGTGTTCGCGGCGAAGCCGGTCAACGGCCAGGCCGAGGCCGACGCGCTCTACGAACGCATCGCGAACGTGATGAAGGACTCCGTCGCGAAGCACATGATCTCCGACCCGGACGTCACGGTCGGCGCGTTCCTCTCCGGCGGGATCGACTCGACGGCGACAGCGGCGCTGGCGAAACTCCACAATCCCAACCTGATCGCGTTCACCACGGGCTTCGAGCGCCAGGGTTACTCCGAAGTGGACGTCGCCGCCGAATCCGCCGCCGCGATCGGCGTCAAGCACGTCGTCCGCACGGTTTCGGCCGACGAGATGATGGACGTCCTGCCGCTGATCGTCTGGTACCTCGACGATCCCGTCGCCGACCCGGCGCTCGTCCCGTTGTGGTTCATCGCCCGCGAAGCGCGCAAGCACGTCAAGGCCGTGCTTTCCGGCGAAGGCGCGGACGAGCTGTTCGGCGGCTATACCGTCTACAACGAGCCGATTTCGTTGGCGCCGTTCGAAAAACTGCCCGGTGGCGTGCGGAACCTGCTCGGCCGCGTTTCGAAGCGGATCCCCGACGGCACCCGCGGCAAGGACCTGCTGCGCCGCGGCGCTCTGTCCCTTGAGGACCGTTACTACGGCAATGCCCGGATTTTCCGCGACGACCAGCTGCGCGCGGTGCTGCGCAACTTCGCCGAAGGTGTCGGACATCACGACGTCACCGCCGAGTGGTACCGGATTTCGAAGGACTGGGACCCGGTCGCGCGTATGCAGCACGTCGACCTCTACACCTGGCTGCGCGGCGACATCCTGGTCAAGGCCGACAAGATGACCATGGCGAACTCCCTGGAACTGCGCGTGCCGTTCCTCGACGCCGAGGTCTTCAAGGTCGCCGCCAGCATCCCGCTGGACCAGAAGCTGACCAAGGACACCACCAAGTACGCCCTGCGCCGCGCGCTCGACGGCATCATCCCGCCGCACGTGCTGAACCGCCGCAAGCTCGGGTTCCCGGTGCCGATCCGGCTCTGGCTGCGCGACGAGATGTACGACTGGGCCCGCGGCATCGTCGCCGATTCGAAGACCGACGAGCTCATCGACAAGCCGGCCGTGCTGCGCCTGCTCGAAGAGCACAAGGCCGGGACGCTCGACCACAGCCGCCGCATCTGGGCGCTGCTGGTCTTCATGATCTGGCACGGCATCTTCGTCGAGCACCGCATCAAGCCCGAAATCCCCGAACCCGTCTACCCCGTCAAACTCTGACCCCCACCCCCCTTTACCGCCAAAAACGCTATGAACGGACCGTTCATCTCGATTTTCGAGATGAACGGTCCGTTCATAGCGCGGGGTATCCGCACGACCGTCCGGGTTCCGCGCCCGGCCCGGTCAGCGCGTAAGCGTGGTCAGGCGGGCAGCACCGTGGCGATCTCGGCGGACGCCTCGGGGCCGAAGGCGTCGCTGATGCGCGCCAAGCCCGCTTCGCGGTCGAAGAGCCATTCCTGCGTGCCGGTCGTCTCCAGCACCAGGACGGCGATCAGCGAGCCGAGCTGAGCGGCCCGCTCCAGGCCGAGGCCGCCGTGCAGCGCGGCGATGAAACCCGCGCGGAAGCCGTCGCCGACACCGGTCGGGTCGGTCTTGCTGATCTCGGGCACGGCGCTGACGTGCAGGGACAGGCCGTCGCGGCCGACGATCTCCACGCCCTTCTCGCCGAGCGTGGTGATCCGCATGCCGACGCGCTCCAGCACGTCGGACTCGGTCCAGCCGGTCTTCTGCTGCAGCAGCTTCCACTCGTAGTCGTTGCTGAAGAGGTACTTCGCCCCGTCGACGAACGCGCGCGCCTGGGCGCCGTCCATCCGCGCGAGCTGCTGGGACGGGTCGACGGCGAAGGTGATGCCCAGCTGACGGCAGGCGTCGGCGTGCCGGAGCATGCCCGCGGGGTCGTCCGGGCCGATCATCATCAGTTCGAGGCCGCCGGCCCGATCGGCGATCGGGCCGAGTTCGATGTCGCGTGATTCGGCCATGGCGCCAGCGTAGAAGGTCCCGATCTGGCAGAAGTCTTCGTCGGTCGTGCAGACGAAACGGGCGGTGTGCGCCAGTTCCGACGTGTGCACCCCGGAGGTGTCGACGTCGTGACGCTCGAGCCAGGCCCGGTAGTCGGCGAAGTCGGCGCCCACCGCGCCCACCAGGATCGGCTTGACGCCCAGTACGCCGAGGCCGAAGGCCACGTTGGCGCCGATGCCGCCGCGCCGGACGACGAGGTCGTCGGCGAGGAAGCTCAGCGAAACCCGGTGCAGTTGCTCCGCGACCAGCTGGTCGGCGAATCTGCCGGGAAAGTGCATGAGATGGTCGGTTGCGATGCTGCCGGATACCGCGATCCGAGCGTTGGCTGCCACCGGTTCTCCTTGTCGTCCACTGACGGTTCGTCCCATGACGGCATTCAGCCCTCCCCGCGAAATCGGAGAGGGACACGACCGTCAACCCTACCGGCTGACGCTCGAGAAGGACTGGCGAGCGACTGGGGTGATGATCACCCATGACCCGTCCGGGTGGACCCGCGGGCACTCGCGAACACTACCGATTGGTACGGGTTTTGCCGGGGCCCGCGGATCCATAACGTGGGCACGTGAGCATTTCAACCGAACCCGAGACGATGGGCGAGCTGATCGCCGACTGCGGTGAGATCCCGCTGTCCCTCCAAGCCGAGATCCTCGCGAGCCGCCCGGCCGCGGCGCTGCCGTGGGCGGTGGACGACGTCTGCCACGCCCAGGTGGCGGAGCTCGACTACTACGTCTGACACGTCATGAAGGCCACCGGCCACCGCAACCGCCCCGCTTCATGATTCTGGGCCCTGACCTCGGGAGGTCAGGGCCCAGAATCATGAAGAACGAACGATCAGTGGAACGAGTCGCCGCAGGCGCACGAA
>Ga0247768_1000695_pt1 | contig 12159 bp, 23 predicted proteins | sample UWRJL016104C6_FD_179944 | JGI IMG/M metagenome (GOLD analysis project Ga0247768, IMG submission 179944) | Plant litter microbial communities from Arlington Agricultural Research Station in Wisconsin, United States - UWRJ-L016-104C-6 | ecosystem: Environmental > Terrestrial > Plant litter >... | reverse complement strand
AAGGCACTTCATGGGCATGCGGAGGGGTGGGAGGAATGGGTTTTGGGGGATTGGGGATTAGGCGTTAGTGGTGGGTTGGCGAACCGGGAGATTGCAATGGTTGATGGTGGATTAGCGGGTTAGTAGCGGGTGTATTCATAGAATTGAGAATTTAATATCCCTATTCTGTCTTCTCATGATATTGGTATACTGCGTTCTCGAGTGTGGACCCTTGCGTCTATAAACAGTTGAATGCAGTTTGATTCATATTATCTACCTAATTCGCCTAAGTTTGTGAATGCGGGGAGGCTTTTGGATGAGAGGATAGGGGTTAGGAGAGGGGGGGAGAAGAGGGTTTTCGAGTCCGGGTGGGGCACGGTGTATGCGGAGGGATAGGAGGATAGGAGGATACGTTTTAGGGGATTGGGGATTAGGTTAGTGCGACGGCGGATAGTTAGAGTGAATGTAGTGTGTGAGCGAAGGGGGAAAATTGGGATAGTTTGATAGTGGGTTCTTATAGGTTTTGTGGGGTAGCGAGTGAGTGTGGTTCATATAAATGAGAATTTAATATCCCTATTCTTTCTTTTTGTAATGTTGGTTCCCGGTTCTCGAGTGGTATAGACGCTTACGTCTATAAAGCGTTGAATGGAGTGTGATTCACATAATCTAATTCGCCAAAGTTTCATTGAATATTCCTATCTAGCCTTTGATATTTTGGTATAGTCGTTCTGCGGCGGGAACGCTTTGCGTAGAGATTCAAGCACTCCGATATTTTTGTCTAGCCTGTGATGTATTGGTGTAGTCGTTCTTCGGCGGGAACGCTTTACATGGGGATGCAAACCCTGGAACTTTGGAAACTGGCGAAACCCTGGAATGTGATTAATCACGTGATTAATGACATTCACCCTGCGCCAAGCGTTTCGGATCATAAAAGGCATTTCATTCTTAACGAATTCAGATATTACCTAACTCTCACCTTTACTTTTCGAACACTTTCACCGGCCTCGCCTTCGTTTTAACGTTGGCGATACTACGCACTTCCTCTTCTTTACACTCTCTTACCACCACCAACCCATCACGTTCCACCCTAGCCTTCGACTTTCAACCTCCTGATTTGCACAATGTCGGAACTACCACCTGCTATATTTGCGGACAATTTGAAGCCATCGGTGACTCGTGTTTCTGAGGTTCTTAGCCAGCTGCATCAAAAGCAATCCGAGTTCGAAGAGTTGCTCAATAAGCAGCTTAAAGATGCGTGGGCTGATTTTCCCTATGGTATCACGATTGAACAGGGACGTGTGATGGGTTTGTTTCAGGCCGGCAACCTCGAACAAGCGGAGGAAGTGTGTCGTGCCCTTGAACACAACTTGAAAGAAGGATCGGCCAATATCTTCAAGACTATTGTAAGTGTGAGGTCGAGGTCTATTAATGTGTTGAAGCATGGAGCATATGGGGTACTGATGAAGGGCTCTTAGAAACACTTGCATTCCCGGCATCTGCATACTCAAACGGGCCTTGATTCTCTTCTTAAGAAGGCTTCCTCTTTCGGTGAGGGTCATATGATTGCACTGGGGGAGATGCGCGAGAGTCTTCGACAGGCAAAGGCAGAAGCTGAGGGTGAAGATACAGCTGAATCCGTCACTCATACCGAAACGGGGAATCGGGATTAGGAGTTGGATCAGCACAAGTTGGAAAGGTCCATGCAGCAGGCGTATTCCATTCAAATAGGTATACGTAGGTAAACCAAAGGACTACCTTAGGTACTATAAGGATCTGTGATAGCCTGGATCTTTATCTCGGCTGTAGTACGGTATTCACTGGCCTAAAATCCTTATTGGTTTGTGGTTTAGGGGATGATGGTAATCGGGGCTGGCTATACTAGCAGCGAGGTGGCTTTGTCAATTATGGGACTTGGTTCGGCTTGCGAGTTGATTAAGACTCCAACGCGGGGACTCTTCTATTGCGGCTTTCGGGCAACCATTCCTGAACTCAAGGGCAGCAATATGGAGGGAGGGTAGGAGAGTGCAGAGATAATGAATTCTGTTTAATTCGATTACACTTTGAATTATGCTTGTGTTGGTGAAGTCTCATATTATGTACGTCGTAGGAGGATTCAGCGAACGTGAAATCCTGGAAACTGAGGAAACGGTGTCGCACACGTGATGGAAGCATTCACCAAGACACCATGTGCCAAGCTTCAGGTTGTCAGCGTCTTTTGAACGATTTCAGATATAACGTAATCTGCTACTTCACTTCTTAAACACTTCCACAGCCCCGAGAACGCTTTCGCTGCTCGCGTCTTCATAACCTTCTCCACTACCTCACCTTTCCACCCTAGCCTACGATTTTCGACCTGCTCTCCAAGAATGTCGGCACCTCTATCACCATCCGGAGGCAATGATCAAAAAGCGCAAGTCCTTGACCTTCAAGAGCTTGTCCTGACTCAGATTGGCTTCGTGGATGCATTCGATAAATATCTTAAAACTGCTTGCAAGGCTATTCCCATGAGTCTAATGGTTCAAAAGGGCCGGATTTTGGAGGCAGTGCAGAAACGCGATTTCGAGCGAGCAGAGAATCTCTTGCACGCCCTTGAAGATCAGAGGAAGCCGGACGCATCTCGCGAAATCATGAACAGCCTTGTAAGTAGACTCTTGTTTCACATCATTTGTAAAGTTGAGTGTGTGGGATCTAAGAGACTAACAAAGAGCATTTAGGAGGATCTGCAGGTCAAGTCTCAGCGTCTGCAGGAGGAGCTTGCGTATTTTTCCAAGCAGGTTTATTACGAGACGTGGACGAATGGGGAGGTTTTAGAGCTACGTGCGGCTATTGACAGGGCGAAGCAACCAGAGTAACCATCTCCTCCAGGACGCGCGAATCGGAAGTATGTGTGAAGCCGAGGTTTCGTGTGTTGGGATTTCCGGAACGCTCTGGTAGATCCTAAGTAACAAGGGCAACTCCTCACGTTACTGTTGCGATTCGAAATAGCTCGGATTCTGGCTCGGATGGCGGCGCTATGGAGGGAGGATACACCCTAACTACATTCATACCATGCTAGGTAACGGCCATGGAAAGCGTTATTGGGTGTGAGATGCGGAGATATGGATTCTGTCTGATTCTACTATAGCTTTAAAAGCTGCTTATGCTTGCTAAGTCTTCATACCTTTTAGATCCGACCAAGGTGAAACCTTGTAAGCTGTGAAAGCGTGTCTATTACGTGATTGAGTCATTCGGGGGGCCAGTTTCTTCGAAACGATTTCAGATGTTACATAATCTGCTGCCTTCACTTCTTGAACGCTTTCCCTAGCCCCGCCTCTGCATAACCTTGGAGAGACCACACACTTTCCTCTTCCTTACACTCTCTCACCACAACCACACCTTGTTCTTCACCATGGCCGACGACCCCTCCTCTGCGGCTCAAGAAGAAGCGCCAGCTCTGTCTGGGGAGCACCCATTGCCGACTTTTCAGGAGCGTCTAATGCAGATCGATCAAAGGCTGAAGGAAATCGAACATCGAGAGAAGGAAATCGACAATCGCCAGAAGGAATTCCACAATCTCCAGAAGGAAATCGACAATCGCCAGAAGGAATTGAACAATCTCCAGAAGGAGATCGAACACCTGATCAAACAGAACGAAAATGAGTTACTGGAGGCCTTTAAACAATACTGGTTTCCAATGACCTTCCATGGAAGTATTTGGAAAGGACGGGCGGAAGAAGCATTGAATTTCGGCGACATTGACCGAGCAGTGGCAATTCTTACCATAGTGGAAGAAAATGAGGCGGTGCTTTCTAAAGCCTTTGCAATGGTTGTATGTGTGAGCTCTTTTTTTTCTTCCAAATTCAGATGAAGTATCTTAGGATTTCTGAGAATACTGACCACGGGTTTTTATAGGAAGCTGTACAGGCTAAACGTAAGAGTACTAAGAAGTATATCGACAAGGAAACTGCCAATATTCTTTCTGCGGGGCGGTTTCTGTTGATTTGTGACGAGCTGCATACGAAGGGGGTGAAGGAGGCCTATGAGAAGGCTGTTGCTGGGAAGATGGATGGTACAGCGAGGCAAGGACAGGACGAATAATGGGTGGACCTGTTACGGCGCCTCGGGTGTTCGTTTCTGAACTCAATGGCAGTACTATGGAGCCAGAATACTCTAACTACTAGTTGCATGCTAGGTAACTACCATGAAAGCGTAATTAGTGGTAGGGGTTTCGGGATATAGATTCTGTCTAATTCTACTACAGCTCACAACATACTTGTGTTCGCGGAGCCTTATATTACGTACTTCATAGGAAGATCCGACCCAGGTGAAACCTTGGAAACTGCCCAGGTGGTAAAAAGGTGTTAGTCACATGATAATGTCATTCACCGCATACCGAGATTTCAGATTCCAAAAGCCACTATCTCCTGAATGAAATTAGATGTTACCTAGTCTATTTCCTTTCCTTCTCGAATATCTATATGACCTGTCTCTTGGAGATATCACCCTCCTTCTTTCTACACCCACTGATCACTACTACACGATTTTCCGCTCCGACCAACAACGTCCAACGCACTGATCTCCCAGAATGCCGGCACAATTACCACGCTCGCCCTGAGTGCATCATTTAAACGCACAGATATAGCGAACGCGACAGCATTTTGTCAAGCAGCAAGAGCTCGATGAGCTGGCAGACAACGAATATAAGGAGCTCAGAGAGCTAAAAGATGCGTGTAAGCGCGTTCCCCTCGATCTTAAGTGCTCAACGGGGACGCTTGTTGGAGGCAGTGGAGACCGGGATCTTGATCGGACGGAGGAATTGGTGCGCAGCCTTGATGGAATGAAGAGCGGATCCTTCGGCATTCTTCAATTCATTGTAAGTTTTGAAGTGTCTTGTTTTGGATTTTTGACGGATGAAATATGTGAACGGCTAATGAAGGGAATCTAAGAAGGTTTAAAGGAGAGATATACGCATTTTTTTCAGAAGGGGATGGAGGGGATTTGGAGGCACTGGTATTGTGCGGTTTGCGAGGAGGTAATAGCGATCTGTGAAGTGGACGCGATGATTGAGAAGAAGAGGGTGGATACTGGGGCTAGAGGTGGCCGACCAACTGATATAATGCCCTTGGGATGAAGATGAGGGCCGCTTCGTCACATGTTCTATTATCGTCTCATATGATAGATAGGAGAATGAAAATTTGCATGGCCTATGTTCAAGAAAGTCGAGACCATACCAAAACTCGTGGTAACCCTCTCGAGGGGCAAAATAGCATTCTGAAGTACATCTGGCTGCCGCAGGTATCTTTCGAAGGAGACAGCGTTGATTGACCAACCTACCGGCATTCTATTCATGGGTCACAGATAGGCCGGGCTGCCCTCTTTGAGGTAGCGTGGCTCACTGCACTGCAGGCTCACGACCATTAGAAGCGTGATTAGTGTTGGTAGCATAGTGAAATAGACTCCTGTCCTATTTGACTACAGTTTTATATATATGTTTACGAAGTCCTACCTTTACATTCATACGTCGATTCAACTCTGAAAACTGGTGAAACGGTGACGATCACGTGATGATCTCATTCACCACTTGGGCGTTTTCAGTTGTGCGGAAGTTTCCGAGTTTTTAAGCTCACTTTCGCAATCTATTGCCTTCACCTCCCGGAAACTAACATTACCCCGCCTCTGGATCACCTTGGAGATACACGCCTCCTCCTCCTTCTCCTCCTTACACTCCTTTCACCACCACCACACGCTTTTCCGTCCTGACCTACAATTTTCGACCACGCCGGGTCTCCACGAGATGTCGGCGCAGAATGCAGCTATAGTCGGGGATGATTCAAAGGCCTCCGTCGCTCGACTTAAGGCGCTTATAAACCAGATGCATGAAAAGCAGAACGAAATAAATTTGTTGATTAAGGAATTCAAGGATGCGTTTAAGCAAGTTGCAATCGCTTTCGCTCGAGACACGGGACGTTTTCTGGAGGCATCGGATACCGGCAATATTGACCGAGCAGAGGAACTGTATGGCACTGTTCAAAATCTTGTCGACTGTGATTTAGTCCAGATCTCTGATGAGGTAGTAAGTGTAAAGTCTGGTTAGCGATCTGTCAAAGCATATACTAATAAAAGCGGTTTAGAACGACCTAGGGTCGAGAAAAGAACGGAATCACAAAGTTCTTGAGCAAATTGCTGAGGACAGCGATCGGATGTGTAGAGATTCGGTGCCGATATGTGTGATGAAGAAGGCTATTGATAAGGCGAGGGCAGAAGCTGGGACTGTGGAGACTATTCGACCGGTGGATACAGCTGAACCTGTGAATACAGCCAGACAAGTGAATACAGTCGGACCAGTGACTACTGCCGGAGCAGGCACTCAAGTAGTATTCGGACCAAAGAGGAACCTTAAGCGTCCCGGACCAAAGAGGAACCTTTGGAAGCGTCCCAAGCTGGGGTCGCCCTAAGACCATCCCATACTCATTTTGGTCCAAAGTACCCAAGGCGCTCCACACGTTACTATCACGATCTGGCATAGCACAGATCCTATCTCGGACATCCATTGATCTCCGCTTAAGAACATGACAGCAACCGGAGCAAGCTATACTGAAAGCGAGGTGGTTTTGCCAATTATTCGACTTAATTCGGTATGCGAGTTGCTCAAGAATTAACTACTTGTCACATCTAAATGCCATGGAAAGCCTGATGGGTGGTGAGAGTGCAGAGAAATAAATTCTGTTCAGTTCTATTACACTCAAAAACATACATGCGTTGGCGAAGTCTTACGTTCTTACTTCTTAGGAGATCTGATTGAGGTGATCGAAAGCTGCCTAGGTGAGCGTAATGTTAATCACGTGAGGGAAACGTTCACCACGTGCCAAATTTTTGGAATCATAGTGCACTTTGTCCTAAAAGATCTCAGATGTTATGCAATAGGTCGCCTTCACTTCTCGCGCACCTACACTAGCCCCGCCGCCTCTTTATAACCTTACAGGTACTACGCACTTCCACTTCTTTACACTCTCTTACCACCACTACCCACCCACCGTTTTTCGGCCTGCGCTACAACTTTCGGCCTGCTGTTCCCCAAGAAATGGCGGCGCAACAGCCATCTTTGTTTGGAGATGATGCGAAGACTTGCCTCGCTCGGGCTGACGAGCAGCTGAAGCAGGTTACTCAAAAGCATCGCGAGTTGATTCAGTTGTTCAATAACGGTTTCAAACATGCTTGGAACCAAGTTCCCGGTGCGCTCGCCCTTGAAGCGGGAGCAATGAAGGAAGCAATGCAGACCGGAAACCTCAGCCGAGCACAAGAACTCTATAACGACTTTTCAGATCGTACCGGCGAACTTAGCTCCGTCCTTACCTATGTTGTAAGTGCAGAAATCTCTGTCAAATCTAGTCAAAAGCATCAAGAATCTCAGGAACTAATAGGGTATCTTAGGAAGATCTGAATTTCGTGTGCCAGGATTTTTTACGGGAGCTTGAGGATGTGGGTCATCGTAGGGATTACGCTCCGGAGTGGGCGAATGTGCCTGACCTTAACCACTTGCGCGACGCTATTCAAAAGGAGAGGGGAGAGGCTGGGGCCATACAGGCGGAAGCAGGTATTCAGGATCGGAAGACAAAGGGTCCCAAGTTGCAGTCGCCCTAAAACAGTCTCATGCTCTGTTCGATCCTAGTTAACCAAGGCACTGCCTAGGGTACTATAAGGAGCTGTCATGGCTCGCATCTTGTCTTACTCGGATACGGCCTCCATTGCACAACCCGAAACCTTATCGATCTCAGGTTAAGACCATCACAATAACCGGAACTAGCTGCAGTGGAAGCAGGGTGCTTTGTTAACCATCCCACTTGGTGTGGCTTGCGGAATCCGATGGGGAATCTGTAGTCTTGACGGTTTCTGATCAGATATGAACAATTCAACCATTCATCTATGTAGTATGATGTGCTTGATGATTACTCTGCTTGACCGACCGTGGATATTAAGGAAGAAGTACATGAGCTTAGGTTATGGCATTGAATAGATCTGAAGGCAGAAGAATGGAACCTTAGCCCGGGGTGGCCTCTATAATCTATTCCACTAACGGGTATCAAAGGCTCATGGCGAACTTAAATCCCCTGAAACTGGAAAGCTTGTCGGCAACTCTTTGGTCGCGTGAACCGTGACCCATTATCGGTTTGCCAGCAGCACGTTTGATTCCATTCTGAATTTCTTGTTGATAAAGGGGATTTTGGGCTCGGTGATGCCTCGCTTATTGATGACAGAAGTTGACACGAGGAGTGGGCAAACAGGATGGGGCGGTGAAGGTGGTCACGATCGTACTGAAGAATGTGATTTACTTCTGCATAGATCCTTACGGAAAACCGCTATTCCTAGGATGCGCTGTCGACTACTGATTATCTTTAATTCATTTATACTTTCATCCACTCGTCATCAAGGAGAAGGAAGTAGGTCGTAGTTTCCTTATAGAAGGGCTCCTAAGGAAGTCACGCTGTGGGAAGATAATGAGTTATCCTGAAACCAGCAATTACCTATAAGGATACCTTCACTAGACCGCCTCTTCAGATCTCTCGACCTACTTCTTCATTTCTTACGTCGGCATTCCACCAACCTTCACCCTTCGTTCCCCCCTCTTCCTCATATAACTCTCCTCCACCCCACCACTTCTTGACTCTCACGAACCGCTTCCTCTCACGAACGACTTTATCTGACCTTTCTCCCTCATAACCACACGCATCATGGCTGAACCAACCACCATGAGCTTCGCAGACAAGACCGAGCGCGACATTCCCACCTACGAGGAACTCAAGGCCCTATTCGCGCGCAAACATGCCTTCTACAAGGAAATGAACAAGTTCCGGCTTCTCTACGTCCAGAAACACATCGAGGCAAACATCAAGCTTGAACCTACGGGCATACCACCCCACGTCTGGCGCAAACGCGCCGTCCTGGGCAGCGAGAAAGAGAAGATTGAGCGAGCTTTCGTAAGTATCGGACGGTCACACCCATCTAACTAAATGGCGACTGATCTCCATGCAAGGACGAGACTATTGCGAAATTTAAGGATGTGGAGAAGATGCTCGTGTCCGCTAGAGAAGAGCTCGTCAAAAGCGACCGTCTTTGGGAGGAGTGCAAGGACCTGCTCAATCGCTTGTCTCTGAATTACAAAGAATTGGTGGGCATGGAAAAGCCTGATCAAAAGGAGACTGAAGAGTCGGAATCGGAGCGCTTGGATGCAGCTGAGGAGGGCGGGACTGGAGGATCCGAATCGAAGTAATGACATCGGGGTACATGAGCACTTTTGCTGGGGGTATTCGGTGATCATTGGGATACTTTGATTGGATGTGTAGTCGGTCTGGACTTTTACCACATCAGTTACACAGAGGGGGTGTTGCTCCATCGGCAGCTCATAGTACCATGGGCACAATCTATCATGCTTTTCATTATCACTCACCCTTCCGCCGGCCGTCCACCATCAGGTCTACCAGCAGCACAGCAGCTGTTCATTCGCTGGCTCGTCATGTCGGTCGATCTCACACTCCTGCTTTGATTTACCGCCTGTTCAACGGTCTGCGCCTTCCTTGACTCCACTCTCTTGTATGAACCTCCTTCATGAATGAACTTTCCTTCCTTGTATGACTTTCCTTGTATGACTTCCCTTGTATGGTCTTCCCTTGTATGGTCTTTCGTCGTATGTGTTTTCCACCTCGTACGGGCGTCCTTATCATACGGACTTCCTCTTTCTATGGACTTACGTTTCTGGTAATAGCTCCGCTTCCCTGTCCTACTATCTTCTTTAAATAACTTCTCTAGGCAATACTCCTTCAACCTTCCATTCATCCACAAACATTCTTCCCACGTTTCAACAATCAGCTCATATCCAAACATTCGTGTCCACCATCATCACCATGTCTGAACCAAGAGTCAACGGTGTCAGCCCGAATACCAGGCCCCCAAGGTCTGACGCGGGGTCGCTTCCGAACACCGGTACCATCACCATGGCCGAAGCGTTCAATCTCGATATCAATGTGACGTCTCAGGCTTTCGAAGAAATCAAAGAGCTAGGCCCCTTCCCAACAGACGAAGAAATCAAAGACGCTTTCACCAAACTCGAGGACTTCTACAAAGAATCCATCTCCCACTATCCCCGCTACATCAACGCTATCCTAGACCGCGCACAGGTCCGCCCAGACGAAGCAAGGAGATCCCTGGAGGAGTTAAATACTTTTGTCGAGCGATTCCAACAAATTGCTTCTGCACACGTGAGTCCCCTTTGAGGAAGGCATGTGCCTAAAGATGATGTGATTAGGAGCTGATTGTTTGGGTAGAGCGCGCTGATCGAGCGGATCGAGGCCCATATGGAAGTACTTCTGAGGCCCAAGTATGAGATAAACCAACACCTTCGTGTTTTGAACGAGAGTCGGAATCAAATTGGGGCAATGTTGGGTGTCGAGCCGACCAATGGAGTGCCGCCAAGTAATCCCACATATTATGAGGTCAGGCCACCGCCCCAACCGTTCCCACCTGTCCAGACGACGTCCGTTTTGGTAGACGAAACTTCAGAGTTTTACACAATGAACGGACAGTGGTACATAATGGCCTCCGGAATACCAAGACGTGTAAGACGTCTTGAGCACGATATTTCCGATTTCAGTGGGGATGAAGAGGGATGATGAAGCAGGAGGACGGGTTCTGTATTGGAATTCGATGCTCGTAGTTCATGTTATGCGTCTGTTTCCTGAGGCTTTTATGTACATACCTAGCCTTCATCTTCACAAAGGGTTTAATGCTAGGAAATGCGCGAGTTTGCATTGCTAATGTGATCACCACACGATCCCTTATTAAGCATACTGTTTTGAGGTTTCGTACTGATCGTTCATGTTATGGTTCTCTTTTCTGTAGCTTTGATTTACATATCTTCTGCTTCTTCGTTTCTGAGGGCAATGAAACGACGTTACCTATCCGTCGCAAAAAGCTCGCACTGCCTACAACACCCGGAACCGGTTATCTTTCATTAGCATCTGTTCAGCGCTATATCTTCCAACATCATATTAGCAGGAAGAGGGAAAATGAAGCTGGGGGCGCATTCGGTTTTGAAATTCAATGCTCGTCGTTCATGTATACTTATTGTTTGCTATGGTACGTATTCACATACCTTCTTCTTCTTCTTCTTCTTCTTCTTCTTCTTCTTCTTCTTCTTCTTCTTCTTCAAGGGTCCAACGCCTAAAAAAGCACAAGTTCGCCCCTAAACAGGGCCGTAAGCCCACAATTCCCGATGCAGTTACCATAAAGTTCTTTATCCAGAAACATTTTCCCTTCACTCCCCTTTCCTTCTCGAGATCGTCCTCAAACCCCATCACTCCTTCCTTCCCAAAATCTTCATGAGCCTCTTCGCTACTAAACCATTCCATTCTAACCCCTCAACTCCCCTCATACTACAGTTCACCAGCTTCCATCGTTACAAGTTAACTATCATCACCATGCCCGAACCAGCCTCCGCAAAGGTCACCAGCAAAGCCGATTTAGTGAGCGAAATCGGGGCGAAGCTCCTAACCTGGGAGCAAGTCCACGACCTAACCGACCGAAAAGAAAAATTTCATAACCAAATGATTTCTTTCCAGCCCTTCTACATGAAGGAAATCCTGGAGTTGACCACCAAGAAAGATAAGAATGGGTTGGATAAAGTCATCAAAGAACTAGATACCTGGATGACCAAGAACATCAAGCTCATGAACGACTTTGTAAGTGGTGGAAGACTGAAACATGCATATCAAGCCAAAGCTTATGTCTTATGCCTACTAGGGAGAGTGCGCGGAAGAAGCTCTTTCCGCATCGAGTTTGTTCGCTTCCGCGATGGATGAGATTCGCGACCAGCTTCTGTTTTTCAAAGAATGCTTGAAGCCCTTTGACCAGAACGGAGAGTCCTTCAAGCTTCCCAATATTCCGTGATTTGAGGGGGCGGACGATGGATAGGGAATTCACGGACTACTTCAAGGACTTCAGATGCTTGATGGAATGTTTTGACTTGTTACTATACGTGTAGACGGTATGCGGAATTGATAATATTCTACTCGGGTTCGCTTGCGATTGCACTTCATTGAATACAGTCTACGCAGCTTACCTCTCATGGGGGAGAATTCAACATATAAGAATGACGTCAAGACCAGTGTAGCTAGTGATAAGCGACCACCCCAACAGTCATACGTTTTT
>Ga0247768_1000693_pt1 | contig 12162 bp, 7 predicted proteins | sample UWRJL016104C6_FD_179944 | JGI IMG/M metagenome (GOLD analysis project Ga0247768, IMG submission 179944) | Plant litter microbial communities from Arlington Agricultural Research Station in Wisconsin, United States - UWRJ-L016-104C-6 | ecosystem: Environmental > Terrestrial > Plant litter >... | reverse complement strand
CGGGTTCGAGTGGAGCCGCAGGTTCGAGTGGAGCCGCAGGTTCGAGTGGAGCCGCAGGTTCGAGTGGAGCCGCGGGCTCGAGTGGAGCCGCGGGCACAGCAGGTGGCGGTGGCGCGCTGTGCCTCAATAACGCCGCCTGCAGCGACAGTGAGTATTGTGCGAAGTCGAGCTGCACCGCGACGGCCGAAGGTCATTGCGCGCCGCTGCCCAGCAGCTGTTCGGGTACCAAACAGGCCACGGTGTGCGGCTGCGATGGCATCACCTACCATGACGCCTGTCTGTTGCATTTGAACCGGCAAAACAGCGGTCCGAACAGCGCGGGGGAATGCTCCAAGACTGCCGATGGCACGCTCGGCTGCAGTTCGATCGACGACACGGCCTGCACCGCCAAAGGCGGGATCTGCGCTTACAAAGCGGAGCTCGGCTGTGCGGTGATTCCGACGGTGAACAAGGGAGTGTGCTGGATCCTACCCGCGTCCTGCCCAGGCAACGACGATCACCTTGCTCACTCGTGCAGCGCCGCGCAGGAGTCCTCTTGTGCCAGTGAATGCACGGTGATCAAGAGCCGGCAAAGCTATACGCTGCCAGTCACCTGCAACTGAGGTAGCGTCCCGTCATGGCGACCATCGCATGCTCCGGTGCCGAGCAATGACGTTCGACCTCACTATTCGTGACGCACTGCTGTTCGACGGCAGCGGTCAGCCACCGCGCATTGCAGACGTGCACATCGAGGGGGATCGCATCGCGTTGATAGGTGGAGGGCCGAGCGGTAAACGCGAGATTGCAGCGCGCGGAAGAGCGCTCGCGCCCGGCTTCGTCGACGTTCACGCGCACGATGACGCCGCCCTGCTGAGCACACCGCAACTCGAGTTCAAGTTGCTACAAGGGGTGACCAGCGTGGTCATCGGCAATTGCGGTTTCAGCCTCGCGCCGCTCTCTCCGGGCGGTCCCGAACCGCCTGGCAATGCCAGTCTTTTCCCAGGTTTTCCCCGGCGTTTTGCGGACCTAGATGCCTATCGAGAGGCCTTCGTTGGCGCGCGACCGGCGGTGAACGCGATCACTCTGATCGGTCACAACGCCATCCGCTCGCAAGTCATGGGCAACGACGAACGCGAGCCGACGAGCGACGAGGTCGCTGGCATGCGCGCGCACTTGCGGCGTGCACTCGAGCAAGGGGCGGCGGGCCTTTCGACAGGTCTCATCTATCGTCCCGGACGCGTCGCTACGACCTCGGAAATCATCGAGTTGGCGCGGCCCTTGTCCGAGTTCGCGGCGGTCTACGCGACTCACATGAGGAGCGAAGGGGACCGCTTGTTGGAGTCGGTCGAGGAGACGCTCACGGTCGCGACGACCGTGGGGTGCCGCGCACAAATTTCGCATCACAAGGCGGGTGGTCGACGCAATTGGGGCAAGGTCAAAGCCTCACTTGCGCGGGTCGACGCGGCCAATCAGGCCGGTGCCGACGTGAGTTTCGACGTTTATCCGTACATTGCCGGCAGTGGCCCCATGATCGAGTATTTCGATCTGAGCAAGGTCGACCTCGTCTTAGCCGAAATCGTTCAAGTGGCCTCGTGTCCCGGATGCCCGGCGTACGACGGCCGACGGTTGACCGAGATCGCGGAGAGCGAGGGCCTCGGTCTGGCCGATCTAGTCACGAAAATTCTGACCTTGCCGGGCGCCGAGCGCACGGTCGCGATCACCTTCACGATGGACGAGGGAGACGTGGAGACGAACCTGCGTCACCCGCGAGTGATGGTCGGCTCGGACGGGCTCCCGAACCCCGAAGGTCGCCCACATCCACGCCTGTACGGCACGTTTCCGCGCGTGATCGCCGAATACGGGCGGAGGCGCGGGCTTTTCAAGCTGGAGACGGCCATCGCGAAGATGTCGAGCTTGCCCTGCGAGCGCTTTGGGCTGCGCGATCGCGGTCGGATCGCGGTCGGACAGTTCGCGGATTTGCTGCTGTTCGAAGCCGAAACCATCGTCGACCGCGCGACCTATAGCGACCCCAAGCAGCACCCGGCCGGGATCGACCTCGTGTTGGTCAATGGGGCCATCGCCGCCGAGGGTGGGAGAACGACCGACGTTCGAGCCGGTCGCTTGTTACGTTTCAATAAGTGAACCCCGCACGGCAAATGGCCCTCGCTGTGGCAGTAGTGCTAGCATCGGGTAATCGAGCGCTGGGTATGTCCGTAAGATCCTGCCGTCACCCTGGTTCAATATGGCAGATCCACGAATTCCAGTAGCCGGTCGCTACGCCTTCGCCGGCGCGTTGAAGACCAGCCAGGCGCTCGAGCGCTGGGTTGGCGTCGAGCAAGATAGCGGACGCCGCGTCGTGCTCGCGGTCGCCGACGCGGGCCGCCTCGCCACGCTCGATTCTGCGCGAGGCGTGAAGCATCGACACCTGACCTCCGTGCTCGAGATCGCGCGCGACGTCGAGGCAGGGAGCCTTCCTAGCGGTCAGCCGCTTCGCGCGGGCTTCGGCGTGGCCGTGGCAGAGTTCGTGCCCGGCACGACCCTGCACAGCGAGCTTTCGCTCAGCGGCATGAATCCGTCCAAAGCCGTGGCTTGGGTTCTGCGAGTCGCCGATGCGATGCAAGCGTTGCACTCCGCAGGCGCCGTGCATGGCGCGCTCTCTCCGCGAAGCGTGATCGCGGTGCCAGAGGGGCGCGCGATCGCACCCGTCTTGTCGCAACTGGTGGCGCCGGCGATAGGCGCGTATTGTCCACCAGAGCGTCTCAAGGGCTCTGCCGAAACTTCTCCCGACGATGTTTGGGCGCTCCACGCCACGCTGTACGCAGCGTTGACGCGACAAGCCCCATACAACGCTCCCACTCGAGACGCGCTGCTGAAGCAGATGCTCTCGGGCCGTCCGAAGCCATTGTCGGCATTTGGCATCGACGAGCCTGCCTTGCAGGAGATTTTGGATCGCGGTCTCGCTTACGAAAAGCGCGTGCGCGTCACTGAGCTATCGGAATTGATCGCCACGCTGGATGGCTGGGAGCGCGATCCACGCGCGATGCCCGCTAAACGCCAGAACCCACCGCGGCCCGCCACGCGGCCCTTATCCGCGATCGTGAACCCGCCCGGCGGCAAAGATCGCGACGACGGCATCGTAATCGACGGCGGCACTTTGTCCGATGACGAGGGCAGGGAAGTCGATCCAAAACTGCCTCCGCCCGTCCCCGCGCCGGCACCGCCGCCGGCGTTCACTGCGCCGCTGCCTGCCGCGTCGCCACCTCTTGCCGCGCCCGCACCCCCGGCACCGCCCGCCGTACCCGCGCTGGAAGCGCTCGGCGTGGTTCCGCATCCTTCCGCGAGGGCATCGGCGTGGCCACGCGCAGCGGCAACGGTCGCCTCGATCAAAAAGAGGATTTCGATCAACCCCTTCGAGCGCAAACGTTCGGTCTGGCCACTCGTGGTAATCGCCGCGATTGTCGGTGGGGGCGGGGTGTATTTGGCGGTCGCGCCAGATACGGCTCCGCCTGTGCCGCCGAAGAAGGAAGTCACTGCGCCCGCTGCAATACTGCCGAAGGCATCACAACCAGGCCGGCCGAAACTGAGCCCGGGTGAACGCCGTGATTCGTGCGTCGCTTCGTATTTCGACCCGGGCGCCTTCGAACCCAATCAGAACTTCGCATTCGTTTGCGATGACGGCGATTTTCGAGATGTCGCGAGCCAACTGCAGCGGCTCGTGCGCCCCACCTCCGCGCGCGCCAATGATGCGGGGGGCGCGGCGGAAGTAAATCGCGCGGATGCGGGGGCACGCGCGTCCGGTCTCGATTGGTACGAGCTACCGGCGACAGCCATCATTCGCAAGTCGTGTTGCGATGGCTCGACGCCCATTACGCTGCCCGAGACAGTGGGCTGGTGCGAGCAATTGCAAACCGCCGTTCGCCGAATCGCCGACGACAGCGCCAAGGCCGGCGATTTGGCGCCGAGTGCGCGCAGCTTCGACAAGGCGGTGTCTTGCCTGTTCGCCAACCGAGTGGGCAAAATGTACACTTACGAAAAGGCGCCAAGCCCCGCCAATCGCGAAGCGTTCCAGCAGTTTTTGAGCCGCGCGGCGATCAGTGAAGCGCGTCGCTAGGTAGCCATGACCAAAATCGTAGTCCTGGACGGTCACACGGTGAATCCAGGCGACAACCCCTGGTCACCGCTCGCTGAGCTCGGCGAGCTGGTCGTCCACGAGCGCTCGGCGGTGACGGAGGTCGTCGCGCGCGCTCACGACGCGGACATCGTCCTTCTGAACAAGACGCAGCTCGGGCGCGAAGCCTTCGCCCAACTACCTCGGCTGCGCGGCGTGAGTGTGCTCGCGACCGGCGTCAATTCGGTCGATCTCGACGCGGCGACCGAGCGCGGCATCGCGGTATGCAACGTGCCCGCGTACAGCACCGCGAGCGTGGTGCAACACACGCTCGCGCTCTTGCTCGAGCTCTGCCACCGCGTGGGCCTCCACGACAGCTCAGTGCACGCGGGGGATTGGCAGCGCTCGATCGACTATTGCTACTGGAAGAGCCCGCTCATCGAGCTCGAGGGAAAGCTGCTCGGCATCGTGGGCTACGGTGCCATCGGTCGACGCCTGGCGGGAGCCGCGCGCGCCCTGGGCATGGATGTCTGCGCGGCGCAGTCGAGCTCGAGTCGTGCGCCTGCCGCGGATCCGGACCCGGTGCCACGCCTGCCCTTGGACGAACTGTTTCGCCGCGCCGACGTCATTTCTCTCAATTGCCCGCTCACTCCAGAGACTCGGCAGCTCGTCTCCAGTGCTCGGCTTGCTTTGCTGAAACCGAGTTGCTTCCTGCTCAATACCGCGCGCGGGGGGCTGATCGACGAAGCCGCATTGAGCTCTGCTTTGGCCGCCGGGCAACTCGCGGGCGCCGCCCTCGACGTTCTTTCCACTGAGCCGCCGAGCGCAGAAAATCCCCTGCTTTACGCGCCCAACTGCTTGATTACCCCGCACGTGGCGTGGACTAGTTTGCCTGCCCGGCAGCGCCTGCTCCAGACCTCGGTCGACAACGTGCGGGCGCTTCTGGAAAACAGTCCGATTCACGTCGTGAACCCGGGCTACGCCGCGCAGGCGCGTTAGCCCACGCCCGGCTGGTTTGCCGCGAGCGGACATCCGACTTGGGTTAGTCTGCGCGCCGTATGCTCGGCGCATTTCCGTTACTCATCCTCCAGACCTGCGTGATCATCATTGCCGCGCGACTGGTTGGCAGGCTTGCCCGTCGCGTCGGGCAGCCCGCGGTGATCGCCGAGGTAATGGCGGGGATTCTGCTCGGCCCGTCGCTGTTCGGACGTCTGTCCCCCGGCGCTTTCCAGGAGCTGTTTCCGAAAGCCTCCATGCCGGGGCTCTCGCTGTTGAGTCAGTTCGGTCTGGTATTTTTCATGTTCCTGATCGGGCTGGAGCTCGATCCAAAGTTGCTACGCGGCCGGGGCAAATCGTCGTTTGCGATCAGCGCGGCCGGGATCTTCGTCCCGTTCGGATTGGGCGCGCTGGTCGCGCTGCAAATTTTCGACACCCAGGCCCAGGCCGGGGTGCCGCGCATCTCGTTCGTGCTGTTCATGGGCATCGCCATGAGCATCACCGCGTTTCCGGTGCTCGCGCGGATCTTGGCTGAGCGCAACCTGATCCGCACCAAATTGGGCTCGATTGCACTGGCTTGCGCCGCCGCCGACGACGTGACGGCCTGGTGTCTGCTGGCACTCGTGGTGTCGGTGGTTCACGCGAAGGGCGCGGGCGCGGCGCTGCTCACCACTTTGGAAGCGCTGGTGTTTGCGGGCGGCATGCTGCTGCTCGTACGCCCGCTCTTGGCGCGCTTGGCAGCGCGCATCACCACTCGCGAAAACCTCACCCAAAACGTAGTCGCGCTGACCTTCGTGATGCTGCTGGTGTCGGCGCTGACCAGCGAACTGATCGGCATCCACGCGCTGTTCGGTGCTTTCTTGTTCGGTGCGATCATGCCGCGCCAAGGCGATTACGCGCACGCGCTCGCCGAGCGCTTGGAAGACTTCGTGGTCGTCGCGCTGCTGCCGTTGTTCTTCGCATTCAGCGGCCTGCGAACCGAGCTCGGGTTGCTGGCAAACTCGAGCGATTGGCTGCTGTGCGCTGGTTTGATCGCGGTCGCCTGCATCGGCAAATTCGGGGGCAGCTTTTTCGTCGCCAGGCTTACCGGAATGAGCACTCGCGATTCAGCGGCGCTTGGCGTGCTGATGAACACGCGCGGGTTGATGGAGCTGATCGTGCTCAACATTGGGCTCGATTTGGGCGTAATTTCGCCGAAAATCTTCACGATGATGGTGATCATGGCGCTGGTCACCACGGTCATGACCACTCCGCTCCTACAGCTCGTCGCGCCGCGCTCGTTCGAGGCTCCGCGGCCCGCAAACGCAGATTCGGTGCGTAGCGTGCCCATGCACTTGTTGCTCTGCGTTGGCGACGCCGGCATGGGCCCTGCCATGACGCTCCTGGCCGTGAGCTGTGCTGGCGGTTCGCGTGACAGTGGCAGCGCCGTGCTGCACCTGGAGCGCCCCCGTGATCGAACATCGGGCTACTTGCGGAGAGAATCGAAAGCGCCTCGCCAGTCTCGAGCCAGCGGGCTCTTACCTGCACTGGAGACGGCCACTGCGGCCGGGGTCGCTCTCGAGTTCATCTCCTTCGACTCGACCGATCCCGCGTCGGACATTTGTGACGTCGCGCGTAGCCGGAGCTCGGACTACGTGGTGCTCGGACTTCATCGTCCCGTTTTGGGGCAAAATCCGTTCGGCGGAACCGTCGGTCAGGTACTCGCCAACAGCCCTGTACCGGTTGCGTTACTCGTCGATCACGGCTTCGCTGCTGCATTTGCGCGCACGCGCGAAGCGGGCACGGCAAAACGTGTCGTTGCACCGGTGTGGGGCGGGACCAGCGACCGCTCGGTCCTGAACTTTGCCGAACAACTGCTGAGTGACGACGCGGTTGCTCTCGAGCTGGTCTTCGTCGAGTCGCGCCTCGCGGCCGAACAGCCGCTATCGGCGCGCGTCGAGAAGCTTCGGGCCAGGTCTCCGGAGCGCGTGCAATTTCGTACCATTGAGGGAGGCGCGGGGCCGACGGTCCTGCGTGAGTGCGCGGCTAGGGCTGACCTAGTGGTGCTAGGGCTGGATCCGGTTTGGGGCCTGGACGTCGAACGCGGTAACGCCGACTCCATCCGCCTTTTGGCCGAATTTCCGGCCTCACTGCTCGTGTTGCAGGCGCCATCCGATTGAGGTCGTTGGCCGATCATCCCGCCTGGCAGCAGCTGGCGGGCCGCTTGGCATCACAGGCTTCGCCGCTGCTTACACGCCAAACTTCGCGCGCACAGCGGCTCGTGCAGCTCTGGATCGAGATCCCGCAGCTCGACACCGTGAAATCATAGCCCTGTCCGCACGAGTCTGGCGGAGGGGCGTCATCGTCTGGGCCATCGCAGCACTTACTCGGCTCGCAGGCTTTGCACTCGCACATGCGCGTGTGGCTGATGCTCGTGCCTGGCTTGGGCGGTGGATGAAACACACCGGAGCCGAACAGAGGGCCCTCAGAGGCGCGCGGCCCACTGGCGCACGCCGCCAAAATAGCGGCAAAACTAAGCAGAATCCAACGCAAGCGCGGGCGAGAGAAAAGCATTTGGGCTACCGATCGGACACCGACCGAGCCAACGGGCTTGGCTCGACGCGGCGCTGCGCGGGCCGCTTATCGAAGACACTCGCTTCGCTGCGCATGTAACTAAGCATTGCGTTGTCGCCGCGAGAAGCTTGGTTTCGCCGACTGCTTCGGGCATTGTAAGACACACATGGTGGATTCGGATTTGCAGGCTTGGGAGGCGTTTTTTACCGCCGCCAGCGACCCCTGCTTCCTGATCTTCGTCCAGGCAGACGGTCATTTCGTACTCTCACGCGTCAACGACGCGTGGGAATGCGCGACCGGGATCCCTCGGACCCTCGTCCTGGGCACGCGTGCGGATTCGCATCTGGCGCTCGAAAACGCGGAATTGGCGGTCGCCCGTATGACGGAATCCGTCATGCTTCAGGCGCCCAGCGAGTACGAAGAAGAGCTCGAGTTCCCGACTGGTAAGCGCACTTGGAAGACGCGGCTGGTTCCTTGGCAGGCCGGGGGTGAGCAGTACCTGGCTGGGTTCGCCAAGGACATCACCGACCGAGTCGCCGCTGAGCGTCACCGCGGGCTGCTGGAGAGCAAATTGCTCGATGCGCAGAAGCTGGAGAGCTTGGGCATCCTGGCTGGCGGCATCGCGCATGACTTCAACAACTTGCTCACCGGTATCCTGGGCAACGTCAGCTTGATGCGACTCGAGTTGCCAATCTCGAGCGCGCTCTGCGAACACGTCGATCAGATCGAAGCCGTCACGATCCGCGCGGCGGACCTGTGCCGACAGCTGCTCGCCTATTCGGGCAAAGGTCGTTTCGTGGTGCGCCCGTTGGACTTGAGCGAGGTTGCGCGCCAGACAGCCCCGCTACTCCAGCTCTCGGTCGGGAAAAATGCGACCTTGCGCTTGGATCTCTCGGACGACCTACCCGCCGTCGACGCGGACGCTACGCAAATGCGCCAAGTCTTGATCAACTTGGTAGTGAACGCCGCCGAAGCGTTGGGCGAACGCGCCGGCGTGATCGGTGTCAGTAGCGGGATGCTTCACGCCGAAGGTGAATACTTACGCAATACGTTCTTGGCGCCCGAGTTGGCCGAGGGCAACTACGTATTCGTAGAGGTGAGCGACAACGGCTGCGGCATGGGCCCCGACACGCAAGCCAAGATCTTCGATCCGTTCTTCTCCACGAAGTTCACGGGGCGTGGTCTCGGCTTGTCCGCAGTGCTCGGCATCGTGCGTGGCCACAAGGGCGCGATCAAGGTCTACAGCGAGCTCGGTCGCGGTACGACGATCAAGCTGCTTTTCCCGGCGATGGAGGAGAAAGACACTCGCGTCTCGCCCTCGCCCCCGGCGCAGGCAGCTTTGCAACGCCGCGGTACGGTGTTGGTGGTGGATGACGAAGACGTCGTGCGCGGGGTTGCCGCGCGCATCCTCGGCAGCTACGGCTTCGACGTGATCTTGGCCAACGATGGCCGAGAGGGCGTCGCGCGCTTCAGTGAGCGACGCAGCGAAATCGTCGCCATCTTGATGGACCTGACCATGCCTCAGATGGACGGCGTGGACGCATTTCGGGAGATCCGCTCGTTGGACGAGGAAGTGCCCGTCTTGTTGATGAGCGGGTACAACGAACAAGACGCGGTGATGCGCTTTGCCGGCAAAGGTTTGGCGGGTTTTCTCCAAAAGCCGTTCACGGTGGAGATGTTGCGCGAGCGGCTGATGAGCGTCCTGCGTTAGGATGCCGCGCGCTTGGCTGAACCCGGCAGGCGGGCTGCGCTATCACGCGCGGGCGCTGCTTGCGGGGCGCGCTTGGCGGCCGTTCCGTGCTGCGCTGGCCGGTTGGCTGCCGACCTTCGACTCGCCTGTGGCGCGTGCCGTGCTGGTCGGGCCGAGCGCGGGATACACGTTCCCCGACGCATTTTTGCGCCGCTTTTCCGCGATCACCGTGCTGGAGCCGGATCCGATCGCTGGCGCATTGATCGGCCGGCGTCTGCGCCGGCTGGGCGTCGCCACGGTCCGACTCGAGCGAGCCGATCGCTTGATCGCGCCCTTGCTCCAAGGCGGCGCGGGGCTCGCCGAGCTGTTGCGTGCAGATCCCTCGGCGAGCCTAATCTTCGGCAATATTCTGGGACAAACTCGCTTTTTGCTGCAAGACCCAGACTTCGAACGCTTCAAGCTCGCATTTCGAGAGCAGATTGTGCCGCTCTTGGCTGGGCGTGCGTGGCTCAGTTTTCACGATCGCTTATCGGGCAACTTGGCTCCGATTTTCGATCAGCCGCACACGGTTCCTGCACGCTTGGACGATCGAGTCATCTTGAGTGAACTCTATCCGCCGAACCCGGGCGGTGCCCAGGTCGAGCTCTTCGATCACGAGAGCGCTGGTTTCTTCGCGGGTGATCAAGCCCACAGCTACTTTCATTGGCAGATCGACCGCGCCCGGCATCACTTGATCGAGGGCGTGAAGTCCGCCCTCGCTAGTTGGCAATTCGAGACGCGTCGCTGACGCGACGTCGCATTTAGGGGCGCGTCAGCGCTTCGAGTGCGCGGATCTTTTTCGCCCAATAAGCCTTCATCTGCTCGGCGGCGTCGGAGGTCTCGATCCGATTGTGCTGCACCGTAACCTGAGACTTGGAAGGGCCCTTCTCGCAGAAGTCCACGTCGATGCGGCTGACCCCGCGACCCCAGCGGGCGCGGATCGACTTCGAGGCCGTGGCTTTGTGGATCGAAAAGCGGTCGTCAGCGAGCCACTTGTTGCGCTCGGCGGGCTCGGCCCAAAAGCGAAATAGCTTGGCCAAGGGCAACTCCAAGACCTTGGAGACGTCCACTTGGAAACCGTCTTCTGTCGAGGTGTTACCGTTTTTTCCGCGCGCTTGTTCGTAAGCCACCGTGACCATCTGTTGCCACCATGGACCCACGCCGTGGCGTTGGGCGAGCACGGCCACGATGCCCTTGTGGTCGAGCTCAGCGGCGCCCGCGGCGTCGAGCAAGGCAAACCACTCTGCCCATGATTTGCCAGTACGACGCGCCACCGCGTCACTGCTCACGCCCACCGCTTGTTCGATGGGACGGATCTTGGCGGGCGTATCGAGCAACGCGGAACCCTTGTTGGAAACAGCCTTGCTCGAGCTTGCCTTGGCGGGCGCGGTCTTGGCGGGCGCGGTCTTGGCGGGCGCGGTCTTGGCGGGCGCGGTCTTGGCGGGCGCGGTCTTGGCGGCCTCGGCTTTGACCGCGGGCGCGCTCTTGGTCGGCGCAGTCTTGGGCGCGGTCTTGGGCGGCGCGGCCTTCGCAGCCGGCTTGGCCGTTGCGTTCTTGGTCGGCGCGCTCTTCAGAGCCGCCTTGGTCGGTACCTTGCTGGTGAGCTCAGATTTAGCAACGACGGTCTTCACGGATACCGGTTTTGCTGGTGCAGCCTCGGCAGGCGCAGCGTTTTCGGTGCGTTGCTTTTTGGCAGGCTCCCGGGTTGCGATCGTGGGCTTCGGCTTGGCTCTGGTCATCTGGCGCGGCTCATCCCGGCGGCAGGGCTCACCGGGGCGCGAAGTGTACCGTTTTCAGGGGCGCCCTGTCAGCCTGCTCCGGTCGAGACCGGCTTTGGCCGGCCAAAGACCACCGATTACAGCGTATCCCAGCTGAATTTCTCGACCTCGAAGGTATGGTCGGCCAAGGTTTTGATCGATTCGTCCACGTTGTTGTCAATCTCGTCCACGTTGACCTGGATCCGACGCTCCGCTTGGCGCGCGAAAACAGTCGCAATTTCTAGTTCTTTCTTGGCGCCGTCCGCGCCCCGACCACGGATGCTCGAATCGACGCGGCTGATCACGCAAGCGAGCACGAACAGGTCGATCATGATGTCGGCCAAGCGACGAGTGGCGAATTGCTTGTCGATGATCGAGCGGCCGTGCTTGCGCAAGATGCGATCCGAGGCGCTGGCCAGATCGCGAGTGCCGCTCTCGAATACGGCAGCGACGGGCTTGAGGCTCGCATCCAGCTTGGTGAAGGTCGTGCCCTGGCGATTGTAGCCCGTGGCTAGCGATACGCGGCGCAAGGTGTACTCCGAGACCACGCCGAAACCCTTGATCGGATCGGTGAACACGCCCTCGAGTGATTTGGCCAGTTCGCGCAAGTTTTGCCCGGCGTCGTTCATGGCGTTGAGCGCGATGAACAGCCGCAAGATGTCGTTGGTGCCCTCGAAAATGCGATTGATCCGGCTGTCCCGAACCACGCGCTCATACGGGTACTCGCACATGTAGCCGTTGCCGCCCGCAATTTGCAGCGCTTCGTCAGCGGTCCGACCGAGTGCTTCGCTGGCGAACACTTTGCTAATCGCGGCCTCCACCGCGTAGTCCTCGTAGCCGCCATCGTTGAGCCCGGCGACCATGCTGACCACCGCTTCGGTCGCGTAGCAGTCCACCACCATTTGCCCGACTTTTTGCTTGATCAGACCGAATTCTGCGATTGGCTTGCCGAATTGGATGCGCTCTTTGGCTTGCTTGGCCGAGAGCGCGATCAGCTTCTTCATCCCGCCCACGCTGCCGCCACCGAGGCCGGTACGCCC
>Ga0247768_1000692_pt1 | contig 12163 bp, 6 predicted proteins | sample UWRJL016104C6_FD_179944 | JGI IMG/M metagenome (GOLD analysis project Ga0247768, IMG submission 179944) | Plant litter microbial communities from Arlington Agricultural Research Station in Wisconsin, United States - UWRJ-L016-104C-6 | ecosystem: Environmental > Terrestrial > Plant litter >... | reverse complement strand
CGGCGGGCCTCACTACTACCGGCCCTATGATGGCGGCGATACCGGTGCATCGTTGGATGCTGCACCAACAGCTATGGAGCCTCTTCTTGCGGCTCCACCGAGGTAATCTGTCCTCTCCAGTGGGTCGAGCTGCTTGCCAGCCGTTGGCACAGAACGTGGTCAGCACCCAAGCACAAATGCAAGCGCGTTGCTCTGTATGTTGCTCACTCTCGACCAACGACACTCAATTATTTAACGCGGCCGTCGTGTTGGTGCTTGATCTACTCTTTTCAGCAAGGCATAGCAACCCGGATGACTCCAGTTCTCAATTAAGTCGCCTCATGGCGCGCGACAAGGTTAGAGAGGCCATTGAGCTGTTGCGACCAAAGGGGGTCGCCGAAGACTCGGCACAAAGAAGTGTCCTTGTTTTGGAAGCCTTGATGAAACTCGATGAGCAAGAGTCAGAGGATAGCCAAGTGAACCATGGCGCCCCTTCGAAACGAAGTCATTCGCGAAGAGGCGATTCCGGCGCGGAAAGTGAAAAGCATCCACTAAAGACCAAAGTTGTCCAAATTCTGAAGACACTTAATCAACAGGGTACAGTTTCAATGGACGAGACAGAGCAAATTCATCCAGACGCCGTTCCCCCCCTTCACAGGTCACTCTCACATACAAGGGAGCCCACGACGTTCTCAGACCTCGATGTCTTGCCAATTCTAAACAACGGGCCTAGTCCCAACTACTGGCAATTCATGGACTTCCCTTCCCTCGCCTCTAACAGCTATTCCCAGAATCCTCCATTCTCAACATCTGGAGACTTCCAAAACCCATTTTCACCGACTTCCGGTGCAACACAATCACTGAGTAATTTTAGCACACCAGGATTTACCGATACGTATAGTAGTACTGATGCGACCCGGTTCACCGAGCCGTCCCCTTCGTACATGGAAGGTGATCCGGGCAGATACGGCGGAGGAAGTGAGCCTGCTGCATTAACACCTTCCAGCGCCGACGTCTATGCAGCCAAGTATTACTATCCAACGGATCAAGGAAGACATACTTCTCTGTAGCCGGCATCTCTCTATTTGGAAGGATTTTGGTCATTTAGTGAGAAATACAATGCATTCTATGCCGTTCGTTAAGTGAGCGCGAAATTGTTCATTTTCCCAATTGATATTACTTGTTGCTGCAAACTAACATGCTTTAGTCTGTCACTTCCATTGGAAGTGTTTCGTACTATTACAACTATCATGCCTTCATGACATGCAAGAAATTCCACATCTTCTGCCGAACCCTCCCAACTTTTACGTATAATGTCGTCCCATGGACGTCATTCACCGGCAAACTCTCTTTTTCAGGAGTCTCAGCCCCGGGTAAATCCACGAAGGGGTCATCGGCAGGATCTGAATGCCACCGGTACTCCAAACTGAATGCGGTGAATTTTGCAAATTCCAGGGCCTTGACCTTATTGAACCCGGGAATAGCTGTCGCATCCCCTGGTGCGCTTGCCTTCTGACCATCTTGGTGTGTCTCTCGATCCTCCGGAGCAACATAGGTGTTGGCAAGGAAGGCGAAGCCTGCATCGATGCCTGCCGTGATACCTGATGAAGTGAGGTATTTGCCGTCCTGGACCCAACGGGCTTTGTGCTGCCATTGGACGGCAGGATCTACAAGGAGTTAACCACTGTGTAGACCGGCAAATACAAATGTGGCAACGGGAATTTCCTCACATACGTTTGGGCGTGACCTCATCGTAGAGACGCTTGTTGGTCGTGGCCTTGCGGCCGTCCAATCGCCCGGTTGCGGCGAGGAGGATGGATCCCGTGCAGACAGTGAAGACATGAGCGGCGCGGTCCGCGAGTTGACCAATCCTTTGCAGCAGGATGGGATCCCACACCAGCGGCATCATGCCCAGACCACCCGGGATGAAGAGGGTGTCAAAGTGCTCGTCGTCTTTGAGTGCATCAGCCAAGGACATGTTTGGAGTGACGCCCAGGCCGTTCTTGATAGACGTTTCCACACCATTCGGGGATTCCAAGTCATGTAGGTTCACGGACTTCAGGGTGTAGTAATCGCTGCGTGGGACGATGGCGCCCAATGGGCCAAAGAGATCGAGCGCCTCGACCTCATTGTAGATGAGTGAAAGGATTCGGTGCTGGGTAGGCATTGCGGTCTGGGCTGAATCTGGGGTTCAGCTATCAGATTGTTGTTGCTTTGTTGGAGGAGGACGGCAGCGGGAAGGCGCCACAGCGGCCTGAGTGTTTTGGCTGAAAAATTTCTGGGCGGATCTCACCTCGTATTCAACTTTTCTCCTACTCAAGCTTAGGCTTGTTCTTCTGGGAGGCCTTATTTATACAGGAAATTATGTGTGCTGTGTCGGTTTTTTTTTGCTGTTGCACCGTTACCCGAGTTGCAATATATTCGTTTTCCCCCTCAGATATGGCAAATTCAACGGCCCCGCATCTATCACGGTAATGTTGTATTGAGGAGAGCCGGTGCTCCTCTCAGAGAGACCTCGGGACACACAGCAGCATACTATGATGGGTTGTGGTTGTGGCATCATGTTCATTTTTTGCTCCGGCGGGGAAGTTACCAGGATCGGAGTGAGTTCGAAATTCCGTGGAGTTTGGATCGTAAGCCGTCGCTCTCGCAGCCAATCACCGCACGCGACACCGATCCGACCAGGCGCTCCGGTCCGTAGCGGAAATCTTATTTTGACTCCGAGTGGTTCCGGGGTGTTTCAGGCACGCCCATAACTCCACCACCACTTTCCAGACCGCCTGGTATCCACATTTGTTGGTGTCACAACCGACTGGCACACAGTAGGACCGACTGTTATCCAGGCCGTTCGTATGGTAGAATGCGGAACCTGTGTAACCTGATCCAATCGGTAGAAGCGAACTCCGGATAGAAAGCCGCATCGATGCAGCAAGTGGGCTGCAATCCTCGAAAGAAGGAAAATGTGGTCACAGTTGGACAAAACAGAATCGGAATCCTCATCCCATCCGTGGATAAGAAACGTGGATTGAGTGACACACGCCACAGATCTCAAATCCGTTAACGGTTGCCTGTTACGGCAAAGTCCATATAATCCAGGTCAGGCGCGTGTCACTGGGCGGAAGGAGTAGGTTAAGGGAGTCACTGATTGATTCCTTTAGACATGTTTCTGCGTCATATCTTATCTACCTCACAAAAGGTGACTAAGCCCTAACTTATCTACATGTGTTTCTACAGGGCAGAGAATGAGATTGTGGAAGTGCGGCGTCCCTGACTTGCGTTTTGGCCCCATCCCAGATCCAAGGAGAGATGCATGACCCACGTGGGCCGGCCTGAATATGACGGTGCTAAGCCCTGCAGTATCTTGCGAGTTACCGAAAAGAGCAAGTCATATAGACCAACTACATACATGCATGCGCGGCAAGGGAACATGTCAGCCAATCCCGCCTACTCCGAGCATCCCAGCCACCCTCGCGGCTCAAGAGGTCTTCCTCATCTCGCTTGAATCAATCCTCCGACTCGTCACAGCCGCCTGGTTCGACTCAGTGCCAGGCTGTGTCACTGCAGGCCCAGCTTCGGATCTGATGCCACCTCCACCTTTCACTTCGCTTCGATCGCAAAAACAGGCAATGAGGCTGCTGAGTCACTAGCGTTTTGTCAAAACATAGGAAGGATCTATAGCGCATTTTGGTACCCAAGGGCCTAATATGGTAAGTGTCTAATCTCGAATTCTGTATTTCTGTGAACCCAGCTCAAGCGCTCAGAGACGGCCACGCTTTACCATTATTCAAAACTATCAAGATAATTGATGCGTATCTTTGACAGAAAACTCTACTGAGCCAACCACAAAATTTCTGCTAGACATAGTTATATTCATTCTTCGTATTCGCCGTCAGAGGAGCTTGGAACATTCTATATCTGCATGCCCCTTAATACGGGCCATGCTAATGCTGTGTAATTCTTACACCGCCTGTATGCCTGCCTCTATTGTCAACAGCTTTTCTTCCCACCCTGCAAGCTACATTCTGCCCTTCAACTAGTTATCTCAGTTCAACAGGCTCTTCTAATCATCATTTCTTGCCGCACTCTATTTTTCTCTCATTCCATACCTCACCTCATGCAGTCGTTAAACTCCGGAGTAAATACTCCTATGGGAAGGGACCCGGACTTGAAATGGGCGCAGTGGCTCATCCAAGCGCGCCGAGTCAACCCTCACTCAACCTCAATAACGAATGCATCTCCACAATTGAATTCTACCCGTCCACCTTCTCCGCCATCTTTTCCGTCTCCGCCTCTAGACCATGGATACCACCATGTGCGCTCCCGGAGTAGCGCAACCAACTATTTTACTCTACTGTCGGCCGCGGAGGAGGCAAATCAGCAGAATGGACGGCTCGCTCAGCATCCACAAAAATATCCTCTTACCGGGAACTTTGCAGCGCGATCAGGCCAGTATATGGATTCCTTATGGGCTGTATGGCTTGCAGAACAACGTTCCCACCAAGGCCCACTACAGGAGTCAGATATCATTACGTTGGAGAGTCAATACCCAAGCGCAACACCTCTTCCAACTCAGATGAACCACTCATCGCCATATGTTCAACCTCTTTCCGTTGCGAGTTACAGTTCGTCTCCACAGTCGACAAATAAGGTATCACCAGTTCTGGGCAAAAACACATGTTATCCTTCTGCATCCTCCACCGTCTCTGTTGCGCCCGGGGAACCTGATGATCAAGACCCCTTCACCATGACATTAGAGTCTACTTTCCCCTCAAATCTATCCATGCCCACGATCGATCTAGCCAATTCACACCTAACCACGGATGGGCTAGATTCTGGGTTCATGTCTTGGCTACACGGAAACAATGGCTCGTCGATGGATCTCATAGAGGAACAAGGACAACAACAGCACATGCCACGGAAGCGCTACCGTGAAGGAGACTTCTGCGATTCTCAGATGGGGATAGCTCTGCAGTCTTCATTTGAGGGTTTTGGGAGCAAGAAGATGAAAACGTCGCATTTTTGGACGGATCAATCCGAAGAGTCGTCGCCGGTGTTGTCGAATGACCCTTTGGTTGGTGCGATGATGCCTTTCTAAAGAAGGGTGGACAATCATACCGAGCCCAGATACGCCTCATTTTTATACTCTTTCATTGTTGTTACCCATTTCTTAAATCAGTTTGGTTATTAGTGCCAATTTGGCTATTCCGGTGTTTCGGTGGTTAGAGGTTGCCGCAAGGCTCTAGGTGACCATACTTTGGACGGCGTAGGTAGGAAAATTGGAGTTAAAGTACCGGAGGGGATGTTGGCGCAAAGAGGTTGTACTTCAGTTTTCAAGGCTATCAACATTTTGAAATGGTATCAGTCTTAGTACTGGACAAAGAGTAAAACTGGTCGCTGGTGGGGATGCTGTCTGCCCAACAAATAGGCATCAATTGTTTCCTAACGTCAACAACCCCTCAGAGCTCTACTGGCATGTCGATGTGTAATCTCAGATCGTTCAGCTTCTGTAAATCCAACGTTGATAGAATAGATGTCCCGTTGTTGATCAGCCTCTACGAAGAGAAGAAACTCATGCGACTCGAGTCATAATTGAAGTTGTAGGTGTACCCATCCGTTATGTTGGTGATGACATTTTGTGAATCCGGTTAGGAGTTGTGTGGGACACGGATGTTTAGCAGATGACTGTATTTGAATTCTCCAGATTCCAGTCCTATACTGAAAACTGAAACTTTCCTATAATTACCCCTACCAGCATTAACTGTTCTTAGGGAGTCAATTGGTAGATGTACTTGAGTAGGTGCGTCATTATTACGACAGCGGTTCTCGTTATATTTATCCTTCATTAATGGTCTAATTAGGCAGCGGCCTTGACTACTGTCATCTGGAACAGATATATGAAAATATGAGGGTGCGTTCAGAATGATGCCTCCCTCGACATGTGTGGGTGGGCAACCTTGGAAGTGAACGTAATGGATCACGTGTTGCCAAGACGTAGAGTCATACCTATCAATGCCCCGGGTGCCGCAATCTTTGATGAGTGTTCATGATTGTAAATCGACAGACCGGCCATACCCACCCACTTCCGCAAAGAATACTAAACTAGGTATCGCTCATGTCTCATCACACAACATGTACAGGCGAGCAACTGGGTGCCTAACTCATATGTATCCAATATATTGCTACACATATGCACGAAGGATCACCTACTATGTCCAAGACTTGAATCCCAAGACTTCCATAATAAGACAAAGCTCCGGTATGTATAAGGTTATTACCCATCGAATCCGGGGATCCGGTCCAACACCAACCGATCGCTGTTTCGTAGGGGGCCGGGATCCCTATGCACCCTTTCCATCATGCTTACGGATCGGGTAACGTTTATTATGCATATCGCATAGAGCGGCAATCAGTCCAACATATGCGGGTCGGTCCACCAACGACTGACAACAGGCCGCTTTCTGGAAGGCCTGCCATTCACAGGCATCTCGAGTTTAGCGTAACGTTATGAGTCGCTAGTGTGGGGACAGGGGCATGACTCGTCAAGTCGGAAGGAATAAGCACTAAGTAACAAGCTTTTCTTGGCCCCTACCTTAAAGTTGAACCCTATGAGAGTAGAATAGTGGTTGCTAAGCGGACTACTTTTCGGCCCTGTAGGTGACCACATCACATCAATGAACATATTCGGCCAGTGCAGGGCAGATGAGCAATTTTTTGTATCTACAAAACAAAATATACAGCAGAAACGGCGACCATTGAAACAGAATAGAATATTGCCCAAACGCCCTATCTAATGGGTATGTGAAAACCTGGCACTCCGACTACTTTCCTTTGTTCTGCAGAAGCCATAGACTTGACGGATTCAAATGCACAGGAATGGCAACCCGACAATCCGTCACAACTGCCTGTTCTGCCTGCCACTGGTGCAAAACCCGATACCTGTCATCGTCGAGCGCGGCTGGCTGTTGTGCAAAAAGGCCCGACTCCCCATCTTGGTTGTTTAAGGTTTGAACAAAGTACGACGCCACATTCCTAGAAAAGCCGGAACTGCTGCTTGCAATCCCCTCGTGCAAAAAGCTTAGCGATAAGGTATCGGACGCAATCCGATTGAACCGGTCTGCGACTACACTGGTGTATTGCATGGGGTCAAGGCCGGAGAATATGATAGGCGAGTTCACCTTAGCGAGCTCTGCGACATTTTCGAAATTGAAGTTCGTGATAGGAGTCCGGTTCGGGACCTGGATGCGGAGGCCGAAGGGATATAAAGGGGATAACTGGGGTTGTGGGGTTGATCCTTCTTGCATCTCGATCACTCGATACATGGGAAGGTCGGCACACAAGAACTTCAGCCCAAGCTCGTCTTCGCATAACTTGTACGTGACATCTCCAGAGGTGGGTTTGCGGTTGAGACTAAGCGATGTGCTTTCGGCGTCCAGATAGGGAGTGTTATGCCACGGGGTGACGGGGAAGCTGCTATACCGCTTGTGAGGCAAGAGCGCCACCGAAAGCTTCCCCCTATTATCGCTTGCGTGGATGGAAAGTCGGACGTGCAATGAAGAATTAGCGGCAACAAGCGCGGCGAAGGCCTTGCCACGCTCGATCATGCCTCGGGCGACCTTGCTGCTGTGCTTGCGGGCGGCACTTTTGCTCATTTTCTTTTCTTTGAACAAGGTCTCGAGGTCAGAACTGAGAAACTTGATATAGCCTCGGTATGTCAAAAGAGCGTTGTGATCTTTCTTGATGTCGTCGTCGAAGTCATAGTTTGGTGGAAGATACGAAGTGAAGAGCTGGTTCTTGAGGTCACCAATCCGTCGAGTGTACTCTTCTTCAGAAGCGGGTGACGAGCCACTTCCCATCAGGTCGAAAAGATCACTGAATTTGATGTGTCTCAGTCCCAACTTCTTGGTGATCCGATGTAGTCCCTCAGCATATCGATATACCTCCTCGTCCGAGACTCCCAACAGGTCGTTGTAGCAGCAGCCGTCACTAACGATAGTGACATGCCCACCGGGCGGATATATTTGTTGGATCCTCGCACCTATGGAGTTTAAATGCTGAAGGGACATACGTTCACCAACGTCGGGATCAGGGCCGAGGACTTTTGCTTCCCGGTTGGGGCTCTTGAAGGGGTAGGCTGGGACTACCATGTTGATGGGTTCTTGCCTTGACACGAAGCTCCGCAGCGTCTCCAACAGATTGGTCTTGAATACGTCTTCATAATGGTCTTCTGGCCCGCTAATTCGATATGAACCAATGGTTTCTGCGATCCGCTGAACGAGGGCCTCGTGAGCTGCTGTTCTTCTTGACCTTGTGGGAGATTCCAGAGCAAAAGCAGCAGGGAAGGAAAGTCGCCGGGACGGACTGAAAGCCTGTAAAGACTCGACTACGCGCGTCTCTTTCTCATGGTTGGGTGGAATGGTGATGGTAATGGTGTTAGACAGCATGATGACTTAATGATGGAAGAGCAGCCAGAAACGGTGAATCCGCAGTGAAGTAAAGCTCAAAGCTGATAATTCTTTCTGGGTATGGGTAGGTATGTGACTTTTACATGTATAAATAATGATGTTTACCGTGCACTACAGTGCTAATTGTATACACTGCGCCCACCACCGCGTACCTGTGGCTTCGTCTCAGCTAAGGTTAAATCTACTCAGGGGAGTCTCCCACAACCCACGGTCACCGTGGACCGTGGCTCACACGTGGGAACTGGGGAAGACGGTATGGTTCTGCGTTTCCATGCTAACGGACTCGCCGCTAACCATTTACTGAGGTCCGCGGTCTCCGTACTGGGTAGCTTCATGCGGCCTACGCGGCGTAGCACGCATTGCCCCCTTCGCCTCGTGGCTGCCAAGTAGAATACGTCAGGAACAGAACGTGCATCAGTTGTGAAGACCTCAGGGTGCAATAGTCACCGCTAAACATGCAGCTAACTATGTGGAAATGTGGTAGAATTGCGATACGTGATAGGGAGTTGCCTCGGGAAGCGCTTTTCGTTGAGCGACACGTTCACCGTCTGATACTCGGGAGGAATCCAGAATGCGAAAACTGGAAAGGTCGGTCGCTAAGAGGATATCTATGAATTAACCGTTTCTGTTAGAATCCGATTGATTCGATCGATATCCACATTCCTAGGTATCCAGATGTCTGCCCAGGTGCTTAGTTGGGGGCTGGATCCCTTGCACGTGACGTGAAATTCTGAGATTTCCAAGGTTGACCTGGGCAACGTTTGGCTTTAGGTTGTCGCCTGGGGACTTCTAACTATCAGGATGGGACTTACATAACTTCCGAAATCGTGCATGTTGTTGTTGATGGACGTCTTTATCGTCTGCCAGTAATCTCGCGCAGCACACATGCTGACATTACCTCAAGAGAAGTAGGGTTAGTGAAAACACCCAGTCAGATAAGATAAGTATACTGCTGTGTATGACCCTGTAGACAGTTATCAACGGAATCCGACTCGGAAAAATGTAGCTGATCTCGCACGGGACGGCGTTCTGTGTGTGCGTGTGTGCCTTTTGAGCTGGCGGTGAATGGCCGAGACCGGAGTTTGTGCCAAAAGTCCGCGGACTTTCAGCAACCACCAGAACGCTGTCGTTACAACACAGAAGCGGTCAATTCTCCATCCGAGAACTTTGAGAATATGGACGATCGGAAATTAACCAATGCTTGCCAGTTATGGGTGAAGACTACAAATTGTAACCCAGCCTCTGTCTTCATTCCTCTCTCGGCATTCAATTAACTGTTCTTACTCCTCGTCATGACTTCTACACACGGCACTGCAACTCCCAGCGAAATTTCAAATATGAAAGAAATACCGGAAGCATTCGAGCCTTCCGCCCTCCAGAATGGAACTGCAACTGGGCCTGGAGGCGCTGGCGAACCAGATGCCGCAGCATTCGCCAACAACTTCTCCTCTTCTTTCCAGGAGGGCCTTTTTATTTTCGTGATTGGCATGTCACAACTCTTTTCCGTCGGCGGCCTTGGGAACTCGGGCTATTCAGTTCAACAAATCGGCGCTGCCCTCGGTGTGACCAGCAACGCCCAATTGTCTTGGTTCTTGGCCGCCTATTCACTCTGTGGGGGTGTTTTTGTCTTGATTACTGGACGCCTCGGTGACCACTTTGGACACAAATATGTCTTCTTATTTGGTTGGATCTGGATGGCGATTTGGTCGCTAGTCAGCGGTTTCGCAAACGATGTTATTCTCTTTGATATCGCGCGAGGTATGACAGGCATTGGGAACGGCGCGCTAGTTCCAAACTCTTTCGCTCTCCTTGCTAGGGCCTTCCCACCCTTCTCAAAGAAAAAGAACATTGCATTCGCGTTTTTGGGTTTCTGCGCCCCCTCTGGATACATCTTTGGTGGACTCATTGGCGCTGCGTTTGCCCAGAATGTCACCTGGAGATGGGGATTCTGGTTTTGGGCTCTGGGCTGCCTTGTTCTTGCTCTGGCGACCTTTGTCGTTGTGCCGCATCGAGTCGGGTCTCCCATCCCAGGATTGAGCATGAAGAACTTCGACTACCTCGGTGCGACTCTCGGAATATCCGGCCTTATTCTATTCGCATTTGCATGGAATCAAGCGTCCGTAGTCGGCTGGGAAGAGCCCTACACTTACGCTCTGCTTATCGTCGGCGTTGTCTTGATTGTCGCATTCGTTTTCTCCCAATCCAAGGTGTCCAACCCAGTTCTACCGAATTCACTTTGGACCCGAAAAGGCTTTACTTCTGTTGTGGCAGCGATGTCCTTCGGTTGGATGTCGTTCGGCATCTTCCTCTACTACACCACTGTTTACATCCTCACGGTTCACAAAGCAACCCCTCTGACCGCTGTGGCTCAAATGACTCCGCTGGTCATCGGCGGTCTTTTTGCGACCGCATCCGTCGGCATTTTCATCGCGAAAGTCCATGCCCAGTATATCTTTGGCGTGTCAATGTTCTCGTTCCTGATTGGCAATTTACTGATGAGCTTCGTGAACTACTCGGATGTATACTGGGCCTTCATCTTCCCGGCATGCCTGCTTGTGGTGGGCGGTCCTGATCTGTCATTTGCCTCTTCTGGCATCCTCATTTCGAACGCTGTTCTGCCAGAGGAGCAAGGCGTCGCTGGATCTTTTATTTCCACCGTTGTGCAATATTCTATTGCAATTGGTCTAGGAATTGCCGCTACTGTGGAGATACATGTCAGTAAGCATGGAAAGGACATCGTCCGCGGATATCGCGGTGCGCTGTGGCTCGGAATCGGTTTTGCAGCCGTGGCCTTCTTCATCGTAGTGTTCTTCGTTCGAGATAATCGGTTTGATAAGGAGAAAGATGTGGAGACAGACAATGAAGACGTCTTCCGTGGACCTCCTACCGAGAAAGTGGAGGGTTGAAAGACTGCTGGTTCGGTCTTCAATACAGTGACAAATCGCGCATTTCCGGTTATGCTTTGTATCGTACGAAGTTCAGCAGCGAAAACATCCACCTAAGAAGCGCCGGCAAGGTGGGCAATGGGTGGTCGAAGGTCTAGGCCGGTTCGGTCGAGGCAGAAGCCCCTTCGAGACCTGTGCATCTTTGCATAGATTGTATATAGAATCAAAAGTTTTAATACATAAATACCAATCTTCAGTTCCAACTTGACTTGGCTGTCCGATACTTAATTAACCCAGATGATGGAGGGGGCTTGAATACCTAGGTATGCAAAATGAGGTAGGAACTAGATAAGCAGAGTTCTTTGTGCTCAAATATTCTCCAATTGCCGTTTGAAATTTTGACCGATGTCATCATTGTGACCTTGTGGCCAATAGAGATCAAGTGTGACGAACTCGGGCCCGTACTAGAATATCCCGCTTAATTGTTAGCCGAACGGCTTGCCACGTAACGCACACCATTTCCTCATCGTTAATACTGCAGGCACAACAGATTAAAAAAACATCAAAAAATCGACGTGGGCCAGATTCGAACTGACGCTCCCGAAGGAACAAGATTTCTAGTCTTGCGCGATAACCACTCCGCCACCACGCCAGATCGTTTCGAAGTGTCTAGCTTCAAACTGTTGATGGAGAAAATTTTGGGAATTCGGGCCTCATGTAGGTGAGTAGTGGCAGATGACATGGGTCTGTTCGAAAGCTCCGCTTTCTCAACACAAATTTTGCTAGCTCCAATCATGGGAGTACACCAAACACACACATGATATCAAACATAATTCA
>Ga0247768_1000689_pt1 | contig 12182 bp, 10 predicted proteins | sample UWRJL016104C6_FD_179944 | JGI IMG/M metagenome (GOLD analysis project Ga0247768, IMG submission 179944) | Plant litter microbial communities from Arlington Agricultural Research Station in Wisconsin, United States - UWRJ-L016-104C-6 | ecosystem: Environmental > Terrestrial > Plant litter >... | reverse complement strand
CACCGCCGGCAGCAGCGCGTCCTGCTGGGCCTTGTTGAAGCGGTGGATCTCGTCGAGGAAGAGGATCGTCGGCCGCCCGTTCGCCCGCCGCCGCTCCCGCGCCCGCTCGATCACCCCGCGGATCTCGGCTTTGCCGGCGTTGACCGCCGACTCCTCCTCAAAGGCCCCCTGCGCCCCTGCCGCGGCGATCCGCGCCAGCGTCGTCTTCCCCGCCCCCGGCGGTCCGTAGAGGATCGCGCTGTGCGGCTTCCCGCTCTCAATCGCCGTCCGCAACGCCGACCCCTCGCCGAGCACATGGTCCTGCCCGATCACCTCCGCCAGCGACCGCGGCCGCATCCGCACCGCCAGCGGCGCGTCGGCGGGAACGCCCGTCCCGGGTTCCCCCGACTGCGAACCCCCCGCGTCGCCCATGTCGAAAAGCTGATCGGCCACCGTAGAATCGAAGTATGGAGAGCGCAACGGCAGTTCAGACGGCCCCGTCCACCTCGACCCTCGAGTCGTTCAACCCGGCGACCGGCGAGCTGGTCGGCACGGTGCCAACGATCGTGCCGGAGGAAGTGCAGGGGATCGTCGACGAAGTCGCGCGGGTCCAGCCGGCCTGGGCGGAGTTGCCGGCGAAGACGCGGGCCGCGTACATGCGGCGGTCGGCCGAGGCGCTGCTCGACGACATCGACGAGATCGCCGAGCTGCTGACCCGCGAGCAGGGCAAGCCGCGGGCCGAGAGCTACACGATGGAGCTGCTGCCGACGGTCGACGCGCTGCACTGGTGCGCGAAGCAGGGCCCGAAGATCCTCGCCGACGAGAAGATCCCGATGACGCAGGCCTTCACGCTCTCCAAGAAAGGCCGCTTCAGCTACGAGCCGATCGGCGTCGTCGGCGTGATTGCGCCCTGGAACTACCCCTGGTCGATCCCCTTCGGCGAGGTTGCGATCGCCCTGATGGCGGGCAACGGCGTCGTGCTGAAGCCGGCGAGCCTGACGCCGCTGCTGGGCGAGCGGATCGCCAAGGTCTTCGAGAAGGGCGGGCTGCCGGAGGGGCTGGTCCGGGTCGTCCACGGCGGCGGCCGGATCGGCGATGCGCTCTGCCGGAGCTCGGTCGGCAAGGTCTTCTTCACCGGCTCCGTCGACGTCGGCCGCAAGGTCGGCGAGGTCTGCGCCGCCGACCTCAAGGGCAGCGTGCTCGAGCTCGGCGGCAAGGATCCGATGATCGTCTGCTCCGACGCCGACCTCGACAATGCCGTCTCCGGCGCCGTCTGGGGCGGCTTCGCCAATGCCGGCCAGACCTGCTCGGGGATCGAGCGCGTCTACGTGATGCGCGACGTCGCCGACCGCTTCGTCGAGGGCGTCGTCCGCGAGGCGGAGAAGCTGCGGCTCGGTGACCCAATCGAGTGGAACACCGAGATCGGTCCGATGACCTCCGAGGAGCAGTACGGGATCGTCTGCGAGCTGATCGAGGACGCCGTCGCCTCCGGGGCGACCAAGCGCTGCGGCGGCCCGGTCGACCCGCCCGGTCTCGAGGCCGGCCGCTACATCGCCCCCACCGTGCTCACCGGCGTCACCCACGAGATGCGGATCATGCGCGAGGAGATCTTCGGCCCGGTGCTGCCAATCGTCGTCGTCGACTCCGAGCAGGAGGCGATCGACCTCGCCAACGACTCCGAATTCGGCCTCGGCGCCTCGGTCTGGACCAAGGACCGCCAGCGCGGCGCCCGCATCGCCCGGCGGATCGAGTCGGGGATGGTCTGGGTCAACGACCACTCCTTCTCCCACGGCGCCTGTCAGTGCGCCTGGGGCGGGGTCAAGGACTCCGGCCTCGGCCGCTCGCACTCGAAATTCGGCTTCTACGAGTGCGTCAACATCAAGACCAACGCCTGGGAGCCCGGCCTCACCCGCGACTTCTGGTGGCACCCCTACGACGAAACCCTCGGCGAGGCGGTCAAGGCCTCGGCGAAGATCCTCTACGGCAAAGGCGAGACGCGAGCGAAAGCGCTGCGCGAGGGTGCGGCGCCGCTGCTGAAGATCGGGCGCCGCACCATGAAGAAGCGCCGGTAGCTCAGCCGCCGGCGATTTCGACCGTCTTCGAGACGGCGCCGAGGCACTTGTAGATCGTCCCTGCGGTCCCCTGCGAGAGCGGCTTCACTTCGGCGAAGACCTCGGCGGGGATCTTGAGGTTTTCGTTCAGTTCTTCGAGGTCGGCCTTCCAGTTGCCGTTGGGCTTGGTTTCGGTCCGACTGAGGACACCGTTGCCCTTCTGCTTGAGGACGACGATCCGCTCCTCGACGCAATTGGCGTTGGCGGCTTTGACCTTGCCCTGGTAGCCGGTGGCGCCGATCGTGATCGTCGACTTAATCTTCACCGTCTGTCCCGGAGTGTCAGCGGAGACCGCCGACGCCGTGATCGCGAGCATCGCGGCTACGGCCGCGAAGACAGCGAGGTGACTGGTTCTTTTCATCGATCCTCCTTGTCAGGGGCGCCATGCGCCCCGGCGAAATTGCCGCGGCAGCCTAAGCGAAGGACCCGTCCCTGAGGCCGAACGCTTCAGAATCACCCCAGATGCCGCCCTCTCAGGAGAAGGCCGAGCCCGCGATCGCCGTCGCCGGGCTGCGGCGCGACTACGGCGACCGACCGGCGCTCGACGGCGTCAGCTTCGAGCTGGCGGCGGGAGAGTCGCTGGTCGTCCTCGGCCCGAACGGAGCCGGGAAGACGACGCTGCTGCGGGTGCTGGCGACGCTGCTGCGGCCGAGCGGCGGCGAGGTGCGGGTGCTCGGCTGCTCGCTGCCGGATGAGACCTGGAAGCTGCGGGGACGGATCGGCTACCTTGGCCACGAGCCGCTGCTCTACCGCGATCTCTCCGGACGCGAGAACCTGCGCTTCCAGGCGCGCCTGCACGGGGTCGAGCGGGCCACCGCCGAGGCGCGGATCGAGGAGCTGCTGCGCGCAGTCGGAATGGAGCGGCGGGCCGACGAGCGGGTCGCCGAGCTCTCGGCCGGGATGCGCCAGCGGCTCTCGATCTGCCGCTGCGTCCTCCACCAGCCCGAGCTGCTGCTGCTCGACGAGCCCGACTCCAACCTCGACGTCGAGGGCCGGGAGCTGGCCCGCGCGCTGATCGGTCCCGGCGCCGGCACCCGTGTCGTCGTCACCCACGACCCCGAGCGTCACCTCCCCAAGGCTGACCAGGTGCTGCGGCTCGGGATTGGCGAGGCGGCGGTGGTCTCGTGACCCCCTCCCGCGCCGCCTTCGCGGCGATCCTTGCCAAGGACCTGCGCTCGGAGCTGCGGACCCTGCAGTCGCTGCCGGCGATGGCGCTCTTCTCCGTCACCACCTTCGTCATCTTCCGCTTCGGCCTCGACCGCACCAGCCTCTCCGGCAGCCTCGCCGCCGGCGTCCTCTGGGCGACGCTGCTGTTCGCCGCGGTGCTCGGCATCAACCGGCTCTTCGTCGCCGAGCGCGAGGAGGGCGGCTTCGACGCGATCCGCCTGGCGCCGATCGACCGCAGCGTCCTCTTCGGCGCCAAGGTCGCGGCGCTCGTCATCTACCTGGCGGCGCTGGAGCTGGTCGCGGTGCCGATCTTCGCGATCTTCTTCCTCGACGGCGCCGCCGGCCTCGGCCCGCTGGTCGCCGTGCTCCTGCTCGCCGACCTCGGCCTCGCCGCCACCGGCACCCTGATCTCCTCGATGGCGGTCAACTCGCGCGCCCGCGACCTGCTGGTGCCGCTGGTGCTGCTGCCGCTGGTGGTGCCGCTGATGATCGCCGCCACCGGGGCGACCGAGCCGCTTCTGGCCCTGGGCGGTCCCTCCTACCACCGCTTCGGAACCTGGCTGATGGTGCTCGGCCTATACGATTTGATCTTCGGCCTGGTCGGCTACGCCGTCTTCGACTTCCTGCTCGAGGACTGACCGGGAACCACCGTCCCCACCTCTTCTTCTGAGCATGTACGGCAAAGGACTGAAGCCCCTCTCGATCGCCACCGTGGCGATGCTCGCGGTGTCGCTTTCGCTGGTCTTCTTCTACGCGCCGCTCGACGCCGACCAGGGCTTCATCCAGAAGATCTTCTACGTCCACGTGCCGCTGGCAATCGTGGCCCTGATCGGGTTCATCGTCGGCGGCGTCTTCGCAATCGCCCATCTGCGCACCAACAACCGCAAGTGGGACGCCTACTCCTACGTCTCGATCCACATCTCGGTGATCTTCGGCGTCGCCGTCCTCATCACCGGAGCGATCTGGGCGAAGGCCTCGTGGGGCCATTGGTGGGTCTGGGACGAGCCGACCCTGGTCAGCTTCTTGATCGTCTTTCTCCTCTACGCGACCTACTACCCCTTCCGCTACGCAATCGAGGACCGCGACCGCCAGGCGCGCTACGCCTCGGTTTTCGCCGTCACCGCCGGCGCCTTTGTGCCGCTCAACTTCATGGCGGTGCGGATGGCGCAGAGCCTCGTCCACCCGCGCACCTTCGCCACCGCCGAAGGCGGGATGCCCGGCGAAATGATGCTCACCTTCCTCTGCATGCTGGTCGCGATCGGGCTGCTGTGGACGACGCTGGTCAAGTTCGAGCTGACCGCGAAGAGCGCCTCAGGCCAGGTCAAGCGCCTGCGCCGCGCCCTCGACGCGCCGGTCGGCGGCAGCTCCTCGCGGATCGCCCCGGAGGTCAGCTGATGCCGGAGCTCGCAACCCTGCTGCCGCTAGCCGCCCCGGCGCTACCGCTCGACGAGGCCGGCAAGTACGTCGCCGGCGCCTACGTCGTCTTCATGGTCCTGCTCGTCGTCTACGTCGGGATCATGGCGGCGAAACTAGGGCGGATCGAGCGCGAACTGAGGGACGTGGCCGCAATCGCCGAGGAGAAGAAGGACGCCCAGGCCGCCCCCGGACGCGGGAGCGAGGCGCCCTTGGCGTCTCGCGGGAGCGGAGGAGGTGGCACTGATGTCTGAGCTCCTCGCCCTCGGCGTCTCCCACAAAACCGCACCGCTCGACCTGCGCGAGCGCCTCTCGCTGACCGAGGGCCGCGCCGTCAGCGCCCTCGCCGAGCTGACCTCTGCCAGTGGGATTCACGAGGCGGCGGCGATCTCAACCTGCAATCGGACGGAGCTCTACCTGATCGTCTCCGATCCGGTCGAGGCCGAGTCGACCGCGCTCGGCGTCCTCACCCGCCAGGCCGAGATCCGCCCGACCGAGCTGCTCGGCCACCTCTACTCGCTGCGCGCCACCGACGCCGCCCGCCACCTGCTGCAGGTGACCGCCGGCCTCGACTCGATGATCCTCGGCGAGGCCGAGATCCAGGGCCAGGTCAAACGCGCGTATGAGCTGGCGCTGGTCGAGGGGGCCACGGGGCCGATCCTCAACCGCCTCTTCCGCGGCGCCCTCACGGCCGGCGGCCGGGCGCGCGAGGAGACCGGGATCAGCCAGAAGGGGGTCTCGATCCCCTCCGTTGCCGTCGAGCTGGCACGGCGGGCGCTCGGCGACCTCTCCGAGAAGCGCGTCCTCGTCGTTGGCGCCGGTGAGACCGCAGAACTCGTCGCCAAGGCGATGGTCGCCCGCGGCGTCGCCACCGTCTTCGTCGCCAACCGTCACTACGACCGCGCGATCGGGCTCGCCCAGCGCTTCGACGGCACCGCGGTCCGCTTCGAAGAGCTGCCCGAGCAGTTGACAAGCGCGGACATCGTCGTCTCGGCTACGAACTCGCCGCACCACATCGTCGAGAGCGAAGGCCTCGAGCAGGTAATGGCGGCGCGCCCAGAGCAACCGCTGCTGGCGATCGACCTGGCGGTGCCGCGCGACATCGAGCCGGCCTGCCGCGAGATCCCCGGCGTCAGCGTCCACGACATCGACGACGTCCAGCAGATCGTCGAACGCAACGAGAGCGGGCGCGAGGCCGAGGCGCGGCGGGCGCGGCAGATCATCGACGCTGAGCTCGACCGCTTCGAGCGCTGGCTCGCTTCGCTGGAGGTGGTGCCGACGATCTCCGCATTGCGCGGGCGTAGCGAAGAGATCGTGCGCCGGGTTCTGGCCGAGAACGAGGGTCGTTGGGAGAGCCTTAGCGAGGCCGACCGCGAGCGGCTGGAGACGATGGCGACGGCGATCGCATCTCGCCTGCTACACGACCCGACCCTGCGGATCCGCCGCTCGGCCGGCTCCGACGAGGCGTACTTCTACGTCAGTGCCCTGCGCGAGCTCTTCGGTCTCGACGTTGAGACTGAGCCGGAGGGCGAAGCGCGCGGCAACGTGACGGAGCTCCGTCCCAAGAACCAGAAGGGCTGAAGTGCGGATCGCGACCCGGGGTAGTGCCCTGGCGTTGACTCAAGCCCGCTGGGTGGCTGACCGGCTTAGTGGAGCGAAGCTGGTCGAGGCGAGCTCGGACGGGGAGCCGGGCGACAAGTCGCGCTTCGTCCGCGGGGTCGAGCGGGCGCTGCTGGCGGGGGAGGCCGACGTCGGCGTCCACTCGGCCAAGGACCTGCCGAGCGAGATGCCGGAGGGACTGGAGATCGCCGGCGTGCCGGAGCGCGAGGACCCGGCCGACGTCTGGATCGGGGTCGGCGACTCGCTGGAGGCGTTGCCGGAGGGGGCGCGGGTCGGAACCGCGAGCCTGCGGCGGCAGGCGCAACTGCTGGCGGTGCGGCCCGACCTGCGGGTGGAGGAGCTGCACGGCAACGTCGACACCCGCCTGCGCAAGCTCGCCGAGGGGGAACTCGACGGGATCGTCCTCGCCGCTGCCGGCCTGCGCCGGCTCGGCCGCGCGGACGAGATCGGCTTCGCGCTGCCTGCCGCGCAGATGTGCCCGGCGGCGGGCCAGGGGGCGCTGGCGCTGCAGGTGCGCTCCGACCAGACGGAGGCGAGCGATGCTGCCGCCTCGGTCAACGACTTGAAGGCGATGCGCGAGCTGACCGCGGAGCGGACGGTGGTGGCGCTGCTACAGGCGACCTGCAACACCCCGCTCGGGGTGCACGCCCAGGTCGAGGGCGAGACGCTGGCGATCGAGGCGTTCGTCGGCCTTCCCGACGGCAGCGAGTGGATCCGCGACCTCCACCAGGGCAGTGCCGAAGAGCCAAGCCTGGTCGGCGCCGAACTGACCCAGCGCCTCCTCGGCGCCGGCGCTCGGGAGATCCTCGACCGCGCGGAGGCCCGGTCGTGATCGCGTGGTTCCTTATGCACGTATGTGGTGCGAAAGGAACCACGGAATGAACGGGCGCGTCTACCTGGTCGGTGCGGGACCCGGTGACCCGGGGCTGATGAGCGTTCGCTCGCTGGAGCTGATCGCCGTCGCCGACGCGATCTTCTACGACCGCCTGATCCCGCCTGGGGCGCTCGCTGGCGCGCGCTCGGATGCGGAACTTGTCTACGTGGGCAAGCAACCCGGCGTCCCCTCGGTGCCACAGGACGAGATTGGCCAGCGGCTGATCGACGCGGCCCGCGACGGCAAGACCGTCGTCCGCCTCAAGGGCGGCGACCCCTTCGTCTTCGGCCGCGGCGGCGAGGAGGGAGAAGCGCTGCGCGAGGCTGGAGTCGAGTTCGAGGTCGTCCCCGGGATCACCGCCGGGGTCGCCGCCACCGCCTACGCCGGCATTCCCGTCACCCACCGGGACGACGCCTCCGCCGTCGCCTTCATCACCGGCCACGAGGACCCGGAGAAGACCGAGAGCGCCCTCGACTGGCCAGCGCTCGCCCGCTTCCCCGGCACGCTCGTCTTCTACATGGGAGTGAAACGACTGCCGGAGAACGCGGCGGCGCTGATCGAGGCGGGACGCGACCCGGAGGAGCCGGCGGCGGCGATCGAACGTGGAACGATGGCGGGACAGCGGACCGTCACTGCGACGCTTGGCACGCTCGGCGAGGCCGTCGAGCGCGAGGCGGTGAAAGCGCCGGCGCTGATCGTCATCGGCGAGGTGGCGCGGCGGCGCGAGCAGCTCGGCTGGCTCGAGCGGCGGCCGCTGCACGGCCGCCGCGTAGTCGTCACCCGCGCCCGGGCACAGGTCAGCGGCCTAGCCCGCACCCTTCGCGAGCTCGGGGCCGACGTGGTTGAGCTGCCGGCGATCCGAATTGAGCCGCGGACCGAGTCGCCGGAGGTACAGGACGCGATCGGCAAGATCGGCGACTACTCCCTCGTCTGCCTGACCAGCCCCAACGGGGTCCACCTCCTCTTCGAGGCGATGCAGACGGCGGGACAAGACGCCCGCGCTCTCGCCGACGCCACCGTCGCCGCCATCGGCCCCGGTACCGCCCGCGCCCTTGCCCAGCACGGCATCGTCGCCGATGTCGTCCCCGAGCGTTTCGTCGCCGAGGCGTTGGTCGAAGCCCTTGCCCACGTCGAGGTCGAGGGGAAACGCGTCCTCGTCGCCCGCGCCGCCGAGGCCCGCGACGTCCTTCCCGACGCCCTGCGCGAGCGCGGCGCCAAAGTCGAGGTCGTCCCCCTCTACGAGACCGTCCGCGAGCAGCCCGACGAGTCCGAGGTCGAGCGCGCCCAAGAGGCCGACTACGTCACCTTCACCTCCTCCTCGACCGTGACCAACCTCGTCGAGGCCTTAGGCGACCGCTTCCCGAAAACCGCCCGCATCATCTCGATCGGCCCCGTAACCAGCGAGACCGCCCGCGACGCCGAGCTAGAGGTGGCCGTAGAGGCAGAGCAGCACGACATCGAAGGCCTCCTCAACGCTCTCCTCGATGACGTTCGGCAATCCGCATAGGCACTACCGCTCGACCGACTCGACCAACTCGCGCGCCCGTGAGCTCGCGGCGGCCGGCGCGCCCCACGGCACCGTAGTCACCGCTTCCGAGCAAACCGCCGGCCGCGGCCGCCAGGGCCGCATCTGGACCGCCCCACCGAACAAAGCCCTCCTCTACTCGGCGATCGTCCGTCCCCTCGAGGAGCACCACGTGATGCTGCCGCTGGCCGTCCCCCTAGCTGTCTGCGAGGCGGCCGAGCAGCTCAACCCCGACCTCGCCTGCAAAGTGAAGTGGCCCAACGACATCCACGTCGAAGGCCGCAAGCTAGCCGGAGTCCTGATCGAGGCCCGCCCTCAAGACGGCTGGGCCGTAATCGGCGTCGGCCTCAACCTCACCATCTCCCGAGAGGAGTTCCCACCCGAGCTCCAAGACTCGGCCATCTCGCTATCCAACCCCGGTCACAAGGGCGGAGGGAGGGGGTCCGCCGGGCCCTCCCCGCTGTTGCCCGCCGGACCCCCTCCCTCCGCCCCCCGAGCGGCAGCCGAAGTCCTCAGCGAACGCCTGGAGAACTGGGTCCAAGGGGAACCCGACGAGGTACTAGCGTCCTGGCGCGAACGCGACGCGCTGCTCGGCCGCGAGGTCGAGTGGGACGGCGGCTCAGGCGTCGCCGACGGCGTCGACGACCGGGGCTACCTCGTCGTCGTCACGCCCGGCGGCGACCGCGTCACCGTCGGAGCCGGCGAGGTCCACCTCACCCGCTTCTGAGCTTTTCGGCTTGCGCCGCCGGCGCTGCCGTTTCGGTTTCGCCGCCGTATCGCCGTCTTTCGCCGTCTTCTCCGACACCTCGCCGTTGGTTGCGGCCTCCGGCGCGTTGCCGTTCTCGCCCTGGGCGCCGCCGCGCTTGCGCTTGCGCCGGCGCTTGCCGCCTTTGGGGAAGTTCTTCAGCAGCTCGCGGGCGACCGCCGACGGTTTCCGGGCCATCCGCATCCGCGCCCCGCGCAGGACCTCCTCACCCTCCGGGGTGTGGGAGACAGCAGCGGCCAGCAGCGCCACCGCGAGGCGCCGGTCCTGTTTGCGCGCTGCGTGCACCAGCCGCCGGGCGTTGCGCCCGTGTGCGCGGCCGGACGAGTTGACCAGCAGCCCCAGCAGGCGCTTGGTCTCCGGCCAGCGCTGGACCGCGTACTCCTCGTGCAGTTCGCGGGTGTAGGAGGCGAGCCGCCAGACCCACGCCTGCGCCTGGTCGCGGCGGCCGATCCGCTTGTCGATCAGCGCCTGCAGCAGCGCCTTCGTCCCCGCGCGCTTGTCCTCGCGGCTCCAGGTGCCGACGATGTCGATCGCGTCGTCGAAGGCATCGGCGTCGCCGAGATCGGCGATCTCCCCCAGCGCTTTCAGCCGCAGCTGAGCGTTGCGGTTGCGCTGCACGCAGGTGAGCAGGAAGCGGCGGCGCAGCTCTTTGGTGCGGTCGTTCTGCAGCATCGCCCGCGCCCGGCGCCAGCCCTGGGTGTTGACCCGCGCCCCGGCCAGCGCCGCCCAGGCGTGCTGCTCGGGGTAGTCGAGGTTCTCGACCGCGATCCGCCAGATCTCCCGTTCCAGCACCTCCATCCGCTTCTCCTCAACGTCGGAGACGGGGACGATCCGCCGCTCCACCCGGACCTTGCGCCCTCGCCCGCGCCGCACCGGCCCGACGACGATCGCGCCGCCGCGGTAGACGTCGCGGTCGAGCAGGCTGTGGAGGGTGACGATGGTCTCGTCGTGGGTCGTCGCCGGGTGGACGAAGTCGAGGACGAGACCGGCCTCCTTGCCCGGCGCCCGGCGGGTGACGCGGCCGACCCGCTGCTGGTAGATCCGCCGCGAGGCGGTCGGCGCCAGGTGCATGCAGATCGTCGCCCGCGGGCTGTTCCAGCCCTCGGCCAGCAGCATCGCGTTGCAGAGGACGTCGACGGTGCCGCGCTCGAAGCCGGCGAGGATCTCGGCCAGCTCGCGCTTCGGCGTCTCGCCGGAGACCGCCTGGGCGTTGATGCCGGCATCGCGGAAGGCTTTGGCGACGTTCTTCGCGTGCTGGACGCCGGCGGTGTAGACGACGCCGGGGACTTTGCGGAAGCGGGAGCGGTAGAGGTCGGCGATCGCGACGTTGAACGGCTCCTGGTCGAGCAGGGCCGCCAGCTCCTCCTGGTCGAAGTCCTGGTCGACCTCGCCTTTGCGCAGCGGCACCTTGGCGATCGTCCGCACCCCCGGGCCGGGCGGTATCCGCAGGCAGCGCAACGGCGCGATCACGCCGCGCCGCGCCGCCTGGGCGAGGTCGAAGCGCGAGGTCTGGGTCGGGAAGAGGTCGGCGACGTGGCGAGCGATCAGCGCGCCCGTCGCGGTCATGCCGATGTAGACGGGGCCCGGCATGTCGCGGATACAGGCGCTGGTTTTCTCGCCCAGGGCGGTGTGGGCCTCGTCGCAGATGACGATGGAATAAGCGTCTGAAATTTTCTTGTGGTTGCGGACGAACCACTGGTAGGTCTCGACCGTGACCGGGCCGTCGGGATCGTCGCGGTTGTCGAGCAGCGGCGGGCGCAGGCGCTCCTTGTAGCCGCGGTCGGAGATCTCGCCGATGAACTGGTCGACGAGGTTGCGGCGGTGGGTGAGGATCAGCACCCCGCCGGTCCGGGTCGCCTCGACGAAACCGACCGCGGCGACGGTCTTGCCGGCCCCGGTCGCGTGCTCGAACCAGAAGCGGCGCTCGGCGCCGGGGTCCTCGGGTGCCTCCTCGACGACCTCCTCATCGTCCTCGGCGGGTCCTTCCTCCCAGTCCTGCGGCTCCTCATCGGGGGCGACCTCGTCGTCCTCCTCGTCGAGCTCGCCGGCGCCGTCGCCGGTCGCGACGTCCGCCGCAGCAGGCGGGCTAGCGCCGCCGTTGCCGTTGCCCCCGTTTCCGTTGCCGTTCTCGAGCACGGCACCACCAGTCTGCTGCTGGCCCATCAGCTCGGCGAGGGTGCCGGAGAGGGCATCGACCTGGTGCGGGTTGAGTTCGGCACCGTCGCGCAGCTTCGGCGGTTCCTCGGCGAGGAAGCGCTCCAGCCCGAGCAGTAGGGAGAAGTCACGACGCCACTGGATCGAGGGGTGCTCAGCGCCTTCGTCCAGCTCCTTCAGCGCCGCGTCCAGGGCTCGCCGCCGCGCCGTCCCCGGCGCTAGCGCCTCCGGCCCCTCGCCGTCGAGCAGGAAGGGCTCGCGGGCGAATGCCGCCGCGCGCTCGATGTCGGCGCTTGAAGGAACTGCCGCGTCAGCGGCAACGTCGCTGGTGTTGGCCATGGAGGCTTCCGGGATTCTGTCCCCGCCGAACGCACACATACGGCCGGGGAACGCTGGGAAAACGAACGAGGCGGGGCTGACTGTTGGTCTCCCCGTTTTCGGCTCGCGAGCCGCGAACCGAACGTACGTATTGTACCCACTCAGCGGATGCTTGCGCGAATCAGACCCCTTCTGGCGGCGGGCGCGGTGGCGCTGGCGGTGCTCCTGGGCGGCGGCTGCGGCAGCTCCACCGAG
>Ga0247768_1000688_pt1 | contig 12195 bp, 8 predicted proteins | sample UWRJL016104C6_FD_179944 | JGI IMG/M metagenome (GOLD analysis project Ga0247768, IMG submission 179944) | Plant litter microbial communities from Arlington Agricultural Research Station in Wisconsin, United States - UWRJ-L016-104C-6 | ecosystem: Environmental > Terrestrial > Plant litter >... | reverse complement strand
CGTAGGCAGACTTGGAGAGCTGTTGAGCTGCATGATTGGGAATACACGCTGCTGAAAAATACACTCTATCTGCATCTATCCAGAAGATTCAATTCCATCGCAATTCGACATCATCCCAATTCCGACCCCGATTCCTGTCTCTGCTCCCTAATCTTCAGACCCTGAAAGCGCAAAAATAGTACCGATGAGTCGAACACTCGAAACCAGAAATCTGGAAACTTGCACCTCGCCAATTGTCCCTTCAGTGTTCACTACGAGACCCTGTTACAATATGATTGGCGGAAGCAGCACTTCTTTCCTCCGACCATTGGTCCGAAACCAAAACCCTATGTGATACTTGCTCCCGCATGCATGCAGCGCTTTGACTCAGCGAAATCGCTTATCCAGATTATCGACCTCATACCCAGGGCGTCCACCACCAGGCGCCAGGGCCAAGCTGACAGACCGCCAAACGCATTATTCATCCACTGCGGACCCTGATTACTGCTTCTGTGGGACAGTGGTGGTCCGGGCGGCGGATGAACCCGCTGGAAGTAGATGGAGTTTAGGCGGGGTTGATGAATTATGAATGGCTTGTTTAGTGATTCGGAGACTTTGTTTGTGACTTTGACTGTCCGGGGTTAGGGTTTTGGCTGCAGGATAGGATTGATGAGGGTCTTTGCTTAGGCCTGGATGGTTTGAGTGGGAAGAGTACTTATAGCTTGGTGATGCTGCTGCTGTCTTGAGGGAGTATTCAGACTTCTTTGTTTCGAGGTAGTGAGACTACGTCCTGTGTGAGAAACTTCGGGATTGTGTTCGAGTCTTGCACTACATATCTACTTCATTGATACCCTTTCTATAAAATCAAAGCCGACTTCCCGACCTTCGAGGCGTACCACACTTCAACCACCACAGCTCAATCTACCTTACCATACCACCCACTACTACTAGACACACCACCAAACTCCATCTCCAATCCCCAAAAATGGCGGACCTCATCCGCGACGCGCCCCTCGGCCAACTCCTCCGCTGGGCCACCGGCAACAAAATCCTCCTCTACCCAGAAGAACGCCCCGACTTCGTTCTCCCACCCCAATATTCATCATCAGGTATCCGAGAAAAATACCTCCAAGACACCACCACCACCGAACAACCCACTCCATTAGCAGAACCCGAAGGCCCCCCAGTCGAAGAAGTCGTCTACCCAGACCCAGAAACCATCTTAGAATCCGAAGACAAAGATCCAGTCCAAGCCAACCATGACAGCCGCGAATCCCACGAATCTTCCGAACTTGAACAGATTAAGACTCAGCGCTCGATCATGACAGTGCGCTCGCATCTCAGTCGTGTGGGAACCAAGAGTGCACTTCAGAAATCGAGGACGAGAGCGGAGCTGGAAGAACAGTTTACGCTCGCGAGTATAGAGAAGGGGCCTAGTCGGCCGATTGAGCCAGAACGATTGGAAGACGGGACGGTGCTTGTGGATTGGTATACCACCGACGACCCCGAGAATCCGCAGAACTGGTCTTTTGGGAAGAAGGCGGGTGCTAGTACATTAATATAGTAAGTATATCCCCTCCATTACCCCTTTCTCTGCGCCGGGGAAAGGAAGAAGAGTAGAATATGGAGATGCTGACGATTTGATAGTCTGTACACACTAGCCGTCTACATGGGCTCCGCCATCTACTCCCCCAGTTCCCTCGGCGTATCCCAGCGCTTCAACGTCTCCCTCGACGCCGCATCCCTCGGTCTCTCAATGTACGTCCTAGCCTACGGCATCGGGCCCCTCCTCTTCAGCCCAATGAGCGAAATCCCCATTATCGGCCGCAACCTCCCCTACATCACCACCTACGCCATCTTCGTCATCCTCTGTGTCCCCACCTCCCTAGTCGACAACTTCGCCGGCCTCATCGTCCTCCGTTTCCTGCAAGGCTTTTTTGGATCCCCGTGTCTAGCGACCGGTGGCGCGACGCTCCAGGATATGTATAGTATTATTAAGCTGCCGTATGTTATGAGTCTTTGGGCGTTTGCGGCGACTTGTGGTCCCTCCCTCGGTCCCATCATTTCTGGATTCAGTGTCCAAGCCGAGAATTGGAGGTGGTCGCTTTGGGAAATGCTGTGGCTTAACGGTCCGATTTGGATTCTGATGTTCGTTTTCCTGCCTGAGACATCGGCTGCAAATGTGCTGCTGAGGCGGGCGCAGCGGCTCAGGAAACTGACTGGGAATAATGGATTGAAATCTCAATCCGAGATCGATCAGCAGAACTTGACGCCGAGAGATATCGCTATCGAGGCTCTTTGGCGACCCACTCAACTCATGCTGCTAGACCCCTCCATCGCTTTTACGGCTGTTTATACGGCTTTAGTATATGGCATCTACTACTCTTTCTTCGAAGCCTTCCCAATCGTCTACAACGGCTTCTACGGCTTCAATCTCGGGGAAATGGGTCTGACGTTCTTGTCCATCACCGTCGGCGTCGTGTTGAGCATCGCATGGTACTGGTGGTACATCTACTACCGCGTCGAGCCTGAGATCCGGAACCACGGTCTAGGTCAACCTGAACGGCGTCTCATTCCCGCACTCTTCGTAACTTTCCTAATTCCCATCGGACTGTTCCTATTCGGTTGGACGGCGAATAAAGATATCCATTGGATTGCATCCGTCATCGGTATCGCGATTACGACTGTCGGTATCTTCATTTTGCTGCAGTGTATCTTTTTGTACTTGCCGCTTAGTTATCCGCAGTATGCGGCTAGTCTTTTTGCGGGCAATGATTTTGCAAGGAGTAGTCTTGCGGCGGGGGCGATTCATTTTTCGAGACCGCTGTTCCATAATTTGAGTGTGGGGAAGGGGATTAGTTTGTTGGCGGGGTTGACGTGTGGGTGTTGTGTGGGGATTTATGTGCTTTTCTTTTATGGGGAGAAGTTGAGGGCCAGGAGTAGGTTTGCTGCGAAGTAAGCTGAAAGGAAGGATAGTGTGTGGAACTTATGATAGGATATTGGAAGGTTGGATATAATGGATGGAGTTGGGGTGTTGTTTCTTCGGGTGAAACATTCCACGATGGCGGTTACCCGTAAGGGGTGGGTGCGGTACCGACGTTGGAATGGGGTTTCCTCTCTGGTGCCTGTTGGAGCATCGTTACTTACAATTTTTTAATATTCCCAATCATAGACTTCTTTTCTTTCTTCAAAATCCTGCTCTTCCCTGCTCCATTGCTTCTCTCATCTCGCATAACTCACCCAGAAACATTCTCATCAAGGTCCTCCATCGTTTGCCTTGTTTCATTACCATCGAACACCAACAGCATCTGCACAGCTACACACACAGCTCACCCAAAAATGTATCTTCCACGCGGAGCCCCCGTCTTCGCGTTTCTCTCGTTGCTCATCTGTGTCTCACCGACTTGTGTCCTCTCTGAGGACTTGAAGAGCCGCCAGAACCAGAATAAGGATCCACCGGCAACCACATCCGGACCAGCCTCTTCCGTGGCTACAACCACGTCTCCGATTCACGCCTTGCCCCATTCTTCTTCATCTCCCTCCACAGGTTCGGGGCCTTCATCTACCCAGGGACCTACAAGTACCTCGAAGTCTGCTACATATTTTACTGTTCCAATCACTACTCCGAGTACCACAACAGCTGTATCATGTCCCACTGGTCCTCCCCGGAGGTGAGTAACTGTATCAGGAATCTGACCTAGGAAATCAAAAATCTGACGAGTTGCATAAAGGGCCTACGAGTGGTGCTCTGCGTCGATCAGCTGGGCAATGGGTGACTGTACGGGGACAGATTCCGCAGTGTGCGCTTGTACCCTGATAGGAAAGGGGTTACGGTGAGTTTGCTCCTCTTTCCTATCCGTTTTTCTTTCCCACGTCTCTCCTTCCCTTCTCTTTTGCCCTCTCACTCTCTCCTCTGTTTTCTAAGTCCAACAACCCACTAACAACTCTTTAAGGTGCCTCTCCGTATACTGTCCCTCCCACACCGTCGCCATATGCTACGCCTCCCACCTCCAGGACTCAGCATGCGCCTTGGCTACCCACACTCCCGAGTATAACCTTGACCACGATTACAGCTGTGGGACTTCTGCTTTTCCAACTCCGACTGATATTAATCCTCCCACGCCGGAAAAACCCGGTAATGGAACTTCGTCGTCGTCCTCGTCGTCCAGCAGCACGAGTAACACAAGGCTCTCGCATCATGCACCTTCTACATCGAATGCGGCTGTGGGAAATGTGCTGGAGGGTTGGGGAAATATGGTGGCGGGTTTGTTGATCATGTTTTTGTAGGCTGGTCGTTGAAAGCCAAAGGGAAGGGAAAGGAAAGGAAAGGAAAGGAAAGGAAAGGAGGTTAAGGATGGGGAGGATCGCTACGAAAGCATAGGTTTTTGACATGACCATGAAGAAACAGCGCCACTACTCAGGCAACATAATTTTTTAATGAAGGACTGGAAGGGGGTAAATTGGATGGATAGGGAGAATAGGGATAGAGAAAATATCGATAGAGCATTGTGTTTAGCAAGCAATTGAATGAATCATGCGCTGATGACTGAACTGAACTGGAGTGAGTGACCGGATGGATGATGGTAGTAGTTTCAGTATCTCGTTCTCATGCGAATGGAAATTAGAAAATGGTGACCAGTGGTTATTTCTTCCTACCCGTGATTGCGATATTGAAAATATTCGCTGGGATATGCTGGAATCGGATGGTGATTGATCAAGATATCCTAAATAACCCTTGATTTTGACGAAGACTCCAGAGCGCCGTTGCGACGTTTTTCCTATGGCTAATGAAACCATATTTGTCGATTATAGCATTCCAAGGATATATCCGTGGTACTATCTGGGCAGAAATCAGATGCAGCATCCGGAGTACGAGATTCATTTCGATGGTGTTGGAAAGAAGAATGACGAAGGTGGATGCTTGCGTCGATCACACACCCCAAGCACAGACCCCCGCCAAGTCTTTCCCAACCATGCCCGCTCGCGACATCACGCCCGCCGACCTGGTCGAGGCAACGATTCACCAACACCATCCCCAACATCTATCCCTCCCTCCCTCCTCCCTTTTCCTCCCACGAACCTCTCGACATCGATACCGCTCCAGCATTTATATCCTTCACCGCAGCCCGGTCTTTCGCTTTCGAAACTGATACTTCTTCGACCGACTATCGTATCTGCGGCGAACTTCGTGCATCAGTAATCGAACGGTTGATAAGCTTGTCGAGCTTCGCAATCCGGACAATACAAGGCAGAACCTCGAGACTAGGACTTTAACCAGCGCACCCCATCTTTACTTTCCTTCTTCCTGGACTCGGTATCGATACCCAACGAATACCTACCTACGTCTCTCCAAACCATAAACTCCACACACATCCGCCACAATGAAACCCGTCGTCGCCGTAATGCAGGCATGGACCTGGTACGCTCCGCTTCTGCTATCATCATCCCCCCTCCTTGAACCCTTGCGTTTATATACGTTATGGAAATGAGAAAGAGAATACATTTGGCTGACTAAATGGATAATAGCGTGGTCATCTCCGCATTCGCAATCGTCATTTTATCGATTCTGGGGGCGCTATTTAAGGTACGAATATCCAAGATCGCCAGTCAGAACCCACGCTAACATATCTGATCCTGAACAGACAAACTCCCACACCGTCATGGGCTCGACCAAAGATCCAGAAGACGGAGGTGCGGTTGCGGGCGCTGTGTTTGGTGCTGTGGCGATATATGCGGTATGTGTGCCATCACGACTCTTTCATGTGAAAATAACATGTTGATGAAATAATTGTACAGGGCTTTTTCGTGTTCTGCGGCTTCCAGGCTTTCTTGCATATGCGGGAGTCGAGACGGGGGACAATAAGTTTGTAGGTTGGGAGTCGTGGATTCCGGTACGCTCTGGAAACCTTAGACTGTTGAAGTGGTTCAAGAGAAGCAATAAATAAAATCAATATCTCCTCGAACGAAGTGGTTATTTCGAATTCGAACAAACCGTGGTCCTCGGAGTGAAGCAGAGGCGTAAAGCATGAAAGGGAGAATTGTATTATTTCGAAGAGAAAGCCATCTCGGTTAATCGAATGTGTACCTAGATTATTGAACATATTGGCGTTTTCTGGCTGGATACTTTTAGTGGTTTGTAGAGATTGCTTATATACCACAGAAGCAATATCAGAAGATACAGTGTATATGCACACCTGTGACATTATTGAAAAGTCATTTTCATGGCCGTGGTCATTGGATTCCATCATAGCTTTTGCTTCATACACTGTCTAGTTCCCAGAAATACCCCTGAAATGCCGAAATCCTCTTATAAACGCCGCTTGGATGCAGATGTAGCTACTGGAACTCCTATCCCATACCATAAGACCAACCCAGGAGCTGTACTGTACCTCTGGAATTTCTATGCCATAATCCAGCCTAGTCTCTCACGGAATCCCCATCTCTGTCTCCACAACTCACACAACCCTCTACCACCTCGTCCACTCCGGCTCCAGCATCTTACTCATATACGGCCCATCAAGCTCATACCCCAACTTCCTATAATAACTCCTAACCCCCACGCCCGAAATCACCGCAATCTTCCGACTCCCATGCTCCTCCCTTGCAATCCGTTCCGCCTCCTCCATCAACAACGTCCCATACCCCTGATGCTGAAACTTCTTCGGATCCCTCGCATGCACCGGCACCGCCGAACCATACACATGCAACTCCCTGACCAAACTACTCGGTTGCCCCACCAATTCCTCGCGGAACGTGTGTTCGTCTGAGCATTGCCGGAGGCGGAGGAGTGCGATAAGGATATCTTGTTTTGGATCTTCGTACGCGAGAAAGGTTTCCCAGCCGCCGTTTGCAGTGTAGTCTCTGCGAATCAGTTCCACTTGATCGGGCCGGATCTTGTGTTTTACTTCGTTGATTCCGACTTCGCGGGTTCGGACGTCGCGACATGTGGTCCCGAAATCTTTCATTCGGGCGAGGGCGAGTTCACGGAGATTGCCGTTTTCGACGCCAGAGGTTACGAGGGGCATGGGGATGTCGCGCTGGACTCTGTAGATGCGGGTCCAGGGGGGAACGAGTGCCAGAATCCGCGCTACGATGTCGATGAGGGCGTTGGGCGTGTAGTTTTTGTAGCGGCCTGTGCGCCAGAGTTCATAAAGTCCGGTTCCGCGGATGACGAGCGTGGGATAGATTTTTAGGCCGTCGGTTCGGAAGGCGGGGTTGGAGAAGTATTCTACGAATTGGTCGAGGTCGCGTTCCATGCCTACGTTTGGGAGGTCGGGCATCATGTGCGAGACTACTTTGAATCCTGCGTCTTTGGAGAGACAAAAGGTTTTTGCGACGGCGGCGACGGTATGGCCGCGGTTGGTGTCGCGGGCTACGTCTTCGTAGAGGGATTGCACGCCGATTTCGAGGCGGGTGCAGCCATAGCGGAGCATGGAGCTGAGGTGCGTGTCTAGGCAGTAGTCGGGGCGGGTTTCGATGGTTATGCCGACGCATTTTGTGTTGCTGTATTCGGCGGCTTTGACGGCGGTGTCGACGTCTTCGGATTGGAAGCCGCTGAGGGCGTTGTGCAGCTGGGCGATGAACTCGTTCCTGTATTTTTCGGGGAGGGACATGAAGGTTCCGCCCATGATGATGTATTCTACTTTGTCGACGGAGTGGCCTAGTGATTTTATCTGCTCGACTCGGCCTCGGGCTTGTTCGTAGGGATCGTAGCGGGCGCGGATGGCCCGCATGGATGTGGGTTCGTAGCCAGTGTATGACTGTGTTGAGTATTCGAAATCCGAGTCCGGGCCTCCAGGACAATATACACAAATGTTTCCTGTATACGAAATATGTGGACATCGATGCGGCTTGCACATCACCGCCACAACGGCAATCCCAGAACTCGTCCGAATCGGCTTCGCAATCAGCTTCGGTAGAATATATTTCTTGTAGTGTTCCGGTACGGCAGCAATGATTGCTGTGAGTGGTGGTTGACTCTTCAGATAATGCTTCTTAGCAATTTGGCCTCGTAGTGCGTTTAAGTTCAAGTCTTTCTTGGGCTTTGAGCCATTGGCCTGGGCTTCGTGGTCTTCGATGAGGGCGGAGGCGATGTCGGCGCAGGCGCGCATGTAGCGCTCGTTTTCGGGCGGAAGTTTGACATTTTTTGGGAGGCGCTGCTTGTGCGCGTGTGCTTCGAGAGTCATGGTCGCCATGGTGGGCCGGGATTTTGTAGATGGCGGGTTATGTTGTGGAAATGTCAGTTGTATGTGAGTCTGAGCTTCAACTTTTTGGTGGGGAGGAGTGGGCGGGGTGGCGGTTGGAGGCGCTAGGATGGATGTGGTCTAGTGCGGCTGTTACCTGGACCAATCCCGATTGGGCTATCTTATGCTCTTTGACAGCGATTGTAGTTGCAGTGAATGTATTGGGTGTGAAAGATCTTTTGACGGGATGATCAGTAGAAGTCAGATGAAAGCAATCCGTATATTATGACACTCGATTCACAGTTTAAGGCAAATGCATGTCACACACCATCAAGCTTACCCTGTTGGATTGGCGACAGATCTAGGTGCACGAGCCATTGAATGACATTTCTCAATCTATTCTGCTCGGGTGCGAGTCGTCTCATATCTATCCGGTTTCCTTAGATATTTATAGGCTTTCATTATCTCGATTCGGTCTAAACGCACGAGACAGAGAGATAGTTGGGCAACCGATCAGAGTGGGAGAACCCCAGCGAAGAAGCACTATGTGGCGATATACAATAGATAAAGGGGCCTTGGGAAAGCAGGCAGAATCGTACCAAGGTTGAGCAATAATGTAGATTCTAGTCAAGAAGTTCCTCACACTTACTTTCACAGCTAGGTCACGTGTTATTATACGGAAAACTGCCACTTTGCTATCAACTAGAAGAGCAACGTTGTATATCTAGCATTTTATGCGAAAACAGGATCCTCAATGAAGTTCGTACAAGGAAGTCGCAGTTATAGATGTTTGAAACCGTATCAAAATAGGGTAAGATAGCCTGACAAGGCGCAAATCCATAAGAAAGTTGCGCCTTGATAACGTGAAAGCGTAATGTGTGGATACCGCAGTTAAGGTTGTGGTACTAGACAAGGTATATCGACTTCTCCCGACTTGGCTGCGATAATAACTGTTCCACAGCAGTATCATTTACAGTCCAGAAATATCCCACCCTTTCGTACGTATGTCGTTCGTCTGATTTCGGGCGTAGCACAAGACCATGTACTTGGATGTTGCTCCCCATTGGATGGACTTTTGCATTTTGGAATGCCAAGACAGGCAAGTAAAACAACTGTGCCGAAAGGTTAGGGAAAATCACGTCGTAGGTGATATTCACATGCTGAGAAGTGGAGGAGTGGGGGTAGCCTTTGATGGAAAGTTTGGCGTTGAGAATCAGGTCGTTTATCTGCTCGATAGCTTGCACGGTTTCCTCTGATATGAGCGGTATTATCTCTTTCCAAGGGCTTGCGAACTGGCGTGGTTGTGGAGTTTCGCTTGTTTCCTGTGATTCCTCAGCTAGCTCTGAAACTTTTAGGCGATGTGAGATTCGGCCGTCCACTGAGCCCCATGACCAGCTTGGGATGTTTCGAACGGGTCTTTCTTCAGGAGGGCTAGAAACTACCCACAGAAGGTTGAACGCAAGCATCTCTTTCCATAACCCAGCCGTATACTGAAGTCCGGTGTTTTTCTGAATGAAGTAGGCTATCCCGCTCATAGCTTTTAGTTTGTCCGTTCCCCGCGTGAGCTTGCGGGCGGAATATTGCTCTACCAATTCGAACCAGCTCTGGTGGAATTCGACTTTTTCTGCCAATGCAGTACCTTTAAATCGCCATAGGAGCTCAAATGCACCGCGCATGCCACTTCGGGCAGACATAGCAAGGAGTTTCTCCATTTGTTTCCGCTGTTCAGCATCTTGTTGTCGTTCTGCCTGTTCTTTTGCACGCTGCCTGGCTCGACCGGTCCTTGGTATCTCTGCTGCCATGGGTCGCTCAACTGGCCGCTGGACTGCTTCGTATTCCTCTGGAGGATGGAGCGTTCCATCAGAACGGACTCCAGTTCTCACTGGATATTTCTCCCCACTATATTGGACACCATCGTGGACAACCAGTTCATTGCATTCGAAGAATACAGCCCCCTCGCAGAAATGTAAAACTCGGCGAGCAAGATATCGCTCTTGGAAGGTCCACGCTCTTGTATTTAGCACTGTATTTTCCGCCTTCTCCTTGAATAGTTTGAACGATGCCTCGAAAGATCTGTTGTGAGCAGCTGAGACAACGATCGAATGGTGTGAAGAACTACGTAACGTGCAGTCATTGCGAAAAAGTTCTTTGGGCATAAAGCAACCTCCGTTGGAGTCTTTGGATGCCGAGGCTGAAATGACGCACTTCGAGTTGGCATAAACAAGACCCATATTTGCTGACTCTGACTCCCACTCCGCGTCGTCGTCTTGGACGATGCATAGAGAATCGATCCATAAATATCTGATATCCAATGCCCGAGCGATTCGAACAGCGTGCTGGAAGTTTTTGGTAAGGCGCGACATATGGAGGCTTGCCATGTTGTCAACATCGGATTTTGTGAGAGTTAGATTGACTGCTTCACCCCAGCAGTGACTGAGAGCAATGTAATTCTTGGAATGCTCTTCCCCTAGCTGTGAACTAAGTTTCAGACTGATCATCTCATCTTCATAACCTCCAACATCCAAAAGTCTTAAAGGCAAGTAATGCTCAGATGACTCTGGGATAAACTTGTTATTGCATTTTGTATGATTTGCCTGGCACTCCTGAATCCAATGGATTGCCCAATTGAAAATATCTGGAGTGTCCGTTTGCATGGAATGATAGCAAAGATGTGTGTATTTCTCTGCGGCATATTAATAAATATTTTCGAAATGAATATAGCTGCTTCAGCCGGCGAATAGGGAATGCGAGTACTTACTTCTGTATTCCGACGACCAATTTTTATTCCTTTTAACAGGAACACGTCGAGCCTTGCTGATGGAAGGTCCCGAAAGCTCTAGTTCGAGTTTCGGCCATCTGTACCGTATGATAAGAGTAAGGCCGCAATTAGACTTGGTCATTGTCTTTTCCGCCGATTTACTGAATTCTTCCACCGACTTTAAAACCAGAACGCACATGTGGCAATTTCTTGCAGATTCCTCGAGCTCCTCCTTCGTGTAGAAGGCATGGCGCTCCGTGGATCGACTGAAAAGCCACTTGGAACCTATTAGAAGGGGGGATCGCTCGATGATACTTTGGCATTTCGCACAAAGCCGACAGCATTCCTTGGAAACATTGGAGCTTTGATAGAACCAGTCATTAAAAACAAATAGAAGCGAGGTAAACCAACGGACAAAAAAATATAACAGAAAACCAAGGATAATGGGACTGAGAACTATCCCCAACGCGAGCAAGCCTTTTCCGAGCAGCACCGTCAAGCCGCTAACCAAGAAGAGCGCCATCATCACCGCTAGACAGCCCATTTGAAGCCCATAAGACATTTTGTCCGAGTCCGGGAGCAAAGTCGTCCAATAAAAATATGAACCCCAGGCCGCGAGAAGCGCTGCAGAAATAGGAATGTCAAGCATCAGGTCGTAAAGCATCTTGGAGCTTGGTTTCGGCGAGCGATCTGTTTAGGGTTGGAAATTCTCTATTGTACTCTTAAAAACCCCTGCCTGGAAAACTCCAGAAGTCTTCTGCTGTTGAGCCACTTTCGTACGTTTTTCGATGCTAGTGAGCAGGCCATCCGTACACAACGATGCCGGAAAAGGGAGGACTTGCGTCTGAGAACCGCGGTGGATACGCTCAATCAGTTCGCAGGCTGGAGAGCATCTTCAGTCCTAGCGGATATGTTTGATGATTGGGTGGAGATACGGGTCGTTCTGAGACACTTCTTCCGAGTGGATAGAAACTTTAAGAATGAGGATGAGATTGAGGCAAGACAATATTCTACACCAGGCGGTTGAGTAACTGATGAAAAGATTTATTCACGACCACTGCTGCGATTTCGATCTCGGCTCTCAACCTTACTGTGGCTGATGTGAACAAGGCTGTGTACATTAGCGCGAGTGATAAATGTCCATACCAACTCATGGAACACGAGCCAATGAGGCTAAGCGGTGGTGGAGGCTGAGGCATCATCATCATTGATAGGAATTTCCGGTGTGTGACGCAAGAATCAGGAGAATTCGTCCATCAAGGCAGAATGGGAGAA
>Ga0247768_1000687_pt1 | contig 12197 bp, 9 predicted proteins | sample UWRJL016104C6_FD_179944 | JGI IMG/M metagenome (GOLD analysis project Ga0247768, IMG submission 179944) | Plant litter microbial communities from Arlington Agricultural Research Station in Wisconsin, United States - UWRJ-L016-104C-6 | ecosystem: Environmental > Terrestrial > Plant litter >... | reverse complement strand
CGTTGACCGCCGGCTCGTAACCGTGGCCCTTCTCGGTCACCACGTGCACGATGACCGACCCGCCGAAGTCCTTCGCGCTCTGGAAGGCCTTCTCCAGCGCGACGAGGTCGTGCCCGTCGACCGGGCCGAGATACTTCAGGCCGAGGTCGGAGAACATCATCTGCGGGCTCAGCGCGTCCTTGATGCCCGCCTTCGCCGCGTGGAGCAGCGAGTAGATCGGCTTTCCCACGACCGGCGTGCGCTGCAGCATGTCGCGGCCACCGGCGAGGAAGCGTTCGTAACCGGGCGTCAACCGCAGCGACGCGAGCCGCTCCCCGACACCGCCGATCGTCGGCGAATACGACCGGCCGTTGTCGTTGATGACGATCACGACCGGGCGCGACCTGTCACAGGCGATGTTGTTGAGTGCCTCCCAGCACATCCCGCCGGTCAGCGCGCCGTCCCCGACGACCGCGACCGCGTGCCGCCCGCCACCGGCCAGCTCGAACGCCTTCGCGAGGCCGTCCACATACGAAAGCGCCGTCGACGCGTGGCTGTTCTCGACGAAGTCGTGCTCGCTCTCTTCGCGGGCGGGGTAACCCGTGACGCCACCTGTCTGGCGGAGCTTGTCGAAGCCCCCGGCCCGGCCGGTGACGATCTTGTGCACGTAAGCCTGGTGCCCGACGTCGAAGACGATCGCGTCGGCCGGGGAGTCGAAGACCCGGTGCAGGGCCATCGTGAGCTCCACCACCCCCAGGTTGGGGCCGAGGTGACCGCCCGCCAACCGGACCTTCTCGACAAGAAAGTCGCGGATCTCCGCGGCCAGCTCCTCCAGCTGCGCCTGGTCCATCCGTTTCAAGTCGGCCGGTCCGTGTACGGACTCCAGCATCGTCACACTCCACCTCGCCTGTTCGCCGGGCCCGCTTTCCCCGGGGCTCCGCACAGTCTACGGAGACCCCACGTCCGGGGCCGTTCCCCTTGGCCGCGATCACATTCCCTCGATGGAATGGCGGGTATCAGCCGCTCGCACCGACAGTAGAGGATCTTGAACGACGGTAACTGGCGCACTGCTCCGTACAGGGCAATAATCAACTTTCCTGTCGGGCGAAATGGACACGGAGCGGCTTTGATGGCGAGTTTTTTCATCGGTGGAAAGTGGATCGCGTCACGCTCTGGAAAAACCCGGGAGATCCGGTGCCCGGCCGATGGTTCGCTGGTCGCGGAGGTGCACGAGGGCGCCCGTGAGGACACCGAAGACGCCATCGCGGCGGCCAGGGCCGCTTTCGACCACGGACCGTGGCCGTCGACCCCGGCGGCCGAGCGCGGTGACCTGCTGCTGCGCACCGCCGACCTGCTCGACCGGGAAAAGGCGGCGTTCGCCCGCGCGGAATCACTCGACACCGGCAAGCGGCTTGTCGAGAGCGAGTACGACATGGCCGACATCGCCGCCTGCCTGCGGTACTTCGGCAAGCTGGCCGGGAACGACGCCGGGCGGGTGGTCGACACCGGGAACCCGGACGCGTTCAGCCGCATCGTCTACGAGCCCGTCGGGGTCTGCGGGCTGATCACGCCGTGGAACTATCCGCTTCTCCAGACCGTGTGGAAGATCGCGCCCGCGCTCGCGGCGGGCAACACCTTCGTCCTCAAACCGAGTGAACTCACCCCGCACACCTCGATGCTGTTCATGCACCTGCTCACCGAGGCCGGGCTGCCGGACGGGGTCGCGAACCTCGTGCTCGGCGCCGGGCCGGACGCCGGGGCGCCGCTCTCCGAACACCCCGACGTCGACCTCGTCTCGTTCACCGGGGGCCTGTCCACCGGCCGGATCATCGCCGCCGCGGCGGCCGGGACGGTGAAGAAGGTCGCGCTCGAACTGGGCGGGAAGAACCCGAACATCGTCTTCGCCGACGCCGATTTCGAGACCGCTGTCGACTACGCGCTGACGGCTGTCTTCCTGCACTCGGGACAGGTCTGCTCCGCGGGTGCGCGGCTGATCGTCCAGGAAGAGTGGCACGACAGGTTCGTCGACGAGGTCGTCCGCCGCGCCGAGACGATCCGCCTCGGCGGCCCGTTCGACCCCGACGCCGAAACCGGCCCGCTGATCTCCGCGGCACACGTCGAGAAGATCGAACGCTACGTCGCCGCCGCGCTGGCCGAAGGCGCCGTATTGCGGACGGGCGGCAAGCGGCCCGAGGACGAGCGCCTCGCCGGCGGGCACTACTACCTGCCGACCGTGCTCGACGGCGTCCGCCAGGGCAGCAGCGCGGTCACCGACGAGTCCTTCGGCCCCGTGCTCACCGTGGAGACCTTCACCGACGAGGAAGACGCGATCCGCATCGCCAACGACACGCACTACGGCCTCGCCGGGGGCGTTTTCACCAACGACGCCTCACGCGCGCAGCGGGTCGCGAACCGGCTCCGGCACGGCACGGTGTGGATCAACGACTACCACCCGTACCTGCCGCAAGCCGAGTGGGGCGGCTACAAGCAGTCCGGCTTCGGCCGTGAACTCGGCCCGACCGGCCTCGCCGAGTACCAGGAGGCCAAGCACATCTACCAGAATCTCCGGCCCGCACCGCAGCGGTGGTTCTCCGGGGAGCGCGACCGGAAGTAAGGAAGAGCCCAGCCGAGAAAGGGACTTATCGTGAGCGATCCCGTGGACGATGGCCTGGCAGGTTTCGGTTACAAACAAGAGCTCGAAAGATCTCTCGGCAATTTCCACACCTTCGCCGCGGGAATCAGCTACATCTCGATCCTCACCGGTACGTTCCAGCTCTTCTACTTCGGTTTCGGCTTCGGCGGCCCGGCCTACTGGTGGTCGTGGCCGATGGTCTTCGTCGGCCAGCTGATGGTCGCGCTCTCCTTCGCCGAGCTCGCCGCGCACTACCCCGTGGCGGGCTCGATCTACAACTGGTCGAAGCGGCTCGGCAGCCCCCATGTCGCCTGGCTGGCCGGGTGGATGATGCTCGCCGCGTCGATCGTGACGATCGCGGCCGTCGCGCTGGCCTACCAGATCACGCTTCCCCAGATCTCGTCGTTGTTCCAGTTCGTCGACAACAACGCGCTGAACGCGGTCATCCTGGGCACGATCCTGGTCATCTTCACCACGGTGGTGAACGCCTGGGGTGTCAAGCTGATGGCCACGCTCAACAGCGCCGGGGTGTTCATCGAACTGATCGCCGCGGTGCTGCTGATCATCCTGCTGGCGGCCAACATCACGCGCGGGCCGGGTGTGGTCATGGAAACGCACAACACCGGCGCCGGGCACAGCTCCGGCTACCTCGGCGCTTTCCTCGTCGCGTCCCTGGCTTCGACGTACGTCATGTACGGCTTCGACACCGCCAGCTCGCTCGGCGAGGAGTCGCGTGACCCGCGCCGCAACGCCCCCAAGGCGATCCTGCGGGCGCTGATCGCGTCGTTCGTGATCGGCGGGCTGATCCTGCTGTTCGCGCTGATGTCGGTCGGCGACATCAACAACCCGGAGATCGCCACCGGCGGCCTGCAGTTCATCGTCCTCGACGTGCTCGGCGGCACGGTCGGCACGATCTTCCTGTGGGCCGTGGTCATCGCCATCACGGTGTGCAACCTGGCGGTGCAGTCGGCCGCGATCCGGATGATGTTCGCCATGGCGAGGGACAACAACCTGCCCGCGGGCAAGCGGCTCGCCAAGATCTCGCCCAAGACGAAGACCCCGGTCATCCCGGCCGTGCTCACCGGCGTGATCGCCATCGCGATCCTGGTCGTCAACGTCAACCAGCCGCAGATCTTCACCGTGATCACCAGTATCGGGATCATCATGATCTACGTGGCCTACCTGCTGGTCACGGTGCCGATGCTGGTCAAGCGCCTGCGCGGGCAGTGGCCGCCGAAGAACACCGGAGAGGGCTACTTCTCGCTGGGCAAGCTCGGCCTGCCGATCAACATCCTCGGGGTGCTGTGGGGCGCGGGCATCGCGGTGAACCTCGCCTGGCCGCGGCGCGACGTCTACAACGCCACCCCGCCCTTCCACTGGTACCTGGAGTGGGGCGCGGTGCTGTTCGTCGGTGTCGTCGGCGGCCTCGGCTTCGCGTACTACTGGTTCGTGCTGCGGCACAAGACCGGGGTGCTGGCCGACCACGCCCACGTCGCCGACCAGACATCCGCCGATCCCGAGGAGGCGACATCGTGACGCAGGAGTTCGACTACATCGTGGTCGGTGGCGGCACTGCGGGCTCGGTCGTCGCCGCCAGGCTCTCGGAAGACCCCGGCGTGACCGTCTGCCTGCTGGAGGCCGGTCCGTCCGATGTGGACGATCCGGCGATACTGGAGCTGACCAGGTGGATGGAGCTGCTCGAATCCGGGTACGACTGGGACTACCAGGTCGAGCCGCAGGAATCCGGCAACTCGTTCCTGCGGCACGCGCGGGCCAAGGTGCTCGGCGGGTGCTCCTCGCACAACTCCTGCATCGCGTTCTGGGCGCCGGCCGAAGACCTCGACGAATGGGCCTCACTGGGCCTCCCCGGCTGGTCCGCCGCCGACATTTACCCGCTGTACCAACGACTCGAGACCAACGACGGCCCCGGCGACCATCACGGGCGCAACGGCCCGGTGACGATCCGCTCGGTGCCGCCGCACGACCCGGCCGGGGTCGCGCTGCTCGACGCTTGCGAGCAGGCGGGCATCCCACGGGCGGAGTTCAACTCCGGAAAGACCGTCACCCACGGCGCGAACTGGTTCCAGATCAACGCCCGCGAAGACGGCACGCGCGCGTCGGCCTCGGTCTCCTACCTGCACCCGATCATCGGCAAGCGGTCCAATCTGGACATCCGGACGCAGGTGCGGGCGAAGAAGCTGCTCTTCGACGGCAAGCGCTGCGCCGGTGTCGAGTACCTCGACGCGGATCTGTTCCACAGCAAGCAGATCCGGGCGCGGCGCGAGGTGATCGTCAGCTCCGGCTCGATCGACACGCCGAAGCTGCTGATGCTCTCGGGGATCGGCCCCGCCGCGCACCTTCGCGAGGTCGGTGTCGACGTGCTCGTCGACTCCCCCGGGGTCGGCGACAACCTGCAGGACCATCCCGAAGGCCTGATCCAGTGGGACGCGATCCAGCCGATGGTCACCGATTCCACCCAATGGTGGGAAATCGGCATCTTCACCACCACCGAGGAGGGCCTCGACCGGCCGGACCTGATGTTCCACTACGGCTCGGTGCCGTTCGACCTGAACACCCTGCGGTACGGCTACCCGACCACCGAGAACGGCTTCTGCCTGACCCCGAACGTCACGCGCAGCCGCTCGACGGGCACGGTTCGCCTGCGCACCAGGGACTTCCGGGACAAACCGAAGGTCGACCCGCGGTACTTCACCGACCCGCACGACATCAAGGTGATGACCCACGGCATCAAGCTGGCCCGCAAGATCGTCGAACAGCCCGCGATGGACGAATGGGCGGGCACCGAGCTCGCCCCGGGCAAGGACGCGCGGACCGACGACGAGATCGCCGACTACCTGCGCAAAACGCACAACACCGTTTACCACCCTTCCTGCACCGCCAAGATGGGTGCCGCCGACGACCCGCTGGCCGTGCTGGACGAACGGCTCCGGGTCCGCGGTGTGGAAGGGCTCCGCGTCGCGGACGGCTCCGCGATGCCGTTCCTGGTCGCGGTTAACCCCTGCATCACCACGATGGCGATCGGGGAGAAGTGCGCTGACATGATCATCGAGGACAGCCGCCGTTGACCCCTTGTGAGCGTTCCGGCCGGTTAGAACCGGCCGGAACGCTCACAAGTCCGTGGCTCATGACCGGACGGACCTCGGCGATGATCTCCACGGCCGCCGATGGCCGCGAAGCGAGACTTACTGAAGCAGGGCCACGGTTTCGACGTGGTGGGTCATCGGGAAGGCGTCGAAGGCACGGAGGTCGGCCAGCGAGTAGCCGTGCTCGGCGAAGGTCGCGATGTCGCGGGCCAGCGCGGCGGGATCGCAGGCGACGTAGACGATCCTGTCCGGCGCGCCCTCGACGATCGACTCGACGACGGCCTTGCCGGCGCCCTTGCGCGGCGGGTCCAGCACGACGACGTCGACGGGCTTGGCCGCCTCGCTCAACATGTGCTCGACCCGGCCGTTGCGCCATTGGATCTGGGGCTTGTCCTTGAGGTTCGTCTCGCCGTCGGTCACCGCGCGGCGGCCGGACTCGATGGCGAGCACGTGGCCTTCCGGGCCGACCTGGTCGGCGAGCACCGAGGCGAAAAGCCCGACCCCGGCGTAGAGATCCCAGGCACGACCGCCCTTGGGCGCCTCGGCCCACTCCGCGACCAACTCGGCGAGCGTGTCGGCACCGGCCGGGTGCACCTGCCAGAAGCCGTGCGCGTCGACACGCCAATCGCGCCCGGCGGCGCGCTGCAGGGCGTGGCCGCCGCTGAGCTGGCGCGCCCGGACCTTACCCCGGACGGTGGAGAGCTCACGCACGTGCGTCTTCTGCTCGGCGTCGATCGTGACCTCCATTTCGCTGCCAGGGCGCCATTTGCGGGCCAGTACCTCGTCCAGCGCGCCGGGAACGGTGATCGGGCAGTCGTCGAGCGGGATCACCGTGTGGCTGTGGTGCGCGCGCAACCCGGCGTGCCCGTCGCCGTCGGCGACGAGCCGGACACGGCTGCGCCAGGCGAGCGGGCCGCCCGGCAGCTCCTCGACGGTGACGGCGCGTTCGATGCCCGCGAGCCGCTGCAATTGCTCGGAGACGACACGGCCCTTGAGCTCACGCTGGAAAGCCGGCGTCGCGTGCTGCCAGTCGCAGCCGCCGCACAGGCCCGGAGCGGCCAGTGGGCACGGCGGCTCGACCCGCTCGTCGGACGCTCGCACGACGCGCACCGCGTCGGCCCGGCAGAACGAACCACCGTTGTCTTCGGTGACCTCGGCGAGCACGAGCTCACCCGGCAACGCGTGCCGGACGAACACGACGCGACCGTCCACACGCGACACGCAGTGCCCGCCGTGGGCCACCGCGCCCACTTCTAGCTCCAGCGTGCGGCCTGTCCAGTCTTCTTTGGTCACTTAGTGCTCTCTTTGTCGATATTGCTGTCGATAGTGCTTTCGGAACTGCTGTCTTTGGCTTTTTCCGCCGTTTTTTCGGCCGGAGGTGGCACCGGCTTCCCCACCGCCGGGGAGAATCCGCGCCGCACGTCACCGGCGGTCGGCCGGGCGCGGGCGCGCCGGTCACGCGCGACGGCGGCGACCGAGGATTCGAGCTGCCATGGCACGCTGGTCACCATGACCCCGGGCTGGAACAGCAGCCTTCCCTTGAGCCGCAAGGCACTCTGGTTGTGCAGCACCTGCTCCCACCAGTGCCCGACGACATATTCGGGGATGAACACGGTGACCACGTTGCGCGGGTTGTCACCACGCACGCGCTTCACGTAATCCAGCACCGGCTTGGTGATTTCGCGGTACGGCGACTCGACGACCTTCAGCGGCACCTTGAAGTTGTGGTCGTCCCAGTCCGCGACCAGCTTCCGGGTCTCGCCGTCGTCGACGTTGACCGTGACGGCTTCGAGGACGTCGGGGCGGACGGCCTTCGCGTAGGCCAGCGCCCGCAACGTCGGCAGGTGCAGCTTGGAGACGAGCACGATCGCGTGGTTGCGCGACGGGAGCACCGTCGGCGTCGTGTCCATCTCACGCAGCTCGGTGGCGACGCGGTCGTAGTGCCGCCGGATCGCGGTCATCAGCGCGTAGATCGCGATCATCGCGGCGATCGCGATCCACGCGCCGAGCAGGAACTTGGTGATGAGCACGATGACCAGCACGGTGCCGGTCATGGTGAGGCCGACCGCGTTGACCGTCTGCGAGCGCCGCATCCGCCGCCGCGCCTGCGGGTCGGTTTCCCTGGACAGCAAGCGATTCCAGTGCCGGATCATGCCGGCCTGGCTCACCGTGAACGAGACGAACACGCCCACGATGTACAGCTGGATCAGCCGGGTGACCTCGGCGTCGAAGGCGAAGATCAGCACCAGGGCGAACGCGGAGAGGAACAGGATGCCGTTCGAGAACGCCAGCCGGTCCCCGCGGGTGTGCAGCTGCCGCGGCAGGTAGCGGTCCTGGGCGAGGATCGACGCCAGCACCGGGAAGCCGTTGAACGCGGTGTTCGCGGCCAGCAGCAGGATGATCCCGGTGCTGAAGGAGATGTAGTAGAACGCCGGCGGGAAGTCCGCGAAGACCGCGTGCGCGATCTGCGCGACGATCGTCTTCTGCTGGTAGCCCGCCGGCGCGCCGATCAGCTGCGTGGCCGGGTCTTCGGCGAAGTTGACCTTGGTGATGGTGGCGAGCGCGATGATGCCGATCAGCATCGTCACCGCCAGCACGCCCATCGCCAGCAGCGTCGACGCCGCGTTCTTGGACTTCGGCTTGCGGAAGGCGGGCACGCCGTTGCTGATCGCCTCGACCCCGGTCAGCGCGGCGGCGCCGGAAGAGAACGAACGGAGGATAAGGAACACAAAGGCGAAACCGGTCACGGAAGCTTCGGCGTGCAGTTCGAAACCCGCGCTTTCGGCCCGCATGTCGTGCCCGAGCACCGCCTGGAACAGGCCCCAGGCCACCATGGCGAAAATGCCGAGGATGAACCCGTATGTCGGAATCGCGAAAGCCTTCCCCGATTCTCTGACCCCCCGGAGGTTCAGCGCGCTCAAAATCACCACGATCGCGACGGCGACGATGACCTTGTGCTGTGCCACCCACGGCAGCGCCGACCCGATGTTCGCGACACCGGACGAAGTGGACACTGCCACCGTCAGCACGTAGTCGACGAGCAGCGCGCTGGCCACGGTGAGCCCGAACTTGCCGCCCAGGTTCGTCGTGGCGACCTCGTAGTCACCGCCACCGCTGGGATAGGCGTGCACGTTCTGCCGGTATGACGCGACGACGACGAGCATCACGACCGCGACCGCGACGCCGATCCACGGCGCGAACGAATACGCCGAGAGACCCGCGACGCTCAACGTCAGGAAGATCTCTTCCGGCGCGTAAGCGACACTGGAGAGCGCGTCCGAAGCGAAGATCGGCAGCGCTATGCGTTTGGGCAGCAGTGTGTGCGACAGCAGATCACTGCGGAATGGGCGACCTAGGACCAGCCTCTTGAGCACGGTCGGGAACTTCGACACCGCCAGAGCGTATCTGTAGCGGAAACACGGTAGGTTCTGCGCTGGTGTGTGGTGGGTACTCGCCTCACGGGGGACCCATAACAGGAGGAGGCAGGTTCGTGCACGTGGTGATCATGGGATGCGGCCGGGTAGGCGCGTCCCTTGCCGCGGCGCTGGGGCGCCTCGGCCATGAAGTGGCCGTCATCGACAAGAGCCAACAAGCCTTCAGGAGGCTCGGCAACGATTTCCACGGCCAGCAGGTCGTGGGCGTCGGCTTCGACCGGCAGGTGCTGATCGAGGCCGGGATCGAACGCGCCGGCGCGTTCGCGGCGGTGTCGAGCGGCGACAACTCGAACATCATTTCGGCGCGGGTGGCCCGCGAGAATTTCGGCGTCGAGCACGTCGTCGCGCGTATTTACGACCACAAGCGCGCCGCGGTGTACGAGCGCCTCGGCATCCCGACCGTCGCGACCGTGCCGTGGACGACGGACCGGTTCCTGCGGACCCTGCTCCCGGACGGGGTGGCCGCCGCGTGGCGCGACCCGTCGGGCAACGTGGCGCTGCTGCAGGTGCCGCTGCACGAAGACTGGTACGGGCACAGCGTCCGGAACCTGGAGCAGGCGACCGGCGGGCGGGTCGCGTTCATCATGCGGTTCGGCAACGGCGTGCTCCCGGACGCCAAGACCGTGATCCAGTCCGGCGACGTGGTCTACGTCGCCGCGCGGTCCGGGACAGTCAGTGATGTGACCAGTGTCGCGGCCCGAGTGCCGGAAGAGGAGAACTGATGCGGGTCGCGATTGCCGGCGCGGGCGCGGTGGGGCGTTCGATCGCCGCCGAGCTCATCGACGGGCGGCACCAGGTGATGCTGATCGAGCGCGAGGTCGACCAGTTCGAGCCGCAGATCGTCGAGCAGGCCGACTGGGTGCTCGGCGACGCGTGCGAGGTGTCGATCCTGGAGGAGTCCGGCATCGAGCAGTGCGACGTCGTGATCGCCGCGACCGGGGACGACAAGGTCAACCTCGTGGTGTCGCTGCTCGCGAAGACCGAGTTCGCCGTGCCGCGGGTGGTGGCCAGGGTCAACAACCCGGCCAACGAATGGCTCTTCAACGACGCCTGGGGGGTCGACGTCGCGGTCTCCACACCGCGCATGCTGGCCGCGATGGTCGAGGAGGCCGTCAGCGTCGGTGACCTGGTGCGGCTGATGACGTTCCGGCAGAACCAGGCGAACCTCGTCGAGCTCACCCTGCCGAAGGAGACGCCGCTGGCCGGCAAGGCCGTCAGCGAGCTTTCGCTGCCGCGCGACGCCGCGCTGGTGACCATCCTGCGCGGGGACAGGGTCATCGTGCCCACCCCGGAGGATCCACTGGAACCGGGCGACGAGCTGCTGTTCGTCGCGACCTCGGACGTCGAGCCGGAGATCCGCGCGGCTCTCGGCTACTAGGTGCCTTCGCCCGGCGCTGTGCGCGATTCACGGACGTGCATACCTTGTGAGCGTTCCGGCCGGTTAGAACCGGCCGGAACGCTCACAAGGCTTGGACGGGTCAGCCTTCTTGGGCGGGCGCTTGGGCGTACTTCGCGCGGAGGTCGGCTTCGATCTCGGCGTCGGTTTTGACCGGCTCCGCGGTCTCCTCCAGCTCCTTCAGCCGCTTGTCCGAGCGGCGGACCGCCCAGACGACGACCAGCAGGCCGAGGCCGTAGAGCGGGTAGCCCATGGCGATCTTCGCGAAGGCCAGCCAGCCGGTGTAATCGGCGTTATACAGCCAGCGCTGGACGACGAACCGGGCGCCGAAGACGGCGGCCATCGCGAGCGTCGCGATGTCGTAGCCGAGCCGCGACGGCTTGTCCTTGCGCCAGGCGTGGCCGGTGCCGTTGATGAGATTCCAGATGACCCCGGCCAGCGGCCAGCGGATCAGCACGGAGCCGACGAACAGGCCGCAGTAGACAAGGCTCGCCCAGATGCCGAACAGGAAAAAGCCCTTGGCCGAGCCCGTCCGGTAGGCGATGAACGCCGCGATCGCGATGCCGAAGAAACCGGAGATCGCGGGCTGCAACGGCTCTTTGCGGACGACCCGCAGCACGGTGATGGCCACGGCGCTGCCGACCGCGCTCCAGATCCCGCCCTGCAGCCCGAAGAAGGCGTTGGCCAGCACGAATACCAGCACCGGCACCGACGAGTAGACGAGCCCGGAGACGCCACCCATCTGCTCGAGCATCGTGGGCGGGGGCTTTTCGCCCTCTTCCTCGCCGGAGGCTTCCGCCTTGGTCTTCTCGCCTTGAGGGGCGGGTTCAGTCACGATTCGTTTACCAACTCAGGAGGTCGTCTGCAGTTCGTAGTACGGGTTGTACAGAACTTTCTGCCCGTCGCGCTCGGCCATCCGGCCACGGACCTTGATGGTCCTGCCCGGCTCGATGCCCGGGATCCGGCGACGTCCGAGCCAGATTAGCGTCACACCCTGTGTCCCGTCGAACAGCTCGGCGTGCAGCGTGGCGGCCTCGTTGGTCGGGCACAGCTCCACGCTCCGCAACCGGCCGAGCATCGTCACTTCTTCACCCGATCGGCAATCACACGCGCGCCGGGCGCCACTCGCCTCGGCACTCTCCGAAAGATCGTCGGCGTCGAGCTCCTCGACGTCGGTGGTCAGTTTCCGAACCAACCGGCTGAAGTAGCCGCCTTCTTTGGCGGACATGGGTGCTCCCGTTCTCAAGGGCCCCGACTGAACGGCCCGTACGTGTACCAGCGTATCTCTAGTTCACACAAGGGAAACCGGTTTGCGCCAAGATCGCAACGTGACCTCCGCTATCCCGTGTCCCGCCGCCGTGCTCATCCCGGGCACCGGCTCGGACGAAGTGTTCGTCCGAGCGGTCTTCGCGCGCCCGCTGGAGGCCGTCGGCGTCGGCCTCATCACGCCTCCGCCACCACCCGGTGGCGAACTCGCAAACGGCTACCTGGCGTTACTGGACGAACTCGCCGCCGAGCGTGCCGAGCCTATCCTCGTCGGCGGGATTTCGTTCGGTGCGCACTTGGCCACCGAGTGGGCCGTGCGCAATCCGGGCCGCTGCGCGGGCCTGCTGGCCGCGCTACCGGCCTGGAACGGTTTCCCCGGGCAGGCA
>Ga0247768_1000686_pt1 | contig 12207 bp, 7 predicted proteins | sample UWRJL016104C6_FD_179944 | JGI IMG/M metagenome (GOLD analysis project Ga0247768, IMG submission 179944) | Plant litter microbial communities from Arlington Agricultural Research Station in Wisconsin, United States - UWRJ-L016-104C-6 | ecosystem: Environmental > Terrestrial > Plant litter >... | reverse complement strand
AATATCTCTAGCGTACGATATAATATACTTATAGTTTAATAAGAGAAATAGAGCTTCTCGTAGTATATAAGGTTTAGGATATAAGGTTGCGCAAAGATAACGAGAACAAGAACTTTATAAGACCCTAAGGTAAGTTTATATTATATAGTTAAGAAATAAATAGAGGGAAATAGTTTCCTTACGAGCGACCACTCATTATCGTTTAACTATATATTAGTTAACTACTAATTCCTTCGTATCTTCTCTGCTTACTCGTTCTATAGAATGGTCCCGTTTCATCTGGGACATTTGCGGTTGTGACGCTGTAGATGTTCGCGTTGCAGAGACTTCGTTGCTATTTCTATTCAAGCTAGCTGCTAATGCTTATGTACCATTTCTGAAAGGCGAAAAGTGTGGCCGGTGGGAGAATTAACAAGAACATGGATAAGAACTGGAACAGGCCCCATGCCCGCCCCCTGAGGAGATGACTTCGTATCCATCTGGAGATTAGCGAAGTTTAACTAGAACACATTAGAGCTGTGCTAAGATAATAAATGAGTTTCTTAGGTTAATTTTGGCCATGCCAACAATTCGACTATTTTCGCTGCAAATCATTGTTAAGAGGAGAGTAGTACATGTAGTAAAAGCAAAAGCATTTATAAGCAACAATAGAAGTTGAATTCGTAGTTTATGTGCTATCTGGGGAAAATTATTATGGGCCGTCTTCCACCAGAAGACGTCCAGAAGATTGAAAGAGACTTATAATGTCAGCTGCAGGTATCGCAGATATGCGGATATGAAATCAAGTTCATTGCTTTTTGGGTTGAATCTGAGGGAAAGCGACGAAGGTGGCTGTAATTTATTATGCCGGCTTGAACAGTTCATAAACTTTCTTCTTTCTTCCATATATTCTCAGTCAATTACATTTTAATCTAGATTGGACTAAAAGAGGTCAAAGACAACCCGTTGCAGATCAGCGACACCATAGCCTATCCAGCCTTCTCAACTGCCGCAGCTTCAAACGAGACACTAATACAATTACCTACTTTTCGTCCTAACTCTGCTTAAATCTGTCAATCTGCACGCTGAGGGTCGGTGTATAAACGAGTTTCAGTGTCTTATATGATGCACGTCTGTTAGGTGATGATCTTAGGGCGCGTTATGATTGTTAAGACGGGTCAGAACGTAACGATGACGTGTTTCCGCTTGCTGCTAGTGGCAAATTTGGCGATGAAAGCAGCGTAAATTGATTGGCGTTCTGCTGCTCCCATCCTCCCAACTTTTTCCTTCGACTGCTGCAGTGGAATAATATCGTGCCACCCCGCCTCCATTTAACAACATCAAACGCGCAGTGCGCATCACGGTTAAATCTGGGCGACCCTAGCTGCTTATTGGTTCTACGTGAGCCTACCAAAAAATATAAACGTCTGCATGGCCACCGCAGTAAACAGGAAGCTATGATAGAAGTGTATCATATGAAAGTTGGAGTTCTCGTATGATTTTCTCAATCTATCTCACTGCTAGAAGAAGAAAGGTTATCCGGTACCAAAAAAAGACATGTAGTTCTAAAGCACCTTCTAAGCTAATATACATTTCCAAATTTCTCGCTCTACCAACTAACTAGTCGTGATCAAACTCCCACATCCAGAGGGACGTATTCCGGGCCCAGTCGCACGGCCTAGAAGTACGCTATCTCTTGGAACGTCCCGATTGTTCTGGAAACCGAGCCTCCGAACCATGTGCAAGGGAGATCTCCCTCCTAACAACTCAACACCACGGCAAGCGTCACCAGTCTTGGCGATTGTTTGTAAACAATCAATAACAATCCGAACCCCTAACAATTATAATAATCAATCGGGAGCCAAGTATTGTATTGTTAGATTGTTGACAAGCCTGCGGTAGAGCTTAGGATTCATTGACCATTCTTATCACTTCAGTCCTCCCCGTTATGACTCTCACTCCCGCTATCGTCCGAGACTAGCATAGAGCTAGGATCAGTTGTTTTAGCATTGGCCCTCGAAATTATCGCGGATATAATTTCATCCGTGCTTGGTAGGACAAAGGAAGCTGGTTGAAGTGATTGGACGTCAGCGTCCATGGACTGACTCTCGTTTACAGCGAGGTTCGAGAGGATCGGGACATTCTGGGGGGTTGACCGGGAAATATGCAAATATTTATCTAACACAGTTGAAATAAGGAATGATGCTGCTGTCATCAAAACCGCTACAACCAGATAGATCCATATTTTTCCGAAAGCATTGAATTTGAGATTCTCATCGAGATCTAGGAATGGCGTACTAAAAAGTGTCTGACATGTTTTCTTATTAGTTACCCTATGTCGATCGATATACTGGATTTACTTACGGCCACAAATGTCGCAGGTAAGTAAATCATCGTTAAGTATGCAATCTTCGTCATAGCGAGCGAATTTTTCTGGGTTATTTCGGCTTGCTTCTTCATTTGCTCAGCCTCTGTTCTGTTCTGTTCAGCTATTCTTCGAAGTGCAATAGTGTTCGTGCGTATATAGGACGCGTTCCTGATTTCAATTGATGAAGTGATCTTTAGACCTCGTCAGCATTGGAAGGTATATTGTTAAGGGCAGGCAGCGTACCGCTTTATAGGCTACTTCTAGCCTTTTTTTATACAATGTGTATTCCGCGGAAAGACCATCGGATACATTTAGTAAGATATGTATGACTTCACGGACATCTCTCTCAGCCATCAGGTCGGTATATGTATCTAAATCTCCGCAGAGATCCCGTTTAAGGGCTTTCAAATGGGTCTTAATCATCCCCAAAGAGTTGACAAGATCCAAAAGTGTACATTGCATCGACGTACTGCGCTTGATATCTCGGGAGTCCAAACCATTGTCGATAACCGATTCTGCGCTTTTAAGCTGTGTAGGTCAATAAGTGATATATATTGGGAAAGGTCTGGTTTACGTACGACAATTGCAACTGATGACACTGTAGCGTTATGGATGTCCTCGAAGGCTGCGACGGCAATTTTGGCGAAGATAAGATGCGCGAAAGCCCATATCGGTTCGTAATTGCTGAGCAGGGTTTGGAGGCCATTTTTCATGTTCTCCTTCATAGAATTTGGACAGCAAACCAGGGTGCGGGCGTGCAGTGTTTCAACATTAAGGACTTGACATACGTACAATCCTTGCCTCGTAATCTCTCCACAGAAGTAGATATGCGGTAAGTAATACCAAGTGCACCGTTGGTTGATTCCGGTCCTCACACCATATCCTTTTCTTAAAGGACTGAAGAGCTGCTTTGCCGCGATTGCAGGGATCTCCCAGGCTTCAAGCAGGTTGAGGAAATCGGCCCTTGTCGTACCGATTTTGCGTCCATCATACGGGACCAAGGCAATGTTGTCGCCGCTAGTGTCCACATTGTTAGTCAACGGTCTTAGATGGGGAGATTGGGATGAGAGAACGATTGCACTATCTGAATTTGAGTATTGCCAATAGGTACTCAGAATAAAGGAATCCCTAGTCGTGCTACCGAATTCGTATTCATCCATATTACGTATCCGGAACGTGAGGAGTAACTTAGAGAATTGTAAGAACAATGTTAGGAACTGAAGGAATTTAGTGAACTTTAAATGTCGTCCAGCTTCCCGTAAACATTGTATAGCCCTGCCCCGAAACGTTGCATAGCCTCTCGTGAAACTTTGCATAGCCTCTCATGACACTTTGCATAGCCTCTCATGAAACTTTGCATAGCCTCTCATAAAACTTTGCATAGCCTTCCGTAATTGTTGTTACCTAGTGTCGCAGGCCAAGGCATCATCTCAAAGAGCCTGAGGAAGAAGCTGCATTGGTAATTTTGCCATAGAATCTCAGACGTGCGGGGCCACACACACACACACACACACCAGTGCAACAGTTATGAGCCTGGAAACCCTTCCTCTGCTATACAGCATTTCAGCGACAAAATTGATTACAATAACGGACTTCTCATGTAATTCATGCTCTCACAGAGTCGGCACAATTTTCGGCCGATTGTACGGAAAGAGCGGTTACAGAAAAAGCAACACAATAACCCCGCGATGCATTTAAAAGTAAAGACTCACATGCATGATATAAATGCTAGTAGAGTTCGGCCTATATAATATGATACTAATTAAGTAAGCTAAACCGTACGTCTACTTCGGTTTAATAACAAAACTTAGTTGTTATATGTGCTGAAACTTGAATTCGTTAGCTATAGATAGGCACATCGCGCGCCTTGAAACTTTCTTTTAACTCGTAACGCAGATACGAGATAAAAGTTGCACGGGATTGACTGGAGCCTGGGACGAGCTGAGTCTGTAAATTGACTTCCATAAGCATGAAAAAATGCACATGGCCAGTAAGGACAGAAAGCATCGCTGCGATGTGTGCGGTCGGGCTTTCCTGAATCCCAAAGACGCCAAACGCCACAAACGGACACTGCATCCCGATAAGAATGCTCCTACTTTCTTCTGCTCTGCGCCCGGATGTCCGCGGGCTCTCAACCAGAAGCCGTTCCACTGAAAAGATAACTTACAGGAACATAACAGGAAAATACATGGAAAATCACTGGATAAATTGGGGAATGGACAATAGTCCTTTTATTATCGATCTTCTTTATTTCCAATGTGAAGGGTTGAACATGATTTCACCTTGAGAGCGGACTTGATAGGTATATTAAAGTCGTCATAATTTCTGTACAACGAAAGAGGTTAGGATAAGTTAGGTTTAGGTGGTTACTTATGAGTATCAAACACTTCTTGGTACTGATCTCCGCTGGCCTGCGAAGAAGTATCCCCGGAATGCATCGATCTTCTAACCCGGCTCTTCGAGCGCATGCCTGTATTTTTTCCAAGAATGCTTCCTCCCCTATTTATAACAGGACCGCCTCTGGCCGGACGACCTAAGGTAGGCAAGTTTATGATAACGATTGACGCAGCGCTCCACCTAGGTAAGGCGACGGCGCTGTACCAGTAACTAAAATAGCGGCGAGGCAGCGATCTATGTGCAGCCGGATTCAAAACATGTGTCTTTATAAGATTAGAGCAGCGGAGACAGCGGCGTACGAGTGCGGGTTGGTCGATGTTTATCCCGTACTTTCTTCTGCTGCAGAGAGCGAGAAGAGCCAGAGTTGTTCATGGATCAGAGAAAAACCTATAGGTTTTCATCCATGAAAATTTGCATAGGACGGCGATCGACATAGGTCAGCCTGCCAGCCATTTTATTAGTAGTTTTAACCTTTATTAGTAGTTTTAACCGCCCTACTGCGCGCCGGCATAACCTTTTTAAACGCTGTAACGCTAAGAAAGTGGTAATAGCTACTATAATAGTAAGAAGTTAGAGTAGCGCCTAAAATCGGTAAATTGTCTAGCACGTGACCCTAAAGTTTATAAAACTATATAAAACTTTATATAGCTAGCTAAATTCGAAGCTAAATTCGAAATTAGCACTCGCAGTCTTTGAGGTGGCATCATACGGTCGTTTATATTTATCCATGTTTCCTAATTAAAAGTCAGTGTAAGAACTAACTAGGGAAACCGAGTTATATCTACCACTATTCGCACTTCCTTTGAATGTAATATTTCCGCATTCTGCATACTCGCAAACCATTTCCCTTCATTCCTATAAGGCTCTTCAAGCGGCTTACATAAAAGATTCCCTCGCAGAGAAGAGGAGCCGCTTTCGCTCTCTCCTACGACGTGCTATGTCTAAAGATGTCTTATTAGTCTGGGAGCGCGCTAGTTATTTATACGGTCCCGTACGGACGGCTTAGGAGATATCTTCACAGTTACGGGCTGAGTTAGCATAGTTGCCGGTATCCGGAGATTTCAATGTCGATGCGAAGGTAATAGTATCTTAATGCCGCGAGGAGCTGGAGGCGTTGGTGGGGGAGTAGCTTTTAACTGTGTTACAGCTTTCAGGATACGTATAAACATGAATACCTACAAGGCATAAAACATGAATGAAGTAAGTGAGTTAGTTAATTACTTAATTTTAGAGCCACAAAAATTCACCACGGGTCTTAAATTTTACCATAACTACCTTAGTAAATATACTTAAACTACTTATTTCTGAAGCGCTATAACGTGTTGTCCTTCGCACGCGAATAACTTAACACCACAACACGCTACTTAACTTAATTAAGTACTATAAAGTGGAAGACATTAGAATACTATCGAGATTCGTCGCTATCTATTGACCGCGCTGCAATATAAGTATAGAGAGAACAGTCTAGTCGAGATGTGCCGGCTCGATGCGGTATAGCACGGACGCGAATAAATCGCGCTGAGAGTCGAGCTATTCACACTTGTAGCTAGAAAATGGTTATCTCTCGGCAAGAGCACACTAGAGCTTGTGGAATTAATCTATAATCTAAGTAAGGACTATAGCTAGTACTTAAGTAAGAATAAGTAATTAAAGTTAAAAACAAATATATACCTTTTACCCTATTACTTATTCTAGCTTTTAAGTCCGCCGCGTAGTACGGCGGGATAATCGGCTATATATAAAATCTAGCTTTAATCTATATACTATCGCGAGGTTAGTCGCCTCTTAGAGCTTTTACTATAAACTTTTTTTTCTACTTCTAAGTCTTTAATTATAGTATAAAGCTCCGTAAAAATTTTTCTATCTATAGTATTAAAAGATAGGTCGTTAATCTCTAGTTTCGGTTTATTTTTCTTTATATTTATAATTAAGCGCTATAAATTATTATTTAGCCGCTCGTATTTATTAATATAAGTATATAGCTTAAAATTTTAAACTTTTTAAAGTAAATTTAACTTTAATTACTTTTTATAATCTTTTTTTAATTAAAGCTAATTCCGTACGTACGTATTAATAGATTTATTATTTTTACGCTAAGTACCCTTTATTATATTTATTATTAGTTTAAAGCTATTAAGTAAATACTTATAATTTTTAGTTTTCTTTAAAAATTTTATAATATTTATAGTAGAGCTAATTATAATTTCTTTAAAGTTAAGTAACTTTTTACGTAGTTTAAACTAGCTATAAAATATAATAGTAAATAACGTTAAGATTTTTTTAAATATTAATAAGTTAGTTAGTAATCCGTTAAAGCTATTATTATATAATATATATATTATTATTATTTTATAAAGTTAGCTAAATAAATATTATTAGGGGTATATACTAACTAGTACGGAGTTAGTACGTATTAAAGACTATCTTTATTAATAGCTTATATTAGAAAGTAATATAAAAAAAAGTCTACTTCTTAAATAGCGGATATAGATTAAGAAAAAATAAAATATTAAATAGCTTACTAATAGATAGATATAAATTTATAATAAAATAAAGCTTATATTAAGCTACAATTATATATAATTTAATTTATCCGTAGTATACGCCTAAGTTAGTATAAGTACTTTAATATTCTTACTTTAACTAATTAGCTAGTAATATTTCTACGGCGAGTATTATAGTAACGCTTTTTAGTAACTATTATTATAGGTCTAATTATGGCTAACCGGCCCTAAATTTAAACTATATTTCCTTAAATAGGGATTAACCGTATATCGTTTATTATAGTACTTATATACCGTTTAAACTATCTCTATAAGAAATAATCTACGCGAAAAACTATTTATAGTTTATAGATATATATTAAACGTCCGAAAATTAGTAGAAATATCTAGGTAGTGCTTTAATCCCGTAACCTACTATTACTATATCTCTTTTAAGATATAAGAAGTCTTAGCTATTACTATATTACGTAAAATAGATAGATATATCTTTATTAGCATATTCCAAATAACGGCTTTCTTTAGCTTAAATGCTCCCAGCGTAGCGGCACCGGTATTCTAGTCTACGGTATATACTCTTCGACCTGCGCTATCTAACTAAAGAATTAATTTATTAGCTCCTTAAATATTTCTAAGTTTTTTATATAAATACCGACGGGCGTCTCTAGTGCCGAGATTAACTTAAATTAGCTCTTTTTTACTAAATATAGGTATTTCGTAGCCTTCTAAATATTCTAGCTTAAATTAAAGAATTCCTTTTACTTAGCTCGTTTTTACTATTTATACGCGTTATAAAAAAATTTCCTTATAGTTTTTACCTTTTCTTTAAGCCTTATATTTCGTAGGTTTCTACGGCGTTATAATTGAGCTTTATTTTTTATTTAGGTATAGCTGCGTCTAAGCTAGCTAAGATTTAGGTTTTATTATTATTTTATATATAGTAATAGCTGAGCTATTAGAGTATACTAAAATACCGCGTTTTAGATAATTTTTATAAAGTAACTTATAAATTGGTTAATTTAATAAGTTATATTTAGTATAATATTATTTAGTAGTAGTTATAAAAGACTAACTAAAACTAACTAGTATACTTTTAGCTAGTTTGTATTCCTAAATAGCCGTTTTGGTTCGCGAGAAGATTCGTACGTATTAAGGGTAAATTAGGTTTTAATCGCCTTATAGTTAAAGCTATAGACTATATACTATATTCGATAGGCGGCTAGGTTATCTGCGAAACCGCTTATCGCGAATACTAAATCTATTATAGTGCCCGATTTATATATAGCTATACCCCGAGGGAGTAATAGTTAGATGCCTAGTTAGTCTATATACTATACGATCCTTTCCCCTTTATCCCGACGGATCCTATTACTACTTTATAGTTAATTATAGCGGTTAAAGTCTCCGCCTAGGATAATTTTATAGGTAGGGTACTAAGTATAGACGTTTTCTATATGCTATAGGGTGTTGTTAATGATTGCGGTGTGGTGGTCGGATGACCCTTCAATTGGCGGGACGTATTTGCCTCAACTTCCAATCAAAGCGATTACCAATCCCGGCTAGTGGAAAACGACCCCGCACTTCTTAGATAATTATCGCCGTCTAATTTACATGTAGTGGCTGTTAGGCCTGTGGCTGTGCGGAAGGTTCAGCGCCCCCGCTTTCGATAAGATAAAAATAGCGAACACCACAACAGCATGACAAGTTAACTTTAAATCAAGCTATCCCTCCCTCTTCGTATCTATACTGGTTTGTGGCGCTATAACTTCTATATTTAATATAAAGGATATTAAAATAGAGATTATAAAAACCACGGAGCAAATTAGTAATTTGGTTAACTAGCTATTTTTCGCTATACACCGCTAGTTCCGTACTCGCTAACTATATATATTAATTTTAAAGGCGTAAACCTCTATCGTAAAGGCTCTATTTCTATCCTTATCTTTTTAATTAATACGAGTATCCCGACTGGACGCGTTTACCTCGTCGATATATATACGCTAAGTATATAAGTATTTAATACCGCCGGTGCTAAAAGGAAAATATTAAAAGATATCCTTTAAAACGAAGAAATCTTAAAGGTTTTCTTCGACGTTCGCAACGATTTAAATACCTTTTTTATATATTTTAGTATAGCGTTATAAGGGGTTAAGGACGTCTAGCTTATAAAGAATATAATAAGGAGGACTATAGTAGCTAGGAGATTCTTAAATAGTCTAACTAAATATATTAAGAATAATATATTAGTATTTTTTAGTAGTAACGGACTAGCTAGCTAGAAGATAGTTAAAGAGAAAGGCGAGTAATTATTTAAGGCCGAATATAGCGGCTCGTACGAAGTTTTTAATAGGCGTCTAATCCTAAAGGATATAATTTCTTACTATATTAGTAATATCTAGTACCTCTCTAAGTTGCGGGATAAGTTTTAAATACGGTAAGCTAATCTATAGCGAGACCTAGTTAGTAAAGAATATAAGAAGCGCGTCGCGGCGTCTTAGAAATCGGACTACTAGCCCTACGGCCTAGATAGGACGATAGCCCCGTGGAGTAAAGAATAGAATATCATTTTGGATTAGTGGAATTATATTCCTTCCTACCTTAGTGACTTTGATAAGCCCTTCGGCCTACATGATAATTGGGACGATAATGGGGGCGAGGACTAGTACGACGACGGTCTGACCAGCTATAGGGATATTATTAGTAGTTGGGACTACGACTATTATTATTCCGACTAAGCCTCGTGAACTAAAGATATAGGTATTTACTTAATATGTATATTGCGTTATTCCTTTGTACTTTAATAAAATATTATCCTAATATATCCGCGCCACTGGGGCTCTTATGTCTCTATTATATATACTACTGGGGCCTTCTCTGGCTCTGGCGCTTCGCTTATCCGTGCTACTTTCGCCTTTGGCTCTGGCGAACCCACCTCTGGCGTGGTGGTTTTGCGCTTACGACCGCGGTTTCCCTTACTTGTAGTAGCTTTCTCTTTTGTAGTACGTTTCGCTTGTGCTTCTTTAAGGTCTTTATAGCTTATTACTTTCGACTTCCCTAAGACCACTGATCTAGTTGATCGGCGAACTTTACCTTCTTTGTTTATCTTGAATAAGAATCGATTTTGCTCCTGAACGGGTACGTGCCTCTGTATCCGCTGCTTACTTGGCCCATTAAGCGTACACGCGTCCTGTTTAATTAGATTATGCAACGACGTAAGATTCTCTGCTGTTACAGGCGTTACAGGCGTTATAGGCGTTTGCAGTATTTTATCTTGCGGATAAGACGCCACTATCTCATTAGCTTTCGGAACAGTAAGTTCAGCGGGGGGCTTCGGTGTATTCACTCTCGCAGACCAGATATGAGCCACTTTTGCTACCATTCATTGCAGTGGTGTTGCTAAAGGTATAAGATATGAGAGTAGGTTGGCACGACATGATATCTGCTGAAACAGAGATAACTCTTCAAAGGACGAAAATAGAATTGTCGGCACTTTCAGCTAAAATAAAACTGCTCCGTAAAGGCATAGTTTCATTCTCCTGCGGACAATTCGCGAGACAATCTCCTGGTCACCCTAGTAAAACATCAAAATTCTAAAACTCTTTAGTATATTAAACCCTATTTAAGTTACTTCGGATTATAAGATATTATAATACTTTATAACTACTAAGAAGCTAATTTAATAGTAAGCTTAATAAGCTAAATATCTATCTAAATTTAACTTTAAGATTACTTATTAAAAAGGGAAAGAAAACGTAAAAGCGAATAGTTTAACTTAGCGCCTATAAAACTAGCTAAAAGATAATTAAGATAAATATTAAAAGTTTTAAATAAAAATACTACTACCGCCTTAACGTATTAATAAAGTTAATATATAGGAAATTAAACGCTAAAATAAAATAGGAAGCGAAATAAAATATAAGTAACTTTAAACTTAGCGTAACGGCTTATACGGAGTAATATATATAATAAACTTATTATTAAACGAAGTTAAAATAGAAGTGCCTAAGTTAATATATATATTATATAAACTTAATACGGAACTTACTATAAAGGATAAAAAGTTAGATAAAGAATCGTCTTTTATAATAAGTAATATAAAGAAATCTTAGGGAGAGATAAAGATAAATCCTAAAAAATCTTTTATTAAGGATATAATATTATAAAAAATTTGGGAAGCCTATACCGACGATATTATATTATAATAAATTATACTCGCTAAAACTAATAATAAACGGAAGCTACTATAAAACCTTATTTAAAAATACTATATTTATATTAAGCTTAAGAATTACGAGGTCTAAAATAGATTACTATATTTAAATAGTAAGCTATTTATACTATTTAATAAAGAGATTAGGGTAAAATTAGTTAAGTAATTTTATTTATTACCTATAGCGAGATATAGGGGTTATAAGGCTACCTACGCTTTCTTATCTAAATATTACTTTTAGCCCTTAATAATAGATACGGTGTCCCGATTTATATCGAACTATAGATACTATAAATATTTAAAGCTCTAGAATAAAAGTAAGTAGAGACTATTACGCCTAATATAGTAACTATATTAGGATTTAATTAATAATAAATAACTAGTAGAGAATTTCTATTAAGTTAACCCTAGTAAAGATAAGCTATATAACTTATATAACGTTATATCGGGAAAAGTTTTTACCCTAAATATTAAAAATTGACTGCATAGACTGCATTGAATTTGTATTTAATGCAAATTCAATAGTAAAAAGGTTGCTAACGTAGCTACCGACAAGTCGCCGTATTGACTTTGCGTTCAATATACGTTCAACGCAGTTAACGCAGTTAACGTAGTCAACGCAGTCAACGTAGTCAACGCAGTCAACGCAGTCAACGCAGTTAATATAGTTAATGTAGTTAATATAGTTAAATAAAATATTTATTAATTTAGCTTTAAGTTTAACTTTAGAAAAATAGTATTTAATCTAGTAA
>Ga0247768_1000683_pt1 | contig 12253 bp, 1 predicted proteins | sample UWRJL016104C6_FD_179944 | JGI IMG/M metagenome (GOLD analysis project Ga0247768, IMG submission 179944) | Plant litter microbial communities from Arlington Agricultural Research Station in Wisconsin, United States - UWRJ-L016-104C-6 | ecosystem: Environmental > Terrestrial > Plant litter >... | reverse complement strand
TCGATCGGCGTTGGAAAGTCTTTCGACCCTCTGTCAGTAAGAATCAAGCGTTGCTCTTGTTCTGTTACACCTCCGGTCGCCTTTCCAACGATGGAATAGCCGCATCTCTCTCGCTTGCAGATCCGTTTGAAGAGATCAATGGAATCAGGGGCGACGGCCAATACGTATCGCTCTTGAGCTTCACAGCACCAGATCTGCAGTGGTGTCATGCTTTTATCAGCGTTGTCGATTTCACGGAGCTCAAATGTAGCGCCGAGTCCTGCGTCATGAACCAGTTCAGGGAGCGCATTCGACAACCCACCAGCGCCCACATCATGTATGAACAGAATCGGACTCTGATCCCCCATGGACACACAAGTGTTAATCACCTCTTGAGCTCGTCGTTGAACTTCTGCGTTTCCTCTTTGGACGCTCGCAAAATCAAGGTCCACAGAGCCCTCTCCGGACTGAATACTAGACGCTGCACCTCCTCCTAGCCCGATCAACATCGCCGGACCTCCAATGACTACCAGATGGGCGCCAGGGTGAACGAGGTCCTTGTCTTTAAGAGCATGCTGTGGCCTAACAGTCCCAACACCTCCCGCAATCATTATTGGCTTATGATATCCGCGTATCTCTGTTTCTGTTTCATTGATTGGTTGCTCAAGGAACAACGTTCTGAAGTAGCCGGTCGTACATGGCCTGCCAAACTCGTTGTTGAATGCAGCACTGCCAATTGGGGCTTCAAGCATGATGTCAAGACTGCTTGCGATATGGGATGGCTTCCCAACATGTTGAAGTTCCCATGGCTGTTCAAAACCGGGGATAAGGAGGGCGGAGACAGTGAAGCCAGCTAAGCCGGCCTTGGGCCTTGAGCCACGCCCAACGGCACCTTCGTCCCTAATCTCACCACCAGACCCGGTTGCAGCTCCTGGGAAGGGTGACACCGCCGTGGGGTGGTTATGGGTCTCGACTTTTGCTAAAATATGCACAATCTCTTTGGTTTGCTGATACTCTCCAGTAAGATGGCTCGGAGCCCAAAAGCTTGCTTGTCCGCCTTCAAGCACAGCAGCATTATCACTATAGGCACTCACAACATGATCGGGATGGCGCTGATGAGTGTTCCGAATCATCCCAAATAGCGAGCGACTCTTCCGGATGCCGTCAATGGTCCAGTCTGCATTGAATTGCTTGTGCCGACAATGCTCCGAATTGACCTGTGCAAACATGAACAACTCAACGTCGACCGGGCCGCGCTTGAGCTGTTGGGTATAAGCTTCAACTAGGTAGTCTATCTCGGACTGGTCGAGGGCGAGACCCAGCTCGCGGTTGGCATGCTGAAGAGCGGCCTGGGGGGTGTTGAATTCTTCGAAGGTAACACGTTTGGCGGGCGCGGGCTCATGCTCACCGAAAATGAGATCTAGCTCGGGCGGGATGCGACTGATTGTTTGAGTCATGCGATCGTAGAGGGCGTCAGCGTTTGGGATGGCATCGGACGAAAGTGGGGTGTCAAAGGTGGCGGCGATGACCATGCCGCGTTCGATGCGATGGATTGACTGGTCCAGCAAACACACATGGGCGATGTTGGTTGCCTGCGAGCTCCAGGGCGAGATGGTGCCGGGACGGGGGCTGACGTAGAAGAGAGCGGTATTGGGGTCGCGAGGGTCGCCACCCCGATTCACAGCATCGAGGAGAATCTGGGCGAGGCGGTCTTGGGCGGAGACATGGTCGCCATATTCCAGTAGTTGCTTGAGCGTATGCAACTCATCCTCAGAGAGAGGCTTGGAGGGATTGACAAAATGAGCCCAGATGGCGCGAACCTGGGTGGCGCCAATGTCCTTTGCCAGGCGAGCAAGACGGAAGTCGGAGAAGGCAGAAGAGCCTGGGAGGATGAGGTAAGGGTCAGAGGATGGCATGGTGAAGAGAATGCTCTACAGAGTAGTAAGGATTGTGGGTGAGGAATTGAGGCCGACGGGCGGCTTCAGCATGGCGGAGAAGAGGGAGAAGGAAGAAAGGAAGAAGAGAGAGAGAGAGAGAGAGTGGAGAGGGGATGGGGGAAGCGGGGTGAATGCGATGTCGCATATATTTTTCAGTCGGTGGTCGGCGCAGGTCCACAAAACTGCACCAGGCACTGGCAGTATCTGATGGCGGGGCAGAGGGCGGGCACCGCCACATGTTCAGGCAGCCTCAAGTGCTGGGCCGGTGCGGCGGTGCACACATGCATGTGGTCTGTGCCACATTAGACGTCTCCAGTGCTGCCCAGGTGCACATGTGGATGTCAGTGGCTGATCTAATCTAATCTCTTGGTATCACGTGACATTTCTCTCTCAGGGTTTCGGCCGTCCCCCGTCCCATCGATGGGGCAGTCGCGACCGAGAGTTCCATGAGCGCGCTCTCACAACCTCAACTGCCTTGGGACCCTCTCTCCATCTCTCAATTACACCACCACCAGGCATCTCGACTCCTCTTCTTATAATGCGATAATCCTTCCAAGGCTCTTCGCCCGAACAACACTTTCCACTCTTTTATTTCCTCCCCCCCCCAGATTCATGAGTGAGAGAGGCTGCTGTTTCCTCAACACCTTCCCCCAGGCCTCATTTTCCCCAAATGCTCAACATCTTGCACAACTTGTAACACTCTCAACCCAGCCCTCCGCTTCTGACATCCGGATCGCTGCATAATCTCGCTGAGGACTGCTCCACCTGCAGCCGGGAGCTGCTCCTCGGTGGCCATGGCCGGCGAACGGAATTTCGACCAGCTGGCTGCGAAGCTCGACGATTCGAGCACAGGTATGCCCTTTCGCGCGCCCTCGCGGATCGCCTGCACGTACGTTTACTGATTTGGTTCTCTCCTCTCTTAGATCTGAAGACGAAGGGATTCCTCGCTGTTGAGATTCGCGATAGTATCGAAAGCTACTGCCAGGGACCGCAATACAGCTCCTTCTTGGAGAAATTTGTGCCTGTGTTTTTGAAGATTCTAGATGGAAACCCAGTATTCATTAGCAACTCCCCGGAGCAGGTGAGTATTGCTGTTTCTACATATAGATTGGCCTAACCGGCATTTTTCAGCGCCTTCGAAATTGCGTCTTGGAGATCCTGCACCGCCTTCCGATGAACCCGATCGAAGCAGTCGAGCCTCATGCCGCCAAAATTGTTGACAAGCTCATGAGCCTTGTTAAGACGGAAAACGAGGACAACGCCGTACTTTGCATGAAGACGATAATGGACTTCCAGAGGCATCAAACCAAGGCTTTGGCGGACCGTGTTCAACCGTTTCTTGATCTCATCCAAGAGATGTTTGATAGTATGGAACAGGCGGTGCAGGATACCTTTGACAACCCAATACCGGCACCTGCCACTCAAGGAATCCCTTCCACGCCGAACAACCCGCAATATTCCCAGTCGCCGCGACCGGCTTCACCGGCAACAGCTCTTACCACTGGATCAACCGGGGATCTGGGTTCGGAACAGCAACAAGCGCGGATGCTTCTAAAAGGCATGCAGTCTTTTAAAGTGCTTTCAGAATGTCCCATAATCGTCGTGTCTCTCTTCCAGGCCTATCGGAACTGCGTCAACAAAAATGTGAAGCTGTTCGTTCCCCTGATCAAGAATGTCCTACTCCTGCAGGCAAAGCCTCAAGAAAAAGCCCATGCTGAGGCAGAGGCGCAAGGGAAGACTTTCACAGGCGTGAGCAAGGAGATTCGGAATCGAGCTGCTTTCGGTGACTTCATCACTGCTCAAGTGAAGACCATGAGTTTCCTTGCGTACTTGCTTAGGGTTTATGCGCAACAGCTGAATGACTTTCTACCCACTCTACCGGATATTGTTGTGCGCCTACTAAAAGACTGCCCACGAGAGAAGTCTGGTGCGAGGAAGGAGCTCTTGGTAGCAATTCGTCATATCATCAATTTCAACTTCAGAAAAATATTTCTGAAGAAAATCGATGAGCTCTTGGATGAAAGGACGCTAATTGGGGATGGCCTTACCGTATACGAAACCATGCGGCCTTTAGCTTACAGTATGCTGGCAGATCTAATCCATCACCTCCGAGACTCTCTCTCCAAGGAACAAATTAGGCGAACCGTTGAGGTGTACACCAAAAATCTCCACGATACCTTTCCCGGGACGAGTTTTCAGACCATGAGCGCGAAACTGCTCCTTAATATGGCGGAATGCATCGCGAAATTAGAACCGAAAGAGGATGCGCGCTACTTCCTGATTATGATTTTGAATGCCATCGGCGATAAATTTGCGGCCATGAACCGGCAGTATGAAAATGCTGTAAAGCTCTCGGATCAGTGTCCTACCCCTTCGATTGACGCCGCGCCTGAAAGCCACATGGCTGACAAGGATAACCCCCCGGATTGGGATGAGATTGATATATTCAATGCGACTCCAATAAAGACCTCGAATCCGCGGGACCGTAGTTCAGATCCAATTGCGGACAACAAATTCCTTTTCAAGAATTTACTTCATGGTCTCAAGAACCTCTTCTACCAGCTACGAGTCTGCAATCCTTCCAAGATCAAGGACGAGATTGATGTTGCCAATGCATCGCCGAACTGGCACGAAGTGTCTTTTGGGTATAATGCTGAAGAGGTCGAGGTCCTGATCAAATTGTTTCGAGAGGGTGCTCAAGTTTTTCGTTATTACAGGGACAAACCAAATCCTGATGCGCAAAGTTTGTCTGCCGGGGATTTCCTAGCCAACCAGCATATGATGTCAAGCGGAAAGGAAGAAAAGGACCTCCTGGAAGCATTTGCAACCGTCTTCCATCATATCGATCCTGCGACCTTTCACGAAGTTTTCTCCTCTGAGATACCCCATCTGTACGACATGATGTTCGAACACCCTGCCTTATTGCATGTTCCACAATTTCTGCTCGCTAGTGAAGCTACTTCACCCAGCTTTGCTGGCATGCTCCTACAGTTTCTCATGGATCGAATAGAAGACGTCGGGAGCGCAACGATCAACAAGTCTTCCATCCTACTTCGTCTGTTCAAGCTTTCTTTCATGGCTGTTACCCTGTTCTCGCAGCACAATGAGCAAGTGCTCTTGCCCCACGTTGGCAAAATCATCACAAAATCCATTCAGCTATCTACCACAGCGGAAGACCCCATGAACTACTTCCTCCTTCTCCGCTCCCTGTTTAGGAGTATAGGCGGCGGTAGATTTGAGCATCTTTACAAAGAAATCCTTCCGCTGTTGGAGATGTTGTTGGATGTTCTCAACAATCTCCTCGTCACGGCTCGCAAGCCAACAGACAGAGATTTGTTCGTAGAGCTCTCGCTCACTGTTCCTGCACGCTTGAGCAACCTTCTTCCCCATCTGAGTTATCTCATGAGGCCGTTGGTGGTGGCTCTGCGAGCAGGGTCGGAACTCGTCGGGCAGGGGCTGCGAACTCTTGAACTTTGTGTTGATAATCTGACGCCAGACTATCTCGACCCGATCATGGCGCCGGTCATCGACGAATTGATGGCTGCGCTTTGGGACCACCTCAAACCGAATCCATACAGCCATTTCCACGCCCATACCACAATGCGTATACTAGGAAAGCTCGGTGGAAGGAACCGAAAGTTTCTTACTGGCCCACCAGGACTGAATTTCAAGCCATATTCTGATGACCAGTCTTCCATTGACATCAGACTGATTGGGTCAACAAAGGATCGTGCATTTCCTGCTGCCATTGGCATCGAGACCGCTATAAGCAAACTATACGAAATCCCGAAACTTCCAGCGGCCAAGAAATCAGACCCCTTCCACAAGCAACAGGCGTTCAGGCTTATTACAGCTCACGCTAAGTTGATGATTGGCTATGATACTCTTCCGGATGATTTTCCCCAGCTGCTTCGGCTCCAAGCAAACGATCTAACGGCAAACAAAACCGATGTTGGTATCGACCTGCTGCACGTATCAGATCGCAATAACTCCATAGTAAAAAAAAACACGGAGCAGGAGATTCTGAAGCGGTTGATAAAGGCCTGCATCTTTGCTGTTTCTGTGCCAGAACTTAAGACCGATGCCGAGGCGTTCGTTATCAACATAGCGAGACATTTTACTCTCCTAGAGATCGGCAAGGCACTGGCTATAGCTAAGCACAAAGCAAAGCCCTTTGACGTCCGCTCTGGTGAAGGCCCTGTCCACTTGGATAGCCAGGCTTTATCTGAAGCCATTGGCGATTCACTTGCATCGGATAATGCGCTGGTCAGGGCGGCTGCAGAACAAGTTGTCCTCGCCATCCGTGACGCTGCCAAGGTAATCTTTGGGACACAGGAGAAGCTCGACAAGTTCCCCTTCTTCGTTGAGCTGACCAGGACGTTTTGCCATAATTGTCATGGGGATGACTGGTTCGTTAAATCGGGAGGGACATACGGCATCGAAATTATCACAAAGAAGCTTGGTTTGGGAACGCAATGGATGATTGAACGTCACTACGAACTCATCCGGGCATTGAATTTTGTTATGAAGGATATGCCAACAGATCTGGATTCAAAGACGCGGGTGCAAGCGGAAGCACTTCTGGAAGATTTGATCAAGAGATGCCATAAAACCACGACCAAAGAAGAGTTCGAGAATCCCGAGAACCCGAACAATATGCTTTTGAAACTATGTGGTCAGTTGGTGTCAGATCTATCGCATATGAATAAGAGTGTCAGGTTGGCGACGCAGCGAGCTTTCACAGTCCTTTCAGAGGTAACAGGCCTCGATGTTCATGAGCTGATTCTCCCGGTCAAGGACCGGCTGGTCGTGCCAATCTGGACGAAGCCACTTCGAGCTCTTCCGTTCAGCATTCAGATTGCTTATATAGACGCCATTACCTTCTGTTTGAAACTCAAAGACAACGTCCTAGAGCTCAATGATCAATTAGCCCGACTGCTGATGGAATCACTGGCCCTCGCCGATGCAGAAGACGAAGGTCTCGCCAACAAACCCTACGAACAGCGTAATGCAGAGTACATCGTAAATCTTCGAGTTGCCTGCATTAAGCTGCTCTCAACTGCTCAAAAGTTTCCCGAATTTTCCAATACCCCTCCGAACCAAAACCCAACATTCCTCCGGATGATCGCAGTGTTCTTCAAATGCTTATACTCAAAGTCTCCAGAAGTCATCGAAGCTGCCAATGTTGGTCTTGGGGGTGTCCTCTCCCCTACTAACAAGCTGCCGAAGGACGTTCTTCAGAGTGGACTGAGGCCGATACTGGTAAATCTTCAGGATCCACGCAAGCTTTCCGTTGAGAGCCTCGATGGCCTAGCTCGTTTGCTGAAACTTTTGCATAATTACTTCAAGGTTGAAATTGGTCAAAGGCTTCTGGACCACCTTAAATCCATTGCCGACCCCGTCAGCCTCCAGAAGACTTCATTTACCATGGTTGAGCAAAACCCCAAAATGAAAATCGTAACAGCCATCTTCAACATCTTCCACCTTTTGCCGCCTGGCGCAATTACCTTTTTAAAGCCACTAGTGCAGAAGGTCATCGAACTGGAGAACGCGCTACGGCGAACCCACTACAGTCCGTTCAGAGAGCCTTTGATCAAATATCTCAACATTTACACCAAAGAAACTTGGGACTTTTTTGCTCCTACCATCAAAGATCAAACTTATGGGCGTTTCTTCGCACAGCTTCTTGAAATACCAGCTAGCGAACCATTGCGTGAGGTGGTCATGAATGATGTTGCTGGATTTCTGTCGTCGTTCAATTTTGAGGGTTCGGAAAAAGAAAAATGCCAGGCTCAACTCAATGCCATCCACATTGCTTATGCTATGTGCCGATTTCCCTCCACAAGAAAATGGCTTGTATCGCATGAAAAGCTCAGGAAGGCGTTATTTGAAGCTGGAAAATCTCTAGAGACAAAGCTGAGGCAGAATAAGCTGGATGCAGATTTACGGCTTGCCACAGAGCAGGCGGGCGATCAAATTATGACCATTTTCACAAGTTACCTAAAAGATGAACCAGGTAACCTGGATTTTTTCTTTGAACTCATCGACGCTGTCACCAGCGAGGAGTTCAAAACCTCTCCGTTGCTGTTCCACTTTATCTACGAGCAGATGATCTCTTCTGACTCCCCCGACTACTGGAAAAGTCTTGTTCACCGATGCATTGATCTCTACACCAGCCGGAATACATCTCAGAAGACCAAGACCTTCATATTCAGATACATAGTTAACCCCATCTTTGCTATGGATGTTCAACGCAATTGGGACAAGCTATTTGGCCAAGCCAAAGGCACAAAACTTATGGACCGGGCTATGACTGAATCAATCCATAACCGTCTTTGGACCCCCCAGGCATTGACCGATACCTCTGAGGAGACCGCCCAGCTTGGGGTTGACCACTCCCGCATGGAATTGCTTCAGCTCACCGCGCTGTTGATCAAATACCACCACAACATCATTCAAGAAGCGCGCAAGGATGTGATTCGATTCGCATGGAACTACATCAAGCTTGAAGATATAATCAACAAGTACGCGGCTTACGTATTGATTGCATTTTTCATCGCAGTTTTTGATACCCCTTTGAAAATCGCGACACAAGTATACACTGCCTTGTTGAAAGCACACCAAAATGAAGGGCGGTCCTTGGTCATGCAGGCTTTAGAATTGCTCGCACCAGTGGTCAAGAAAAGAATAGGGGGTGACGCAAGTCTTAAAATTCCACGGTGGGCGAGTATACCCCGGAAGATCCTGTCTGAGGAAAGCTCGAATCTGCAGCAGCTCATGAGCATCTTCCATTTTCTCGTGCGCCATCCGGACTTATTCTACGAGGCAAGAGAGCCACTGTCTTCCATAATCATCACCTCTTTAGCAAAGATTGCATCCCCACCGAACCCGTCCAACGAAGCCAAGAAACTTGCTCTAAACCTAGTCAGCCTGATCAGAACATGGGAAGAGCGGACTGTAGCAGAGTCTGGAGGCTCTCCAGAACGGCTGTCCCAATCTCCCCAGGGCATAAAACGAAAATCTGATGGCAAACCTGTGCCTGGATCGCTTCCGAAAGGATTCATTGCTACTCCTGCTATTCGGATGATCCTCATAAAGTATCTCATTCAGTTCATTGCTTATCTTCCCGAAAGGTATCCAGTGGGCATACCAAAACACAAAGAGGGAAACGCACCCGGCCCCTCCATGCTCCCAACTGCCGAGATTTCCAAAAAAGCTGTCCAGTTGCTACATGACCTTCTCTCCCCCCGTCTCTGGTGTGACCTGGACCTGGATACCATGCTCACGAAGAAGATCGAGGAGATCCTACTGGCAGAGATGAAGCAAGAGGAGAAAGTCGATACCTTCAATACCAGGATGATCAACACATTGCAAATCGTGAAAGTAATTGTAAATGTGAAATCAGATGAATGGGTCTTGAACCGGATTCCACAGTTCCAAAAGATCTTGGATAAGGCCATCAGATCTGACAACGCAGAGGTTCAAGCCAGCCTCCATGCAACGGATGATTCGGAGAACAGCTCCTCGAAACTACGACCTTTGCTGAAGCGAATACTGGACGTAATGCCAGAGCCCGTCACGGACGAGGAAGGTGCTGCTGAAGAAACTCCATCTACCGAGTTTGTCAATACTGTGGGGACAATTGCTACTGAGGCTCTGTCCAATGGTTCTCATGTTTGCGCAATCAACATACTGTGGACCCTTTGTCAGAAGCGCCCAGAGGAGATTGATCAACACATTCCCCAGATCATGAAAGCGTTCCAGGGGAAGATGGCGAAAGACCACCTAGCTGTTCATAGCGGGACCCCCAATCCGTCCACAATGGCTGCCCGCCCGGATGGGTCAAATACGACACCTGATCCTCGTGAAATCCAAATCCAGATAGACTTGGTCCTCAAGGTCATTGACATCCTAGCTTCCAGGATGAATGAACTTGGAGAAAATCGGCGTCCGTATCTGAGCGTCTTGGCTTCCCTGGTGGAACGCTCGCAGAGCAATACCGTGTGCATGAAGATACTCGATTTGGTTGAACAATGGATCTTTCAATCCACCGAACCGGTTCCAACCCTCAAGGAAAAGACAGCCGTGCTAAGCAAAATGCTCTTGTTCGAGCACCGCCAAGATACTTCTTTATTGACACGCTTCTTGGATCTAGTGATCCGAATCTACGAAGATCCCAAGATCACTCGATCAGAATTAACCGTCCGGATGGAACATGCTTTCCTTATTGGTACAAGAGCGCAAGATGTCGACATGCGGAATCGATATATGACAATATTCGATAAGAGTTTGAGTCGCACAGCCAGTAGCCGACTAAGCTACGTATTAGCATCGCAGAACTGGGATACTTTGAATGACAGCTATTGGCTCAGTCAAGTCATCCATCTGATGTTTGGCTCAATTGAGATGAATGCGCCTGCTCAGCTCCACCTTGACGATTTCAAACTCATGCAACCTACCAAACTGTTCGGCACATATACCAAGGATCCTAGGCTTTCTGATGTTATGATAGACAACGAATTGGAAGCCTTGGTTAATGCACAGAGAAGATTCTGCTCGCAGCTTGGAGATGTCAAAGTTCGGGATGTTTTCGAACCTCTTGGCCATTTGCAACACACGGATCCCAACCTTGCCCATGATATATGGGTCGCATTCTTCCCGCTCTGTTGGACTGCGTTGACAAAAGACGATCAGAACGACCTTGAGAAGGGCATTGTCTCTCTTTTGACCAAGGATTTCCATCAACGCCAAATTGATAGGAGACCTAACTGTGTTGCAAGCATGCTTGAAGCTGTCGGCCACGCTCGACCGCGGATCAAATTTCCTGCCCATATCATGAAGTTCCTGGCAAAGACCTACAACGCATGGTACACTGCCACTTGTTACATGGAAGAGTCTGCTATAAAGCCAATTGTCGATACCGACAAGGTCCGAGAAAGCAATCTCGATGCTCTGTTGGAAATTTACGCTTGCCTACAAGAAGACGACTTATTCTATGGAACCTGGCGGAGACGCTGCCAGTTTGTAGAAACCAACGCAGCTCTTTCATATGAGCAATGCGGTATCTGGGATAAAGCTCAGCAGATGTATGAAGCGGCACAAATCAAAGCACGTACTTCGGTCTTACCGTATTCACAAGGCGAGTACATGCTTTGGGAAGATCACTGGGTACAATGTGCACAAAAACTGCAACAATGGGAGGTTCTAAGTGATTTCGCCAAGCACGAAAATTTCAATGACCTCTATCTTGAAGCAACATGGAGACAATTTGATATCTGGAACAATAATGAGCAGCGAGAGCAGTTGGACTCCATTATCAAAGCAGTCGGCGATGCACCAACACCACGGCGCGTTTTCTTTCAGACATTCATGTCTTTGCTTAAATTGCACCACAAGCAAGAGACGCATACCGAGTTCAATCGGCTGTGTGATGAGTCCATCCAACTGTCGATCCGAAAGTGGCATCAATTACCAAAACGCATCACAAACGCCCATATTCCGATCCTGCAGCACTTCCAACAGCTTGTAGAGTTGCACGATGCTAGTGTGATCTGCGCAAGTCTAGCAAGCACCACGCAAACTAATCTCGATTCCAAATCTCAGGAACTCAAGATGCTGTTGAGTACATGGCGGGATCGACTGCCGAATTTTTGGGATGATATCAACGCGTGGCAAGATCTGGTCACGTGGCGGCAGCACATCTTCCATCTGATCAATGGCGTTTATCTCCAGCTATTACCAGCCAGCCAGAGCAATGCCACTGGAAATTCGTTTGCATACAGGGGTTACCACGAGACAGCATGGATCATTAACCGCTTTGCCCACGTTGCTCGGAAGCACAATCTGCCTGACGTCTGCATCCAGCAATTGAGTCGCATATATACTCTGCCTAACATTGAGATTCAGGAAGCGTTCCTCAAGCTTCGTGAACAGGCTAAATGCCATTATCAGAATCGAAGTGAACTGAATAGTGGACTTGATGTTATCAACAACACCAACCTCAATTACTTCACGCAACAGCAGAAGGCAGAGTTCTATACCCTCAAGGGTATGTTTCTCGCAAAATTGGACCAGAAGGAAGAGGCTCATGAGGCGTTTGGAATGGCGCTCTATTTCGACATCAAGTTGCCGAAAGCTTGGGCGGAGTGGGGCCGCTACGAAGATATGCTCTTCAAGGAGGATCCTACAAACTACGAGAAGGCCGAAGCTGCCCTCAATTGCTACCTCGAAGCTGCAAGTCAGTTCAAGAACGCAAAGTCCCGGAAGCTCCTTGGACGAATTCTATGGCTGCTTAGTCTGGACAATTCTGAACGGAAGTTGGCTTCAGCTTTTACGGA
>Ga0247768_1000682_pt1 | contig 12262 bp, 4 predicted proteins | sample UWRJL016104C6_FD_179944 | JGI IMG/M metagenome (GOLD analysis project Ga0247768, IMG submission 179944) | Plant litter microbial communities from Arlington Agricultural Research Station in Wisconsin, United States - UWRJ-L016-104C-6 | ecosystem: Environmental > Terrestrial > Plant litter >... | reverse complement strand
CGGTGCGACCTTCCCAGAGGTCGCCGCCGTCGCCGGAACCGCGACGCCGATCGCCGCGACAACGGCCATGGCGGCAGCGGTGAAGGCACGGATCAGACCGCGTTTCATGCATTCCCCTTTCTCGATGCCAACCGGGTCACCCGGGCAGCCGGTGCTGACGCGGTCGGCTTGTCGGCGCTGCCCAGCGACAGCGGCCCTCCCGGGCAAGGTGCCCGGGAAGGCCGTAGAAAATCTTTGGTAGCGCTTTAGTGGCCTGGTCACGGCCACTGCCACCGCTCGCATCGGTGGTGGGCGGACACGCAAGGGATTCCTGGGGTAGGTGCCGGAGGCGGCGGCTCAGAGTCCGAACGCTTGGGTCACGTGTCCGGTCAGGTCGTCCTCGTTCATCGCGGAGTCGACCTCGATGGCGGGCAGTTCGAGGCGCTGTGTCTCGTCGGCGAGGCGGTTGGTGAACATCCGGTCGCGTTCGAGCAGGTTGTTCTTGGCGAGTTCCGGGTTGCCGGTCTTGTGGGGGATCGTCCAGCCGCGGCGGTCGAACGCGGCCCGGCGGAATTCGGGGGTGGGCAGGAGCCACACCGCGTGGCGCGGTTCGGCGAGCAGCGGCTTGACGAGAGACGGCAGCAGCCGGAAGCCTTCGGCGATGACGCTGGGTTTGGCCGGTAGGCGCAGTAGGTCGTCGACGATCAGGCCGAAGCCTTCGCCACGAAACCAGTGAAAGGTTTCGAGCATGGTCTCGGGAGATCGGTCCACCCAGCGTTCGTCCATGCCCATAGCCATGAACCCGCTCAGGTGCGGGGCGCTTTCCGGGGTGCTGCGGTCGGCGTGGTCCGACATCGCGTCGTCGGTCGAGTACACGGACATGCCGTACCGGGTCACGATGCGCCGGGCGACGGTCGACTTGCCCGCACCGCTGCCGCCGCCGATCCAGTAGACATGCCGCAGTGCTGTGGCTATCCCGTCGTTTTCGTCACGTCGCATCGTTCATGTAACCAAGTGCCCGCTCACGCCGCGAGTCGCGCACTGCCGCTGCGATCGCGCGCTCGTACCGATGAGCGGGCGGCTTTGCTTGACGAAACGTCCGGTGAAGGTGTGCCGGCAGTCCTACAGTGGCGATCATGACCACGGCGGCCCAAGAGGCATTCCTGCGCGAGTTCCATGCACGGCACCCCGCGGTGACCTCCGGCGCGATGGGCCACGGCCGGGCGCCGGACGGGCGGTCGAGCTACGAAATCGTGCGGGATCGGGTCGAAGACCACGCTCGGGTGCTTGACCTCGGTTGCGGCGACGGCTTCCTGCTCGAATTGCTCGCCGAGGCCGGGCACGAGGTCACCGGGATTGACCTCTCGGTCGCTGACTTGGCTCTCGCTCGGCAGCGGCCATCCCTTGCCGGGGCGCAGCTGCTGGAAGGACGAGCACAAGACCTGCCATTTCCTGACGACGCCTTCGACGCGTGCGTATCGCACATGGCGTTCATGCTGATGCCGGACATCGAATGTGTCGCCGCGGAACTCGCCCGTGTTCTGCTGCCCGGTGGACTACTGGCCTTGGTGCTCGGTGGCGGAGCCGGCGGGGGTGAGGGATACGAATTGTTCCAGCGGCTGATCCGCCGGGTGCTCGCCGACACCCCGGCTCAGCAGCAAATCCCGCAATTGGGAGACCGGCGCACCCGGCATCGCGACGGCATCGACGAAATCCTCATCCCGGCCGGCTTCTCACCAGTCGAGTGGACCATCGAGCCGATCGACCTGGGTGGCGGTGTTGAGCAGGTGTGGTCGATCGTCTCGGCGACCTACAACCTCATGCCGCTCGACCCCGCAGTCGTGCAGTCACTCCACGACGAATTCCTGGCCGAGGCTGCCGAACTGGCCAATGCCGACGGCCGGGTTCCGTTCGTGATGAACGTCCACTTGGCCGTTGCGGCACGCGGCTGACCTGCCCGGGTTTCGAGGAAGTTGGACCAGGTGCGGCGCGGCCAGTCGGCAGGCTTCGGCGACCAACAGCACAACTATTGCGGGTAAGGCAAAGGTGTCTGGTTGCTGGGATGTCCTGAACGGCGCGTTGAGGACGTTGAACGTCTCGAACGCGTCGTTCAGGGCATCGCCGCGCGTCCGGCAAAGAGGAGTGCTTGCGGTGCCCGACTGCCGATGAGCGTGTTGCCCGCGACGCGCCATAATGTCGCCGGTAGTTGTCCGGCACGCACGCTGTCTGTGGCGTGCTCGGCGTGCGATGCTGCTGCCATGAGTCGGTTCGTCGAGGACATCCGGCAGGCTCGGACACAGGGGACTTTGCCCGAGCGATTTCGGTCAGCAGACGTCCGGAGGGCTTGCCCAGGCTGGGCTGACCGCACGTATGGCGTGTTCTTGCCCAAGCATCGTGTTGGCAACCCAGGTGGCTATACGCCTTACTTTGAGCGGTACGAAGACGGCTCGTACAGCTTGATCGACCTCCAGCCGCTCAAGTAGCCACCCGTTGACCGCGCCACACTCGCTCGTGCCGATGAGCCGACGCCTGATCTTGAACTGGCGCACTGCTGGCTTACCGGCCGGGTCGAACCGAGATATTGCCTCCCGGCGGTCGTAAAGGTGGCATAAAGGTGCCAACGTCGGCTTAATTGCGTAACGGCGCCCGATGTTATGGTCGGAAAATGGACTGCGCTGCTTCGGCCGTGTCCGATTCCCTCCGGGCGCTGCCCCGGATATGTGTCCAGTATGCGAACTTGGTTATAACCGAGGGTGAACTCCTGTTTTCCGGTCGCCGGTGTCACCGGGTGATCGGAGTTGTTCTCGTTGTTTACTGAGGAGAGCGACGTGTTCAGGGCGAGTCTGGATCATCGCCTGCGCCTGCTGGATGTCGACGAAGGATTTGTCCGTTACTTTAATCGGACTCGCGAGTCAATTATGTTGACCCCGTTGCTCGATTTGCTGGACGACGTTCCGCGGGCCACCATTGGTGAGCGACTCTCGCGGCTTCTGTCCGGCGAAGAAAGCCGGTTCCGTATCTCGCTTGCCGCTGGTGGACGTGGTGTCGAGCCCTTGGGCATCGAGCTCACCGGAATCGTGGTGGGGCGATCCGCGATAGGTGCGCCGCCGTTGATAGTCCTGATCGGCGAAACGGTGGAGGCTGGGGCGGAACAGGGACCGATCGGCGCCGAACCCACGCATATTCTCAGTGAGCTGGACGCGCGGATCCTTGAGGGCATCGCCGTGGGGGAGTCCAGTGCCCGCATAGCCTCCCAGGTGTTTCTCAGTCGGCAGGGGGTCGAATACCGCATCCAGGGCTTGCTTCGCAGATTCGACGCCCCGAGCCGGTCGGCATTGATCTCGAGAGCCTTCAATCTCGGTGTGCTCGACGCGGGGGCGTGGCCACCAAAGGTCTTCGCCGAAGGCGTGGAGTCCCAGGTGGATGACGTTGGGCTGGGGTGATCGTCAATCGGCCCGCGCTGATGTCCGGTGGTGCCGCGGAGGTTGACCCCGACCTGAATTTACCGCCACCTCAACGGCGTCGCAGCATGAGATACTAGTAATTCTTATAGATGTGCCCCGCTGGTCGATCTTCCGGGGAAAATGACAATTCGCCCTGACGCATGTGTGGCCTTGGGCTGCGATTTTCCGCTTTGTCCGTGGCAGTCCGGCCGCCGTCGAAAATTTCGAACCGCCGCTTCCCGTCGTTCTGCGCGGTCGCCGGAGAGCGGCAATGGCGCGGAAGATCGACATCGGCGCTGCCTGCGGCGAAGCAAATGATACGAAGATTGCCTGGGACGAATGGATCGCAGCCGATCGGGTGACGCGGGCGACTGGAGTGGCGACTCCTGGAGGTCCACGGTAGCTTCGGAATATGCGGCAATGATCAATGCCGTTCGAGCTTATGAAACCAATCGGTGAATTAGAGGATTTCCCAGGCGTGCGCTGTTGAGGGCCGGTGCGTGAGTGGTGAGATCCCAGTCATCTTTCTCCAGTTTTATGTACGGAAATCGAACCTGTCTCCGATCGCAAGGAGAAAATCTGGTATGCCTGCAAATCCGAGCACACTGCTGTCCGGGAAACCTCCGGAGAAACTCGCGGTCGTCTCCGACGCCTGGTCGTCGACCTACGCCGAACTGGACAAACGGAGCGATCACGTCGCCGATCGCCTGCGGCGCGGCGGAATCGGTCCTGGGCACGTAGTGGCGGTTTCGCTCACGAGCAGGCCGAAAACACTGATCGCCCTGCTGGCCACCCTCAAGGCCGAAGGGGTTTACCTGCCGCTTGACCCTTCCGCGCCGCCCGAACGCAATCGGGAGATCTCCGACGCCGGTCGACCGGCCGTGGTTCTCCACGACGATGAGACCGCCCCCGACGGCATAACGATCACCGCACACCGTTCCGAGCCCGCCGCGGACAGCGACACGGCGTACCTGATCTACACCTCGGGTACCACGGGAAAACCCAAGGGCGTCACGGTGCCGCGTCCGGCACTGGCCGGTCATCTCGAAGCGGTGAGCGGCACCTTCGGCCTGTCTCCCGGAGACAGGGTGCTGTGGTTCGCCGCGCCGCACGTGGACGTGTCGATCGAGCAGATGCTCGCACCTTTGTCCGCCGGCGCCACGCTTGTCCTGCGTGATACCGGCGTGCCCGATTTCGCGGAGCTCGCCGCCCTTGTCGAGCGGCACCGCGTGACGGTGGCCAACCTGCCCGCCGGATACTGGAACGCGTTCGCCGCCGGGCTCAGGCCCGAAGCCGCGGCCGCGTGCGCGGGACTGCGCCTGATGATCTCCGGCAGTGAACGGATCTCACCGCGATCGGTGCGGGCCTGGCGGGAACGACTTCCGCATGTCTCACTGATCAACGCCTACGGCCCCACCGAATGTGTCATCACCGCCACCACGTATGCCGTTCCCGGCGGGATCACCACCGACGCGGAGATCCCCATCGGGTCCGCGTGCGGTGACCGCAGGCTGTACGTCCTCGACGACGCGCTTGAGCGAGTGGCGGACGGTGAGCAGGGGGAGCTGTTCGTCGGTGGCGGGCTGCTGGCGTCGGGCTATCACGGCGAGCCGGAGGCGACGGCCGGGAAGTTCGTGCTCGACCCCTTCGCCGCGGAGCCGGGCAGCAGGATGTACCGCACCGGCGATGTGGTGCGAGTGACGGATTCGGGCGAACTGGAGTTTCTCGGCCGCGTGGACGACCAGCTGAAGATCCGCGGCCACCGGGTCGAACCGGCGGAGACGCGCAACGTGCTCGAACGGCATCCGATGGTGCAGTCCTGTGCCGTGCTGGGACACGAGTACCCGTCCGGCGCGAAGACGCTCGTCGCCTACGTGGTCGCGCCCGGGGCCACTGTGGACGAACTGGCCGCACACGCCGCCGGCCTGCTGCCCGCGCCTTTGGTCCCGCAGTTCGTGATGCTGGCCGAACTGCCGCTCACCGCCGACGGCAAACTCGACCGCGGGGCACTGCCCACGCCGGAAAGCGCCCCCGTGGCAGACGAAGACCTGAGCCCGACCGAAGAGCTGCTGGCCGGGATCTGGGCCGGGATGTTCGGCGTCGACCATGTCGGCCGCGACGACAATTTCTTCGCGCTGGGCGGCGATTCGCTCGCCGCGCTCAAACTGATCGCGCGGCTCATGACCGACTACGGCCCGGAAGTCCCGGCGCGCGCGGTGTTCTCCGCGCCGACCCTCGCCGACCTGGCGGCCGAACTCGACCGGATCGGCGGCGGGCCCGCCGAGAACGCCGGAATCCCCGCGCCGCCCGAGGAGGACCGCAAGCACGCGCTGTCGTCCGGGCAGCGGTCGCTCTGGTTCCTCGACCGGTGGGCACCGGGCTGGCCGACCTACAACGTCCCCTGGTCCTTCCGCCTGCGCGGTCCGGTCGATCTCACGCTGCTGGGCCAGGCCGTCGACGCGGTGGTCGCGCGGCACGCCATGCTGCGCGCGGTGTTCCCCGAATCGCTGGGGGAGCCGCGCCGGATCATCCGCCCCGCCATGCCGGTGGAGCTGGCGATCCACGACCTGCGTGCCGCGCGGTCCGTCGCCGACGACGTCATCCGTGAGATCGCGTGCACGCCGTTCGACCTCGCCCGGGGACCCTTGCTGCGCGCGGCCGCCGTGCGGCTCGACGACGAGGAAACCGTCCTGCTCATGGTCTTCCATCACATCATCTGGGATGAGTTCTCCCTGGCCGTGTTCGAAAACGACCTCGCCGAGTGCTACTCCGCGGCCGTCGAAGGCCGCCCGCCGCACCTTGCCGACCAGGTAGCCCGGTACGAGGACTTCGTTGCCTGGCAGCAAAACTGGGCGGGCAGTGCCGCCGCCCGTGCGGGCGCCGAATACTGGCGCCGGCGGCTGGACGGTGTCCCGCCCGTTCTCCGGCTGCCCACCGATCGGCCACGCCCGGCCGACCAGGCCTACGACGGCGCGACCATCGGCTTCTCCCTGCCGCCGGAGGTCGCCGCGAAGATACGAATCCTAGCCAGGCAAGAAAACGTCACCGCTTTCCTGGTATTGGCCACCGCGTGCGCGGTCACCCTGGGGCGGGCCGCCGGCCAGGACGACCTCGTACTCGGAACCCCGGTCGCGGGTCGCACCAGCGCGGAGTTCGACGAGCTGATCGGGTACTTCGTCAACCTGCTTCCCCTGCGCTTCGACCTCGGCGGTGGTCTCGGGTTCCGCGAACTCCTGCACCGGGTCCGGGCGAACGTCCTGCCCGACTTCGGCCATCAGGACGTCCCCTTCGAGACGATCGTCGAAACGGTGATCGACGATCGCCACAGCGCGCACGCGCCACTCGTGCAAGCCGTCTTCGAGATGCACGCCCACGACCGGCGGCCACCGGACTTCGGCCCGGCGAGCGTCACCCGCGAACTGGTGCCGACGGGCACCGCGAAATTCGACGTCGGCTGGCAGGTCACCGACGACGGTGACGGCTTCCACGGTGTTGTCGAGTTCAACACCGGCCTGTTCGACGAAACCACCGTGCGAGACCTCGTCGAGCAGTGGCGGACGCTGCTGCTCACTGTCCTGAGGGATTCCGAACCAACGCCGAGGAGGACCGCCGTGACCGGCGTCCGGCAGCACCCAGCCCGAAACGACGAGACGCCCCGGCGCGGCAACCGTGTCGACTTCCCCGCCGAGACGACCCTGCACCGGTTGGTGGAGGACCGGTTGCGGCAGGAACCCGGCTCGGTCGCGCTCGCCTACGGCGACCGGACGATGTCCCGCGGCGAACTCGACCGGGAGGCGAACCGGCTGGCCCATCGGCTGCGCGCCATGGGCGTGGGACCGGGGGTCGCCGTCGGTGTGCTGGCCGAGCGGTCGATCGAGCTGGTCGTGGGCCTGCTCGCCGTGCTCAAAGCCGGCGGTGCCTACGTGCCGCTCGAACCCGAGCTTCCGGCCGAGCGCATCGCCACGATGGCCGACGAGGTCGAAGCGCCGGTCGTGCTCTGCCAGCGCCGTTTCGCCGGTCTCGTGCCCAGCGGCGTCGCGGCCACCCAGATCCTGGACGAGCCGGAGCAGTGGTCGTCCGAGCCGGAACACGATCTCCTGCCGCTCGCCGGGCCGCTCGACCCCGCGTACGTCATCTTCACCTCCGGATCCACCGGGCGCCCGAAGGCGGTCGCCACCGCACATCGCGCGATCTGCAACCGGCTGCACTGGATGCAGCAGCGCTACGAACTCGGCGCGGACGACGTGGTCCTGCAGAAGACCCCCGCCGGTTTCGACGTTTCGGTGTGGGAGTTCTTCTGGCCACTGCTCGCCGGAGCGCGGCTCGTTCTCGCGCGCCCGGGCGGACATCGCGACCCGTCCTACCTTCGCGATGTGATCGTCGAGCACGGCGTGACGACTGTCCACTTCGTACCATCGATGCTCGCGGTTTTCCTTGCCTACGAGGACGTCGACGCGTGCCGGACGCTGCGGCGGACGATCTGCAGCGGCGAGGCCCTGCCACCCGGACTGGTCAACGACTTCTTCGCCCGCCTGCCCGGCGAACTCCACAACCTCTACGGGCCGACCGAAGCGGCGATCGACGTCAGCGCCTGGCAATGCTGGCCCATGCCGGAGTCCAGCCGGACCACGCCGATCGGCACCGCCATCAGCAATGTCTCGCTGCACGTCCTCGACGCCGACGGCGAACCGGTGCCACCGGGCACCGAAGGCGAGCTGTACATCGGCGGGGTCGGCCTGGCGATGGGCTACGTCAACCAGCCCGCGCTGACCGCGGATCGGTTCGTCCCCGACCCGTTCGCCGCCGACGGCTCACGGCTGTACCGGACCGGAGACTTCGCCCGGCGCGGCGCGAACGGGGAACTGGAGTTCCTCGGGCGCAGGGACGGCCAGCTCAAGATCCGGGGCCAGCGGGTCGAACTAGGCGAGATCGAAGCCGTGCTGGAGCGGCACGACGCCGTGGCCAGGGCCGTGCTCACCAGTTCGCGAAGCGACGTCGACCATTGCCTGCACGCTCACGTGGTGCTCGCTCCGGGAAGGTCGGTGACGGCCGGTGACCTCGACGAGTACCTGCGGACCGTCCTGCCGGAACACATGATCCCCGCCCGCTACACGCGGATTCCGGAGATCCCGCTGACGCCGAACGGCAAAGTCGACCGCGCGACGCTGCTCACCCGAGAATCCGGCACCGCGTTGCCCCGCGGCGACGACCACTCGGCCTCGGAGGTGATGGGCGGCGACGGCGACGCGCTGGAACAGGTCCTGGCCGGGATCTGGTCGCTCGTGCTGGACCTGCCCGGCCTGGAACGGGACCAGGACCTGTTCAAGTCGGGTGCCCACTCCCTGAACACCCTGCGGGCCCGGGCCAGGATCACTGTCGCCCTGCGCACGGAACTGCCGATCAAGGCCTACTTCGAGGCGAAGACGATTGCCACGCTCGCCGATCGGCTCCGGGAGCGAGCCGACTCGGCCGACCTGCTCGACGCCCGTGCCCGCGCCATTTCGGCCCTGCCACCGCTGGGGGAAGCGGAATGGGTCAACGCGGTCTCGACACTCGACATCGAGGTGAGCTGACATGACCGAGACCTGGGAACCGATCATCGCGGCGAACGAGACGACCGGCCCGCTCTCCGCCGGGCAGCGTTCGTTGTGGTTTCTCGACCGATGGGCGCCGGGTTCCGCGACCTACAACATCCCGTGGGCGGTCCGCCTGCGCGGTCCGGTGGACGAGCGGGCGATCGAGGAAGCCCTCCACGTGATAGCGACGCGTCACGAAGCGCTCCGGACCGTGTTCTCCGCGGCGATGGGAGAACCGCGGCAGATCGTGCGGGCCGAAGCGGCCGTGCCGTTCGCCGTGCGCGACTTCCGCGGCGAGCCGGACGCGCACGACCGCACCGCCGACCACGTGCGACGCGTCGCGGTCGAGCCGTTCGATCTGGAACGCGGACCCTTGCTGCGAGCCTCCCTGACCCGCACCACGGACGACGGAGCCACGCTGGTGGTGGTCTTCCACCACATCGTCTTCGACGAACTGTCCACAGTGGTCTTCGAACGGGAGTTCACCGAGCTGTACACCGCGGCCACCAGCGGCCGTCGGCCGGAAAAGGCACCGCCTGCGTTGCAGTACCTGGACTTCTCCCTGCGGCAACGGGACAAGATCACCGGGGCCGCCGGTGAGGACAAGCTGGACTACTGGAAGCGGCGCTTGGACGGCGCGCCACCGGTACTGAGCCTGCCCGCGGACAGGCCGCGCCCGTCCATGCGGACCTTCACCGGCGCGACAGCGACGTCGGCCGTGCCCGCCGAGACCGCGGCCCGCGTCCGCGGCCTGGCCGAAGCCGAAGGCGTCACGACCTACATGGTGCTGCTGGCCGCGTTCGCCGCACTGCTGCACCGAGACACCGGACAGGACGAGTTCGTCGTCGGGACGCCTGTCGCGGGCCGCGACCGTATCGAGTGGGAAGGCCTGATCGGCTACTTCGTCAACATGCTGCCGCTGCGCGCCGACGCCGGTGGGAACCCGGCCTTCCGTGACCTGCTGCACGGCCTGCGGGACTCGGTGCTCGACGACTTCGACCACCAGGACGTGCCGTTCGAGGCCATCGTGGACCGGGTCGTGACCGACCGCCCCGCCAACTTCTCACCGCTCGTCCAGGTCGTGTTCGGCATGCACGACGGCCGCGGTTCCGGCGAACTCGCGCTCGGCGAGGCGACCGGCACCCGGATCCCTCTCGACACCGGTACCGCCAAGTTCGACCTCATCTGGTCGGTCTCCGACGACGGCGCCCGTCTGGGCCTCGAGGTCGAATACGACACCGACCTCTTCGACGCCGGAACGATCGCCCGGATGGCCGAGCGCTGGCTGGTGCTGCTGGACGCGGTGACCACGGCCCCGGAGACACCGATCCGCACACCGTCCCTGCTCACCGCCGCGGACCGCGCCGTGGTGCTGCCCGCCACCCCGCGGGCCGTCGAGGAGTCCGCGCCGCTGCACGAACGGTTCGAGCTGATGGCCGCGCGTTTCCCCGGCCGGACGGCCGTGTCCCACGAAACCGGGTCGCTGAGTTACGCCGAACTGAACGCCATCGCGAACAGGGTCGCGCACTGGCTGCTGTCGCGTGACGTGCGGCCGGGTGATCGCGTCGGCCTGCTCCTGGAAGATGTGCCCACCCAGATCCAGGCCATCCTCGGTGTCCTCAAGGCCGGTGCCGCCTACGTACCGGTCAACCCCGCCGACCCCGCCGATCGGGCGGAGCTGGTCTTCGGCGACTCGGAGGTCCGGCTGGTCTTGACCGGCGACGACATGGCCGCCGCCACCGCTTCCTTCGGCGGCGGCGGGAATCCCCGCGTCGCCGGTTCGGCCGACGACGTCGCGTACGTGATCTACACCTCGGGCTCGACCGGCAGGCCCAAGGGGGTGGAGGTCGCGCACCGCAACGTGACCGCGCTGTTCGACGCCGCCTCGCCGCAATTCGGGATCTCCGCAGACGACGTCTGGACGGTGTTCCACTCCTACGCGTTCGACTTCTCCGTCTGGGAGATCTGGGGGGCGCTCCTGCATGGCGGCCGGATCGTGGCGGTGCCGTTCGCGACCAGCCGCACCCCGGCGGAGTTCGCCAAGCTGCTCGTCGACGAGCGGGTCACGATGCTCAGCCAGACTCCGTCCGCACTCGCGCAACTGACCGCCGCGCTGAGCGAATCGCCGATGCCGATGGAAGACCTGCGCTGGGTGATCCTCGGCGGCGAAGCGCTGCGACCGCAGCAGGTCGGGAATTGGTTCAAACACGCCAAGGCCGCCCAAGCCCGGCTGTGCAACATGTACGGCATCACCGAGACCACGGTGCACGTCACCAGCCACGACATCACCGACGCGGAAGCGTTCACCAGCAGCGTGATCGGCCGCCCGCTGCCCCATCTCACCGTGGCGGTACTGGACGATCTCGGCAGGTTCACCCCGATCGGGGTCCCCGGCGAGATGTTCGTCGGGGGAGCCGGCGTCGCCAACGGGTACGTCGGCAACCCCGGCCTGACCGCACAACGGTTCGTCCGCGGTCCGGTGGCGGGGGACGACTCGCGCTGGTATCGGACAGGGGATCTGGCCCGCTGGCGCGCGGACGGCACGCTGGAGTACCTGGGCCGCTCCGACGAACAGGTCAAGATCCGCGGGTTTCGCATCGAACTCGGCGAGATCCAGCAGGTGCTTTCGCGCCACCCGGCGGTGTCCGGGTGCGTCGTAGCCGCGCACACCGACGCCGCCAGCTCGCATCAGTACCTCGTCGCCTATGCCGCGACCGGCGCGGCGTCGGTGGAGAACAGCGAGCTTCGGGCCTGGCTGGTCAGCCGGTTGCCCGGCCACATGCTCCCGGCGGTGATCGTCCAGCTCGACGGGCTGCCGCTGACCACCAACGGCAAGGTGGACCTGAAGGCGTTGCCCGAGCCGCACGCCGAGGCGGGTCGGGTCGTCCACGATCCGCCCCGCACGGCGGGCGAACGGCTGCTGGCGCAGGTCTGGCAGGACGTGCTGCACGTCGACCAGGTGGGCCGTCAGGACAACTTCTTCGAGCTGGGTGGGGATTCCATCCGCAGCGTGGAAGTGACCGGCCTGCTCAAGAAACAGGGCTTCGAGCTCAGGCTCGAGGCACTGTTCGCCAGTCCCGTCCTGGCCGACCTCGCCCCGGCCCTGCGCCGCACCGGACCCGGTGACGACACCGCGAGCAGTGCCGCGTTCGACCTGGTGCCCGCCGAGGACCGGGCGCATCTGCCCGCCGGGCTCGTCGACGCCTACCCGATGACGTCCATGCAGCTCGCGATGGTCTATCACATGGAACTCGACCCGGTCCG
>Ga0247768_1000681_pt1 | contig 12287 bp, 12 predicted proteins | sample UWRJL016104C6_FD_179944 | JGI IMG/M metagenome (GOLD analysis project Ga0247768, IMG submission 179944) | Plant litter microbial communities from Arlington Agricultural Research Station in Wisconsin, United States - UWRJ-L016-104C-6 | ecosystem: Environmental > Terrestrial > Plant litter >... | reverse complement strand
GGCAGGACGATCTCGGTGGCGAGGGTGACAGTGGTGGTTTCCATGGTGGGGCTCCATTTCATCGATTGCGCTTACAGGTGTAACGCTACGAGTGTTAGCCGATTGACGCAAGACCTAACACGCATAAGCTTTTTGACGTAAGCTCACGGGATGGACACAGAGAAAGCCCCGGCGCGCACCCGCAACCGCCGCGGGGAAGGTGGCCGGCTCCGGGACGAGATCGTCGAGGCCGCGATCGCGCTGCTCGACGAGACCGGGGACGAAAGCGCCGTCACCCTCCGGTCCGTCGCCCGCCAAGCCGGAATCGCCGCACCCTCGATCTATCGCCACTTCCCCGATCAGCCCGCGATCATGCTGGCCGTCGTTCAGAAGGCCTTCACCGAACTGAACGCCCGGCTGCGCGCCGCCATGGACGCCGCCGACGGCCCCCGGGAACGGCTGTTCGCCGCCTGTCACAGTTACCTGCGGTTCGCCCTGGACCACCCCGGGCGCTACCGCACCATGTTCGGCGGGTTCTGGACCCCCGACCTGAACGAGAGCTCGCTGACCGAGGAAGACCTGGCGACCCTCGGCGACGAGAGCAAGGAACTGCTCGCCGGTGTCCTCCAGGACTGCGTGACAGCCGGTGTCGCCACCAGCACCGACCTCGCGGCCGACGCCATCGCGTTGTGGCTCGGCCTGCACGGGCTCGCCCACCAGCGGGCGGCCTCCCCCGCGTTCCGCTGGCCGCCGGACATCGCCGAGCGGGTCATCACCGCACTCGCGCACCTGACGGACAAGAAGGCCTGATGTCGTTGCCTCGCAGCGTTTCGGTGCGAGGATGACCGTCATGGAGTCTTACGTCGAGCGTCCGCCGCTGCCGGCGCTGGCGGGGGTGGTGCGGACGGTCTGGGTCCAGCGCACCGGTGAAACCGCGTACGTCCAACGGCACCTGCCCACCGGCGGGGTCGAGATCCACTTCCCGATCGGCGGCCGCCCCCGGCTCCTCGGGCCGCTGACCGGGCCGGTGGTCGAGGTCATCCCGGCGCGGACCACCATCGTGGGCGTCCGGTTCCACCCGGGGACCGCGCCCCGGCTCCCGGCGGTGCTCGACGATCTGGTGGACCAGCGGCTGAACCTGGCCGAACTGTGGGGAACTTCGGTGGACCGCCTGGTCGAAGGGATGGCCGCGGCCGAGATCCCCGAGCGCGCGCTCATGGTCCTGCAGGCCCATCTCGTCCAGGAGTTCCGTGGTGCCGTCCGCGTGGATCCGCTGGTGGGCGAAGCCGTGAAGGTGCTGATGCCCTGGCATCCGGTCAACATCGACACGCTGGCCGCCCACTTGGCGCTGTCCCCGAGTCAGCTGCGCCGCCGGTGCCTGCACGCCGTCGGGATGAGCCCCAAAGTCCTCCAGCGGACGTTGCGATTTCAGGGTTTTCTCGCGCTGGCGCAGGCGGGCGCGGTCGTCACGGGCAGGCGTGGCGCGGACGGCGTGGCGGGGCTGGCAGTCGATGTTGGCTACGCCGACCAGGCACACCTCGGCCGGGAATGCCTCCGCCTGACCGGCCTCACCCCGCGTCAACTGCTTGGCGGCGGCCTCGACCGCTGTGCCTGCGGCCACGAGCATTCGGCGTCGTACCAGCCCTTTCTCGCCACCCGGGGCAGGCCGCCGCTGCGGAGCTGATCCTGCGCGATTCGTTCAAGATTTCGCCGCCGCGCCCCGCCTAGCTTCCTCCCCATGCCCGATCTGGCCGACTTCGGCGACGCACTCGACGGCGAGCTGTTCCATCCCGGTTCGCCGGGCTACGACACGATCCGCCGCCCGGTCAATCCCGCCTACCGGGAAGTGCGGCCGCGGCTCGTGGTCCGGTGCCGGTCGGTCGCGGACGTCGTCGCCACCGTCGGGTACGCGCGAGCCAGCGGGGACCGCGTCGCGCCTCGCGGCGGAGGGCACTGCTTCGCGGGCCGGTCGTCGACGGACGGGATCGTGCTCGACCTGTCCGGCCTCGACGACATCTCGTTGGCGGACAACCGAATCGCCACGATCGGCGCCGGCGCCAGCCTCGAACAGGTGTACACGGAACTCCACGCCCGCGACCGGACCCTGCCCGCCGGGTGCGGCCCGACAGTCGGCATCACCGGCCTGACCCTGGGCGGCGGGATCGGCCTGCTCGGGCGCAAGCACGGGCTGACCTGCGATCGCCTCGTCGGCGCGCAGGTCGTGCTCGCCGACGGACGGGTCGTCGACTGCGACCGCGGCCACGAACCGGATCTGTTCTGGGGCCTGCGCGGCGCGGGCGGCGGCCAGTTCGGGGTGGTCACGTCACTGCGGTTCGACACCGTTCCCGAGCCCGCGACCACCCGCGTCGAGGCGCGCTGGCCGGACACCGCCGTCGGCGAGCTGGTCGCCGCCTGGCAAGCCTGGGCACCGGACGCGCCGGACGAACTCACCGTCGACCTCTCCCTGGTGTCCGAGCCCGGCGCGCCGGTCCAGGCCACCCTGTTCGGCGCCGCCGTCCTCGGCGAGGCACCGACCCGGGAACTGGTGCGGGAGTTCACCGCCCGGACCGGCACCGCCCCCGTGGTCGAGCTGCGCGGCGGCCTGCCCTACCACCACCTGAAGCGCACCTTCGGCGACCTCGACGCGCCGGACCCGCTCGGAAAAGGCTCGCGGATCCGGTCGGAGTTCTTCTCCCACACGATTTCCGGGCACACCATCACCTCGCTGCTGACCCAGCTCGGCGCCCCGCGGACCGGCGGCAGGCGGGAGCTGGCGTTCACCGCCATGGGCGGGGCGTACAACAGGGTCGCCGAGGACGCCACCGCGTTCGCCCACCGCGGCGAACGCTTCCTGCTCCAGCACGTCGCCGAAGTCGGCGATCCGTGGGTCGACGGCTCCTGGACGACCGCCCACGCCGACGGTTCGGGGCGTGTGTACCCCAACTTCCCCGACCCCGCGCTCGACAACCCGGCCGCGGCCTACCACGCCGGCAACCACCCCCGGCTGACCGCGATCAAGAAAGCCTATGACCCACAACGGTTTTTCGACTTCCCCCAAGCCATCTGAGCCACCAGCGAAGGAACGACATGAGCAAGGTTTTCGGTGACCAGAACGAAATCGGCGAGGTGACCCGATGATCCTCGTCACCGGCGGCCTGGGCATGATCGGCGCGCACACCGCCCGCGCGCTCCTCGACCTCGGGCACGAGGTCGTCGTCACCGCTCACCGGCACAGCGACGTCCCGTCGTTCCTCGACGGCGAAGTCACCGTGGAAACCCTGGACGTCACCGACCGGGACGCCTTCCTGTCGCTCGGCGAACGGCACGACATCAGCGATGTCGTCCACCTCGCGGGCAGTGTCCCCGACGAGGACCCGATCCACTTCTTCCGCACCGACACAGCCGGTCTCCTCAACGCGCTGGACGCGGCCCGCACCTGGCGCGTGCGCAGGTTCGCCGTCGCGAGCAGCCTCGGTGCGTACGTCGACCGGAGCGAGATCCCTTGGTGTGAGGACCTGGCGTTGCCGACCGCCGAGCTGCCCCACCTGATCATCGCCTTCAAGAAAGCCGTCGAACCACTCACCACGCACGGTCTCGCCGACAGCGGCGTCCAGCCGGTCGTGCTTCGGATCGGGACCATCTGGGGACCGCTCGTCGATCCCGAATCGCCGTTTTTCCCCATCCCGTCCTTCATCAGTGCCGCGCTGCGCGGTAACCGACCGCCACCGTTGCACGCCGACGACGGCGGCGACGTCTGCTACGCACCCGACGCCGGACACGCGATCGCCCTCCTGATGACCACGAAGTCCCTGCGGCACAACACTTACAACGTTTCCAGCGGCAGGCCGTTCACCAACCGCGAGTTCGCGGACGCCCTGCGGTCACACCTCCCCGGCGCGGCGCTCGACCTGCTTCCGGGGCGGCGAAACGGCCCCGGCCGCGACCCGTATCTCGACATCACCCGGCTCACCCGCGACACCGGCTTCGCCCCCGCCTTCGACGTCACCACCGCCGTCACCGACTACCTCAATTGGCGCCGCGACAACCCCCGCTGACCCCTCACCCCCACTGCCCTTGTGAGCGTTGCGGCCGGTTAGAACCGGCCGCAACGCTCACAAGTCTTTAGTGGCTCAGTGTGCGGAAGGCTTACTTCAGTGCGGCGACCAGCGCGGGCTCCACTGTGGAGTGCCGGAACTCGAAACCGTTCCGGGACAGCACTTCGGGCACCGCGCGCTGCCCGGTCAAGGCACCCGCGTCGGCGAGTTCGCCGACCGCGAGACGCAGGACGGCGGGCGGGTACACCCACGGCGTCGGGCGGCGGAGCACCTTGCCCACGGCTCGCACCATCTCGGCGTTTGTCACCGCCTGTGGCGCGGCAAGATTGACCGGGCCACTGATTTCGCTGTGCTCCAGGGCGAACTTGATCGCCGCCAACTCGTCGTCGAGCGAAATCCAGGACAGATACTGCCGCCCGCTGCCCATCCTGCCGCCGAGGCCCCACGCGACCATGGGCCGCAGCTGGCCGAGCAGTCCACCGGTGGGAGACAACACGATCCCGGTGCGCAGCAGCACAACCCGGGCCGCGGAGTCCTCCGCGGGCTTCACCGCGAGTTCCCGTTCGCGGTCCATGTCCGCGAGAAAACCGGTACCGGCCGGGGTCGTCTCGTCCACCGGGCGGTCACCGGTGTCGCCGTAGTAGGCGACGGAAGAACTGTTCAGCAGCACCGGTACTTCGTTCTTGACGACCGCGTCCGCGAGCACCTTCGTAGGCACCACACGACTGTCCCGCAGTTCGGCCTTGAACGCCGCGTTCCATCGCCGGTGGGTGGTGTCGACCGCGCAAAGGTTGATGACGGCGTCGACGCCCTCGAACGCCTTGTCCTCGATGGTTCCGGCCACCGGGTCCCAGCCACGCTCGTCCGGCGCGGCGGCGGCGCGGCGGACCAGGCGGACCACGTCATGTCCCGCGGTTCGCAGGACGGGAACCAGGGCGGTTCCGATCACACCGGACGCACCGGCGACGACGACTCGCATCGGTCTTCGACTGCCTTTCGGGTCAAGGAACACGCTGGCCTAGGGTCGACCCTATCGCCCAGGCGACGGCGAACATCATCGACCGGCGACGGGAGTCGACGTGGGGAAACTCGAAAACCGGGTGGCCGTGGTGACCGGCGGGGCGACCGGACTGGGACGTCATATCGCCGGGGCGTTCGCCGGAGCCGGGGCCGCAGTCGTCCTAGCGAGCCGCAAGCTGCCGGAATGCGAACGCGTGGCCGCCGCACTAGCGGACGAGCATCAGGTCGAGACGCTCGCCGTTCGATGCGACGTCGGGTCCTGGACCGCCTGCGACGATCTCGTCACCACGGTCTACGACACCTTCGGCCGCGCGGACGTGCTGGTCAACAATGCCGGGATGGCCCTGCCCTATCGCGAACTCTCCGACCTCGACGAACGCATGTGGCGCAAGGTCCTCGATGTCAACCTGATGGGTACCGTCGCGCTGTCGCAGGGTTTCGGCGCGCGGATGGCCAAAGCGGGCAGCGGCTCGATCATCAACATCACCTCGACCGGCGCGGTGCGGCCGAAGGACCCTTTCGTGCCTTATGCGGTCGCGAAATCGGCCGTCAATACCCTCACCCAAGCGCTCGCGCAGACGTTCGGTCCACATGGGGTTCGTGTCAACGCGATCCAGTGCGGACCTTTCCTCACCCGGATGTCGGAATCCTGGGACGCCAAGACCGTTTCGATTCTTGAGAAGACAGCCGCCCTGCGCCGCATCGGGGATCCGAGCGAAATCAAAGGCACCGCGTTGTATCTCGCGACGAACGACTCGGCCTACGTCACGGGAGCGATCCTGCAACTCGACGGCGGCGCCACCTTCTGAAGCCCCGCCGTGCCCAAACCTCGTGAACGTCGGAAAATGGCAGCTGGCTGCCGCAAAAGACCTTGTGAGCGTTGCGGCCGGTTAGAACCGGCCGCAACGCTCACAAGGTTTGGCCGTCCAGCGGGCCCAGTTCGTCGAGGATGAGGACGGTGTGGCTCGAGGTCACGTCGGGGATCGTCTGCAACCGGTTGAGGACGAGGTCGCGCATCTGCTGCGCGTCGTGGGCCCGCACGAGCAGGACGAGGTCGTTCTCGCCGGAGACCAGCGCGGCGTGCCAGACCTCGGGGATCTCGGTGACACGACGGCGCACGGCCTTCCACGAGTGCTGGCTGACCTTCAAATAGACGTACGCGGAGATGCCGTAGCCGTACTTCTCCGGGTCGATCACCGCGCTGTACCCGGTGATGACCCCGTCGCCGTGCAGCCGCTCCACCCGCGCATAGGCGCTCGCGCGAGAGATGTGGAGCCGCTCAGCGAGGGTGCGCATCGACAGCCGTCCGTCGGCGCGGAGTTCCTCGACGATGCGCCGGTCGGTTTCGTCAAGATTCGCGGTCACCTGGCCCACGATACGGCGGTTTTCGGGCCAATCGTCCAGATGAACGGCGAAGAACTAGAAAAACGGCCTCGGCGGGGAGAACGATCGGCGGCAAGACCCGGCGGCCAGGAGGACCCATGACGATGACCAGCCTGCCCCTGCGACGTGAGCTGCTCCCATCCGGACGCCCCCTGGCCCTGCTGAACCCGGACGGCACGCCGACCTCGGGTTCGCCGCTGACGATGCCACCGGTCGACGTGCTGCTCGACCTGCACCGGCGCATGGTGCTCGGCCGCCGGTTCGACACCCAGGCCACCGCGCTCACCAAGCAGGGCCGTCTCGCCGTCTACCCGTCTTCGCGCGGTCAGGAGGCCTGCGAGGTCGGCGCGGTCGTGGCGCTGCGCGAGCAGGACTGGCTCTTCCCGACCTACCGCGACTCGGTCGCGCTGGTGACCCGCGGCGTCGACCCGATCGAGACGTTGACGCTGCTCCAAGGCGGCTGGCACCTCGGTTACGACCCGTACGAACTCCGCGTCGGCCCGCAATGCACCCCGCTCGCGACGAACACCCTGCACGCCGTCGGCGTCGCGCACGCGGCCCGCTACAAGGGTGAGGACAGCGTCTCGCTCGTCCTGCTCGGGGACGGCGCGACCAGCGAGGGCGACACCCACGAGGCGCTCAACTTCGCCGGGGTGTGGCAGGCGCCGGTGGTGTTCCTGGTGCAGAACAACGGTTACGCGATCAGCGTGCCGATGAGCAAGCAGAACATCGCGCCTTCGCTGGCGCACAAGGGAATCGGCTACGGGGTTCCGTCGCTGCTGGTCGACGGGAACGACCCCGCGGCGGTGTACGCGGCCGTGCGCGACTCGGTCGAGACGGCCCGCGCGGGCGGCGGCCCGACGCTGATCGAGGCCATCACGTATCGCATCGAAGCCCATACCAACGCCGACGACGCGAGCCGCTACCGCGACGGCGACGAGGTCGCGTCCTGGCTCGGCCGCGACCCGCTCGACCGCCTGGAGGCCTACCTCACCGCCCGCGGCCTGCTCGACGGCGCCCGGCGCGCCGCGGTCCTCGAAGAGGCCGAGGTTTTCGCCGCATCGGTCCGCGACGGGATGAACGCCGACGTCGAGGCCGATCCGATGGACCTGTTCGAGCACGTGTACGCCGAGCCCACCGCCAACCTGCGTGAGCAGGCCGCGATGCTGGCCGAAGAGATCGCCGGGGACAACGCATGACCACTTTGGAACGCCCTCGCGTGGAGCAGCTCTCGATGTCCGCCGCGCTGAACCGCGCGATGGCGGACGCGCTCGAAGCCGACGAGCGCGTGCTCGTCTTCGGTGAGGACGTCGGCACGCTGGGCGGGGTCTTCCGGGTCACCGACGGCCTGGCCGCGCGCTTCGGTGAACGCCGGGTCTTCGACACCCCGCTCGCCGAGTCCGGCATCGTCGGCACCGCGATCGGGATGGCGATGAACGGCCTGCGCCCGGTCGTCGAGATGCAGTTCGACGCCTTCGCGTACCCGGCGTTCGAGCAGATCACCAGCCATCTCGCGAAGCTGCGCAACCGGTCGCGCGGCCGCATCGAGTTGCCCGTGGTCATCAGGATCCCTTACGGCGGCGGGATCGGCGGCGTCGAGCACCACTGTGATTCCTCGGAGGCCTACTACACGCATACCGCCGGGTTGCGGGTCGTCACGCCCGGAACCCCTGCCGACGCCTACGACCTCCTGCGCGACGCGATCGACTCCCCCGATCCGGTGATCTTCCTCGAACCGAAGCGCCGCTACTGGTCGAAGGGCGACGTCTCGTTCGATCGCGGCGCGGCGCCGATGGACCGCGCCGTCGTGCGGCGGACCGGCACCGGCGTCACGCTCATCGCGTACGGCCCGATGGTCGCGACCGCGATGGAGACCGCCGAAGCGGCCACCGAGGAAGGCTGGGACGTCGAGGTCGTCGACCTGCGCAGCCTTTCGCCGTTCGACGACGAGACCGTCGCGGCGTCCGTGCGGCGCACCGGCCGGGCGGTGGTGGTGCACGAGGCGTCCGGCTTCGGCGGCTACGGTGCCGAGGTCGTCGCGCGGCTGACGGAGCGCTGCTTCCACCACCTGCACGCGCCGATCCTGCGGGTCACCGGGCTCGACATCCCTTATCCCCCGCCGAAACTGGAGGAATACCACCTGCCGAACGTCGATCGTGTCCTCGATGCGATCGCGCGTTTGCAGTGGGACGACGAGGTTGTCGCCGGAGGTGGCCGCGGTGCCTGACTTCCTGCTGCCGGACCTCGGCGAGGGCCTGACCGAGGCCGAGATCGTGAATTGGCTGGTCGCGGTCGGGGACACCATCGTCGTCGACCAGCCCGTGGTCGAGGTCGAGACGGCCAAGGCGGCCGTCGAGGTGCCTTCGCCGTTCGCCGGGGTCGTCACCGCGTTGCACGGCAAGCCGGGTGAGGCGCTGCAGGTCGGCAAGCCGTTGGTGACCGTCGGCGCGGCGACCGGGTTCACCGAGCCCGGGGTCGTCACCGCGGAGCGGGTCGACGAGGGCAGCGGCAACGTCCTGATCGGCTACGGCACGTCGACGACCACCCGGCGCAAGCGCGGCTCACGGCGTCGACCGGCGAACAATTCTCCCGTCACCGCAACGGTTTCCGCAAAGCCCGCGGTCATCTCGCCGCTGGTCCGGCAGCTGGCGCGAGAACACGGCGTCGACCTCACCCGCGTGCCGGGCAGCGGTCCACAAGGGATAGTCCGGCGCTGTGACGTCGACCGGGCGATCGCCGAAGTGACCGCGCCCACTCCCCCGGGCAACCGGATTCCGTTGAAGGGACTGCGCAAGACGGTCGCCGACAAGCTCTCCCTGTCCCGCCGGGAAATCCCGGAGGCCACGGTCTGGGTGGACGTCGACGCGACCGGGCTGCTGGCCGCGCGCGCCGCGCTCAACACCGCCGGCCCCAAGGTGAGCCTGCTCGCGCTGATCGCGCGGTTCACCGTGCTGGGCTTGAAGAAGTTCCCCGAGCTGAACTCGCGGGTGGAGCGGGACGAGATCGTCCTGCTCGACGAGATCAACCTCGGTTTCGCGGCCCAGACCGATCGCGGGCTGATGGTCCCGGTCGTCCGCGGTACCCAGGACCTCAGCACCCGCGAACTCTCGAATGCGTTGGCGGACAAGACCTCGGCCGCCCGCGACGGCAAGCTGAAGCCCGCGGACCTGACCGGCGGCACGTTCACCGTCAACAACTACGGCGTGTTCGGCGTGGACGGCTCGGCGGCGATCATCAACCATCCGGAGGCCGCGATCCTCGGCGTCGGGCGGATCATCGACCGGCCGTGGGTGGTCGAGGGCCAAGTGGTCGCCCGTAAGGTCTGCGAGCTGACCCTCGCCTTCGACCACCGCGTCTGCGACGGCGGCACCGCGGGCGGTTTCCTGCGATACATCGCCGACTGTGTCGAATCCCCCATCACCGCTCTCGGCGATCTCTGACCTGCGGTTTACGACCTTGTGAGCGTTCCGGCCGGTTAGAACCGGCCGGAACGCTCACAAGGGTTCACCAGGGGACAACACCGTCGTCCTCGAAGAACGAGCCGGTCGGGCCGTCGTCGGGCAGCGTGGCGAGCCGGATCGCCGTGGCCGCGCCCTGCTCGGGCGTGCGGGGGCCTTGGAAGCCGGTGAAGTCGGTCGCGACCAGGCCCGGGCAGGCGGCGTTGATCAGGATGCCCGTACCGGCGAACTGCCGCGCGTACTGCACGGTGACGGCGTTGAGGAACGACTTCGACGGCGAGTAGGCCGCCATGATCGGGCCGATCTCGATCGCCGGGTCCGCCTGCCGGGTCAGGGACGCGACAGAGCTGGAGACGTTGACGATCCGTGGTGACGCCGAGCGCCGCAACAGCGGCAGCATCGTGTTGGTCACCCGGATGACCCCGAGGACGTTGGTCTCCACGACCGTGCGGACCATGTCGAGGTCGAGCGTGGTCGGGTCCTGCACCCAGCCCGGGTCCATCGCCCCCGAGATGCCGGCGTTGTTGACCAGGACGTCCAGTCGCCCGGCCTCGCGTTCCACGAGCTCCGCGGCTTCGGTGACACTCCGGTCGGCGGTCACGTCCAGCGGCACCCCGAACGCGTCCACCCCGCCCGCGCGCAGCTTTTCGACGGCGGTTTCCAGCCGCGCCCGGTCACGCGCTCCCACGCCCACGCGGTAGCCGAGGGCGCCCAGCCCGGCCGCGATCTCGTACCCGATCCCCTTGTTCGCGCCGGTCACCAGCGCGATCTTCGTTTCGCTCATGCCGTTGATCTTCACTCGCGGGCGGCTGGGGCGGCCAACACCGATCCGGTGCACTGTAATACCTGCCAGGTATCACAGAGGTACGCTGGTTTCATGGACACCCTGGAGACCCGCGAGTTGCGGTACTTCGTCGCGGTCGCCGAGGAGCTGCACTTCGGCCGTGCCGCCGAGCTTCTCGGCATGGCGCAGCCGCCGCTTTCCCGTGCGATCCAGCAGCTCGAGCGCCGCCTCGGCGTCACCCTGCTGGAACGCAACCGCCGCGGTGTCTCCCTGACCGAAGCCGGCGAAGTACTGCTTCACGAAGGCCGCGCGGCCCTGGACGCGACAACCGCGGCCGCTCGGCGCGCCCAACGCGCCGGAAGCCCCGGCGGGCCGCGCAATCGACTGGTGCTGGCCGTAAAGGCCGCCGGGTCACACGAGCTGCTGCAGAAGCTCCTCGGCGCCTATGCGGCCGAGCCCGGCGCCGCCGAGGTCGAAGTGCTCCCGTGCGGCCTGTGCGAACAGGCGGAGTTGCTGCGCGACGGCCGCGCCGATGTCGCGCTCCTGCACGCGCCGTTCAACTCCCTCGCCGGGCTCGACAGCGAGGAGCTGATGACCGAGGGACAGATCGCCATTCTGCCCGCCGCGCACCCGCTCGCCACGCGCAAGTCGTTGACCCTGGCCGAAATCAGCGACCTCCCCGACCTCCCGCTCGCCCGCTGGCCCAGCCACGGCACGTACCCGCCCGGCCCGGGTCCCGAGATCCACGACCAGACGCAGCTGGCGCAACTCGTCGCGCTCGGACGCACCGTCGCGGTCTTTCCCGACTACGGCCGCGCGTGGCTGTGGCCCGAGCACGCCGCCGTCCCCTTGAGCGACGCTCCCCCGGTCGTAACCCACATCGCCTGGCCCCCGCACAGCCGTTCCCTCGCCCTCGCCGGACTGATCCGCACGGCCACGCGGCTCTGAGGCGCCCGCCGAAATTCGGATGCGGACGGTCCGCGCGATGACGTCTGATCAGGGGCATGACGACCGTGTCGGGGAAACCGGGCGTCGACGGGCTGGGCGCGGCCGTGGAAGCGCTGCGGGAGTGGCACGCCGATGCGGTTGCACCCGGGCGACCTGGGCTGGTTCTGGCGGTTCGGCGTCGAGGCGACGGCCGCGGCGGTCCGGACCTGGAGCCGGGGCGGTCGGATTCGTTCAGGACATCGGCCGCGCGTCCGGCGGGAGGACTCGTGAGCGTTGCGGCCGCTTAGAACCGGCCGCAACGCTCACAAGACCCACCCACCGACCCGCCACCACCCACCGGGCTTCCACGACTGTGGGTATTGGTGCGTCAGACGCACCAATAGCCACACTTCGGCTGACGCGTTTGGCGTCTTCGACAAATGCCTCGCGTTCTTGCCGTAATCACCGGTCTTGGGCAATGAAATCCAGGATCTGCTTCAGGCCGTCCGGGGTGTAGGTGGGAGTGTGGCCGGCGCCTTTGACCTCGACGAACCTGGCGTTCGGGAACTGGGCGGCAGCTTCCTTGCCGGAGGCGATCGACGTATTGGCATCCAGATCCCCCGTGAGCACCAATGCCGGAACGTCGCGGAGTTTGGTGCCCTTGGCGAAGGGCGCGCCGGC
>Ga0247768_1000680_pt1 | contig 12289 bp, 8 predicted proteins | sample UWRJL016104C6_FD_179944 | JGI IMG/M metagenome (GOLD analysis project Ga0247768, IMG submission 179944) | Plant litter microbial communities from Arlington Agricultural Research Station in Wisconsin, United States - UWRJ-L016-104C-6 | ecosystem: Environmental > Terrestrial > Plant litter >... | reverse complement strand
TTCGCACCCGCCAGCGCGAGCTCCGTGTCGACGCGCGTGCCCGTGTCCGGCGCGAGCGTGCCCGGCACCGGAACGGTCGCCTCCGCGAGCACGGTCGGCGGCGCACCGGACGGATTCTCGGTCAGCTCACCACCGTCGAGCGCGCGCAAGCGCAAGCCGAGGTCGCGCGTCGGCTCTTTGCTGGCATTGAAGACGCAGGCCGAAGCCGTGCGCGAATCTCCGTACTCGCTCACCTTCAGTGAGCAAACGTGCACGGGAGAGACCGCTTGGAGCAGACGATCGAGGTACGGAGCTTCGTCTTCGCGGAGCGCTTCGCGTAGCTCCAAGATCGCATCCTTGGCGCGCGGATCGCCAAAGAACGAGAGCAGCATCGCGCCGTGCATCCGCACCGGCCGATTGTGCGCATGCAGCAGCTCCGCGAGCAGGTTGGTCGGCGCCGCGTTCTCGCCTTCGACACCCACGTTACCGGTGAGCGAATTGTGCACGTCGAACTCCGAACCGCGGGCCTCGACGTCCCACTTGATGGCCTGTCCGGGCAACAGTGGCCCCTCGAAGAATAGCGGGCGAATAGCCGTCGAATAGCGCTTCGACGAAGGCGGCGGATCGCGCTCGAAGAACTCGACCGAAAGCGCCACGTCGCGCAGCGGATCGCTCGAATTGTTGACGATGCCGATCACGGCCTCCGTATAGTTCTTGTCCTTGCGCTCTTCTTCCTCGCGCCCGCGTCGCGTTCGGCGCGACATCGTGAGCACGCTGAGTTGAGGGATCGGATCGCGCCAGAGCAGAGAGTCGGAGCGGCGACAGCGACAAGCACTGGCCGCGTCGGCGACCGCAGCGCTGGCTGCACTCGGCGCTGGCGTTCCCGAAGCGGCGGATTTTGCCGCCGTGGCCGCGGGCGGCACTGGGTTCGCGGCAACCGTCGCGATGGGTTCACTGAATGCCAGCTGTCGTTGATCGGCCAAGCGCGGCGCATGGGCGGCCAATTCGTGAGCGTGATCGGTGGTCAACAGCCACTGCATCATCAGCACGAAGCTGAGCGTCGCGGCCGTGAGGCTCATCACAATCGCCGCGGTCGTGCGCGGCAAAAGCCCTTGAAAAATGGCCAATGGCGCCACTTTCGCAGGCGACGGCGCGGGTGCGAGCGGCGATCGCATCAAGTTCGGCAAGAAGCCGGACAGGTCCGCGACGAACGCCTCGCGCGCGAGCGCCCCTTCGAGCCCACCACTCTTCAACAACTGATCGGCAAAGAAGCCGAGCCCACACAAGACGACCGCCGTGCCGAGCGCAATCCCGAACGCGCCGATCGCCGTCGTTCCAGGCGCCAAGCGAAAGGCGGCGGCACTCGCAATCAGCGCACCGCTCAACGCCGCACCCACCGTCGCCAGGCGCACCAAGAGGCGGCGGCGATAGAGTTTGTGATGATGCGCCGTATTGCCGCTCGAGAAATTCACCAAGCACAGACGATTGAGCGGACTGAGCGCAGGGTCGAGCGCCAGAAACACCTGCTCGCCGTCCAGGGAGGCCTCCGAAAGTTGCGGCCAAGGCACGAGCAGCTTTTCGCTCTCGGTTTGCGTGACCGGCACATAGCCCGCGCTGAAACCGGCAACCCCCAGATACAACAAGGAGAGCCCGATCGGCGCGCACTCGAGCTCCACGGTGCCGACCGCATTGCTGCGCTCGCTGGCCATGGCTATTGCTCGAAACCTCATCGCGCGCGCAGTGTAGTCTGGAGTCGGCAAACAACGAGCCTGCAACGGCGGGTGCCGAGCCCGAGCCGCGATTTTGCGGGAGGGGGCCCAAAAATCGCTCGGTTTTTCCGGTCTGGTTGAGCTTTTATGCGGGCCTTTTGCTAGCGTCTCGATTAATGGCCCAGGTCGTCGTCGAACGACACATCGACCTCGAGTCGGAGCGCGCCGCGCTCTGGTGCGCAGTCGGCGATACCGAACGCCTGAACCGCGCCATCGGCTTGGGACGCCTTCGGCTCACCCCCCACACGGACGGTAGCGCCGCGCGCTTCGTGGTGCGCACGGTCTCGGCGGGCCTGCCCATGGAGTACGAAGAGCGCCCCTTCGAGTGGGTCGAGGGCGAGCGTTTCAGCGTGCTGCGCGTGCTGCACGGCGGCGTGATGAAGAGCATGGAGACCCGCTTCGAGCTCGAGTCCCTGCCCAACGCCGGCACACGCGTGCACGTGCGTATCACGATCGAGCCGCGCTACGCGCTGCTCAATCCGATTCTGCGCCTACAGACCTCGCGCATGGTCGATCGCATCGAAGCCGAATTGCACAGCGCAGACAAAGACGTTCGAGCCGGCAAGAGCGCGTGCTTTCGAAAGACGATGACGCCGGTCGACGACAGCGCGCTCGGCCGCGTACGGATCGCGCTGATCGAAAGCGTGGTCCCCGATCGCAAAGCGCTTGCCGCGCGGCTCGCGGAGTTCGTGCAAGTCGGCAGCGACGCAGACGTCACACGCATCCGTCCGCTCGATCTCGCCCTCGAGTGGCAAGTAGACGGTCGCGAGCTACTCGCGGTTTGCCTATCCGGGGTCGTATCCGGCCTATTGGAGCTGCGCTGGGACCTCGTCTGTCCGAGTTGCCGCACCGCCACCGATCGCCAGACTTCGCTGCGCGAGCTGCCTTCGGAGGCGCACTGCCAACTGTGCGATATCTCTTTCGAGATCGAGCTAGATCGAGCGATTGAAGCGACCTTCATCCCGTCACCCGCGTTGCGCCGGCCCGACCCTGGACCGTTTTGCATCGGCGGACCGCTACGCACTCCGCACGTCGTCAGCCAGGCGATCTTGCCGCCAGCCGGCAGCCTCAAGCTCAACGCACCCGACAAACCGGGACGCTACCGCCTCTTCGTGCGCGGCGGCGCGACCTCCGCGTTCGAAGTAAAAGCGAGCGGCGACGAAGAGGCACGCTTTCGCGTCGAGGGTGACTCACTGTTTCGGGTCGACACGGACGCCCTCCAAGCAAAGCTTGCCGTCGTCCGCCCGGGGGGCCAGCTCGAAATCAGCCAGAGCGGCAACGCCGAGCGTCACGTCAAGCTCGAGCGCCTGGAATGGGCGAGTCGCGCGGCGACCGCACACCTAGTCAGCACCCTGCCCGAGTTCCGTCGCCAATTCTCGGGCGATCTCTTGCGCACTGGTGTCTCGCTGCGCGTCGCTCGCGTGGCCCTGATGTTCACCGACCTGACCGACTCTACCGCGCTCTACCACTCGGTGGGCGATGCCAAAGCCTTCAAGGTCGTGCAAGAACACTTCGACGTGCTGTCCACGATCATCGCCCAGCATCGGGGCACGATCGTCAAAACCATCGGCGACGCGGTGATGGCCGCGTTCACCGAGGAACGCGATGCGCTGAACGCCTCCTTCGCGATGCACCGTGCCTTCCCCGCGTTCCGCGCCGGCAACTCGGATGCGGCCCGCACCTTCCTGAAAATCGGCGTCTACGCAGGCCCTTGCTACGTGGTCACCGCCAATGCAATCCTGGACTATTTCGGGCAAACCGTGAACATCGCGGCTCGCCTCCAAGGCGCCTCGGGCCCCGGCGAAGTGGTGCTCGACGGCTCGTTCGCAGACGAAGCCGAGCGCTCGGGCTGGCTCGAAAGCTTCAGCATCAGCGAACACTTCGAAGCGCGCCTCAAAGGCCTGCCCAACCCCGTCCGCGTCGCCCGCATCGTCGCCGACCAGCTCGCCTCCTGATCTGATTGGGCGCCCGCGATCCCGGCATCGCACCTCCTAGCGCGCGCCAGTCCCCGACGAGGACGCCCAGCACGCATCGCTCAGAGGAAACCCCAAATTCTGATCTCTCCTCTGATCTCTGCGATGTCTGCGGCTCTGGTAAAAACTCAGGGAGCGCTCGAGATGCGCTCGGAGATTCAGTGCAGCACATTGCCGAGCACGCGCGGGGTCTCGATGCGCCGAGAATACGGCGTGCCGCAGGGTGCGAGGCTGGGTCGCGGGCGCCCCCAAATCGGCCCGTGCGTGCGTCAGGTTTTCGCGGCGACGCGGTCGGCGAAGGCGGTGACGCGTTCTTCGATCAGGTCGAGATCGTAGTCCAGGGTGGCGACGTGGAAGGAGCGCTCGAGGGGGAGCTCGGTTACGTCTTTGCTACCTACTGCGCGCAGGATAGCCTGCGAATTTTCGGGGGGAACGCTATGATCGGCGCGCGAGTAGGCAACCAGGATTGGACAGCTGAGGTTGGGCAGCTGCTTTCTGATTCGCGGAAACTCGCGCACCAGCGAGTTTCCGGATTTTGCTGGGACCCAGCTGTAAGCGAGCTCGTTCATGCCCGGTTTGGCGATGTCGTTGCGCGCCAGGCCTGCCGCGCTCGCGGGCACGAGCGGCAGCACGTGCTCCAGAAGCGGAGCAAGCTTGACCAGGATCCCCGTGCGGTCGAGCACCGGCGTGTTGATCACGACCACGCCCGCCACGGCCGTGGGATCTTGCGAGACCAGATCGAGCACGAGTGTGCCGCCCATCGACAGGCCCAGCGCGACCACGGTTTTGGTGCGCGCCGTCAAGCGGGCGAGGCCATCGGCCACTTCGCCGCGCCAATCCTCGTAGCGCGTGCTCATCATGTCTCGAAAGTGAGTGCCGTGGCCCGGCAAGCGCACGAGCTCGACCGCGAACCCCCGCTGCGCGAGCAGCTCGGCCAAGGGGCGCAGTGACGCGGGGCTACCCGTGAAACCATGAGCCAGCAAGAGCCCGATTCGAGCGCGCTCGCCCGAACCATTGGAGGACCACGGCTCGGCGCCGGGCAATACCGGAAAAGTCACGACCGCAAGTGTACACGAAACTCGCGATTGGCCAGTTCCTTCTCGTTCTGATAGTCACTGCCGCACGCTTTCTAGTTCCTTGGCTTCGTCGCTTCATGAGCTCGCTCCGCACACTTTTGCTGGTCATTTCATGCTGGGGTGCAGTGTCGGTACCGCGGCAGGCCGCGGCTCAGCGCGCAAGCAACGCCGCGCCCGAGCCGGTGCCCGTACCCGAGCCCTACTTCTACAAGGGATACAACTACGGCTCGCAGGCGTTGTACGGGCCGCTTTGGGTATTTTTGAATCGCGGCTTCGACGTGCTTCAAGATCGCACCGGCAGCCGCAGCATCTTCCAGCAAGAATATCTGCACAACGGCGAGAACGTCGGACGCAACCTACTGAACCCGTTTCCGGGTATCGATCAGCGCGGCTGGGAGCGCTTCTTTCGCGAAGAGATCTTTCCGCTGAGCTTCACCAAGGGCACCGCTCGCTGGGTACCGAACTACACGTTGCACTTGATCGGCGGCGGCGTGACCTATACCGGCCTGACCGAGTGGTTCCGACAGAACCACGTGCCAGCACCGCGGGCGTTCTCCGCGGCGACCGTGCTGGTGACGGCGTTCGTGAACGAGACCTTGGAGAACAAGGGTGTCGCCCCTTACAACACCGACGCCGTAGCGGACTTCTTCTTCTTCGATATCGGCGGCATCATCTTGTTCAGCTTCGATTGGCCGAACGAGTTGTTCAGCAAACACCTGATCGTCGCGGATTGGTCGTCTCAGCCCGCGTTCACGTTTCCGGGCTTCGACTTGCACAATCAGGGCAATTATTTCTCGGTGAAATGGCCGCTGCCCTTCGCGCCTCGGCTGCGCCTGTTTGCGACCATGGGCCTCGGCACGCTGCTCGGCCTGTCCTACCAGATCGACAGTCAGTATTCGATCTCGGCGGGCGGCGGCACCATGGCTTCGCGGCTGATTCGGACCTCGCAAAAGAACGCGGACAACGAAGTCGAGTTCGCGCCAGCCGCAGGCATCTTCGTCGATCGAAACAACTCGCTCTTGGCGTCACTCAAGCTGACCAACGTGCAGGACTACTTCCTGCAATTCAACCTTTACCCCAATGCGTTCTCGGTCCCCGAGCTCGGCATGTGGGGAGTCGTGGACAAAGGCGGCCAGTTCGTCTTTGGACTTTCGTTCTCGAAATCGTTCGGCGTGGGCGTGGGCATCGGCCAACTGGGCCTCAGGTAGCTAGTCACCGCGTTCGTCTTCGTACTCGTCTCGCACGACCATGCTCGCGCGGCCTTTGACGACGACCCACTCCTGCGCATGGGCCTCGTCCCGATGGGGGCCGTCATGGCCGGGGGAGAGTGAGCAATGGAGCTCGATGCGTTGCCGCGCCACGTTGGTCGAGGTGCCTTCGATCTGCCGAGTGACGATCAGCACCGCCCTTGCGTCGCAAGCCATCACACGAGTCTAGCTTCGGCGCGGCCGATTGCACCAGAACAATGGCTCGCGTGCGGCAAATCCGCAAACGGGGCCGAGAATCGCCCGGCTCAGGGTAGACGGGCGGTGACGACCTTGGACAAGAAGCAGCGCTCGACGGCGCGCACCTCGAAGCCCGCCTCGGTGATGCCCTCGGCCAGATCGCTCGCGATGTAGTCGGCAAAGAACGGTTCGTTCATGGTGATCGCGAAATTCTCCAAGAACGACCGCAAATCCCCGGCCTCGCTCAATTGAGCGGCGTCTTCGATCACGAGCAGACCACCCGGCTTGAGCACACGCCGCATCTCGGAAAGCACGTTCCGTCTCGCCCGGGCCGGTAACTCGTGGAACAGAAATACGCTGGTCACGACGTCGAACGAGGCATCGGCAAGCGGCATGCGCTCCGCGTTCTCGGTCACGAGCGATAGATTGTTTACGTGGCTGAGCCGACGCCCGGCGTGCTGCAGATAGAACGGACTCAAATCCAACCCCCAGTAGCGCTCGGCGGGGTGCGCGAGCGCGAGCTGATTGAGCGCGGAGCCGGTGCCACATGCGACGTCCAAAATCCGAGCTGGACCTGCCGCGGCGTCGCGCTCGCGCAAGTAGCGGGTAACGGGCGGTACGATTTGCCGACGCATGACATCCGCCGTGCCGAAAAACAAAAACTCTACCCCCACGTCATACACGGCTGCCGAGCGCTCGCTGAAGTAGCCGTCGGTCTGCCAGTGGAAGTTGCGCCGGAAGTAGTCCGGGTAAGCAGCGAGGTCGATGCCCTCCGGGAGATCGCGCACCAGCCGCTGCTTGGAGCGCCGCAGGCTACGCAGTACCTCGGTGGCGAGCGACGGCAGTTGCTTGATGTACTCGGCCACTGGCATGTCGAACAAGAGCCGCGCCGGATACAGGCCGAGCTCCGCGTTCTCGCAATCCCGATCCTGGAGCGCCAAAAGCTGGGTTTGGAGCGCTTTGATCTCCGCCGGCTTCGGCAGCACGGCGCGGCGCTTGCCGAATGGGCGAAGCCCCAAATGCGCGGCAACCAAAGGCAGGCGAATCGCGGCTTGGCGGGCGCGGTATGCGTAACGAGTCAGCTCGTTCGGCAGCAGCGTCGGCGAGGCTTCCATCCCGAAAAGGTGACGCTTCAAACCTGCCTTGTAAAGGTGCGCCAAGCGCGAGGTGTTAGACAAAGCCTGGAACAACGCTAACTCACCGAGGCAATACTGCACTCACGCACGCCCTGCGGCGTCCTGAGCTCCAAGTCGTCGCCTTCCTGCTTGCCGAGCAGTGCGCGAGCGATTGGCGATTGCGGGGTGACGACGCGCACTTCCGCCCCCGCGACGGTGACACGTACGCCCCCACCCGCGGGCGCGATGAAGTAGTGCTCGATGCCTCCGCCATCGTCGAGCACGACCAGAGCACCGAGCGAAATCCGAGACTCCGGTTTGAACGCAGTCAGCTCCAGCGCTTTGAGTAGGTTCAGCGCGTCTTGCAACTCAACCACACGCTGGGCTTGGCCGCGCGCCAGATAACTCTGCTCGAGCGCGCGCGTGTCCTTGTCGTTCTCGGGGCGATTCTCTTCGTGGGTCGCGCCGTCTACGACGACGCGCTGCGCCGCGCTCATGGTCGCTAGATCTGCCGAGACGGACTCACGCAGTAACCTGAGAATTTCTCGCTTATCGATCGCTGCGGGCATCTGCAAACAGGCGTCTAGCACCGTCGCGCTCGACCCTCATACCGTAGCAAAATCAGCGCATTTTTCAAGACCTTGACGGTCCCGGAGCCGGCACACAGATTCGCGTCGCCGAAGGCTCGACCTAGCCCGGGCCCGCCCCCGGCGGGCGTGCCCAGGCGCCACCCCCGGAGTGCCCCGTGGACGAACAAGCGCGCGCGCTGATGGACCAGGAGCGAAAGATCCTGGACGAAGAGCTGATGTCGTTGACCTGCGTGCAGGCATCGTTGGCCGAGGCGCGCAGAGCGCAAGCCCGCGCGGCCGAAGCAGCGCGCTCGAGCCCAGACCCCGTGGACGTGATGCGAGCCCTGCGCAGCGAGGCAGCCTCGGCTTCCGAAGACGATCTGCCCGCCCTGTTGCACGAACTGAGCCTGCGCCAAACCTTGCTCGAGCGCGGTCCGAAGGACGCTTTGCCGAACGCAGATAGCCCGTACATCGCTCACTTGCGGCTGCGTGAAGCTGGAGTTCCCAAAGACTACTTTTTGGGTCAGAGCAGCCATTTGGACCCTGCGCGGGGCGTGCGCATCGTGGACTGGCGCGTCGCGCCCGTCGCCCGCATTTTCTATGGCTACCGCGAAGGCGACGAATACGAGGAGGAATTTCCGGGGCGCGTCGCCGAAGGGATCATCGAGGCACGCCGAATCTTGGTGATTGAAGGCGGCGAACTGCGTCAGCTCGTGACCGATCGCTTCGTGCTCACACGGGCAGAGTCCGGGCAATGGCACAGCGAGGTGCGCACGAGCTACGCCATCAGCGGCGGAGGCACAGGCAGCGCGGTGCGTCCGGAAGCCTTGACCAGCAGTAGCTCCAAGCTCGCCCCGAGCGTGACCGCATTGCTGGACGACCAGCAATTTGCCGCAATTTCGGCACCCCCTGAAAACTCCCTGCTGGTTCTAGGGAGCGCCGGCAGCGGCAAGACGACCGTTGCGCTGCATCGCCTAGCGCGCATCGCAGCGCTCGACCGACAACGGTATGCGCTCGCGCGAATGCAAGTGATCGTTCCGGAAGAGGGGCTCGCGCGCTTGTCGCGTCGTTTGCTGGCGCCGCTGGGCGTGGCAGAAGCGCGCGTTCAGACCCTCGACGATTGGGCGTCGGCCCTCGCGCAGCGCGCGTTCGGCGCGCGGCTGCCACGATTTTGCCCCGAGACACCCGCGCTGGTCTCGAGCCTCAAGCGGCACCCTGCCCTGTACGGTGCGCTGCGGGAGCGCTTCGCATATCAGAAAGTTCCCCGCACTGCTCCGAGCCTCAAGCGCCTACGACGGCTGTTGGCCGAACTATTCAGCGATCGCGAATTCTTGAGCGGTGTGGTCGACCGTGCGCTGGGCTCGCTGTCTCGGGCGGCCGTGGACGCGACCGTCAGACACACGATGCTGCAGCTCGCCGATAGCGTGGACCAGCAACTCGCCGGGGTCGTCGACCGCAGTCGACTACGCACGCTAGATGGGCGCGCCATCGCAGAGGGCACACCCGAAGCACTAGCGAAGACCGTGGACCGCGAGGATCTCCCCATTTTTCTAACTATTCTGACCTGGCGGCAGCAACTCGAGCTGGAGCCAGCCTCGCACCTGGTCCTGGACGAGGCCGAAGACTTTTCGCTCTTCGAGCTGCACGTGCTCGGTCGCATCCAAGGTTCGCAAAAGAGCGTCACGTTTGCGGGGGATGAAATGCAGCAAACGGCCTCCAGCTTCGCGGGCTTCGAGGCGTCGTTGGCCGAGTTCGGGGTGCGCGATGCGCAGGTGTGTCGGCTGGCGGTGTCCTACCGTTGCCCGCGACCGATCTTCGAGCTCGCCCAACGGATCCTCGGCGACCTTGCTTCGGCGGAGACCAAGAGCGCAGCGCGGGATGGCTCGCCGGTGGGTCACTTTGCCTTTCCCAATGACGAACTAGCAACGCTCTTCTGCGTCGGTGAACTGGTCGATTTGGCGCTGCGCGAACCCGAGGCCTCGATCGCGGTCATCGCGCACGATGCCGAGGCGGCGCGCCGCTTCCACACTTTACTGCCCGAGCGCGTCCAAGCGCGTCTGGTGCTATCGGGCGAGTTTAGCTTCGAGCCCGGCATCGACGTCACCGATCTGGACAACGTGAAAGGCCTAGAGTTCGACTATGTGATTGTGCCCCAAGTCAGCGAATCCGCCTATCCGACGAACGACGAAGCGCGCCGGCGTCTGCACGTGGCCGTGACCCGCGCGGTCTGGCAATTGTGGCTAGTTTCCGGCGGAATTCGCTCGAAAATCTTGCCCGCGCTCGATGCCTGATACGCTGCTCGGCATGGCATTGGCCGAAGATTTCTCCGCCGCTCAAACGCGTGTCAAACAGCTCTCGCGCACCCCCGCGAGCAACGAGCTGCTCGAGCTGTACGCTTTCTACAAGCAAGCCACCTCGGGCGACGCCAACGGCGAGCGCCCGGGTATGCTCGATTTCAAAGGTCGCGCAAAGTTCGATGCCTGGCACGCGCAGAAGGGCCTCGGCAAAGATCAGGCAATGACCGCCTACGTTGCCTTGGTCGAAAAGCTGGTCGGCAAATATGGCTGAACCGCCGGCACGCTAGCTGCGCTTGGCGAGCAGCATGGTCCAGTCGTCGTCGTGGCGACCAGCGAAGGCCTCGACTTCGTCGAACACCGCGCGTGTCACGTCGTCGAGCGCTTTGCCTTGGGCCAGTGCCGTTTCGAGCACCGCGCACATGCGCGCCAGGTCGAACAGCTCGCCGGCCGCGTTTTGCGCCTCCGTGATGCCGTCGGAATAGAGGCAGAGCACATCCCCCCGTTCGACGTTGAGCGCAGTCAGCGGCACGTCGGAAAGGTCCGACACGATACCGAGCCACGGCCCAGGGGCCTCGATGATCTCGCAACGGCCGGTTTTTGCCCGATAGACGACCGGCCATTCATGCGCACCGACGCACACGAAGCTGCCGTCACCCTGATAGGTGAGGAGCTGCGCGGTCACGTACTTGTTGTCGCGTAGCCGGTTCGTGATGTTTTCGCACAAGAGCGAGTTCACTTCGCGGAGTACGCGCGCCGGCGCTTCTGCAGAATTGTTGAGAAAGTGCGAGGCGAACGCGGCTTGCGCCATCAACATCACCAAGCCCGCGCCGACACCGTGTCCGGAGACGTCACCGACGGTGATCCAGAGCGTGCCTTGATTCGGATCGGCGAGCACGTCGTAGAAGTCACCGCCGACCTCGTCGGCCGGCAGCATGCGACCGGCAAATTCGAAGTCGACGTGGCTCGGCGTGGGCGGTAGCAACGCGCGCTGAATTTGCGCAGCAATTTCCAATTCGCGAGCCATCCGCGCTTGATTGCTGAGCGCCGCGCGAGCCCGACCGAGCTCACCCGTCATGTCATTGAACGCGCCGCCCAGTTGCCCGAGCTCGTCACCCTCGGTGATGCTGACGCGCCCTTCCAAATCGCCGGCTGCGATCCGACGCGAGGCATCCCTCAGGACCTCCACACGGCGGGTCACGCGGCTGCCCAGAATCCACGCGAATACCAGGCTGAACAGCACGACGCCACCAACCAGCGTCGTGCTCACGGTCAGGGCGCGCTGGGTCGCGCGGTACTTCTGCAACGCGGCGCTCCGCACCTCGTCGTTCAAGGTGCGCTCGATACCTCCGAGCAGCGAAAGCTTCTGTGTGCCGAGATCGAACCATTCGCTGGCGCTGATCGTCAGATCTTCTTCGGTCGTCTCCAGGGCCGTGCGACGCAGCACGAGCAGGCGCTGGGTGGCTTCCGTGGCCATGGCGCGGTCGTAGCTCCGCTGATGCTCGACCGCCGCGGTGGTGCGAAATACGTCCGCGTAAATGTCCAGCTCGGAAATCAAAGAGACGAGGTCGCGATAAGTGCCGGGCGGGAACTCACCTTGCGCAAAGACATGCGCTAAAAGGGCGTGTTCCCTGCTCATGCGCTCTTCGAGTTGCAGCAGCGATCCCAGCGAAGTGATGCTGCGCAGGAGCTCGCCGTCGTCACTCAGATCGGTCAAGCCAGCAATCGCGCGCACGAAGGCCTGAATGGCCGCGCGGTGCAGCTCGAACACCTCTGTGATGCTGGCTTGTCCACTCGTAACCCGGGCGCGCAACAGCGGCAGGCCCTCGAGCCGCCGCTGTGCCTCCACGAGGGGACCCGCCAAGCGTGGAGGCAGGCGCGACACATCTCGCCCTTTCAAGAACGCGCTGAGCTGGGCGAGCGCAAGGTCACTGGCATGAACGTGCGCTTCGGTGTCGTGCGCCGCCGTGCGCTCGGCAACGATGATGCGAGGCTCGTCGGTCGCGTTGGGAGCGGCCTTTTCGAGCTCGCGCTGAATTCCGAGCACCAGCGCTTCGGACGCGCGTTCG
>Ga0247768_1000679_pt1 | contig 12303 bp, 10 predicted proteins | sample UWRJL016104C6_FD_179944 | JGI IMG/M metagenome (GOLD analysis project Ga0247768, IMG submission 179944) | Plant litter microbial communities from Arlington Agricultural Research Station in Wisconsin, United States - UWRJ-L016-104C-6 | ecosystem: Environmental > Terrestrial > Plant litter >... | reverse complement strand
ACGAATTCTAATCGTGGTCCACGTTTGGTCCAGGGTTGGTCCACCGGCTGCCGACCGCTTTCCCGCCAGGTCACGCTGCCAGGTGAGCACTTCGACCACGCCCGGCGATTTCATCCGGATGAACGAGAGCGGGAAATGACAACACGCGACTTTCTCGAAGCGGCCGAGAGAGGTGACCCCGACGCGGCACTCGACCTCGGCTGTCAATGCCAGGACGACGGTGACCTCGACGCGGCCGAGTCCTGGTTCCGCCTCGCCGAGCAGGGCGGGAACCTGGTGGCCGCCAACCGGCTCGGGCTGCTCCTCGAAGAACGCGGGAAGATCGCCGAGGCGGAGGACTGCTACCGGCGCGCGGCCGAGGCGGGAAACCCCATCGCCGCCTGGAATCTCGCGATAACGATGGAGGAACGCGGCGAGGCCGCGGGGGCCGAACGGTGGTTCCTGCGAGCCGCCGAATCGGGACACATACCGGCCGCTCGCAAGGCCGGTGCCCTCCTCGCCTCCCGGGGAAAGCAGGCCGAGGCGGAGCACTGGTACCGGCGTGCCGCCGATGGCGGCGACACCAGCGTGCTGAACAACCTCGGCCTGCTGCTTCAGAAGAAAGGGCAGCCGAAGGAAGCCGAGGAGTGCTATCGCCGCGCGCTCGCGGAGCCCGGGTTCGACCCCGTCGTCGCTTTCAACCTGGCCTTCCTGCTGGAAGACAACGGATCTTCCGCCGAAGCCGAGAAATGGTACCGGCAGTCGGCCGAACACGATGACCCCGACGCGGCCGTGGCACTCGCGCGACTGCTGGAAAACCGCGGCGCCCAGCGCGAGGCCGAGCGGTGGCTACGGCGTGCGGCCGACGCGGGTCACGCCGGGGGAGCCAACAATCTCGGCTACCTCCTCGAAGAGAAGGGCAAGAAACGCGAAGCCGAGCAGCTCTATCTGAAAGCGGCGAATGCGGGTAGCGCGGCCGCGCAGAACAACCTCGGCATGCTTTTTCGCAACCGTGGTGACCTCCAAACCGCCCAGCAGTGGTACCGGCGCGCGATCGACGGTGGCAGCGCGGTCGCCGCCCGGAACCTCGCGTCGCTGCTCGAATCCCTGGGCGACCTGACGGGATCGCGGCACTGGCAGCAGCGCGCCGCCGAACTGGAGACCGCCGGGTCGTGAGTGTTTCGCGGGGTTAGAACCCCGCGAAACACTCACGACCCCCCTGGACCACCACCGGAAGGCGACCGCCCATGCCCAAGTCCGACCTCGCAGACCGGCTGTTCGTGCCATGGGAACGGCTGGGCTGGGAGTACGTGCCGCCGGCGCCACCCGTGCGGGGCCGGGAAGCGGGCCGCGGGCCCGTCTGGATCGAGCCGCCGGTGCCGGAGCTAAGACCCAGGAAGGCGCCGGGCACGGGACGCAGCCCGGCGGTCGCGATCGCCACGGTCCTCGGCTGTTCCCCCTTCGGCATCGCCGCGCTCACCATCGGCGGGGTCATGACCTACGGGGACGCGGCCGTGATCCGCGTCGCGGTGACGATCTTCGTGGTGCTCGTCGCTCTCGGCGTGCTGCGCGTGGCCGTACCCGCGATGCGCCGGCGCGCCGCGCTCGCGCAGTTCCGGCGTGACCGGGATGCCGCCCACGCCGAGTACCTCGCCGAATTCGAGAGCTGGCGGAAGCGGGTCGCCCGCCATGACATGGCCGAGCGAGCGCGGTACGAGGCGGCGAGCCGGTGGTTTCCGCTGACGTCCTGGTCACAGCCCGGCAGGATCGACGTGTTCGGCGGCACCGGCGACGGCTGGGCGAGCCTGCTCGTCACGCTCGGCTGTTCACGGTTGTGCCGCGGGGCGGACATCCTGCTGCTCGACCTCACCGAGCAGCAGGTCGGCGGCGCGCTCGCCGAGTTCGCCGTTCATCGGGGCCATCCCGTGCGCGGGCTGGAGCTTCCCACGGGGTTGTCGCGATGGCATCCGCTCGCGGGCTTGGACGCCGAGCAGCTTTCCGAACTGCTCGCCGATTCGGTGCACTCGACGCGCCAGTCCGCGGGAACGGCCGACGGCCGGGCGCTCGACGCGGACCTGCTCACGGCGGTGGTGAGCCGGCTGGACGGCCGGTGGACCTTCCGCCGGATCGCGGCCGGTCTGCGGGTTCTTCGCCGTACCTACGAGCACGGCGTGAACGGTGTGCTGGACTCGGCCGAAGTCGAAGGGCTGACCGGGGTGATCGACGCGTTCGGGCAGTCCGAACCGGTGCGGCAGGAGTTGCGCTTCCTCACCGGGGTGCTCGATCTGCTCGCGGTGGACGAGCCCGACGTCGGGGAGGGTGCCGCCGACGAGGAGCCGTGGCACGCGTCGGGTCTCACGGTGGTGCGCACGGCGAGCACCCACCGGCGCCGCAAGGACTTCCTCGACCGGGTGGTGTTCCACCGCCTGATTCACGCGTTGCGCGACGGCCGGATACACCAGGACTCGATGGTGGTGGCGGGGGCCGATCATCTGGGCCGCGAGAGCCTGGAGGAGCTGGTGCGGGAGGCCGAGCGGGCCGGGGTGCGGCTGGTGCTGATGGTCGAGCGGCTGCGCGGGGACCTGCACGACCTGCTCGGCGGGCGAGACAGCGCGACCGTGCTGATGCGGCTGGGCAACGCGCGCGAGGCGGCCACCGCGGCCGAGTTCGTCGGGCGAGGTCACCGGTTCGTCCTGAGCCAGCTCACCGAGCAGGTCGGGGCGACTTTCACCGAGGGTTTCTCCGCGGGCTACTCCCTTTCCGAGGGTACCTCCGAGTCGGAGTCGCGCAGTTTGAGCCCGTCGACCAGCGGCATCCCCGTCGGAAAGGTCTCGATTCCCATCCCCACCGTGTCGGGCAGCCGTTCGGACTCGATGACCCGGTCACGCACCGAGACGTGGCAGGACACGGTCAACCAGTCACTGGCCGAATCGCTCACCGAGGGGCGGACGGTGAGCCGGGTCTACGAGTTCACCGTGGAGCCGACCACACTGCAGTCCTTGCCCGCCACGGCGTTCGTGCTGGCCGAGGCCGGGCCGAGGGGCAGGCGGGTGGTGCTCGGCGACTGCAACCCGGGCATCGTGCTGCTGGACCGCGTCGCGCCGAGCCCGAGGAAACCCTGATGGGCCGGCCGTTCGCCGGGTTCCGGTTCCACCGGCTGATCAGCGTCCCGGACTCCGACGACACCCCGGCCGGGGTGTTCGCCGCCCTGACCGCGGCCCATGCCGAACTGTCCAATGAGGACCATCCGGCGCTCGCCGTTGCTTGGCAGCGGCCGGCCGCCGGCGCGCCGATCCGGCTGCTGCTGGGAGGCAGGCCGTACCTGCCGGCCGCGCCCGGTGACGGGAACGGGCCGGTGCTGTACCCGCCCGGCAGCACCGGCGAGGTCGTTGATCCCGAGGCCGTTGTCGAGTCCTGGCAAGCGATGCCGTCCTGGATCAGCTGTGAGGGGCGCTCCGATCCATTGTGGATGGATCAGTCCGATCGGGACACATCGCGGCGCGGCGGTTTCGCGGCTTGTGTCGCGCACCTGACCGGCCCGTTCGTGTGGCTGGTCTTCGCCGAGCCGGTACCTCCTGGCACGGTCGCCGCTGAACTCGCCGAACTGACCAGGCGAATTCCCGTGCTGAGACAACGAGAAAACTCCCAACTCGACCGGATCGCACTGGAGCGCGCGCAGGACCGCCACCGTGAACTGAGCCGCAGCGAAGCCGCCGGCACCTGGCATGTCCGGATCGCGGTCGGCGGGCCGGGCCCGGGAGCGAGCCGCCGGGTCGCGGCACTGCTGTGCGCGGCCGGTGAACTCGACGGCCTGCCCTACCTGCTGGTTCCGGGGAAAGACGCGAAACCCTTCGGGCAGTTGCCGTTCCGGCGGACCGAACCGGCGCCGTTGCACGCCACCTCCGAGCTGCTGGCCGCCCTGACCGCCCCGCCCCGCCGGGAACTGCCGGGCCTGCGCGTGATCGAGCGTGCCGTCTTCGACGTGACCCCGGAACACGGCGGCGAAATCCACCTCGGTGAGGTGCTCGACAACGCCGATCAGCCCGCCGGTGAGTTCACCGTGTCCGCCGGCACGCTCAACCGGCACGTTTTTGTCGCCGGGGCCACCGGCGCCGGGAAGTCCCAGACCACCCGGCAGCTGCTGGAACAACTGCATCACGCCGGTGTGCCGTGGCTGGTGCTCGAACCGGCCAAGGCCGAGTACGCGCGGATGGCCGGGCGGATCGGCGCCGCCGAGGTGGCGGTGATCCGCCCGGGCGCCCCCGACGCGGTGCCGCTGAGCCTTAACCCGCTCGAACCCGAGCCGGGATTCCCGCTGTCGGCCCACATCGACCTCGTGCGCGCGCTGTTCCTCGCCGCGTTTGAAGCCACCGAACCGTTTCCGCAGGTCCTGGCCTCCGCGCTGGCGCACTGCTACACCGCGCTCGGCTGGGACATCACGCTCGGCGCGTCCCGGCTGCCGCACGCCATCCCGAGATATCCCGACCTCGGTGACCTCCAGCGCGCCGCGCTCGACGTCGTGTCCGGCATCGGCTACGGCAAGGAGGTCACCGACAACGTCCGGGGCTTCATCGACGTCCGCGTCTCGTCGCTGCGGCTGGGCACGCCCGGGCGGTTCTTCGCCGGTGGGCATCCGCTGGACCTGGCGGATCTGTTGCGCCGCAACGTGGTCCTGGAGATCGAGGACATCGGCAACGACGCCGACGCCGCGTTCCTGATCGGCGCCGTGCTGATCCGCCTGCACGAGCACCTGCGTGTCCACCGCCGCGCGCACGACGGGAACCTGCGGCACGTGACCGTCGTCGAGGAGGCACACCGGCTGCTCAAGCAGGCCCGCCCGGGAAGCCCGGCGGCCCACGCCGTCGAGCTGTTCACCGCGCTGCTGGCCGAAATCCGTGCCTACGGAGAAGGTCTTGTCGTCGCCGAACAGATCCCCGCGAAGATCGTGCCGGACGTCCTCAAGAACACCGCGCTGAAGATCGTCCACCGGCTGCCCGCCGCCGACGACCGCGCGGCCGTCGGCGCCACGATGAACCTCGACGACGTCCAGTCCCGGCACGTCGTTTCCCTTCCGCCGGGGCGGGCCGCGGTGTTCGCCGACGGCATGGACCGGCCCATCCGGATCCGCGTCCCACTCGGCGAAAACCGCGAAACCGGTGTGCTTCCCACCGGCCGGGTCGCCATCGCCAGGACGGCCACCACGGCCTGCCCACCCACGTGCGCGGACCGGCCGTGCACCCTGCGCCGGCTCACCGAAAGCGCGCGTGCCGCCCAAAATCCGGAGTTGGCCCTGTGGATCGAACTGCTGACCGCCGCCCACGTACTCGGCTATCCAGAGCCTCGGCCTCAGCGGCAGTGGCTCCGCCAGCAGAGCGCGGCCCGCGACCTCGACTGCGCTGTCGGGCAGCTCTCGACCGAGGCGGTACACCGCCGCTATCCCGCCCTGATCGAGTACTACCAGCCCGAAGACCTCGCCCGGCACGTCGCCGAACGCGCCAGGGCCCACCTCGACGGGCACGAGCATCTTTGCGACGGCACCGAAGTGCACTGGCAGGCGGGCTTGTACCGCTGGCGAGACGTCTTTGTCGCCTTCGCCCGCGAGGACTACGACCCGGACAAACCGCATCCACTCACTCAGGATTGGCGAGCCCGCGGCCTCGACCTCTCCGACGTGCCCGCTCGTGAGCAACTGCTCAACCTCGAGCGTTTACCGAGCTCCCGCACCACGGACCGTACCGCCATCGACGGCATGGGCGAACCGGCCGAACACCAGCGCCTCGCGTCCCGGTTGTCCCGGCCGGGCGAGCCGCTGCACCGGTTCATCGAGGCCACCCGCTTTCTCACCTTCAGCGACGCCTGGCCATTGCACCGGCTCTATCCACGCGAATGGGCCGCCTATCAGGAGAAAACCGATGAGTGAACTCGGAAAGGACCACGAAGCCGCCGACGCGCCGCCCGCCAAGCAGGAGGCGCCGGACCAAGTCGGCGATCCGCTGCCGCAGAGGGAACCCGAAAGTCAGTGGCCCTCTCCCCGCGACCTCGAACACGCCCTGGGCAGCAAGGAAAGCTGGCGCGAAGCGGTGTCGTACGCGCTGAACTTCACCGACCGGCATCCGCTGGGGGACACCGGAATCGAGGACTTCATCCTCGCCGAGCAGATGGACCACCTCCACGGCGCCGGGTCCGATCTGGGCGCCGCCATCGAGGACAAGGTGGCAGTCATCGGATCGATGGAGAACCTCGAAGAGGTAAGGAAGTGGATCGGGGAGAGCACACCAGGATCGGCAAACCTGGAGGCGATCGAAAAAGGTGGGTGGACGGTCGAGAAGAACGATGCCTGGGTCCGCGAGGTGATCAAAGAAGGGCTGCCGGTCTGGCTGATGAATGACTTGCCGAAAGACGGCCTGTGGAAGCCGGACCCGGATGATCCCGGCCGTGTCCAGGAGAAAATCACGCTGCGCGAGTTCCAGCAGTTCGTCGGGGCCGGTTACCGGATCGACGGGAACCTCCTGCTGCCACCGGGAAGTCCGGCGGTCGAAAGCCCGGACCGCTACTTCGTCGGCACGAAGTTCACCTCGGACACCGCCGAGCCGGTTTTCGTGCACATCGGCCACGAAAATCAGGGCGCGGCGGTGCCCACCCGCTACGTCGGGACCTTGAACGAAGAGACGCCCACCATCCCGGCCGAGCTGTTCGGCCGCTACCAGCGGTTGGACAGTGCGAGCTGGCCGGTTGCCGAGGATCTTGTCCGTGAGCTTTTCGGCGCGGCCAAAACGGAGCTGAGGCCCTACCTCCCCGGCATGTCGGAGGCCGAGTCACGGCAGCGGCCGGATCCCGCCTGGGGAAGCGAGTGGGTGATCAACCCGGCACAACTCGGTTTCCTGCCCTGGCACGGCCGTGTGCCGGACGGTGTCTCGTCGTCGGGGGAAGGACTGCTCGAAGCCAAGCACTACCAGTTCTTCCATGGGGAACAGGTGAACGAGGTGCCGCTCGGTAGCAGTGAAGGCCACATCTGGCGGCAACTGATCCACGACCACTTCGCGAAGCTCGAAGGTGACGACACGACGTGGGTGTTCTCCGGCGCGCCGCCGGACAAGGAACTGGTCCGGCAACTGCACCGGCTGGACCTCGACTTCGTCGTCATGGCCCCGCGTGCCCGCGAACTCAAGACGAGCGAAGGCCCGACCGCCGTCTGGCGCAACCACGCCGAGTGGCTGAAGAAATGCGACAGCTGGCTGGACGAAGAACGAACCCACGGCCGCTGACCTGCGCCGTCGGCCTCGTGAGCGTCGCGGCCGGTTAGAACCGGCCGCAACGCTCACAAGGGGTGGGCTCGCGGGGTGCCGGGCGGGCAGGCTAGCTTGCCGGGATGAGTCTCCTCGATGTCGTGGCCGAGCGTGATGGCTGGCGGTGCTGGGTGTGCGACGAACCGGTCGACCCCGGCATGTCGGTGAACGACCCGCGCGGGCCCAGCGTCGACAGCCGGACCGCGGACCGGAAAGCCAAGGTCGCCGAACGGCTCGCGCACCGCGGGTGCAACACCCGCAAAGGCGCGGTCAAGGAGGTCATCGCCTGGCCGGACCGCCTGCACGTGGTCGAACCCGCGCCGCTGATCACCGTCGCCGGGAGGCTGGAGCGCAAGGGCGGCCGTGAGATGGTGGCCCGCTGCCCGACCAAGCAGGACGCCCAGGAGGCGGCGGATTGGCTCGTGGACCGGTTTTCGCGGCTGGTTCCGGCGCTGCCGGTGACAGCCAACATCGAGCCGGGTGGCGGCCAGTTCCTTGTCATCCTGGCCACCGGGCGCCGCTGACCTGCCGGAGTTCGGCCCGCTAGCGGCCTCGAACATTCTCGGGCCGTGCATTTCCCGTGCCCGAATGGCGCCATTTCGGATAACCGCCGGAATTCGCCCCTCATTTTTCGCCAAAACTGATTCCGAGGCTCCGCCGAATGGCGTAGAGCCGTTTTCCCGGCCGTGCCCGCCGACGTCGCGATCGTGGCGCTGGTTCATGTCACATTCAGCCGACGGCTCCACTCGTGTCATCTGGAGTTAGAAGAGCGCTGATTGACTCTTCTTGCTCACGATCCTTCTCGCGACGAGGACAAATTGACACAGTCAGTGCCCCCGGGTGGCGACGACCCATTGGCCGCGTTCACCGCCGAGCTCGACGAACTTCAGGCCAAGGCCGCGGCGGCGCAGGAAAGACTCCGCTCCGCCGTAGCCACCGTGCAGGCGCCGGACGGGGCGGTTTCGGTGACCGTCGGCCCGAGCGGGGTCCTGCAGGATCTCCGCTTCGGCCCCCGCGCCTACGAGCGTCCCCCGCAAGCCCTTTCCAGCCTGGTGATGCAGCTGGTCGGCCGCGCGCAGCAGAAGGTCTCGGCCGAGGTCGCCGACGCGTTCAGCGGCATGGTGGGCGAGAACTCGGCCGCCCGCGAGTTGCTGGACGAGTTCCTGCCGGAGCCTGTGCCGGACGAAGTGCCGCCGCCGGGCCAAGGCGCCAGGTTCCTGCCGGAGCAGGAGTTCGACGACCCGCCGCGGCGACCGCCCGCGCCCCCGCACCAGCCGCCGAATCCGCAGCAGCCGCACCGTGGTCAGCCGCGCCGCCGTCCCCGGCCCGAGCCGGAAGACGACAACGGCGAGAGCAACCCCTGGTAACAACTTAGGAGAAGCAGTGGTTTCCGGAGCAGGTTTCACGGTCGACCCGGCCGAGCTGGACAAGTTCAGCCAATTCCTGTCGGGCACGACCCAGCCGGCGGTGCAGGACGCGGCCAACCGGATGCAGGCCGCCAACGGGTTCGACAACGCCGCGTTCGGCATCCTGCTCGCGCAGGTCCTCGCGGTGCCTTCGCGGATCACGATGGCCGTGATCACCGGCGAGATCACCAAGCTCGCCGGTGACATCGCCAAGTCCGCCACCGACGTGAAAAAGGCCGCCGAAGTGTATACAAACCATGATTCGAACGTGTCGCAGACCTTGGACACCTTCAAGACGGGGCTGAGCCAGTGACCGTTCCCATCACGCCGTCGAACTCCACGACCGGGGCCGGCGCGATCGACAGCTGGCACATGGTGGCCGACTCGATCGGCAAGGTCCAGAACGCGCACGGCGGTGACCTCGCGGCCGTCAGCGTGGAGCTGGGCATCAACATCATCAGCGCCGCGCTCGACACCGTCGCGCTGGTCATGGACCCGTTCGCGAAGCTGATCGCCGCGGGCCTCGGCTGGCTGATCGAGCACGTCTCGTTCCTGAAGTGGCCGCTGGACCAGGTCGCGGGCAACCCCGCGGAGGTCACGAAACTCGCGAACGAGCTGCACAAGATCGGTGAGTCGCTGCGGAACACCGGGACCGATCTCGACTCCACCCTCAAGTCGACGATCACCCAGTGGCAGGGCGACGGCCACGACAGCTTCGTGAAGTCGATCGACGACCGGAAGGGCTGGATCGACGCCAACGCCAAGGCGTCCGACGTCGCCGGGTACATGGTCGAGACCACCGGTGCCCTGATCGGCGCCGTCCGCTCGCTGATCCGCGACATCATCACGACGATCCTCGGCGACATCATCTCCACGATGCTGATCGCGCTCGCGCTCGCCGCGTTCACCTTCGGCGCGTCGATCGCCGTCGGGGTCGGCAAGTGTGTCGTGACGGTCTCGATCCAGGTGGCGGCGATGGCGGCCAAGCTCGCCAAGGTCGTCGCCTACGCCGGTCGCACCCTGGCCCGGCTCACCCAGCTGTCGAAGCTGGTCAAGCCGAAGGGTGGCGCGTCGAGCGCGGGCCACGAGATGACCGACCTCCCGCGCCCGGGCGGAAACGCCGGTGGTGTCCCGAACTTCTCGCGGCCGTTGCCGCGGCCGGGCGGCGGGGGCGCGACGCCCAGCGCCCGGCCCGGGGGCGACAGCACGACGCCCAACTTCTCGCGGCCACTGCCACCGCCTGGCACCGCGATCACCCACGACGGCCCGGGCGGCACAGGGGGAGCGACCCCCAGCACCCGGCCTCCGGGCGACGGCACCACGCCGAACTTCTCCCGGCCGCTGCCGAGGCCCGCTGACCCGCCACCGGCGGCCACGCCACCGAAGTCGCACCTGAGCGACCACGACGTCTCGACGATCAAGAAACACGAGGACTGGCTGAAGACCAAGTTCGGTGACAGCTACGGAAAGATGAAGTGGGTCGACGACTGGCTGAAGAAGAACAAGCCGGACTACTACCCGATGCTGAAATCGCTTTCCGACGCCAAGAGCTCGAAGAACTTCGTCGGCTGGGCGGGTAAGGACATCGTGCAGGTCGATCGTGGCCTCACCGACATCCAGTCGCAGGCCGAGGCGGCCTGGGCCGAAGAAAACAAGCAGGAGCAGCAAAAACAATCACAGCCGCAGTAGGAGACCGGGGTCGTGAGTGTTTCGCGGGGTTCTTGAGGGGAAGCGCAGAGGTGTGGTGGCTCGGTCAGGGTGGTCGGGGGGTGGTGAAGGCCTCCTTTACGGCGTCTGATGCCGTGAAGGAGGCCTTCACTCCCTTGCGGAGTGCTCGAACGGGCTTGTGAGCGTTGCGGCCGGTTCTAACCGGCCGCAACGCTCACGAGACGTGCCAGGTCAGCCGTTGGGCGGGAAGGTCCAGGTCGCGGACGGGCCGGGGCCGACGGTGAGCGTGGAATCGCCGATCTGTTCGACGTGGGTGCCCAGCATCGGCCCAGTCAGCGCCAGGTCGACCTGGCGCAGTCCCGCGGCCGCGCGCGGTACCGCGTCGAACCGCAGCTCGGTCCCCTCGCCGGTCGCGACGATGCCGCCGGGCCGCTCGCGCACGGTGTACCCGCCCGCGCGCAGGAGGGGCACCGTGCCGTCGAGGTCGTTCGGCGTGACGGCGATCCGGACCGCGGTGACGTCGCGCAGGTGACCGGGGCCGCGGTAGTCGTTGAGGTAACGCTCACGGCTGATGTCACCGGGGTGGGCCGCGGGCTCGGTCTTGCTGCGTGGGTCGTCGAAGTACGACTCTTCGTACTCCATGCCCCAGGGCCGGAACGCGTCATAGGTTTGGGTGGTGAAGACGGCCTGGAACCAGGGGATCGGCACGCCGTCGCCGAAATCGCGGGTCTGCCGGTACTCCACCGGCGCGGGCACCCCGAACGACGGCAGCCGGTCGACGACCGTGCGCAGCTCGCCCGAGCCTTCCACGGACAGGCCCAGCCCCGCCGATCCGAGCGCGGCTTCCGGGCCGGGCACTTCGCCGACCCCGAACAGCTCCAGGTACGTCGCCCGGCCCATCAGGTACCGCCCGGTCCAGGTCCGGTCGGCGCCGGTCGTGGTGCGCAGCCGAGGGTTGGCCAACACTCGGAGGTATTCGGAATTCGTGACGGCGTCGGCGGTCACTGTGTCCAGAACGCCGTAACAGTGATTGAAGAACAGTAGTTGCCGGTGAGTGTCCACAGTGGACTTCGAAGGTCAGGTTCGCCGGAGGTGGTTCAGGATCGCGGTGGCGTTCTCGTCGGCCAGCCCGTCCCGCGCGGCAGCGGCGTAGCGATCCCGTGCCCCGGCGACGACCCCGTCCGGCACGCCGCCTGCCTCCAGCACGAGGCGTAGGTCCTTTTCGGCCAGCCCCAACGAAAACAGGGTGTCCCCCGGGTTGGCGAGCTTGTCTCGCACGTGCGGGATCAGCGGGCTGATCACGGTGTCCCCGAGCAGATCCAGGGCGAGATCGGTGTCGACGCCCAGCCGGTCGCCGAGGGCCAATGCTTCGCCGACCATCACGTAAGAAACACCGAGTACCAGATTCAGCAGCAGCTTGACCGACGCGCCGGCGCCGAGCGGCCCGACGTGCCGCACCTTCCCCAGCGTGGTGAGCACGGGGGCCGCCACGGCGACGTCCTCGGCCGAACCTCCCGCGAGGATGGCGAGTTCTCCGGACTTCGCGGCCGGCAGGCTGCCCTTCACCGGCGCGTCGACGAGCCGGACGCCGTCGGGCAGCCGCTCGCGGAGGGCCGCCACCGCATCCGGTCCGATGGTGGACATCTCGACGACGACGGTTTCGCCGCCGAGGCCGGAGGCCGCGCCCTCATCGCCGCCGAACACCTCGCCGACGGCCTCCGGGCCGGTCAACATCGACAGGACGAAGTCGGCGCCCTGGACCGCTTTCCCTGGTGTGTCGGCGGTTTGCGCGCCGGCTTCGGCCAGTGGAGCGGTCCGGGCCGCCGTCCTGTTCCATGCGGTGACGTCATTTCCCGCCGCGACGAGCCGGGCGGCCATCAGCGAGCCCATGCGGCCCAGTCCGAGAAACGCGATCCGAGGCATGTACCGAACAATACGATCCGGGGCGGGTGCCGAACAATACT
>Ga0247768_1000676_pt1 | contig 12312 bp, 8 predicted proteins | sample UWRJL016104C6_FD_179944 | JGI IMG/M metagenome (GOLD analysis project Ga0247768, IMG submission 179944) | Plant litter microbial communities from Arlington Agricultural Research Station in Wisconsin, United States - UWRJ-L016-104C-6 | ecosystem: Environmental > Terrestrial > Plant litter >... | reverse complement strand
TAAGCCGCCGACGGCACCGGAAAGCACCAGAACCAGGAAGCCGAGGTACAGCACGATCGCCAGCGAACTCCCGGCGACGACGAGCTGCCGTCCGAGCGTTCTCTTGCGCAGCAACAGGATTCCGCCGGGAAGCAGCAGTCCGGCGAGTACGATGCTGATGCCGAGCCCAAGGAAAGCGGGGCCGAACCGGGGTGTCCGCGAGAGAAGCGTCGTCAGCCCGAGCACCAGGCCCGCGCAGGCGACCACGCCGCCCAGCAACGCGAGCACCGCGGCGGTGACGGCGGTGGCGCCACTCGGTTTCGGCTCTTCGTCCGGCGATTGACCGCGCGGGTAGGCCATGCTCGCTCCTCGGCTCGGTGGATCACCAACCCGGCGGGGACGGATACGGGTGGACCACTTTTACCAGCTCCGCGGCGGATAAGCCTGGGCCTGCCGCCCGTATCCCGGCGGCGCGGGCCGCTGGTAGCGGAGATACCGGAAAGTCGCCGGGATCATCGTGAGCAGCAGCAACAGGACACCGACCACCACCATCGCCGCGCCGAGGATGGCGTCGGTGCTGTCGAGGGCGAGGAAGTACTTGAAGTAGGGGACGTACTGCGAGTGCAGCGCCAGCAACGGTTCCAGGAAGAACGCGGCAAGGGTCAGTACCGCCCCGATGAGGAGCAGGACGCCGCCGGCGAACGCGCGGAAGAACGTCGCCAGCGCGCCGATGAGCAGGAGCAGCGCCGCCACGAGGTAGACACCGAGCACGGTGAGGGTGCTGCCGGGCAGGTCACCGAGGCTGTACCCGGACGGGATGCCGATGAAGGTGTTGATCGGGATGTAACCGGCGAGCCCGGTGAGCGCGAGCCCGAGGAACGCGGCGAGGATCGCGGTGAAGCCGCTAGGACGGCGTGGCGGCGGCTGATGGCCGTAGCCGTAACCGGGGATTCCGTAGTTCAGCCCCTGCTGGCCGGGCTGTTGTGGCGGCTGGGCCGGATATCCGTAAGGACCTGTCACGACTCCCCCATCACGCGCAGCGGAACTCCCGGCGTCACCCTAACCCGCTGAGCCTTATGGCGGAGCGAGTTGGCGAAGAGCCGACAGAAAAGTGATGCCCCCGGCCATTTTCGGCCGGGGGCATCACTTTCCGCTTACTTTTTCACCACTGCTGGGGCGGCTGCTGCTGTCCGTACTGACCGGGCTGGCCACCTTGGCCGGGCTGCTGCGGCGGCTGGCCGTACTGGCCCGGCTGACCACCCTGACCCGGCTGGCCGTACTGACCGGGCTGACCGAACTGACCCGGCTGGCCACCCTGACCCGGCTGCGGGAAACCGCCCGACGGGTCCTGGCCGTACTGACCGGGTTGCTGCGGCGGCTGGCCGTACTGACCCGGCTGACCGAACTGGCCGGGCTGGCCCGGCTGCGGGAAACCGCCGCTGGACGGGTTGTGCCCGCCCGGCTGGCCGAACGGACCCGGCTGACCACCCTGACCCGGCTGGCCGAAGCCCTGCGGCGGCTGGCCGTACGGGCCGGGCTGGCCGGGAGGCGGGAAGCCGCCCTGCGGTCCGCCGAACCCGCCGGGGCCACCCGGAAGCGCGGAGCCACCGCCGCCGAGGCCGACGTACTTCGCCGTCGCCGGGATGAGCCCGAGCACACCCGCGGCGAGGATGATGATGCCGAAGATGAGGTACAGCGTCGGGGTGCCCAGGCTCGCCGACGGCTCGGAGCCGCCGAACTGGTCCTTGAACGAGGACGACACCGTGGTGCCGGAGATGAGCAGGATCCCGAACACCACGAGCAGGGCACCACCGGCCGCGGTGACGATCGGCGCGAACTTCTTCACCGTGGCGCCGAGCCTGCCCGCCAGCGCGAGACCCACACCACCGGCCAGCGACGCGAGCGCGCCGATGAGGATCATGATGATGTAGAACCAGAGCGTGCCCGGCGAAGCGAGACCGGTCTGCTCGAGCACCTTGTCGACGGCGTCCTGGTTCGGCGCGCCGGCGAAGGCGTCCGAGTAGTCGCTGACGTCGCCCATGTCGACGAACGAGAAAATCAGCGCTACAAGACCGAGAAGCGCGACCAGGCCGCCCGCGATGTAGGCGAACATCTGGTTGCCACCGGCACTACCGGCGCCGGGCGCACCACCACCGAACGGCGGGGGTCCGCCGAAGCCCTGCGGCGGCGGGCCGCCGAAGCCACCCGGCTGCTGGCCGTGCCCCTGCGACGGGTCGAACCCGCCGGGCTGGCCGAACTGACCGGGCTGGCCACTCTGACCCGGCTGGCCGAAGCCGCCCGGCTGCTGGCCGAACCCACCGGGCTGGCCGAAGCCCCCGGGGTTGTCCGAGGCGCTCGGCGGCGGGGCGTAGGGAATGGAGGACGGCGGCTGCGAACCCGGGGGAACGAGCTGCGTCGACTCCCCTTGGCCTTCGGCGCTGCCGCTGCCGGGATGGTTGACCATCTGGGTGGCGTTGGGGTCGGTCGACTGCGGCTGCACGACCTGCGTCGGCTCGGGGGTGTCCCCGAACTGGGACTCGCCGAACGGGGGTTGCCCGTACTGCGGTTGCCCAGGCTGCTGCGGCTGCACGACCTGCGTCGGTTCCGGGGAACCGAACGGGCTGTCTTGCTGTGGCTGGGAACCACTTGGGGGGCCCTGCGGTGGCTGGCCGCCACCCCACGGCTGGTTCGGTGGCTGCGGAGCACTCATTTGGGTATTGAACCCCCTTGACGCGGACATGAAAGGTCTACTCGCGGCCCTACGCTATCGGATAGCCGGTCAGGACGCTCGGAACGTGCCCAACCGGTCACCGGCCCGGGCCCGCCGCGGACCCGGGCCGCCGGGTCAGCGACCGGCAAGGAAGCCCAGCAGGTCGTGCCGGGTGACGACACCCGCGGGCTTGCCGTCGACGAGCACGAGCGCGCCGTCGGCCCCGGACAGCGCCTTCATCGCGGCGCCCACCTGCTCGCCCGCGCCGATCGTCGGCAGCGGCGGCGACATGTGCTGCTCCAGCCGGTCGGCCAGCGCGGCCTTGCCGGTGAACAGCGCGTCCAGCAGGTCACGCTCGTTGACCGCGCCGACGACCTCGGCCGCCATCACCGGCGGTTCGGCGCTGACCACGGGCATCTGGCTGACGCCGAACTCGCTGAGGATCGCGACGGCCTCGGCGACGGTCTCGTTCGGATGGGTGTGCACGAGGTTCGGCAGCGAGCCGCTCTTCTTGAGCAGCACGTCCCCGACCGTCGCGCCGCTGGAGTCCGGCGGGAGGAAGCCGTAGGACGACATCCAGGCGTCGTTGAAAACCTTGGTGAGATAACCGCGGCCGCCGTCGGGCAGCAGGACGACGATGACGTCGTCGGGGCCGCAGCGCTCGGCGAGCTTCAGCGCGGCGGCGACGGCCATGCCGCACGATCCGCCGACGAGCAGGCCCTCTTCGAGCGCGAGCCGCCGGGTGGTCTCGAACGAGTGCGCGTCGGAGACCGCGATGATCTCGTCGGCGATGTTGCGGTCGTAGGTGGACGGCCAGAAGTCCTCACCGACCCCCTCGACCAGGTACGGCCTGCCGGTGCCGCCGGAATACACCGAGCCCTCGGGGTCCGCGCCGACGACGGTGACCCGCCCGTCGCTGACCTCCTTGAGGAACCGGCCGGTGCCGCTGATGGTGCCCCCGGTGCCGACCCCCGCGACGAAGTGCGTGATCTTGCCGTCTGTCTGCTTCCAGAGCTCGGGCCCGGTCGAAAGGTAGTGGCTCTCCGGGTTCTGCGGGTTCGAGTACTGGTCGGGCTTCCACGCGCCCTCGATCTCACGGACGAGCCTGTCGGACACGTTGTAGTACGAGTCCGGGTGCTCGGGCGCCACGGCCGTCGGGCAGACGACGACGCGCGCGCCGTACGCCTTCAGTACGTTGCGCTTGTCCTCGCTGACCTTGTCCGGGCAGACGAAAACGCACTGATAACCCTTGCGCTGGGCGACCATGGCGAGCCCCACCCCGGTGTTCCCGGAGGTCGGCTCGACGATCGTGCCACCAGGTTTCAGCGCGCCGGACTTCTCGGCCGCTTCGATCATGCGAAGCGCGATACGGTCCTTGACGCTGCCACCGGGGTTGACGTATTCGACCTTGGCCAGCACGAGCGGCTGTAGCCCCTCGGTCAGCGAGTTCAGCTTGACCAGCGGGGTGTTGCCCACGAGATCGGCGATGTGTTCGGCGTATTCCACAGTCACGAGCGTAGCCGGGCGCCGCGGGATCGCTGAACGTGTTCCGGGTCGCGTTCGGGTTTGCCGATGCCGCCCGAAGCGGCAAGATGGGGTGAACGACCGCTTAGTACAGCCCGCCGTCAAGGCTCGGAAGCCCGCGTGCCGTGCCGTGTTGCTCAAAGGAGAGTCCTGGTATGCCCGAAGCCGTCATCGTCTCCACCGCCCGTTCCCCGATCGGACGTGCCGGGAAGGGATCGCTGGTCGGGATGCGCCCCGACGACCTCGCCGCGCAGATGATCAAGGCCGCGCTCGACAAGGTGCCGGAGCTCGACCCGGCCGCCATCGAAGACCTGATGCTCGGGGTCGGCCTGCCCGGCGGCGAATCCGGTTTCAACATGGGCCGCGCCGTCGCCGTCGAACTCGGCTACGACCACCTGCCCGGCTGCACCATCACGCGCTACTGCTCGTCGAGCCTGCAGACCACCCGCATGGCACTGCACGCCATCAAGGCGGGCGAAGGCGACGTGTTCATCTCCGCCGGTGTCGAGACCGTGTCGCGCTTCGCCAAGGGCAGCTCCGACTCCTGGCCCGACACCCATAACCCGGTCTTCGCCGACGCCGAAGCCCGCACCGCCGCCACCGCGGCGTCGGTCACCGACGCCTGGGTCGACCCGCGCGAGAACGGCGACCTGCCCGACGTCTACATCGCGATGGGCCAGACCGCCGAAAACCTCGCCCGCATCAAGAACGTGTCGCGTGAAGAGATGGACGAATTCGGCGTCCGCTCGCAGAACCTCGCCGAAAAAGCGATCGCGGACGGGTTCTGGGCCAAGGACATCACCCCGGTCACCCTGCCCGACGGCAGCGTGCTCGCCAAGGACGACGGCCCGCGCGCGGGTGTCACCGTCGAAGGCGTCTCCGGGCTCAAGCCCGTGTTCCGCCCCGACGGCCGCATCACCGCCGGTAACTGCTGCCCCCTCAACGACGGCGCCGCCGCGCTGATCGTCATGTCCGACACCAAGGCCAAGGAACTCGGCCTCACCCCGCTCGCGCGCATCGTGTCGACCGGCGTCACCGGCCTCTCGCCGGAGATCATGGGCTACGGCCCCGTCGAAGCCTCCAAGCAGGCACTCGCCCGCGCGGGCATGAGCATCGGCGACATCGACCTCGTCGAGATCAACGAAGCCTTCGCCGCGCAGGTCATCCCGTCCTACAAGGACCTCGGCATCAACATCGACCGGCTCAACGTCAACGGCGGCGCGATCGCGGTCGGCCACCCCTTCGGCATGACCGGCGCCCGCATCGCCTCGACCCTGATCAACTCCCTGCAGCACCACGACAAGCAGTTCGGTCTCGAGACCATGTGCGTCGGCGGCGGCCAGGGCATGGCCATGGTCCTCGAACGCCTGAGCTGACCCGGTCACCCCGCAATGCCATGAACGGACCGTTCCTCTCAAGAAATGAGAGGAACGGTCCGTTCATGGCGTTTCCGGGGAGCGCGGCACCAAGGGGCGCTAGTGCACCATGGTGATCGGGGCGGCGTCTTCGGTGGCGGGGACGGCCGGGCGCCGCTTCGGCAGGAAGAACGCCGGGATCAGGCAGGCGCCGAGCAGGACCAGCGCCCAGACGAACGTCGTCGAGAATGAGTCCGCGGCGAGACCGGCGGCGACATCGTGCGTCTGCGGGTTCATGATCGCCCCGACAGCCGCCAACTGCCCCTGGCTCGTCGGCACGCCGAACTTCCCGCCGAGCAGGCCCGCCAGGATGATCGACATCACCGCGGCGCCGATGGCACCCGAGGTCTGCTGGATGATGTTCATCGCCGTCGACGCCTTGGACACGTCCTTGACGGTCAGGGTCTGCAGCGCGGCCGAGGTGATCGGCATCATCGTGGCGCCCATGCCGAGCCCGACGACGAACAGCGAGCCCAGCAGCAGCCAGTACGGCGTGGTCGCGGTGACCTGGGTGAGCGGGATGATCCCTACGACGATCGCCACCAGGCCAGGCAGCACGATCTGGCGGGCGCCGATCCGGTCGGAAAGCTTGCCCGCCAGCGGCATGGTGAGCATCGCGCCGATGCCCTGCGGGGCGAGCAGCAGCCCGGCCTGCAACGCGGTTTCCCCTCGTACCAAAAGGAAGTACGTCGGCAGCAGGAGCATCGCGCCGAGGAAGGCCACGAAGAACAGCGAGATCGTCACCATCGAGACGCTGAACGTCCGGTTCTTGAACAGCGTCAGGTCGATCAGCGGGTTCGGGACGCGGGACGCGCGCGACAGGAAGCCGATCAGCAGGACGATCCCGGCGAGCGCCGGCAGCCAGACCTTGATCTCGGTGACACTGCCCGCGGACGGGAAGTTGGAGACGCCGTAGATGAGCGCGGCGAGCCCCGGCGAGACCATCAGCATGCCCAGGAAGTCGAACCTCCCGGTGGGCTCCGGGTCGTCCTTCGGGAGCAGGCGCCAGGCCAGCACGATGGTGATCAGGCCGATCGGGACGTTGATGTAGAAGATCCACCGCCAGCTCACCGCGTCGACGAGCCAGCCGCCGAGGATCGGCCCGCCGATCGGGCCGAGCAGCATCGGCACGCCGAGCACCGACATCACCCGGCCGACCCGCTGCGGGCCCGCGGCCCTGGTCAGGATCGTCATGCCGGCGGGCATCAGCATGCCGCCGCCGAAGCCTTGCACCACCCGGAAGATGATCAGCGACTCGATGTTCCACGCCATCCCGGCGAGCATCGAGCCGATGAGGAACAAGCTGATCGCGACGAGGTAGAGCCGCTTGGTGCCGAAGCGGTCCGACGCCCAGCCGGTGATCGGGATGACCGTGGCCAGCGCGAGCATGTAGCCGGTCGCGACCCACTGGATCGTGTCGAACGACGTCTTGAACTCGACGGTCAGCGTCTGCAGCGCGACGTTGACGACCGTGGAGTCGAGAATCGCCATGATGGCGCCGAGCATCACGACGATGGCGACCTTGAGCACCGCGCCGTCGAGCTTGTCGGCCGCGGGCGCGACCGGCGCCGCCACCGAGTCCTGCGTGGACATGAAAATCCCCCCTGACGCGGACGCGGCAGACCGCATCACGTTTACCGAAAGTTCTCGGGATCCCGGCTCACAGCCCCATTACCGCCCGGGATGACCCCGACATTAGCGGGCGGCGGTGAGCCCGCGCCAACACTTTCGCGGCCCGTCCTGCCCGGTCGCCCAGTGCAAGAGTGTGAACTGGATCATCAGGGCCTGATGCCATCCCGGGAACGCCGGGCGGGGCGTGACCCGGCGACCTGCTCACGGCCTCCGGGTCATGCCCAGGAGACCGTGAGCGTGGCGACGATCGCTACTGCGTCTTGTCCTTGATGCAGAACGTGGTCGGCGGCTGCGAGTACGTGGCCGCGTTGGTGGCGTCGGTGTCCTGGCAGAGGTCCTTGTTCGACGTGCCGGTGATCGCCTTCACGATCTGCGCGTCGGCCTTGGGATCGGTGCACGGCACCTTCTGGTAGCCCGCCGTCTGCGAGAAGAAGTTGGCGAGGCAGTCGCCTTCCTTGGCATTGACGATCAGGCAGAGCTTGTACGACTTGCTGCCGGTGACCGAGAACTCGTCGTAGTCGCCGTCAGGGCACGAGCCGGTGCCGCTGTCGAGCTTCGCGGCGATCGTGACGTTGGCGGAGGGGTCCCCGCAGTCGGCCTTCTTCGGCTCGACACCCTGCTTGAACTCGCTGACGCTGAGGCAATCCCCGACCGCGGAGCTGTCCGGGGACTTCGCGGACTGCACGAACCCGACGACAACGGCGACGATGAGCACCAGCACCGGGATCACGATGCGGAGCCAGCGCAGCTTGCTCTTCTTCGGCGCCACCGGCGGCGGGCCGAACGGCGCGGGCTGGCCCACGGGCGGCGGGCCGTAAGGCGAGGGCTGCTGGCCGTAAGGCGGCTGCTGACCCGGCTGCCCGTTGGGCGGCGGCTGCTGGCCCGCCTGAGCAGGCGGACCTTGCTGGGCATAAGCAGCGGACTGGTCCACCGGCGGCGGACCGTACGAACCCGGTTGACCCACCGGCGGCTGGCCCCCAGGGACCGGCGGAGGGGGAACGCTCACGACTTACCTCGCAGATGTGAAATGAATGTGATGAGGGCAATCAAACACACTGCGTGATCGTCGCGAGGGGTCGCCCCCCTGATGAGGGGAAAATAAAATGAAAGAGTGATCAAAACGAGCGGAGGGCGCTCGGTTGATCACCGAGCGCCCTCCTTTTTGGCGAAAACTCCTGTTCAGCTAGTCGCGCAGGTACGACAGCAGGCGCAGGATCTCCAGGTAAAGCCAGACCAGCGTGGTCATCAGGCCGAACGCGGAGTACCAGGCCCACTTCGACGGCATGCCCTGGCGGATCATCTTGTCGGCCATGTCGAAGTCCAGCAGGAAGCTGAACGCGGCGATGCCGATCACGACGAGGCTGAAGACGATGGCGAGCGGGCCGCCGTCACGGATGCCCATGTTGACGCCGAACGCGCCGAGCAGCAGGTTCATCAGCATCAGGATGACCACGCCGACGGTGGCGCCGATGATCCACTTGGTCAGCTTCGGGGTGACCTTCACCGCGCCGGTCTTGTAGACCACCAGCATCGCGATGAACACCCCGGCCGTGCCGAGGATCGCCTGCAGCGCGATGCCCGGGTAGAGCACCTCGAAGACCGAGGTGATCGCGCCGAGGAAAACGCCTTCGGCCGCGGAGTACGCGAGCGTCAGCGGGCCGCTGGCCTTCTGCTTGAAGATGATGAACAGCGAGAGCCCGAGGCCGACGAGCATGCCGCCCAGCAGCACGCCGACCAGCGCGCCGGACACCCCGGCGATCTGGCCGAACCTGTCCACCAGCAGCTGGCTGTGGGCCCAGATGGCGGTGACGACACCGACCAGCAGCGCCACACCCAGGCTCATGCCCGTCTTGATGACGACGTCGTCGACGGTCATCGGGCGGTCGGCGGCACCGGCAGGGGCCTGGCCGGGCCCGTACCCGGGCACCCCGCCCTGGGGTTGGTTGAAGCCTACGTTTGACCCGTACTGGCCGTACGCCACATTGCCTTTCGGCAAGTTGCGGAACGCCGGGTTGCTTGTGGAACGCACCTGATCCTCCTGGATCTTCCATCACCTGCATCGGGTTAACGACCGCGTGCGCCAGCCGGTTCCCGCCGAGTAAAGAAGACTTTACCCTCGAGTGGCGCGCGGAGCCCCTGCACACACCGTATGCCCTGATCGTCACGGCCGAGACACAACCGCGGCCGGAAACGAACCGGGCGGTAACCTGGCCGCTCGCGTGGTGGTCTCCGCCGCGGCGATGCAGCACAATGCGCAAGGGTTCCATGGTTTTCCGAGGGCGGCGAAGGGCAACTGACATGGCTGAGCAGGCCAGTTTTCTCGTGACCGGGGCGACCGGCCTGATCGGGCGCCAGTTCACGCAGCTGCTGCTGGCCAGGGAGGGCACCGGGAGGGTCGCCCTGCTGGTGCGCGCGTCCTCGATGGACAGGCTGGCCGCGCTGGTCAACGAGTGGCCGCATTCCGACCGGGTGACCCTCGTCATCGGCGACCTCGCCGAACCCGGCCTCGGTGTCAGCGAGCAGGACCGCGAGAAGCTGCGCGGGAACGTCGACCACATCGTGCACCTCGCCGCGCTCTACGACCTCACCGCCGACGAGGAGACCAGCGTCCGGGCCAACGTCGAAGGCACCGCGCACGTCCTCCAACTCGCCGCCGACCTCGACGCCGGGCGGCTGCACCACGTCTCTTCGGTCGCCGTCGCGGGTGATCACGAGGGCATGTTCACCGAGGACATGTTCGACGTCGGCCAGCGCCTGGTCACGCCGTACCACCGCACCAAGTTCGAGGCCGAGAAGCTGGTGCGCGAGCAGTCCGAGGTGCCGTTCCGCATCTACCGGCCCGCCGTGGTGCTCGGGCACTCCCAGACCGGCGAGATGGACAAGATCGACGGCCCGTACTACCTCTTCCCGGCGATCAGCAGGCTCGCCGGGCTGCCGAACGTGCCGGTCGTGGGCCCGGACCTCGGCGACACCAACGTCGTCCCGGTCGACTACGTGGCGAAGGCGCTGCTGGAGCTGGTGACCACGCCCGGCCTCGACGGGCGCACGTTCCACCTGGTCAACCCGGAGCCGCAGCCGGTCGTCTCGGTCTACAACGCGTTCGCGCGGGCCGCCGGCGCGCCGACGATCACCGTCCAGCTCAACGAAGGCGTGTCCAAGGGCATCGTCGCGCTGGTCAAGCTGAGCGAGCACATCCCCGGGTTCACCCTGGCCCGCGACGCCGTCATGGACCGCCTCGGCATCCCGCCGGTGCTGCTGGAGACCATGGCCTTCGCGTCCGTGTTCTCCTCGGCGTCGACCCGCAAGGCGCTCGCCGGGTCCGGCGTCGAGATCCCCCGGCTGGAGGACTACGCCGCCACCCTGTGGCGCTACTGGCGTGAGCACCTCGACCCGTTCCGCGCCCGCAAGCACGGTTCGCGGGGCGAACTCGACGGCCGCCGCGTGATCATCACCGGCGCGTCCTCCGGCATCGGCCGGACCACCGCGCTGCGGGTCGCCGCGGAGGGCGGCATCCCGCTGCTCGTCGCGCGGCGCCAGCACGAGCTGGAGGAGGTCCGCGACGAGATCATCGCGGCGGGCGGCAGCGCGTCGGTGTACCCGGCGGACCTGACCGACGAGGAATCGGTGCACAAGGCCGTCGACGCGATGCTCGCCGAACACGGCCGGATCGACATGCTCGTCAACAACGCCGGCCGCTCCATCCGGCGCTCGATCAAGCTTTCCTACGACCGTTTCCACGATTACGAACGCGCGATGGCGATCAACTACTTCGGCGCGGTCCGGCTGATTCTCGCGGTGCTGCCGCATATGTCCGAGCGGAAGTTCGGCCATATCGTCAATGTGTCGTCGATCGGGGTACAGGGCATCGCCCCGCGCTTTTCCGCTTACGCGGCTTCGAAAGCGGCTCTCGACTACTTCTCGCGCATCGCGGCGACCGAAACCCACGGCGACGGGATCACCTTCACCACCATCCACATGCCACTCGTGCGCACGCCGATGATCCGGCCGACCAAGATCTACGACGCGTTCCCGACGAAATCACCGGAGCAGGCCGCGGACATGGTGATGAAAGCACTGAAGGAGCGCCCGAAGCACATCGGCACCCCGATGGGCCAAGCCATCGGCGTGGCCTACACCCTGCTGCCCGGGCTGACCGATGCCGTGGCGTATCAGGGTTTCCGGATCTTCCCCGACTCCGCGGCGGCGGGCGGCACGGGCGGGCTGAAGATCGGCAAGGGTGAGCAGCATCTCTCCAAGGCGGCGATGACACTGGCGAAGTTGAGCCGCGGCTTCCACTGGTGAGAACCGTTCGATCACGCAGAGCTAGCGCGGTTGGGCCGTTGAGGTGGCGCTCCCTTGTGACGGGTGAAAACAAGACACTAATTAACCACTCCTGACGTCGGCGATGACGGGTAGCGAGGTACCGTCGGGGCCATGGTTTCCGAGCGTGACAACGGCCTGCTTCCTTTGCGCCGCGAGTATGCCCAGGTGTGGCACGGTTTCGACCGCAACGAGGTGCGTCAGTACCTCGATCACCTCGAGGCTCACCTCCGGCGGATCATGACCGATCGCGATGCGGCGATGACCCAGGCGAGCACTTTGTCGCGAGAGCTGGAGAACTCTCGCCGCGAGATGGGCAAGCTGCATTCACGGATCGAGGAGCTCAAGAAACCGCCCGAGCGCCTCGAAGACCTCGACGAGCGCATGCAGCGCACCGCGCACCTGGCGAAGGTGCGCGCCGAGGAGATCACCGCGCGGGCGGAGATCGCCGCCGAGAAGAACTGGGCGGAGTCGACCGAGGTTTCGGCGAAGCTGCGCGAGCGTTACCAGAAGCTGATCGACGACCTCGACATCCAAGCCGAAGCGCTGCACGCCGAGCACGAGAACGCGCTCAAGTCGACGCGCGCCGAAGTGCAGAAACTGACCGTCGAGGCGGCCCAGCGCCGCGAGCAGATGGACGCCGAAGCCGAGCGCAAGCGCCGTCTCGTCGAGCGTGAGTTCGAGGCGTCGATGAACGCCCAGCGCGCCGCGCTGGAGAAGCAGATCGCCGAC
>Ga0247768_1000673_pt1 | contig 12330 bp, 13 predicted proteins | sample UWRJL016104C6_FD_179944 | JGI IMG/M metagenome (GOLD analysis project Ga0247768, IMG submission 179944) | Plant litter microbial communities from Arlington Agricultural Research Station in Wisconsin, United States - UWRJ-L016-104C-6 | ecosystem: Environmental > Terrestrial > Plant litter >... | reverse complement strand
GGCTTCCAGCGATCTGATCAGGCTCTGCGCGCCTGTCATCTGCTCGCTCATCACTGTGTCCTCTTCTGGATTTCCTGGGCTGCCGCCCTACCGTGCCTTGCCCAACAAAAAACCCCTCGGCCCGGATGGGCGGCGAGGGGTGACGTGCGCGCTCGAGTCGGTCTCGGACTCAGCCCACACGTCGTGTGCGTACAAGAAGGTGCTTGCGCATGGCTCCACGGTAACCGCAGACCCTCTCGCCCGCATCCGAGTGTGCCACCCGTCCCAGGATTCGAGACGCTGGTCTCACTCTGCAGTCCTACTCGGCACTCTCAGTCGGCGGAGGGCTCGCGACCGTCGGCCGTGCACACACAGACCTTGTTGCCGTGGGCGTCGGCGAGCACCCAGTAGGCGGGCACGGCGGCCTCGCTGACGAGGGTGCCGCCCGCGGCGACCGCGGCGGCGACGCGCTCCTCCGCGATCTCGCGGGGCACCACGATGTCGAGGTGGAAGCGCTGCTGCACCTCCCCCGTCGCGTCGGGGGCCTCCTGGAACCACAGCGTGTTGTTGCGACCGCCGGGGTCCTGGATCTCGGAGGGCCAGGCGGCGTCGCCGTAGCCGAGCACCGCCGCCCAGAACGGCTTGACCTCGGCGTACGCCGGGACGTCGAGCGCGAGCTCGAGGGTGGACACCTCGCGCGGGGCCGACTCGATGCCGAGCTCCGCCGCGATCTCGGAGATCCGCCTCGCCAGCGCGAGGTCGCGACTGGTGACGCCGTGGACGTCGTGGCTGTGCAGGTCGACGTCGACCTGCGGGTAGGTCAACACCACGTCGGGGTGGTGGTTGGCCTCCTCAGCCGCCTCGGTGATCCGGGTGACCAGCTCGAGGCCCTTCACGAAGCTGCCGGTGCGATATCTCGCATGGAGCCGCATCAGGAAGAAGCGCCAGTCGGCGAGCCCCTCGGCCTCGACGTCCGGGTAACGGAGCACGGTCTTGGGATCGCGGTCTTGGATTTCTCGCTCGCTGCGCTCGCTCACGGCAGCACCACCTGTCCTATCGGTCCGGGGTTGTAGGCGATCTCCCAGCGGTAGCCGTCCGGGTCGCCGAAGTAGCCCGTGTAGCCGCCCCAGTCGCGCTCGACGGCGTCGTGCACCGGGTCGGCACCGGCGGCGCGGGCGGTCGCCAGCACGGCGTCCACCTCCTCGCGGCTCGCCACGTTGTGGGCGAGCGTGATCGGGGCGAGTCCCTCGCCGCGCCGGATCGGCCCGACCTCGCTCTCGAAGCCACTCTCGGCCCACAACGACAGCACCACGAGCTCGCCCACCTGGATCATCAGCACCTCGCCGGGGACGTCCATCGACGCCGTCCAGCCGAGGCCGTCGACATAGAAGGCGCGGGTGGCATCGAGGTCGCGTACGGCGACCGACACGAAGCTCAGCCGCTGGTCCATGTGATCCACCTTGGCACACCGCGCCGACAGGGCTCGCCGCGTCCCTCGTCCCGCGCCCAGGCGATGATCAGGGCGCGGGACGAGGGGCTCGGAGCCTCGTGAGCTGAGCGCCGTGCTCGTCGAAGTTGGCCGGGTCGAGCCACCGCTCGTGCGCTGCCTTCACGGCAGGCCACTCGGCGTCGGTGACCGAGTACCAGTCGGTGTCGCGGTTGCGGCCCTTGGTCACCATGTGGTTGCGGAACCTGCCCTCGTAGGCGAAGCCGAGCCGGGCGGCCGCGCGACGTGACGGCTCGTTGAGGCTGTCGCACTTCCACTCGAACCGGCGGTAGCCGAGGTCGTCGAACGCGTGCCGCATGCTCAGGTGGATCGCCTCGGTCGCGGCCCGGGTCCGCTGGAGGGTCTTGGCGTAGAGCACGCCCGCGATCTCGACCTGGCCGGTGGCTGTGTCGATGCGCGTGTACGACGCGATGCCCTGCGCCTCCTGGCCTGTCGGGACCAGCGCGAAGGTCTCCAGGCCGCTGGCGTCGAGGTGCTCCTGGATGAAGTCCGTCATCGCCGCCACATCGGCCGGCGGGTCGGTCGGTCGGTAGGTCCAGAGCTCCTGGTCGCCGGGGTTGCACAGGGCGTCGCACAGCGCGGTCGCGTGCGACGTGGCCAACGGCTCGATGGTGACGTAGCGGCCGGTCAACGTCGTCGCGTCCGGCCAGGGTCGCGCCGTCCAACCGGGCACCACGTCGCCGACCTGCAGTCCGTACTCGTTCATCTCCGGCACGATCGAGACCCTAGCCACCGGGCCACGCGTTAACGTCGGGCCATGAGCGAACGACCCGGCATCGACCCCACCGTCCCGCCGAGCGGCACCGGCTGCGTCGAGTGCGAGGCGAGCGGCGGGTGGTGGGTCCACCTGCGCCGCTGCACGCAGTGCGGCCACATCGGCTGCTGCGACACCTCACCGTCCCAGCACGGCACCGCCCACTTCCGCGCCACCGGCCACCCGGTGATGACCAGCTTCGAGCCCGGCGAGGACTGGTTCTGGGACTACACCACCGAGTCCGGCTTCCTCGGCCCGGAGCTCGCGCCGGCCGTCTGCCGCCCCGAGGACCAGCCCGTGCCCGGTCCCGCCGGCCGCGTGCCCGACGACTGGCGCGACCACATCCACGAGTAGCGGCTCAGGCGAGCGTCTGGGTGATCTCGTGCCGCTTGCCGTCGACGACGACCCGCGCCAGCGCCCCACTCACGAGCGGCAGCATCGGCTGGACGTGGCCGCAGTCGACATCGAGCACCACCGGGATGTCCAGCATCGCGAGCGCGTCGGCGACGGCCCCGTGCTGGCTCAGGTCGTCGAACCCGGGGGCGTGCGTGCGGCCGACGAGGACCGCGTCCGCGTCGTCGAACCAGCCGGACAGCCGCAGGCCGTGCAGGATCCGAGCGATGTCGTACGCCGGGTACTCGCACGCCTCGACGAACACGATCAGGCCCTCGTCGGCGTGCGCAGGACCGAAGCCGCCCACGTCGCCGTACGGCGTGCCGGCGAGCGCCGTGAGGATCTCGAGGCAGCCACCGACCAACCGACCCGTCACGTCCGCGGCGCCGCCGCCCAGGACGGACCAGGTGCCCGACGCGTCGAGCGTCATCCTCGACACTCCCGGGTCGCCCTCCCAGTCGTCGCGCCCTCCGCTGCGGTAGCGGCCGGGGCTTCGCTGCGTGAAGGTCGAGCCCGCTGGCAGGGACGCGATGTCCGCCCAGTGCAGGAGGCCGTCCTCCGGGACGTACGGCGTCTCCATCAGGTTGCTGCCGTGGATCGCGGCCCAGCCCAGCCGCAGCGTGATCGGCAGCATCCAGGCCGTGGAGTCGCTGTAGCCGACCGTCCACGTCGGCTCCGCCGCTGCGAGCTCCAGCCAGTCGAGCTGGTCGAGCAGGTCGATCGCGAGCTCGCCGCCCCACGGCGGCACGACGGCCCGGATCGCCGGGTCCAGCAGCATCCTGGTCAGCTCCGCGGCGCGCTGCTCCTTCGGCGCCGACGTGACCCGGTCCCCCGACATGCACTCGCCGACCTCGACCTCGAAGCCACGTGCGCGCAACGACGCGAGCGCCGCGTCGAACCGTGCCCGATGCCGGGCAGGCACTCCGCTGGAGGGTGACGTGACTCCGATGGTGTCGCCTGGGACGAGCGGTCGAGGGAATCGCATGAGGTCAGGTTGTCACCTGACATGGCTGTGACCCCGCCGGCGGTGCCGGCGGGGTGGTGTCAGCGGGTATGTCGGGTGTGGGACGTGTCCCAGTCGTAGGTGTACCCGTGTCGGCTGGTCCACGTGAACGACGTGGGTCCGGTGCGTACGACAGTCCAGCCCGCGTGGGTCTTGTAGCGGTGGTGGCGCCGGCAGAGCGGGGCGAGGTTGGTGCTGTCGGTGTTGTGGCCGTCGAACTCCTCGATGTGGTCGAGGTCGGCGGATCGGGATGGCCGGGAGAAGTGCGGGTAGACGCAGGTCGCGTTGGTCAGGACCGCTTGCTCGCGCATGACGTCGGTCGGCCGGTAGGCATCGGTGTGCAGGTCTTCGTTGAGGTCGATGACGGGCCGGATGGTGACGTGGGTGTTAGTCCCGGCGCACCACTCCTTGACCTGCTCGACGCTGATCGCGGAGCGGATGTTCTCGACCCCGGCGACACCTGCGTCGGAGAGGTGCACGTAGATGACCAGCTCCCGCTTGCGCCCAGGGGGTGTGGGCTGGTCGGTCTTGAGGTCGAGAGTCAGCTCACGGCGGGCGATGGCACCGGCCGCGAGTGAGCGGCGGACGTCCAAGGACTCCTCGCACCCGAGGCGTCCCAGCTCGGCGGCGCCGGCGGTGATGGCGTCGTTGAGGTCGAGCGCATCAGCCAGGTCGAGGTCGCCATCGACGTGCTGGGCGTCGGCGGCCTGGCGGCGGCGCTTCTCGGCCTCGGCCGGGTCGAACAACCGCAGCGCGTCGGCGATGGCGCGGTCGATCTGCGCGAACGAGCACCGGCGCGCCTGGTGGGGCGCCGTGGTCGATGGACTCGACCGGGTGCATGACCGCCCACGCGACAGCGAGGCGGAGCTGGTCGACCTCTGCTTGGCTCACCACGAGATGGCGGTCGTGGAGGGCGGCGAGCACCTGGTCCGGGGAGTCAGGTGACTCCCCGAGACCGGTGGTGTGCTGGCGTTCGCTCATAGGTCAACTCAAGCACTGGCCACCGACACTAAGAGGCCCAGAACCCCCTATTTCACAGGGTCCTGGGTCACGAACCGATCACGATCCGCGCCCCTCGTCCACACGACCGACCGCGCTGTGGAGAGTCAAGGACGAACGTATGAACAACCGCGAAGGCCGGTCCGGAGAGACCGGGAACGGGCCGGAGAGCCGGGAGGCAACGTCGACCCGAAGCCGCCGTACCCGGCGTAGCTAGCCTGTCGGCGACCGACCCCAGCGAACCCGCAGGCCGCTGTCACCCTTCCGGGGTTTCGAGACGGCGCTGGCGCGCCTCCTCAACCACCGGTGCCTCAACCGGCGACACCTTCGAGCGCCTCGGCCACCAGCCCGATGCCGCGCTCGACCTCGGCGTACGACGTGGACAGCGGGGACAGCCCCAGCCGCAGGCCACCCGGGTCGCGGTAGTCGGGGATGACGTCGCGCTCCCAGAGGGCGGCGGTGACCTCTCGCATCAGCGGGTGGTTGAAGGTGACGTGGCCGCCGCGTTCGGCATCAGCACGGGGCGACGCGAGGACGACGCCCAGCGGCCCGAGCACCGACTCCCCCTGCGAGATCGCGTACGACGTCAGCCCGATCGACTTCTCGCGCACGGCAGAGATCCCGACGGACTCGATCAGCGAGATCATGTCCTGCATCGCGAGCATCCCGACGACCGCGGGCGTGCCGGAGACGAAGCGGCGGATGCCGGCGGCGGGCGCGTACGACGGGCCCATCAGGAACGGGTCGACGGAGCCCAGCCACCCCTGGATCGGCTGCGTCAGCGAGTCGAGATGCCGAGCCGCGACGTAGCAGAACGCCGGCGAGCCGGGCCCTCCGTTGAGGTACTTGTAGGTGCACCCGACGGCGAGGTCCACGTCCCAGGCGTCGAGCGACACCGGCGCCGATCCGGCCGAGTGGCAGAGGTCCCAGAGCACCAGGGCGCCGGCCTCGTGGGCGATGGCCGTCAGCGCAGGAGCGTCGGCCAACCAGGCAGATCGGTAGGCGACATGGGACAGCACCACAAGAGCGGTCGAGGGACCCACGGCCGCCGCCAGCAGGTCAGGGGTGACACCGGAGGACGGCGAGACGTCGATCCAGCGCAGCGTCAGCCCGCACTCCTCGGCGATGCCGGCGGCGACGTAGCGGTCGGTCGGGAAGTTGTCGCGGTCGATCACGATCTCGGTGCGACCCGGCCGCGCAGCGACAGCGGCCCGCATCAGCTTGTAGAGCAGGACGGTGGTGGAGTCACCGATGGTCGTCTGCCCCGGGGCGGCACCGAGGACCACGCGACCCAGGTCGTCGCCGATCTCCTGCGGCAGCGACATCCAGCGCTCGTCCCAGCCGCGGATCAGCCGCCCGCCCCACTCCTCCTCGACGAACCGCGCGATCCGCGGACCCGACACCGACAACGGCCGGCCGAGCGAGTTGCCGTCGAAGTAGACGAGGTCGGACGAGGCACCGACGAAGCGGTCCCGGTACGACGCGAGCGGGTCGGCCGCGTCCAGCTCGTTCACGGTCCCCATCATCATGGACGGAGTGCCGTCAGGTCGCGCACCGACGCATAGCGGGTCCGCACGGACGGCGTCGGCTCGACCTCCGTCGAGACGACGCCGGACAGCGGCCACTCGGGCGGCTCGGCACCACCCGCGAGCACCCAGGCGGCCTGGCGGGCCGCCCCGCGCGCGACGTACTCCCCCGGTTCGGGCACCGACACCGGCAGCCCCAGGACGGCCGACGCGATCTCGCGCACGGCGCGCGAGCGGGCCGCTCCACCGACCAGGATGATCCGCTCGACCGGCGTGCCGAGGGCGCGTACGGCGTCGACGGCGTCGGCCAGGCCGCAGATCATGCCCTCGACGGCCGCGCGGGCGAGGTACGCCGGATTGGCGGTCTCGAGCCGGAGCCCGTGGATCGCGCCGGTGGCGTCGGGCTTGTTGGGGGTGCGCTCGCCCTCGAGGTAGGGCACCAGGACCAGCCCGCCGGCGCCGGCGGGAGCCGAGAGCGCCAGCTCGGAGAGCTCCTCGTGCGAGACGCCCAGCATCCGGCAGGCCGCGTCGAGCACCCGAGCCGCGTTGAGGGTCGCGACCAGTGGCAGGAACCGCCCGGTCGCGTCCGCGAAGCCCGCCACCGCACCGGTCACGTCGCCCACCGGCGCGTCCGCGACGGCACAGGCGACACCGGAGGTGCCGATCGAGACGACGACGTCGCCGGCGACCGCGCCCAGGCCCAGGGCGGCGCCCGCGTTGTCGCCGGTGCCGGCGCCGAGCAGCGCACCGGACGGCATCGAGAGCCCGGACTCGGCAGGCCCGAGCACCCGCGGCAGCACGACGTCGTGGCCGAGACCGAGCGTCAGCAGGTCGCGGCGGTAGTCCCCGGTCGACGGCGACCAGTAGCCGGTGCCACTGGCGTCGCCGCGGTCGGTGACGAGCGCGTCGAGCGACGGAGCACCCGCCAGGCGCCAGGTCAGGTAGTCGTGCGGCAGGCACACCGCCGCCGTACGCGCCGCGTTGTCGGGCTCGGCGTCGCGCAGCCACCGCAGCTTGGTCACCGTGAAGGATGCGACCGGCACCAGCCCGACGGCGTCGACCCACGGCTGCGGCCCGCCGAGCTCGTCGATCAGGTCGAGGGCGGCCTGGGCGGAGCGGGTGTCGTTCCACAACAGCGCCGGGCGTACGACCTCACCGGACGAGTCGAGGCAGACCATGCCGTGCTGCTGCCCGCCGACCGCGACGGCGGCGACGTCGTCGAGCCCGCCGGCGGCCGCGATCGCGGTCTGGAGGGCGTCCCACCAGGCTTCGGGGTCGACCTCGGTGCCCTCGGGGTGGGACGCGTGACCGGTGCGGACGACCGCTCCGGTCTCCGCGTCACAGACGACGACCTTGCAGGACTGGGTGGAGGAGTCGACCCCCGCAACGAGTGGCACACACAAACCCTAAGGTGTGGTGGTGCGCGCTGCCGCGGGTCTCCCGCTCACCCTGTCCCACGGCCCCTACGCGGCCGAGATCGTCACCGTCGGGGCCTGCCTGCGCACGCTGACCCGCGACGGCGTCGACCTGGTCGCCGGGTCCGAGCCCGGCGAGATGTGCCGGAGCACCCGCGGGGCCGTGCTGATGCCCTGGCCCAACCGGGTCGCCGACGGTGCCTACGCCTTCGGCGGCCAGCACTTCCAGCTCCCGCTCAGCGAGCCCGCGAAGCACAACGCCATCCACGGGCTCGCCCACTGGGTCGCCTGGGAGGTCGCCGAGCAGACGGCCGACCGGGTGGTGCTGACCTACGAGCTGCAGCCGCAGACCGGCTACCCGTTCGCGCTCGACCTCCAGGTCGACTACCGCCTCGGCGACGACGGCCTCACCACCGTCCTGTCGGCCACCAACGCGGGCACCGACACCGCGCCATACGGCGCCGGCCTGCACCCCTACCTGACCGTGGGCCGCCGCGTCGACGAGTGCGTGCTGACCCTCCCGGCCTCGACCTGGTGCCCGATGAGCGAGCGCGGCCACGCCGGCCCGGCACAGCCGGTGGGTGGTACGCCGTACGACTATCGCGAGCCGCGCCCGATCGGCGACATCGTCCTCGACCACCCGTTCGGCGGGGTCGCCGACGGCGCGACCGTGACGCTGGCCGATCCCGACACCGGCCGCAGCGTGCGGCTCACCGGCCACGAGGGCGTCGGCTGGCTGCACGTCTTCACCGGCGACACGATCAAGGGCCGCGAGCGCGAGGCGCTGGCCATCGAGCCGACCACCGCACCGCCCGACGCGTTCAACTCCGGCGTCGACCTGGTCGCGCTCGAGCCGGGCGAGACCCACCGGGCGTCGTTCACGATCGCGGGTAGCGGACCCGCGTGACGTAGCCGACCAGCACGCCGACACCCACCCCGATGACGGTCTCGACACCGCGGTCGGCGAGCAGCTCCGACGTGGGCACCGGCGCGGCCAGGTGCACCATCAGCAGTGCGAGCGGGGTGATCGCGACGAGCGCGAGCGCGTAGTTGCGGCCGACGACGAGCTCGGCGAGGGCCTGCAGGGCCACGACGACCAGGATCACGGCCAGCCCGTCGAGATCGAGGCCGAAGAGACCGGCGGCCACCACCAGGCCGGCGAGGGTCCCCACGACCCGGTGCAGGCCACGCACCACCTGGTGCCGGAAGTCCTGGGCGACCAACGGCACCACGGCCGAGACCATCGCCCAGTACGGGTGACCGATCCCGCTCGCAGTCGCCACGAGGCCCGCGACGAGCACACCGACCGAGCAGGGCAGCACGTGCCAGCGCAGGCTGGCGACGTACGACGGTCGCCCCGGCGGCATCCCGTCCTCGCGGCGCCACCACGCACCGACGTTGCCCACCACGACCGAGAACGCCGCCGACGCCGCCGCGACACCGAGCGCGACCGGCAGGTCCGACGGGGTGGACGGGATCGCGGCGCAGGCGGCGAACGCGAAGACCAGGAAGAGCGGTCCGGGCGGGTGCCAGCCCTCCGCGTCCGACGCGAACGACCCGAGGGCGGCCACCGTCGCGGCTGCAGGCACCGCCAGCCACGCCCGCTCCGAGCTGGTCCCGACCAGGGTGCCGAGACCGACGGCGACGGTCAGGTAGAGCGCCACGCGGCCCTGGAGGCGCAGTCGCGCCGAGCCGACCCGCTCGCGGCCGTAGAGCGAGGTGAAGGCGCCGAACGTCGCGAAGATCGACCACTCGACGCGGTCCACGGCGTACAGGACGAGGAGCGGCACCAAGATCGAGACGCCCGCACGGAGGGCGACTCGGCGGGCGGACACGGGTGCGCTCACTGGAAGCTGACGAACCTGACCCGGGGTCGTACGGCGTGCACGGCGCGCGACTGCATGCGGCGTACGTCCTCGTCGTAGAAGAGCTTGAAGCCCATCGTGAACTGCCTCGGCCGGGCGACCGCGTGGTACGTCGCCAGCTTCTGCCGCGGCGTCCCGAAACCGTCGACGTGCTGGACCATCGCAAGCTCCGGTCGCTGCTTCACCCGGCCGATCCCCTCGACCATGTCGACCCGGAACTGGTGCAGCACGAAGAGCTTCTGCGGCAGCGCCTCCCGGGCGGTCAGCCGGGACAACCAGGCCGAGGTGCGGTTGACCTCGCTGGCGCGGACCTGGCCGACGGTGTGCGCCGGGACCTGGCGCGGCCCCATCCGCCACTCGGGGTCGAGCGCGAGGCCCACCCACGGGTCACGCAGCGCCCACTCCCAGCGCTTGGCCACCTCGAGGAAGCTGGAGCGGCCGGGCTGGAGGTCGAGCAGGAGCAGTGCGTCGTTGCGGTGGGCGGCCCGGATGTAGCGGCGGACCTCCGAGCGCGGGATGTCGTGGCTGTAGTCGCCGCCCTTCCCCGGGTGGCCGTCCGCGATCGTCACGATCAGCTCGTAGACGTGCCGCACCGGCTGGCCGGGCTGGCGGAAGGCCCGCGCGGCCCGGTGCAGCCGCCGGTCCATGGTGTCCGGCGAGGTCTCGCCGAGCACGCCCAGGGAGCCGGTCTGGCCGGTGCCGTAGTAGGCGACCAGGAAGTGGTTGCCGCCGAAGACCTGGGTGCCGCCGCCAGGGAGCGTCCCTGGCTCGACTCGCTTCTCGGGTGCAGGGGTCTCGACATCGCTCGGCGCTGGCGCGCCTCCCTGCTCGACCACCGGAGGCTCGACCACCGAGGGCTCGCCCTTCGCGTCCTCGCGTCCCGCACCCCAGGCGACGACGATCAGCCCGATCATCACCAGCAGCACCAGGAAGAGGACCGGGCCCCGCTGGTCGGGCGCGTTCCCCGGCACGTCAGCCGGTGATGGCGCCGTGCGCGGCCGACTGCACCATCTTGGCGTACTTGCCGAGCACGCCGCGGGTGTACTTCGGCGGCAGCGGCTCCCAGCCGACCTTGCGCTTCTCCCACTCGTCCTCGTCGACGCCCTCGATCTCGAGCAGCCGGTTGGCCACGTCGAGGGTGATCGTGTCGCCGTCGCGGACGTAGGCGATCGGGCCGCCGTCGACGGCCTCGGGTGCGATGTGGCCGACGCACAGGCCCGTCGTACCGCCGGAGAAGCGGCCGTCGGTGATCAGCAGGACGTCCTTGCCGAGGCCGGCGCCCTTGATCGCGCCGGTGATGGCGAGCATCTCGCGCATGCCCGGGCCACCCTTGGGACCTTCGTAGCGGATGACGACGACGTCGCGTGCCTTGATCTCGCCGCGCTCGAGCGCGTCCATCGCGGCGCGCTCGCCGTCGAAGACCCGGGCGGTGCCGGTGAAGACCGAGTCGTCGAAGCCGGCGGTCTTCACGACCGCGCCCTCGGGAGCCAGCGAGCCCTTGAGGACCGTGAGGCCGCCGGTCGCGTGGATCGGACGGTCGAGCTTGCGGATCACGTCGTCGTCGAGCTCCGGCGGGGCGAGGTCGGCGAGGTTCTCGGCCATCGTCTTGCCGGTCACGGTGAGGCAGTCGCCGTGCATCAGGCCGGCGTCGAGCAGTGCCTTCATGACGACCGGGATGCCGCCGATCTTGTCGACGTCGTACATGACGTACTTGCCGAAGGGCTTCAGGTCCGCGAGGTGCGGGACCTTGTCGCCGATCCGGTTGAAGTCGTCGATGGTCAGGTCGACCTCGGCCTCGCGGGCCATCGCGAGCAGGTGCAGCACGGCGTTGGTCGAGCCGCCGAGCGCCATCACGACGGTGATGGCGTTCTCGAACGCCTCCTTGGTCATGATCTGGCGCGCGGTGATGCCCTGGCGCAGCAGGTTGACCACGGCCTCGCCGGAGCGGTGCGCGAAGACGTCGCGACGACGGTCCACGGCCGGCGGTGCGGCCGAGCCGGGCAGCGACATCCCGATCGCCTCGGCGACGGCGGCCATGGTGTTGGCGGTGTACATGCCGCCGCAGGCGCCCTCGCCCGGACAGATCGCCTTCTCGATCCGGGTGACCTCCTCGCGGGAGATCTTGCCGGCGAGGCAGGCGCCGACGGCCTCGAAGGCGTCGATGATCGTCACGTCGTTGCCGTCGACCTGGCCGGGCATGATCGACCCGGCGTACAGGAAGACGCTGGAGAGGTCGAGCCGCGCGGCGGCCATCAGCATGCCGGGCAGCGACTTGTCGCAGCCGGCGAGCAGCACGGAGCCGTCGAGGCGCTCGGCCATCATCACGGTTTCGACGGAGTCGGCGATCACCTCTCGCGAGACCAGCGAGAAGTGCATGCCCTCGTGGCCCATGGCGATGCCGTCGGACACGGAGATGGTGCCGAACTCGAGCGGGTAGCCGCCGGCCGCGTGCACGCCGTTCTTGACCGCCTGCGCGAGGCGCTGCAGAGAGAGGTTGCAGGGCGTGATCTCGTTCCAGCTGGACGCCACGCCGATCTGCGGCTTCTCCCAGTCGTCGTCGCCCATGCCTACGGCCCGGAGCATCCCTCGCGCGGCGGTCGACTCCAGACCGTCGGTGACGTCGCGGGAACGGGGCTTGATGTCGGGCTCGGTCATGCCCCCAGCGTATTCGCCGACCGGTCGCCGGTCGCGACCTGCCCGGCTGCCGAGAGGCGGGCCTCACTGCGGGCGACGCCCGGAGTCCCTAGCCTTGTCCCGTGACCCGGGTGCAATGGAGTGACTACGACGCAGTCCTGTTCGACCTCGACGGTGTCGTGACACCCACGGCCGAGGTTCACATGGTGGCGTGGGCCGAGATGTTCAACGCCTTCCTGCAGTCGTACGACGGGC
>Ga0247768_1000672_pt1 | contig 12331 bp, 15 predicted proteins | sample UWRJL016104C6_FD_179944 | JGI IMG/M metagenome (GOLD analysis project Ga0247768, IMG submission 179944) | Plant litter microbial communities from Arlington Agricultural Research Station in Wisconsin, United States - UWRJ-L016-104C-6 | ecosystem: Environmental > Terrestrial > Plant litter >... | reverse complement strand
GTGCTGTACGCCGGTGATCAGCAGGACCGCCACCGGCCGACTGAGGTTGACGGCGGAATAGACCGTCTCGTTGTTCAGCAGCCCCCAGGGATCGAGGGAGTCGGCCTGCACCACCTTGGTGTAGTCGTTCTCGTCGATCAGCGCGCGTTGGTAACTGAGGACGAGCCTGTCGGTCTCGGCGTAGATGATCTTCGCTTCGGTGTTCTGGCGCTGCGCGGTCTGGTGGGTGTTGTCCTCGGCGGTGGGTAGTCCGGCAGCCAGGTCGAGGAACTGATCGATGCCGCGGGCGGTGAGATGGCGGACGACGCGGACGTGCCATGCCTGGACCGTGCGCAGCAGGTCGGCGAATCCCGGTGCCGCCTCATCGAGGTCGTGCAGCGCGGCGCGGTCGATGGCGTAGTTGTCGTGGCCGTACAGAGCCGCGTCGCGGATCCGGGTCGGCGAGGCGAGCGCGTGGTCCCCTGTGCAGTCGCCGGGCATCCCGAGGTCGGATGTGAGGGTCACGGCACCTCCGGACGGGGACAACGGGCATTCGTGCGGATGGGAGTCTATGCGGTGTGGTAACGCCTGTGACCAGATCGAGTGTGACACGAACGAATGATCCCTGTCTCAGAGGTGGTTACTGGTCGTGATTGCCGGACGTGCCCGATGGGCGCCGGCTTCGGTGATGCGGCCGTTAGGTGGTCAGGTCTGCGAGCGCGGCTGGCAGCGCCGGGAGATCGTGCGTGCGGTCGCGGAGCAATCGTTCTCGTCGGTCTGCGGCGAGGTCTGCGGGTTTGATCACGACCAGCCTCACGTTATGGGCCGGAATTTGCTCGTCCCGGCGTTGGTCGTAGAGCGCGCGCTGGCGCCCACGGCGGACCCCGCTGACAGTGAGCCGGTCGAGCTTGTCGAAGAGTAGGACGGTCCGTTCGTGCTGCAGTTCGCGGTACTCGACGACGAGGGCGTGCCGGGGCCAGAAGCCGTCGACGGGCAGCGTGTGGGTGCGGCCGCCCCGCCCCGGGTCGCCGGGCGGCCAGTCGACGCGGGCCTGCCGCTGTCCGCGCTGGCTGAGGATCTCGTCGCACGACCCGCTTGCGTACGCTTCGTCGCTGGTCTCGCGTCCCCTAGCCGTCATCGTGCCTGAGCCGCCGTGATTAAAAGTTCGAGTCATCGCCGACCGGCTCGGTTTCGTGCGCCGCAGGAGTCCACTCGTGTGCTTGCCCGGATGAGGGCACCAGGCTTACTGCGGCGTCGACGAAAGCGTCGATCACGGGTGACTGGCGCGTCGCGAAGCAGGCCACGCATACGTGGTTGGGCCCGCTGCCTTCGACCCGGATGCCGATGACGTCCCGGCTGGTGGAGAAGGTCGCCGTCGACAAGGGATCACGCTGGTCCCCCGCCCCGGCGGGGGACCAGTTCCAGCTTCTCTTCGACACCGTCGAGGCGTGGCAGTTCGCGGCGGTCCGGTTGGCGCAGTTCGAGGGCGTTGTCCCGCCCACTCCGGGACGAGGTCGGGACCTTGCAGGGGTTTGTCGGGGCTATCCTCGGCCCGTCTTCACGTCAGCTTCGCGGCCAGCACGTCGAGCTGCGCGATGTCGGGCGGCTTCGAGAACAGCTCGTCAGCCCTCGCCCCGAGCGCTTGGCCGACCTTGCCCTGCAGGTGGGTCGTGCGGCCGGCGTCGTCGGGGAAGAAGTCCACAATGGCGTACGTCGTCGGTCCGAGCTTGACGGCGAACCAGGGGTAGGTGGCCGGCTCCTCCTCGACCAGCGAGCGACCGGCGTTGAGGAACTCCTCGACGTCGGCCTCCTTGCCCGCCTGCGCCTCCAGCGTCACCAGCAGTCCCTTCGTGACGGCCATGTCTGCCTCCTGCGGTTCGTTCGATCTCCGGTGAGATCTCTGCGGAGGTCAGCATCGGCGATGCGGACGGGGGGCGCATCAGCCCGCCAGGCCCGATGTCGGGCGTGGTTGTTGACTTGGTGGGCCAGGTCTGGGCTGACGGCGTCCTCTCCGTCGAAGCCGAGGAGGTAGGGGTTTTCCGCGGTCACCTCGCTCATTCGCACCTTCGGGTGCGCCTGCATGACCGCGAAGATCACGTCGCCGCCGAAGTCGACTGTGGCGGCTGCCTCGTGCCAGTTGTGGATCAGTCCGTAGTGGACCAAGTAGGCGCCCTCGGCCCGGGGCGGCCCGAGCGCAGCGACAGATTTGATCGCGAGCCCGGGCATCTCGTCCTCCTCCTCGCGGTGCGTGGCGAACAGCACCATCCACAGCGTGAACGGGCTGGTTACGCTCGACGACTGCTCGCGCAGGGTGCGGATCGGTAGCTCGCGGACGTGCACTCCGAAACTTCCCCGAGGCCTTGCCGGGCTGCCCCGGGGCCGCGATCCGTTTCGCGGCGTCCGGTGCGTGGTGCAGTCCTCGGGTGGGCCTGCCGTGCGCATCGGAGCACGCGAAGTTCGACCCAGGAGACGGAGGCGTGCGGGGCCGGACAACACCAAGCTGTGGGTCCACCACCGCCACCCACAGCAGCAAGGACCTTGCCATGACCATCAAAACGGAGTCCGTGTCCCTGGAGGACGCCCGGCGAATCATCGCCGCGGGGGAGGCCAAGGCCGACGAGATCGGCTCGCCCAGCAACATCGCCGTGGTCGACGCCGGCGGCAACCTCGTCGCGCACATCCGGATGGACGAGGCGTGGATCGGGAGCGTCGACATCTCGATCAACAAGGTCTTCACGTCCCGGGCCTTCGACATCAGCACCGCCGACCTGGGCGCCAACGCGGGTCCCGGTGACCAGTTCTTCGGGATCAACGCATCCAACAACGGCCGGGTCATGATCTTCGCGGGCGGTATCCCGCTGCGGCACGGCGACCGGGTCGTCGGCGCGGTGGGCGTCAGCGGCGGCAGCGGTGAGCAGGACCAGACCGTGGCCGAGGCCGCGGCGACGGCGACGGCGTTCTGATGACACCAAGTTCACCGGCGGACGCCTGATTCGTCGTCCTGCAACTAAATTAGGCGTTCATGGGCAATCCGAACCCGGCCTACGCCAGTGTCGCCGGGGGGCAGGTAGTACGGACCTCCGGTCATTGCGATCCGCGCAGCACTTGCCACGTCCGGGTGGCGAGGTGCAGGTTCAGCCTGCTGTCCACGTCGTTGAGGTCGAGGTCGGTGATCTCCCGGATCCGGCCGAGCCGGTAGCGCAGCGTGCTCCGGTGGATCATGAGCGCGGCGGCGGTGTCGTCGTAGCTGCCGCCGCACTCGAGGTACTGCGCGAGCGTCGTGACCAGGTCGGCGTGGCGCTGGGTGTCGTAGTCGAGCAGTTTCCCGAGCCACTCGCGGACGAACTCGACGACGTCAGCATGGTTCTGCCCGGTGTCGAGGATGCGGTAGATGCCCAGTTGTTCGAACGTGGTGACGCCATTCGAGGCCTGCGAGGTGCGCCGGATGTCGAGCGCCCGCACTGCTTCCGCGTAGGACTTGGGAAGCCGTCCCGGGTGGTCGCAGTGGCTGCCGATGCCGATCGCGCCCTGGGCGCCGAGGCTTTCCGACAGTGAGGCGTACAGCGCCGCGCCGTCCAGCCGCCCGGCGACCAGGAGCACAATCGTGCCTGAGTGGCGTGACACCAGCGAGGGGAGCCCGAGTGTTGTCACGGCGCGTCCCGTGGCTTCGGCGACGACGTCGTCGCCGAGGTCGCCGGACCACCGCAGCACGACCACGTGGTGCGGGCGGCGGAGATCGTGCCCGATCGCCTCGGCACGGGCGTACGCGCTCGCGTCGTCGGTCCCGGCGACGAGGTCGTCCACGAAGTCGCGGCGCAGGCGCTGCTCAGCCTCGGCCAGGCTGCGCTGGTGGGACAGTTCCAGCGCCAGCACGGTCGTGCCGTACTCGAGGGCGAACACCTCGTCCGCGCCGGCGGTCCGCGCGGGGTCGATCAGGGCGAGCACGCCGAGCACCTCGTGCCGGGGCTTCACCAGGGAGATGAGCCGGTCCTGCACGCGGACCGGTTCGGGCTGGGTCGCGGCGTGCCGGAGCAGCTCCTCGCGGCGGTGCGCGCCGACCTTCGGGTACGGGTCCGGCCGGCCGGGGCCGCCCCAGGTGCGCAGGTTGCCAAATCGATCCTCGATCGCTACCGGCAGCGCGGTCAGCTGGTGCAGCGCGTGCGCGATGCCCGGCTCGCCGGCCCCGCAGGCCGAGATGGTGGACAGCACGTCGTGCACCTGCGTCTGCTGCTTGAGCCGCTCCAGCGACGTGGACAGCTGGTCGTTGAGCTCCCGCAGCGCCACCGACTGCCGCCGCTCCCGCTTGAGCAGAGCGGAGTTGGCCAGCGCCGCGGCGGTCTGGTGACCGAGCGAGTTGAGCAGGAAGAACTCGTCACGGGAGGGGGACCGCGCGGCCCGGACCACGAGGTAGCCCGTCAGGCCGCCCAGCCCCCGCAGCGCGTAGCACCAGCGCCAGAGGCCGTCGGCGAGCTCGATCCGGCCGCTCTGCCCGTCGAGCTTGCCGACTTCCGCGGCGAGGCCGGGATGCGCCTCCTCCGCACCGTCCTGCGCGGTGACCCTGCCGTCCTCGTCGACGAGGTACGCCGCATCGGTCGTGCAACTACTCAGCGACGGCACCGCGGTCTTGGCGAGCCGCATGATGTCCGTCGCTTCGCGGTCGTCGAACATCATCATCGAAATCGCGAAGAGGCCGTAGAGGTTCGACAGCTGGGCCCGCCACCAGCTGTCCGTTTTGGCTTCCTGGCCCCGTGAGGCCGCATCGTCCTCGGGCGTCATTCCGGCCTCCCCGACCCCGACCTGGTGTTTCGCACCTTACGCCGTCGGCGGCTGTTCTGGCGGGCCGATAACCCTGCCGGGTGGGCACGCAGCAAGGCCTGCCCGGCAGACGATCCAACCCAAGATCAGTTCGGATCGGACAATCCCGGCAGGACGGCCCGTCCCGGATCGGGATCGGGCCGTGACCTTGATTCTTTCGACCCCTGCCGCGATGAGGAACGCCTTAGCGAACGGGTAGCGGCTGAGCGGACAGGTACTGAGCGGGCGCATGGCGCCCTGTGTGATGCCGATGGGGGCGTTCCGCCGCGGGGGACGCGAGGTCGAGGACGTCGTCGATCGGCCCTTCGCCCACGGTCGCCTCGATCTCACAAACCCGGACACCGAGCTCACTATCAGCGGCCCGTAGTCGCGCTATGCCCGTCGTCCCAGTCACGATCAGGCAGAAGGCCGTGGTCCCGAACCGCTCCGCGGCGAGCGCGCACACGAATTCGACCGACGGTGCCCGGCTGCGCTCCGAGGCCGACACGGTCACCGTGACCCACAGGCGACCCAAGGGGGAATTCTCGCCCCACTCGCTGTCAATGGTGGACACCCGCTCAGCGCTGCTCAGCGTGGGGACCGGCGGTTCGGCTGGGCGAGACCACAGGCGTTGGTCAGCCGCTCGGTGGTCACCGACGAACCCATCCCCCGTACGAGCGTCCCCGACCTGGGCCGGCGCCGAACCTCCGCCAGTTCCGGGGCCGCAGTGTCACCCGTGTCCGGCGACCATCCGTTGCGGTCGCTGCTGCGTTCGAGCATGAAGACATCACCTCCGCGCTGTGCGCCCTCGCCCGGGAGAGCCCGCGACTCACCGACTCCCGACCGTAGCGGAACCGCACTTGGTCCCACCTGCGTGTACTCCACGGCGGCCAGAGACGCGGCGTGCCGGGATCCAGCCTCACGAGATCCCTCTCACGGGGGAGATGAACTGGCGTCGAGCCCGTAGCGGTTGCGCGCGATCGCTTCGACGCCGTACATACGATCGCCCATCCACGTCGGCCGTCCGGGCCTGGAGAGGGCCAGGTAGTTCATCCGGGCCGCGACTGCGTCGAGGTCGTCTTGCTGTGCCGGTGTCCGGCTGGCTTGCGGGTAGGCAGTCTGCAGTTGCCTGCGTTCGGCGACGAGCTTCGTCCAGCGGGTTTCGCGATGTGCGGTGAGGCGTCGTCGCAGCGGCGTGAATGGTTGCGACCAGGTGCCGAGCCAGATCGTCCTGGTGATGCCCGCGAGAGCCTGCGCTCCCAGTCCGACACCGATCGCGCCGAGCAGTAGCGCAACGACGAGAACGCCTTGGGTCGCACCGGTCAGTCGTGACAGGCTGGTCGTGGTGCCGGCGAACCGGTGGCTGACGATCGACCAGTCCAGCGCGTGCGCGTGGCCGAGGGCCGACCCGAGCCAGACCAGGACGATGAAGAGCGCTCCGGGAAGCAGCAGCAGGGTAACCCAGCGTTCCGCGAGTTTCTTCGCCAGCTCCTGGAAGAAGCCGCTCATCGGGGTCAGGCTCGCTTGATCGATCGCCGCAGAAGATCGCAGTGGGGGACTACGCCACCAGGTTCCGGTGAGATGGCCCGGCCGCACGCGCCGTCGGGGCAGACGTAGTGTTCTTCGTCGGGCTGGCCGGGCCCGACTCCCGGCAGGTTCGTCGCGAACGACCGCACGGTCTCTGCGCGCGTGGTGTCCAGCAGTTCTTCTAGCAATGCCAGTATCGGTTGACGGTTCGCTGCCGCCTGAGTTATGCGATCGAACAGTTGCTGCCGCTTTTCCGACAGGTGTTCTCGTTCTGTACGAAGTTCCGTCAGCTCCGCGCAGAAGTTCGCCAAGGCCAGTTGTTCGGCCGCGTCCACGGATCTCATCCCGGGTCGACATACCTGCATCAGGTGAGTCGGTGCGGACCGGACTTCCGTAACAGACCCGCCGCAAGCGGCTTCTCTACACTCTGCGTGCGAACGTTGACACCGGACTCTTCGAGATCGACATCGAGTTCCCCTGCGGGGCGTCGTCTAGCACAGCTATGTCGACGACCGGAGGCGCGGTGACCGCAGAGGACTGTCCCTTGGGCCAGTGGTGCAGCTTGAGCGAGCGGCTCGGTTCGGGCGTGGCTCCAGGTCGAGGCGGTGCGCAAGGTCGCAATCAAGGCTTTGTCGCTTCGGCGCAGACGTTCGGCGTCGCTGACTGTCGAACTGGGGGCGATTTAAGGGCGATATTGGAGGTCGAACGAGGTCGACTGACGTCGACTGGGGGAATGAGCGATTGCAAACATCCCAGCTAGATCGACTGACGTCGGCCTGAAACCACTCGAACCAATAATCCGGAGGGTTGCTGGTTCGAGTCGAGTTTGAGTGGGTCGTTCGCAGTGCGTGGTCGTCGGTGGGTGTCCCGGGTGGGGGGAGGCCTCGTTCGCTCAGTTTGGTCTGCACGGTGTCGTGGGCGAAATCCTACGAACGCGCCATCCGCGCCTGGGCCATGCGCCGCAACACCCGGCTCTGCGCCCGCTTCCAGGAGTCCCCGGGCGACCTGACGGTCACGCTGCTCGCTGCCGACCCCGACGGGTAAATCTCGGCATTCTGACCATCAGCGAAACCACATGTTGTCTTCGGTGATTCGGGGTTGCGCTGGCAACGTCGCGTGGCGAAACACGGGTCTGGTCGTGAGTTGACGCTACTCGCGGTCGGTTCGCGGTCGTATGGCGCCGACGGTAATTCTTGCGACAGGTTGGCGGCGGTTGATAGCTGGTTGGCTCCGCTGCTGCCGCTTGAGGCAGGGACGGGCCGGTTGGGAGTTCATCCGATCGGGGCAGCCGTGGAGCGCTACGAAAACAGTGTTGTGGATCTTGATTCTCCTTGATTTCTCCTTCATGCCAGGTTTCTCGCCTATTGCGTCCATTGTGGACATTAAAATCAAGATCAACTAGCAATACAAAAATAGGCCGCTGACCTGGACGTTTGCCCAGATCAACGGCCTATTTCGTTCCGGTCGGGCTGACAGGATTCGAACCTGCGACCCCTTGACCCCCAGGACTGGGTAGTGCGTTTGACCTGCAAAAACGGCAACAGACGACGCTATCGAAGTTGCAGTGATCTCGTTGTTTCGCGGTCTCGCCTACTGTTGCGGTCCACGGATGGTCCACGACGTTGCGGTCGCGCGCGGTGGTTGAGGTGCTCGGTCACTGACTACAACAGCTGACCGCAATCTCGGGGTTCCTGCTTGTAGGCTCTAGTGCATGACTCAGGTCTGGCAAGTACAGGTTGCGGCTCCCAGTAAAGAAGCTGCCTTGAAATTAACGCAGGCTGCCGTCGAGGCGCGACTTGCGGCGGGCGGCCAAGTCGCCGGTCCTGTGATCAGCGCGTTCTGGCACGTTGGAGAGTTTCGCACTGGTGAGGAGTGGCAAGTCATCCTTAAGACCACCGAGGGTGCTTACCCGGCGCTAGAAAGATTCCTCGTTGAACAGCATGAGTGGGCTAGCCCTGAGATCATCGCAGTCCCGCTGGTCGCCGGTCTACCGTCGTACCTAGAGTGGGTTAGTCGCACGACGGGCAAATAACTCTTTTGGCCATTTTGGGTGAATTTCATGGTGTGGTGATTCATTCGCGTTAAGACGCTTCGGGGCTTGGTGGAATCTCGGCCTGGGGTTCCCGTTTAGCCAGTTGGCTCTTCATGTACTGTTCGTTCTGCTCATGCTGCGCTTGGAGCTCGTCCATAGCCAGCTCGTATCCTTGTTTGAGTAACTGCATCTTCGGCGAGAGATTGTCGACTTGCTTTTCTTCGCGTAAGTACCGCCCTAAGGCTTCGATTGCCTCTGAGCAAACTCGGTAAACGATCTGCCGTGGCCAGCCTACATCTGGTCCTCCCCACTGGCTGACATCGTCCACACTTTGAAGGATTTGATACGACAGATCTAGTTGTGAGCGAAGGCTTGGGTCTGGCAAATACAATATGACTCGTTCAAGTCGACCAAATGCTCGGTCGCAAATAGAATGTTTATCCTTGTTGTATTTTCCGGTGCTAGGTCCGACTATTTTTGGAAGCTCTACTTCAAGCGTGCGAAGTGCGTCCAGTGCCTCTTGTGCTGGTTCGCGACCCCTGCGATGCAATTCGGCTAAGCTAGAGATTTCGTGTTGCAGGCGGATCTGGTCAAGCGCGAGCCGGTGCTGCCGTTTCTGTGAGAGTAGTGACAGGGCCCATCCTGCTCCTACTCCGACTAGTGAAAAGACCGGGCCAATCCATTCCCCTGGCATGTGGCTCCTATCGCTGAATTTGGGCAATCCTTCGGCCAGATGCATGGTCGAGGGCTTTGAATCATTCGAGGCGTTGAAGTGCACGTAGTTGTTCTACATAGGATTCAGCTTCGGGCTCACCTGAGTATCGCTCTGTGAGCACGTTCATAAGGTCCTGTGAAACCATCATTAGGGAGGGTAATGACCGGCGACCGGCGGTAAGAGCTCGACGGCCATAACTTACCGCCTCGTCGAGATCCCCATCTCGTGCCGCCGCCACGCCGAGTGTGATCTGAGCTTCCGCTACGCGCATTGGCCAACGATCGTGATTATTAAAGCCCGAGCTGACGCGGATGACTTCTTGTGACAGTTCTCTCGCGAGCCGATCTTCACCAATGTGTCGGTAGCAATCCATGGCGTAAAAATCGAACTTTGATGGATCGACGACGAAATGGTTATCTATATTAGAAGGATATGTCATTCTGTCCAAAGCCACGCGACCCCGTTCAAGCGCGGACTGCATTTCGATGGTATCGCCCATGCGTGCATATGCTTTAGCCTGCTGCGCGATCAGCTGTACGGAAACACTGTGACTTCCGGCTGCGATTTCACCGGTTTTTCCGGCGGCAATTACGCCTCGGTAATCTCCTGCTGTTAGCGCGAACCATGCGCTCATCTCGTGCGCCCATCCCATGATGCCGCCACTACCGACCTCTTTGCCGAGGCTTAGTGCTGCTTGGCGCGTTGCTTCAGCTGCGCGTCGATCGCCTAGGTCGTACTCAAGGCAGCCGACTAGAAGTGCAAGCCAGCCCGCCAGTTCTAAGGTGTCTCGTCGTTGATGAAAGCTGAGACGCTGCGCTTGCATCTCTACTAGACGGCGTAGCCATTGTCGTCCTTCGGTGATCAACTCAAATGGGGGTTGCCGAGCGTATTCAGAGCAAAGTCGGTCTACTGTGATCCGTACAGCTTCAAGTGTTGCATCATTTACATCAGACGCCTGAAGGCGGCTCACGATTTCCAGTGTGTCCATTCCGGTCGCACTGAGTATTTCTAGTCCAGGAGTGGTGATGGCCGGCGGAAAGAGTGCTTGGGTTACCGTGTTTAGAGTTGCAGCAACCAGTGGGGCATAGTGGCCTCCTGGCTTGTTCTCGCCTAGCTCCCAGGCTTTCCAGCGCCGTGTCAGGTTCTCGGGCTCAGGAAGAGTCTTGGGCGAGTGCTTGCGCATCTCCTCAGCAGCCTCTGATTGAGACCATCCGCGAGCCTCGCGCATGCTCCGGATGCGTCGCGCCCAGACTGGTAGGTCCTCGCTCATCCCTGTTCCCTTCCTGGCTGACCTCGGTTCGCCTTGATCCAGTCTGACACTCCATCAGGTGCGTGCGCAGTGATGAGGTGGTGATACCCGCCTATCACCACCCCACCTTGTTGTCACTGCACGTAACACTGTGATTGACGTTCTGTGGTCGCGATCGTTGTTGTCATGGAAATCAGCAACTTGTGCGGAACGACTGCTGTACGACGAGGTGGCGATATCGGTGACTCTTGGCCGAAAAGCTGCTTGGTTCTACCCGCTCGCCGGGAAGCGCTTCTCGATGGCGTCCAGTCGGTCTCGGATCTCGTGGAGAAGACGCAGCACTTCGGGTGAATTCGGCGCGTCAAAGCTTGGCGCTTGAAGCGTGGTGGGGTCGAGATCAGTGCGAACGGTCGATCCTGCGCCGTGACGAGTGACGATCACCGCTTGATCGCGAAGTAGGCCCAGTGCGCTCTGGACAGTACCAACGGCGACGCCGTACTCGGCGGCCAGTGCTTTATAGCTCGGCAGAGCATCGCCGGGGGCGTACTGACCGTCCCGAATTGCCTTCAGCAGAGATTCTGCCAGCTGAAGGTATGGAGCTCGGGAGCTGTCCGGATCGAGATTTCCCATGTCAGCCACCTTACCGGCCGCGCAAGATCACCTCAGGTGTACCAACTGTGTTGACAGAGATGTCATAGTTCACTACCGTCGCCTTTGTTGCAGGAAACACCAACGTTTCTGCGCGGTTCCACAGCAAGAAGCCCCGGCCAGTGCTGGAACACCGACCGGGGCGCACATCGAAACCTTGGGAGAAACGATGCAGGTTGAGCGTACCCGGCTGTACCGGGTTCGAGCAGTCGCCGATGCGCTGGACGTATCGCTGGCGACGATCTATCGCGCCGTCGAATCCGGTGCACTCCGAGCGATCCGACTTGGCACCGGCAAAGGTGCCGTGCGAATCCCTGGAGAGGCGGTCGAGGAGTACCTGACCGCGTGTCAGTCGGCGGCTGCGACCCGCCCCAATGTCACCGCTGGGGGTGCCGCATGAGCACGATCAGGTGCTTCGTGACCGGCGCTGTCCTGGTGGGCTTCGGCTTGCTGACTCGCGGCTTGCCCGCGAAGGTTGCGGTGTTCTGGCCGTGGCCGATCGCTCTCGGTGTCGCCGCTGTGATCATCGGACTGGCTGCGGTGCCGAAGAACAAGACTCTGCCGCGCGTGGCGATCACCGGGGCGGGTCTGACCGGTCTTGGCGTGTGGTTCGCGGTGTGGGTGCCGACCGATACCCCGGGCCGCGATTACTGGCCGTGGGCCATGGCAGTTGGCCTGCCGCTACTCGCCGGCGCCATGTTGGTGTGGCTGCGTGGCCGTGGTGGTTCGGCGGGTTTGGTGAACCGGTGGTCGCGGCGTGCGCGGCGCAATGATGGTGTGGCGTCGCGGTGGGCGATTCTGCGGGTCGCGTCGAGGTTCGCGGTGCGTCGCAGTGCGACGACGTTGCGGCCGAGCCTGCGGGAACTGTCGTGGTGGCGGCGTCTGCGGGTGCCGACGCGGGAGTTCGCGACCCCGGTGGCCCGGGTGGGCCGGTTGCGGATCTGGTCGCCGATCGAGGACGTCACCCTGCGCCTTGGTGGCCCGCGCACGGGCAAGACCGGCGAGTTGGCCGGCCGGATCCTGGACGCGCCCGGCGCTGTCATCGCCACTTCCACGCGTACCGACCTGATCGACCTGACCGGCTCCGTCCGGTCGCAGCGCGGCCCGCTGCACATCTTCAACCCGTCGGGTGTGGGTGAGTTGGCGTCGACGATCACGTTCAACCCGCTGTCAGGGTGTGGGGCGCCGCCGGTGGCGACGGTCCGCGCGGCGGATCTGCTGGCAGGGGCGTCGACCTCGACCGGGGATGGCGGGGACCGCGAGTACTGGGTGGGCCAAGGCCGCCGGGTGCTGGCCGCGTTGCTGCACGCCGCCGCGTTGGGTGGGCTATCGATGCGGGATGTGCAGGGCTGGATCGCGGATCCCGAGGGTGGGTCGGCGGAGATCC
>Ga0247768_1000671_pt1 | contig 12331 bp, 9 predicted proteins | sample UWRJL016104C6_FD_179944 | JGI IMG/M metagenome (GOLD analysis project Ga0247768, IMG submission 179944) | Plant litter microbial communities from Arlington Agricultural Research Station in Wisconsin, United States - UWRJ-L016-104C-6 | ecosystem: Environmental > Terrestrial > Plant litter >... | reverse complement strand
GGGGGGGGCACTCGGGGGGGGTTCGGGGGCGGCGGGTGAAGGGGGAGGAGGGGTTGCGGGCTCGGCGGGCGCGCCGCCACAGGCAGAGAGACTGAATAAGATGGTCGCTAGAAAGGACGCTCGAAGGGTTCCCATGCTCGAGGAATTACCCCGAACCCAGGCGCGCCAACAGTGCCGATTTCGTAAACGAGGGGGCGCGCCGCGGCCGCGGCTATTTGCCGTCGACCTCGAGCGTGAGGCTCTCGCTGGCCACGACCACTTCGGTGCCTTTGGCGTGCTCGCGGATCCAGTGTTGGGAGCGCTCACCAATCGCGTCGAGCGCGTCATCCGTGCGGTCGGGATCGTGGTGGAAAAGCACCAAGCGTTTGGGCTCTGCCAGCACGCCTAGGTTGAGAACGTCGTCGACGACGGAGTGGCCCCAGCCATGCTTGTGCGGCATATCGGCCATCAGGTATTGCGAGTCGTGAATCAGCACATCGACGTCGTCGACGAAGCGTGCCAGTTCCTCGACGGTAACCAAGGCTTTGCCGGCGCGCAGCTCGTTGTCGGTAATGTATGCGAGCGAGGTGCCGCCATCGTCGTCGATTCGGAAGCCTTGAGCGCCGCCCGGATGATTCAGCATGATGCGGCTCACGGTTGCCGAGCCGATGCGCCAAGTTTGCGTCTCGGGCTTCACGAACTCCATGCGCGCGGGGATGTCATCGACGCTGACTGGAAAATGGATGTCGTCGAAGATGTTGCGCTGAAATCGCTCCTGGGCGTCGTTGGCCAGGGGATAGACGAAGATGTGGTTGTCTTTACCCCACAGCGGGCCGAAGAACGGCAGACCGAGCACGTGATCCCAATGCGTGTGCGAGAGCAATAGGTGCACCGGCGAGGGGCGGCCCTCACGCAGCAGATTGTTGCCCATCTGGCGCAGGCCCGTGCCTGCGTCGAGCGCCAACACGGAACCGTCCGCAAGCCGCACCTCGACGCAGGAGGTATTCCCCCCATAGCGAGCAGTCTGCGGCCCGGGTGACGGAACCGAACCCCGAACGCCATAAAAGGTGACGCGCATCGATCGGCTACCACTCTATCAGTAAGCCATCGGCGGTGACACGCGGCATTCACGCTGCCTGCCTCGGTCGGTCGCCGCGCCCGCGTTTCCGCGTTTTCTGGCGTTTCACGGCGGTTTTCGCGGGCCCGTGCGGCAATTGCCGCGGAAATCTGGAAATGGGCTGGCCTGTTCCGCACCGGGACCGCTGCGGCCCTTGGGCTGAGGTCACAAGGCAGACAGGCCTTTGACCGAATTCTTCGCTCGGGCCACGGCCCGTTGGGGTAGCCGGCTCGACGAGATCGACGACGGCGGGTGGGCACGTTAGCGTTGCTAGGGATGACCTCCGTATTGGCTCCGGGCTTGCTCCTTTCGGCCCCGCCGCTCTCGGACCCGAACTTCGAACGCTCGGTGGTTCTGCTCTCGGCGCACGGGCCCGACGGCGCGTTCGGCTGGGTGCTGAACGGCAAGCAATCGATGTCCTTCTCCGAGCTGCTGGTGCGAGCTCGCATCGTAGAGGCTGCGCCGGCTCTGCCGGGCGTGGTCCGCGTGGGTGGCCCTGTATCACCCGAGCAGGTGTGGTTGATCTACCCGAGCGGCGCTCTGCCAGCCGATCTCGAAGGCCAAATGGAGGTCGCACCCGGTATCTGGGCCAGCGCTTCACGCAAGGTCCTGGAAGCGATCGCCAACTCGAGCGTGCCGCGCAGTCTAATCACCCTAATGGGTTATGCTGGTTGGGCTCCTTGGCAGCTGGAGAACGAGATCAAGGTGGGCGCCTGGCTGCCCACCGACGTCAACGCCGAGATCGTCTTCGACACGCCACCCGCGGAGCTCTGGGCGCGTGCCTATCAACGTGTCGGCGCCAGCCCGATGTCGTTCAACACGCGTACGGTCGGTTCGGCCTGAGCGGCCTCAGCTGCTCACCAGCGGCACGAAAATGCAGGGCACCGAGCGCCGAAAGTGCAGTTCGCCCGCGCTCGTTTTCTCGCCGATGAGCAAAGTTTGCGCGTGTTCGTCCCCCACCGGGATGACGATCCGCCCGCCCGGCGCCAGCTGCTCCACGAGCGCGTTTGGAACCTCACTCGGTGCCGCCGAAACCAAGATCCGATCGTAGGGTGCGTGCGCAGCCAGGCCCTGGCTGCCGTCTCCCTCGGCAACGTGCACGTTGCTTGCCCCACTGCGTGCCAAGTTGGCGCGCGCGAGCGCGGCCAGCGCCGGCCTGAGTTCGACGGCGTGCACCTCTCGTACCAATTGCGCGAGCAGCGCCGCCGCATAACCCGACCCAGCTCCCACCTCGAGCGCGCGCTGCGTGGGCTCACACTCCAGCTCGCTGAGCATGATCGCAATCATGCTCGGCTGGCTCACGGTCTGCCCGTCTTCGAGCGGCACGGCGCGATCCTCGTAGGCGATAGCGCCTTGCGCTTCGGACAGAAACTCATGTCGGGGAACGCTCGCGAACGCTTGCAAAATTCGCGCGTCTTGGAGCTCGGTCGAAGCGCGGATACGTTCGATCAGCCGCGCTCGCTGGCGGTCGTGAGTGCTCGACATCTGTCGAGACGATCGGTCCGGGATGGCGACGCCGCAACCGCCGAGGCCGTAAAAATCTCGCGCCCTCCAGGGCAAATCGGCCGCCCGGGGGTCGATTGCGCTCGTCATCACGTGGCAAAAATGCTGGTCTTTCCCGCGCATGCGGCGCTGGCTCTCGCTCTTCTGTTTCGTGCTCGGCGCCCTGCGTTTCGGTACGTTGCGGGCGGAAGCGCCGCCTCGTGCTCCGGTGGCCCGGCGCTGCAGCCCTGAAATGGCGCGGGTGCACTCCTTCTGCATCGACCGCTGGGAGATCAGAACCGTGGACAACGCCACGGGCGAACCGTTGTCACCGTTCTACCCCACCAGCCCGAAGCTGGCGGCCAGCGTGCGCGACACTTGGCTGTGCGAGCAGAACACCTTGGGCGCGGCGCCGGCGCGCGCGTTTCCGTTGCCCGAGCTATCGCGCTTTCAACGCGAGAACTCGTTCGAGCCGCGCGCGGTGTCGGAGTCAGGCGCTCTACCTCAAGCGTACCTGTCGTACACCCAAGCCAAGCGAGCGTGTGAGAACGCGCACAAGCGGCTCTGCAGCAAAGACGAGTGGGTGACTGCGTGCCGTGGCCAGAAGGGCACGCAGTTCCCGTACGGAGAGAGCTTTCGCGCTGGGCGTTGCAACGTGCACCGGGCGATCCACCCGGGTCACGTGCTTCACGCTTCTTCTTCGCTCGGACTCCTCGATCCACGACTCAACTTGGTCGAAGAAGGCGAAGATCCGCTGCTGCGTTTGACTGGTGCAACGAGCACCTGCACGAGCGAGTGGTCGGGCGAAAAGATATTCGACATGGTGGGAAATCTCGATGAATGGGTCGATGATAAAATGTTTTTAGGTGGATTTTATGCGCGCGCAACAACCAAGGGCTGCGAGGCCCAGGTGTCTTCGCACGCCGAAATCTACTTCGATTACTCGACCGGCACGCGCTGCTGCGCTGACCTGAGGTAGGCTCGGGTTAACGCGACCCAAATGCCGACGCCGAGGTCCTCGAATAAGAATCTGGTCGTCGGGAGCGCGCTGATCGCGTTGGTGATCGCTTTGGGCACGGCCGGCTACATGGGCGCCGGTTGGAAGTTCAGTGACGCCTTTTACATGGTGGTGATCACGATCTTCAGCGTTGGCTACGGAGAGGTGCACCCGATCGACACGCTCTGGTTGCACTTTCTGACCGTCAGTCTGATCGTGCTCGGCTGTACCGGCATGATCTTCATGACGGGTGCATTGGTGCAGTTTCTCACGGCCGTGGAGCTGCAACGATTTCTGGGAATCAAACGCATGAAGAACGAGATCGAACAGCTCAAGGGGCACGTCATCGTGTGCGGCTTCGGGCGCATCGGCAATATGCTGGCGCGCGAGCTGAAAGACGGAAAAACGAGCTTCATCATCGTCGAGCGCGCGGAAGGGCGCATCGCCGAAGCGCGCGGCTTGGGTTACCTCGCCGTTCAGGGGGAGGCGACTGACGAAGGCGTGCTGCGCGAAGCCGGGGTCACCCGTGCGCGTGTGTTGGCTACGGTGCTCCCTGACGACGCAGCCAACGTGTTCATCACGCTCAGCGCTCGCAGTCTGAACAAGGCGCTACACATCATCGCGCGGGGTGAAGTGCCGACCACCGAAGGCAAGTTGCTGCAAGCGGGCGCGGACGAGGTCGTGCTGCCCACCCACATCGGCGCCGAACGCATCGCAGAGCTGATTCTGTTTCCCAAAACCGCCGAGCTGATCCGCAACGACGAGCGCATGCGCGGCCTCGAACGCAGCCTGCACAGCCTGGGCTTGGACCTCGAAGTGCTGCCCGCCGCCGACGGCAGTCGGTTCGCCAACCAGAGCATCGAGCAAATCGAGCGCCAGGCGGGCGGCGCTTTCTTGATCGTGGCCATCAATCGCACCGACGGCAGCACCATCACCCGCCCGCCACCCTCCACTCGAATCGAAGCCGGTGACGGCGTGGTCCTGATCGGTCGCAGTGGCCGCAGCGGCGAAGTGGAATCGTTCCGCGCGTCGTAGATCTGACGAACGCGCAGCGTCGTCTTGCTCTCGGCTGCCATGGTTGATGGTCAGCAACCACGTCGCGCTCCGTCTCAGCCTTCGGCGTCCCGTTCCGGGAACACGGTTCGACCCGAGGTGCGTTGCTGGCTCGCGATCGCCCCCAAAAATCTGCTCGCGAGGGCCTGGCGGTGAGTGCGCTGGGGAAACGCAAACGCGCCTCGTTTTCGAGGCGCGTTTCGTCGGATTTTCAAAGTGCCTGAAGGGTGGAGCGGAGGGGGATCGAACCCCTGACCTCTGCATTGCGAACGCAGCGCTCTCCCAGCTGAGCTACCGCCCCAACAGGGACGCGGAAAGTAGCTTTTGCGCCGGAAGTGTCAACAAAAAAACAGCCCGCGGCCTCGGTTTGCGCGCGGTTAGAGGGCGGTTTTTTTATTGGCTCGGACCGGATTGCGCCGCTGACCCCGGTTGACCCCCCGGCGTCGGTGGTTATGTTGCTCGCGTTCGCGGCCTGGGCGCTCGCTTTGCCGGGCACTCCGCCGCCGCGTGACGACTTCGCAGAGCTTGCCCCGATCCGCGGGCGGCTGCACCGGTACGACATCGCAAGAAAAGTGTCCCTCGCAAGTGTCGAGGGGCGACCTGAGGAGAACCATTACTATGGGTAAGATCATCGGCATCGACCTCGGCACGACCAACAGCGTCGTGGCCGTCATGGAAGGCAAGGAAGCCAAAGTCATCGTGAACGAAGAGGGAGCGCGCCTTACGCCCTCCGTCATCGCTTGGGACGACAAGGGCGAGGTCCTGGTCGGTACGATCGCCAAGCGTCAGGCTGTGACCAACCCGGAGAACACGGTCTACTCGGCCAAGCGCTTCATTGGGCGCCGCTTCGAGGAGAGTGAGAAGGAGGCCAAGCGCTTCCCCTTCAAGCTGGTCAAGGGCCCGAACGGTGACGCCTGGATCGAAGCTCGCGGCAAGCAGATGGCCCCGCCGGAAGTTTCCGCGAAGGTTCTGCAGAAGCTGAAGAAGGCCGCTGAAGATTACCTGGGCGAGAAGGTGACGGAGGCCGTGATCACGGTCCCGGCGTACTTCAACGACGCGCAGCGCCAAGCCACCAAAGACGCGGGCAAGATCGCCGGTCTGGACGTGAAGCGCATCATCAACGAGCCGACCGCGGCCGCGCTGGCCTACGGCTTGGACAAGAAGGCCAACGAGATCATCGCCGTGTACGATTTCGGCGGCGGTACCTTCGATATTTCGATCCTGGAGGTCGGTGACAACGTGGTGCAAGTGATTGCGACCAACGGTGACACCAACCTGGGCGGTGACGACGTCGACCACATGCTGATGGACTGGCTGAGCGCCGAGTTCCGCAAGGACACCGGCATCGACGTCAGCAACGACAAGATGGTGATTCAGCGCCTCAAGGATGCTGCCGAGCAGGCCAAGATCGAACTGTCGAACAAGCAAGAGACGACCATCAACCTGCCGTTCCTCACGGCGGACGCCAGCGGCCCGAAGCATCTGCAGAAGCAACTGACGCGCTCCAAGCTGGAGCAGATGATCCGTCCGCTCGTCGACCGCACCCTCGAGCCGCTCAAGCGCGCGCTCGATGACGCGAAGAAGAAGGTCAGTGACATCAACGAGGTCGTGCTGGTCGGCGGCTCGACCCGCATTCCGCTCGTGCAGGAAGTCGTCACCAAGTACTTCGGCAAGGAAGCGCACAAGGGCGTCAATCCGGACGAGGTCGTGGCCATCGGCGCCGCCGTGCAAGGCGGCGTGCTCTCGGGTGACGTGCAAGACGTCGTGCTTTTGGACGTCACGCCGCTCTCCCTGGGCGTCGAAACCCTGGGCGGCGTGATGACCGTGATGATTCCGCGCAACACCACGATCCCCACGCAAAAGAAGGAGATTTACTCGACTGCGGCAGACAGCCAAACGTCGGTTGAGATCCACGTCTTGCAGGGTGAGCGCGCGGAAGCTCGCTACAATCGCACGCTCGGTAAGTTCCACCTGGAAGGTCTGCCGACTGCGCCGCGCGGAGTGCCGAAGGTCGAGGTCACGTTCGACATCGACGCCAACGGCATCCTCTCCGTCGGTGCCAAGGATCTGGCGACGGGCAAGGACCAGCGCATCACGATTACGGCCTCCAGCGGCATCAACAAGGACGACATCGACCGCATGGTCAAGGATGCCGCCGCGCACGAAGCCGAAGACAAGCGTCGCCGTGAAGAGATCGACCGCCGCAACAAGCTCGATAACATGTGTTATCAGCTCGAGAAGCAAATCGCCGACAACAAGGACAAGCTCGGCGGGGTTGATGTGGCCTCGATCGAAGCCTTGATCAAGGAAGGTCGCGCGGCGGTCGAGAAGCAAGACGACGAGAAGGTGACGGACGTCCTGGCTCGGCTCGAGAAGGAAGCTCACACCATGGCTTCCAAGATGTACGAAGGCACTGGCGCTCCTCCCGGCGGCGGCGCCGGTCCCGGCGCTGCGGGTCCCTCCGCGGGCGGCGGCAACGACGATCCCAAGAAGGGCGACGTGATCGACGCCGAGTTCGAAGAAACGAACTGAGTTCGGTTGGGCGCTCGCGGGCGACCGCGATAGCCGAGAAACGCGCGTTCGAGCGGCAAAAGCCGCATCGGGCGCGCGTTTCTGTCGTTTTGTGTCTACGACGAGCGCGTGTAGAGTTGCTCCAATGTTGAAGGAACGCTCGAAACTGGCGTCGCGGTGGGTCTCGTACAACGTTCTCTTGGGAGCATTGCCGGCAGTGCTGGTGGGCTGTGGCGCCCCCGCGGCGCCGGTCGCGCCAGCGCCCAGCGCATCGGCGCTCAGCGCGGTACCGATCGTCAAAGAGGAACCGGCGGACCTGACGCCGGTGGCAGCACCCCCGGAGCTGATCGCGCTGGCGCGTTTCAAGAAGCCGCAGACCGCGATCGAGACCGTCGCGGCGTGGGCGAACTTCCCATACAAGCTGCATGATGTCTTGCCACCCGAGTTGAAGGGGTTGGAGAGCGTGGTCGCTTGGGATGCCCCACTCGAAGCAGCCGTAGCAATCGACCCGCTGGGGGAGGGCAAAGTTTCCCAACCGCTGGCGGTGGTCTCCCTGGGCCTGACGTCACTCGACGGCGCGCTCGACTATGCGCGAGGTCAAGGGCAGCCGGTCAGCAAAGTGCGCGCGGGCGTGTACCGCATCGGTGATGCGAAGGGTGTGTCGTGCACGGCGGGCTTGGCAATTGGCAGCGCGCCGGCTCGCTTGGTGTGCGGCAACCGCTCGCACGACGTGGACGGCCTGTTCAACTATGCGACGCGCGGTTTGCCCAATGAACCGCTGCCAAATGTGGATTTTCAGCTCGAATTGCGGCTCGAACCGGTCAAAAAGAAGTACCAGGCGGAGATCGGCTCGGCGCGCTTGCTGGCGGGCTTCCTGCTGCGCGAGGTGCAAGTCGATAACCCACGCTTCGATCGCGCACTGTCCGACGTAGCTTACACCTTGATCGACGAGGCGACGGCGGTCGTCCACGACTTGGACAAGGTGCGCCTCGACACGAACTTGGACAGCGCGAAGAACCTGATCGACGTTCGCCTCGGCTACAAGTTCGCAGGTCAGAAATCTTGGCTCGTGCAGGGCAGCAGCGAGGCTTTGGCAACGGTCGGACCGGTGCCGGATCTATTTTGGCAATTGCCCGCTGACAGCACGGCCGCGAGCTTCGGCGCGGGCTGGAAGCCCGCTCGCCTCAAACCGATTGGGCATACCCTGGCCGAGCTGTTGGACGGCTACCTCGAGTCCGAAAAGGTCCCGGCAGGCCTGCGCAACCAAGCGTCCAAGACCGTCGAGTTGCTGTTCGACCAGAATGCGAACCTGGTGCACGCGGAGGGTGAGCTCAGCGAATTGCCGAGCGATCCGCTGCTGGCGGCGGACGCTCGGTTCTTCGGCTGGCACCTAGCCGCAGTCGAAGGCGAGCCGAAAAACCTATTTGCGCTTTTCGACGGGCTGCAGGCAACACTTGCCAGCCGTGATCTGGCTCGCCTGCTCAAAACGCGCTTGAAGGCGAATGCTGCCGTGCCCAAGTTCTCTGCGCACGGCGTGCAGGTGCGTGGCTTCAAGCCCGGAGCGAAGGCCTATCGCCTGGACATTCCGCGCGAGCTCTTCGACAAGTACGCCACCGGGCAGCTCAAGTCGGACTTAGCGGCAAAGGGCAAGAACGTCGCCAAGACTGCCCCCCTGACCGTGGTCATCGCCTTCGATGGCGAACGCAGTTGGGCAGGTATGTCGCCGGACGAGAAGGTCATCATCAAGCGTCTGGAAGCGCTGAAGGATCCGAAGACCCCCGTGCTGCGCGGCCGGGAAGGTCTCGATACGCTGAAGAGCAAGCCCCGCGCCGCGGGCGGCTTTCTCACCTTGGAGCGCTTTGCCGGAAAGCTGGGTGCGCTGGCGGGCCGTGATGCCGACGCGGCGAAGTTGTTCAGCGCGCTGCCGCACCATGGCCAAACGCCCGTGTTGTTCAGCTCCGAGCTGAACGCGAGCGGCCCCGAGATCACCACGACAATCAGCCTGCCGCGCGCCGCGGTCGAAGACTTGGGTGCGCTGATCCCCGTGCTCGTGCTGATGGCCGGCAATCACGATTCGGTGCTCGGCTCGCCCTGAGGGCAGGTTGGTTGGGGCCGCACTTCGATAAGTGCGGCCCGGGCTTACCCAAAGTTGGCCGCCGACCTCGCCTGCGACTAATCCAGGTCGCGGATGTACGACTTCAGGCGACACATAACCACACTGTGTGCTGCCGCCGGTTTGGCGCTGTTTTCCGGGCCTGCGCGGGCTTGGGTCGAAACCGAGGTGCGTTCTCACGTCGCGACGGTCGATGTGGACCGCGCCGGGAAGGCACTGGTCACTCAGGACCTCACGCTCGCAGTGCGCGGTGGGCCGCTGCCCGGCTTCGAGTTGAGTGGTGTGGATCTAGACGCCGAACCACTGCCCGACGCCAGTGTGTCGTCGCTCGGGAACTCGAAAGCACAGCTCGCCGCGACCCCGCTGCTGCTCGACAAACGCGACGACGGAACGCTACGCATCGAGGTCGATCGCGAAAAGGGCCTGCGCACGGGGGTGTACTCGTTTCACTTCCAATACCGCACTGATTTACTCAAGCGAGACTTGATTCGTCGTGAGGGCAACGATGTGGAAGTGCGTTGGGTCGGGCCGCGCTTCGAGCAGGGCATCGATTCGGCGCGCGTGGTGTTTCGGTTGCCAGCGGGGCCGACTCCGCCGGTGCTGCCCGACGTGAACAGCAGCGCGGGCCGTTTACAAGATGGCGATGCTCTCGGCGGTGTGTTCATCGGCAACTTGCATCGTTTGGCAGACAAGGACGAGCTCGACATCGTGCGCCCTCACGTGTCGCGTGGTGAACCCGTGCTGTGGCGGGTGCGCGTGAGCGCGAAGGCCTTCGACGCCTTCGCCAATCCATTACCGCAGCCGCGGTTCGACAAAGCCAGTGGCGGCGCGCATGCGCTTTCACTCGCTGCGGGTGCGCAACCACGACAACGCCTCGGTTGGTGGTTGTGTGCTGCGCTGGCCGCGCTCGCCTACGCCTTCGCGGTGGCCGGAAAATGGCGCTATTTTTCGGCACTATGCGGGGCGCGCGCCGCGCTCCCTCGCTCACTCGTGCCCTTGCCGGTTGGTTTGCGCGCAGCCGCTTCGGGCGCTCTGCTCGCCGCCGCTTTCGTCAGCGCGGCCTGGTTCGATCAAGCAACCCTCGGTGCGGCCTTGCTCGTGTTGGGCATGGCGTTCGCGTGCCAATACGCGACGCCAGCGAAGATCGTGTTGCGAGGACCAGGTCAATGGCTGCCGCTGTCGGATAGCGAAGCGTTTGCGCGCACGGCGGCGCCGATGGCAGGCCGCTTTCTCGATGCCGGTACCTGGCCGGGGCTAGCCGCGTTCGCCTCGTTGTGCGCAGCGACGTTGGTCGCCGCGTGGTTCTTGTTCGCGCGTGCGCCGTATCAAGCGCTGCTGCTCCTGCTAGGCTCCGCCTGCACGTTGCCACTGTTCTTCACCGGCCGTGCTGCACAGCTGCCGCCAGACTTGGCGATGCGTCCACGCGCGCTCCTGGCGAAGCTCGCGCTGCGTTTGCGACGCGCTTCGGCAACGAAGGTCGTTGCGTGGGCGCGCATCCCGGAAGGCCGGACCGCGGCCGATGAGTTGCGGCTCTTGGTACAAGTGCCCGGCGCGCTGCGCGGTCTCTTGGGCGTCGAAATCGGCGTGGAGTATGGGGCGGCCATGGGCGGCAGCGGCTGTGCGGCTGCCCCTTTCGTGCTGATCCGTGCTCGTGAAGGCTCCGCGGTGATCAGCGCCTTGCCGCGTGAGCTGGTCTGGACTCGTGGTCGCAAGGCTGACGAGCGCGCGGCGCTGCTTCGGCCGCGCCTGCCGACCGTGGCTCATTGCGAGCGCTTGCTACTCGAGCTGGTCGAGCAACTGCGTGATACCGAGCCAACTCCGGGTCAACGCTCACGCTCGAACCGGAGCACCCTGCCCGCCGCGGCTTCACGCAGCGTGCTCTCCCCGGCGCACGTGCTGTAGCAGGCGCTAGCGCCTGTACTTCCAGGTCTGATCGACCGTGCAGGAAGCCACCAGGTTGTCGTTGGCGTCCGCGGTCAAGACGGTCGTGGTCATGCTGGCGTCCGCGGTCATTCCGTTGCTCGACACCGCGAACTCGAAGGACTCGAAACTCAGGTAGTAGTAGTAGGTCCCGTCGGTGTCCGCGCACGGCAATGTGTCCGAGTTCAAGTACGCCGTGCGATCGGAGACATCGCCCAAGATCTCGCAGCTCGAGCCCGGGCCAAAGATCAGATCCGAAGTGGTACCGAGCCCGACTTGATCCGTCCCTCCCGGCGCGATGGCTTCCGTGCTGGGGGTACCGTCATCGCACGTGGTCGTGGTCTGTCCACTCGTGATTGTCCAGGTGCCGGTGAACAGCGAAAAATCCACGCCGCTCGGAGCCCCGCCGTTGGCGGAGCCGCCTGCGGGGACGGGGCCGGAGCCGGCCTTGTTTCCCGTGCCACCCGTGCCCGCGGTGCCCGCGGTGCCCGCAGCGCCCGGCCCGCTTCCGCCCGATGCTTTGCCGGCGTTGCCGGCTTGGGCGGCGGGTACGGTGTCGTCATCGTCGTCATCGGGCTTGGCTGAGTCCAATGGTTGGACGAGCAGGCAGCCAGGGATCAACAGCAGGACGAGCCAGCCCAAGGCGGTCGTTTTCATAGGTTTCCTCCCAGCATCAGCCCAGCTACCTGTGGCGAGATCAGCGGGGTCAATCGGAAATGCGCTGCGCTTGCGGGCGGGCTCTCGTGCTTACTGCCGGTGACCAAGAAATACACCAAGGCTCCCGCCGAAACGATCGCTCCGCCGACCATTACCGCGTTGACGGTACCCAGCGTTTGAGCCGAATCGCGCTTGTCGTTGCGCGAGGGATCGCCGCTTGCGTTGGCGTCGTCGAAGTCGCTGCGTTTGCTCGAATAGAGCACACCCGTGACGACCGATCCGACGACGAACACGCCGGCCACGACGCCACTGACGATTGCGCCGGTATTCGGGCGGGAGCTAGGCGCTTCTTGGCCGGGCGGCAGCGCGGTGGCGGAAGCGGCGGGAACCGACGCGACGGGCACGAGTGCGCTCGCGCTGTCCTTCAGGACTGGCACGGTGACGGTGAGCGCGGTTGGCGTCGACGGCGTGTCGAACGCTTGGCTCGAGGGCTCCTTCCCGG
>Ga0247768_1000669_pt1 | contig 12342 bp, 9 predicted proteins | sample UWRJL016104C6_FD_179944 | JGI IMG/M metagenome (GOLD analysis project Ga0247768, IMG submission 179944) | Plant litter microbial communities from Arlington Agricultural Research Station in Wisconsin, United States - UWRJ-L016-104C-6 | ecosystem: Environmental > Terrestrial > Plant litter >... | reverse complement strand
CGAACGAGCCCGGGGGACGTGCCGGGGTGGACCGCGCAATCGCCGATGGCGCAGACCCGGGGGTCGCTGGTGCGCAGGCAATCGTCGACGACGACCCCGCCCGACACGGCGATCCCGGCGGCTTCGGCCAGTCCGGTTTCCGGCTTGGTGCCCGCCGCGACGACCACAAGATCGGCGGATACCAGGTCACCGTCGTCCAGCAGAAGCCCTTCGCCGGGCAGGTGCCGTACGGCCGTACGCCCGATGCGGAAGTCGATGCCGCGCTTGGCTAACGCGCCGGACAACGCCGCGCCGGCACCCGGGTCGAGCTGGCGCTCCATCAGGTGCCCCGCCGCGTGCACGACGGTCACGGGAATGCCACGGCCCGCCAGTCCCCTGGCGGCTTCGAGGCCGAGCAATCCGCCGCCCAGCACGGCGACCCGTTCGGCCGCCATGATCCGCTCGCAGTCGTCGAGGCCACGGAAGGCGATCACGTCGCGCGCCCCGGCGAGCCCGGGCACCGGGGGCAGGACCGGGCTGCTGCCGGTGGCCAGCACCAGCAGGTCGAAGTCCAAAATGGACCCATCGGAGAGGGTGAGCCACTCGTCGATCGAGGTCACCGAGACGCCGGTGCGCAGATCGATCCGGTTGCGCGCGGCCCACTGGTCGTCGTGCAGCAGCACGCCGCTGACCGGCAGCTTCCCGGCGACGACGCTGGAGAGCAGCACCCGGTTGTACGCCGGATGGCGCTCCGCGCCGACGATCGTGACTTGGATGGTGGTGTCGAGCGCGCGGATCTCGCCGGCGAGGCGGGCACCGGCCATGCCGTAGCCCGCGATCACCACCCGTCTCATGCCGGGACCAGCCTGACCGCGCACACCTTGAACTCGGGCATCCGGCTGGTCGGGTCCAGTGCCGGATTGGTGATCAGATTGGCGCGCTGGGCGCCGGGGAAGTGGAACGGCAGGAACACCGTGTCGAGCCGGATCGTCGGTACGCAACGGACCCGGGCGCGGACCTCACCACGCCGGGAGACCACCGTCGCCCACTGTCCATCTTGGACGCCAAATCGTTCCGCGGTATCGGGGTTCACTTCGACGAACGCCTCCGGTTGTGCGTCGTTGAGCTCGGGTACCAACCTGGTCTGGGCCCCCGACTGATAATGCTGCATGACCCGGCCAGTGGTGGCATACAAGGGGAATCGATCATCAACGCGCTCGGCGGGCCCGGTGTGCTCCACCGGGACGAACCGCGCGCGCCGGTCCGGGTGCCCGAACCCGTCCAGGAACATCCTGGGCGTGCCGGGGTGATCGGTGCCCGGGACCGGCCAGTGCAGTGCTTCACCGGCGCGGAGCCGGTCGTAGGTCACGCCGGAATAATCGGCGATCCCGCCCGCCGAGGCCCGGCGGAGTTCTTCGAACACCGTCTCGGCTTCGGCGGGAAACCGTACGGCCGGTTGCCCGAGCCGGACGGCCAAACCTTGGAGCAGGGCCAGATCCGTGCGCACGCCCTCGGGCGCGTCGAGAGCACGCTGACGGAGCAGGACCCGGCCCTCCAGGCTGGTCATGGTCCCGTCTTCCTCCGCCCACTGGGTCACCGGGAAGACGACATCCGCCGACGAACTTGTCTCGGACAACACGAAGTCGGCTGTCACCAACAGGTCCAGCGAGGCGAGGCGCTCCGCCACATGGCCGGCGTTCGGCGCCGAAACCGCGATGTTGCTGCCGAACACCAGCAGTGCCTTAGGCCCGGACGGGGTACCGAGCGCGTCGAGCAGCTCGTAGGCGGAGCGGCCGGGACCAGGCAGCGAATCCGGGTCGACACCCCAGACTCCGGCGACGTGCGCGCGGGCCGCGGGGTCGTCGATCTTGCGGTAGCCCGGAAGTTGATCGGCTTTCTGGCCGTGCTCCCGGCCGCCCTGGCCGTTGCCCTGTCCGGTCAGGCAGCCGAAGCCCGACCCCTCCCGGCCCGGCAGGCCGAGGGTCAGGCAGAAATTGATCCAAGAAGAAACCGTGTCGACGCCTTTGGCGTGCTGCTCGGTTCCGCGCGCGGTGAGGACGTAGGCCCGTCGCGCCTCGCCGAGGATCCGGACGGCCGCCCGCTGATCGGCGGCCGCGACACCGGTGACCGCTTCGACCCGCTCGGGCCACCAGCTCGCGGCGATCCGCCAGACTTCGTCGAACCCGGTGGTCCGGCCGGCGAGATAGGCGTAGTCGGCGTGCCCGTCGGCCACCGCGATGTGCAGCAAACCCAGTGCCAGAGCCAAATCCGTACCGGGAGCGGGCTGCAGGTGGAGGGCGGCGTGCTCGGCCGTCGGGGTGCGCCGGGGGTCGACGACGATCAGCCCGCCCGCGGCCTCGGCCGCGCGGAGGTGCCGCATGAACGGCGGCATCGTCGCGGAGACGTTGGCACCGGCCAGCAACACGGCGTCCGCCTCGCCGAGATCGGTCACCGGGAAGGGAAGGCCGCGGTCGGCGCCGAACGCCTTGATCCCGGCGGCGGCCGCGGCGGACATGCAGAACCGGCCGTTGTAATCGATCTGGGAGGTACCGAGCGCGACCCGGGCGAACTTGCCGAGCAGGTAGGCCTTCTCGTTCGTCAGCCCGCCGCCGCCGAAGATCCCGACCGAGTCGGCGCCGTGCCGCGCGCGCAGTGCGCGCAGGCGGGTGGCGACGAAGTCCAGTGCCTCATCCCAGTCCGCCGGCCGCAGCGGCGCGCCGCGCCGCTCCCGCAGCAACGGCGTGGTCAGGCGATGAGGGCTGGTCAAGAGGGCTCCCGCGGTCCAGCCCTTCTGGCACAGGCCACCGCGGTTCGTCGGAAAATCCCGGCCCGATATGCCGGCGCCGTCCGCGTCGACCGACATTCCGCACTGAAGCGCACAATAGGGGCAGTGCGTGTCGGCCCGCGTCGCCACCGCCAGGCGGCCACGACCAGTTTTCATTTTGTTTTCTTCCCGGAAACACGAGTCGGAAAACCCTCAAAGAATTGTCCTACGTGCAGGCAAGCGGTCAAGTTAGCAGACATCGACCAGACGCCGCAACGGCCGGTTGATTTCCAACATGATCTTTTCACCTGTGGGAAACACGTGGCTTCGTGCGGGTTTCACTAGGCTATCCGAGTGACCGGAGCAGGAGGTGATCCGCCGTTCGTACCATTGACAAAATCCGGCTCACATGAAATCTTACCCGTTGCCCTAATGGCCGAAAAATCGGAAAAACGAGTTCTGCATTCGCGCCATCATGATGAATCAGCTCGTCGCGGAGGAGCCGTGAGCCCACGCCATCGTTCGCCTGCCGATGGCGGTGAAGGCGAACAATCCCAGACGTTCTTCGAGCGGATGTTCGGTTCCCGCACCATCCGAGGCAGACTGGTCCGTATCCTCGTCGTCTCCGTGGCGCTGGTCGTCGCGCTGCTGGGCGTGACGATCTTCAACGAGATCAACGATTACACCGCCGCCGGGGACACCCGTGACGCGGTTTCGCTCGCGCTCACCGTGCAGGACACCACCCAGGAACTTCAGCGGGAACGCGGACTGACCAACGGGATGCTCGGCGGGGAGACCCGGTTCACCGCCGTCGTCGGCCCGCAGCGGATCAGTACCGACCGCGCGCTCGCCGTGCTCAACCAGGCGGTGAATGATCAAAGCGTTCCCGGTGCCGCGCTGGTGAAGTCGGCCTTGAATCGGTTGAGCGATCTCGCCTCCACCCGGCAGAACGTCGACGCCGGCCGGGCCGACCGCAACGCCACGTTCCAGTTCTATACGAACGCGGTCGCCGCGCTGAACCAGGTCGACCTCGGATTCGATCAAGCACAGGACGCGCAATTGCGGCGTGGCCTGCTGGCGCTGGGTGCGCTCGCCGACGCCAAGGAAGCGACCGGCCAGGAACGGGGATTCCTCAACGGCGTGTTCGCCGCGGGGCGCTTCAACGCGGGCGAGTACATCAAGTTCACCGAAATCCGCGCCGCCAAGCAAGCCGGCCTCGTCGCCTTCGCGCGCAACACGATCCCGGCCCGGCAGGCGCAGCTCGACGCGTCCCAGAAGTCGGACGCGGCAACAAAAGCGGCCGCGTCGGAGAACGTCGCGATCGCCGCGACCTCCGGCCCGATCGCCCGCGACATCGACCCGGTCGACTGGTGGTCCCAGATGACCACGGTCATCGACCAGATGCGGGACGTGCAGCGAGCGGTCGGTAGTGATCTGCAGGCGCGGGCCGACCAGCTGCGCACCGACGCGACCCGCGCGCTGATCATCTTCCTCGTCCTCGCCCTGCTCGCGGTGGCGCTGGAGATCACCCTCGTCGTCGGCGCCCTGCGGTCGATCGTCCGCCCGCTGGCCTCGCTGGCCGTCGAGGCCGACGACGTCGCGGCGCGCCGGCTGCCGAAGGCGGTCGCCGGGTGGCACTCGCCCGCCGGTGAAGAACCCGAGGCACCGGAACGGGTGCGGACCCCGGAACGGGCGGGCAACGAAATCGCCTCCGTCGCCGCCGCGCTCGACCGGGTCCAGAGCACCGCGTTCGAGCTCGCCGGCGAGCAGGCTCTGTTGCGCCGCAACACCACCGAGTCGCTGGCCAACCTGGGACGGCGTAACCAGAACCTCGTCCGGCGCCAGCTTCGTTTCATCAGCGAGTTCGAGCGCGAAGAGCTCGACCCGACGGCGCTGGCGAACCTGTTCGAGCTGGACCACCTGGCCACCCGCATGCGCCGCAACGCCGAAAGCCTGCTGGTCCTGGTGAGCGAGTCCGGCCCGCGGCGCTGGTCGAAACCGTTGCCGGTCACCGAGGTCATCCGCGCGGCACTGTCCGAAGTGGAGGATTACCGGCGTGCCGCCCTGCGCCGGGTGGACGAGGTGCTGATCACCGGTTCGATGGTCAGCGAGCTCGCGCACATGCTGGCCGAGCTGCTCGAGAACGCGCTGTCGTTCTCCCCGCCCGACCTGGAAGTCGAAATCTACGGCCGGAAGCTGGGCTCCAAGTACATGCTGGCCGTGGTCGACCACGGGGTCGGGATGACCCGCGAGCAGCTGGATCGGGCGAACGCCCGGCTGCACGGCGAGGAGGACTTCATCCTCGCCCCCACCCGGTTCCTCGGCCACTACGTCGTCGGCCAGCTCGCACAACGGCTCGGTGTCGAGGTGGAGCTGACGGTGTCCCCGGTGAACGGGATCGTCGCGCGGCTGCTGCTGCCCGAGGACCTGCTCACCACCGACGCCTCCACCCCACCGCAGCCCCGGCCCGCGCCGGTGGCCGCCGCGCCGGAGCCCGCGCACGTCGCCCACCAGGTGCCCGCGGAGCCCATCCGGTGGCCGGCAGCCGAGGAACAACCCGCGACCGGCACGATGACGGGGTTGGTGACCGTGTCCCACCACGAGAATTCCCACCACGAGAACTCCCACGCCGAAAACTCCTACCCGGAGAACTCGTATCAGGAGAACTCCCACCGCGAGAACTCGCACCACGAGCGGCCCGCGGCGCAGCGTCCTCCGGTACCGCCGCAGCCCGCCGTCCGGCCCGCTCCGCCTGCCCCGCCGGTTCCGGCGCAGCCCGCGCCGCGCCCGGCCGAGCCCGGTGCGCAGGCGCCCGAACGGACGAGAAACGGTCTGGTCAAACGGGTTCCGAAGCGGTCGTCCGGCTCGGGTGAGGCAAGACCGACCCCGGCCCGGCCATCCGCGCCGAAGGCCGCCACAGTGTCCAAAGCGGACAACCGCTCACCCGAAGAAGTCCGGTCGATGCTTTCCAACTTCCGTTCCGGCCACGAGCGCGGAGCAACCGACAAAGAGGAGTCCCGGTGACGGCCGACGTCCAGCACGCGGACCCGCAGACGTTCAACTGGCTGCTGGCCAACTTCGTCCGCAACACCGACGGTGTGCGCGACGCGGTCGCGGTCTCCTCCGACGGCCTGCTGATCGCGATGTCCGACGGCGTCGACCGGACCGCCGCCGACCGGCTCTCGGCCATCGTTTCGGGGCTGTCGAGCCTGTCCCGCAGCGCGGCGCGCAGTTACGAGTTCGAAGGCCTGAAACTGATCATGATCGAGATGGTGCGGGGATTCCTGCTGGTGTCGGCCATCGCGGACGGCAGCTGTGTCGGGGTGATCGCCGACGACACCTGCGATGTCGGCCTGGTCGGCTACGAGATCGCGAAGCTCGCCGACCGCGCGGGCTCGCTGCTCACCCCGTCGCTGATCAGCGAGCTCCGGGAGCAGTTGAGAAGATGAACGAAGACACGCACCGGCTGCCGGACACCCGGATGATCCCGGTGCACCGGCCGCAGTCCTGGTTCGAGCCCGCCGTCCAGCCCGAGCCGCCCCAGGTCGAAGAGTACGAGGCCGAGGCCGTCCGCCCGTTCATCATGACCGGCGGGCGAACCCGGCCGCTGGTGGACCACCTGCGGATCGAGACGCTGGTGATCGCCAACCGCGCGGCCATGACCGCGCCCCTGAAGTTCGAAGAACGCACCGTGGTCCGGTTGTGCCAGCGGGCGAACTCGCTGGCGGAGATCGCCGCGGCCCTCCGGGTCCCGCTCGGGGTGGCCAGGGTGATCGTCGCCGATCTCGTGACCGCGGGTCACGTGGCTGTCCAGGAGTCGGCCGAGCTGCCGATTTCCGTCATCGAAAGGATGCGTGACCTTGTCAGGGCGCTCTGAGTCCACGCGCGCACCATCGTCGGTCAAGATCGTTGTGAGCGGCGGCTTCGGCGTCGGGAAGACGACCTTGATCGGCGCGATCTCCGAGATCGAACCGCTGGTCACCGAGGCGGCGATGACGGAAGTCTCGGTCGGGGTGGATGACGCGGATCAGTTGCCGGACAAGGCGACGACGACCGTGGCACTCGACTTCGGCCGGATCACCCTCGACGATTCGCTGATCATGTACCTGTTCGGCACCCCGGGCCAGGAACGCTTCGTATTCCTGTGGGACGACCTCGTGGACGGCGCGCTCGGCGCGGTGATCATGGTCGACACCCGCCGGATTGACGACTGCTACCCGGTCCTCGACTACTTCGAGGAGCACAGCACCCCCTTTGTCGTCGCCGTGAACCACTTCGACGACGGCCGCGAGTTCGAACTCGAAGAGGTCCGCGAAGCACTCGGCGTGATCGACTCGGTCCCGCTGATCTCCTGCGACGCCCGCGACCGCGACTCCGTGAAGGAAGTCCTGGTCACCGTGATCGAGCAAGTCCTGATGGAGCGCCTGGCCGAATCCAGCGTCTGACCTGGTGGGCCTTGTGAGCGTTCCGCTCACAAGGCCGGGACCACGTGCCTCGACTCCGGAAAGTGGCAGGCCGTCAGGTGTCCCTCGGTGGTCTCGGCGAGCTGGGCCAGCGGCGGTTCCTGCTCGGCGCAGATGTCCTTTGCCTTCCAGCACCGGGTCCGGAACCGGCAGCCCGACGGCGGGTCGATCGGGGAAGGCACGTCGCCCGTGAGCCGGATGCGCTCGCGGTGCGACTCGCTGTCCGGGTCGGCCTCGGGGACGGACGACAGCAGCGCGTGGGTGTACGGGTGGCGCGGGTTGCCGTAGAGGTCCGCGCGGTCGGCGATCTCGACGATCTTTCCCAGGTACATCACCGCGATCCGCTGCGAGAAGTGCCGGACGACGGCCAGGTCGTGCGCGATGAAGACGAACGCGATGCCGAGTTCCCGCTGCAGGCGCTGCAGCAGGTTGACGACCTGGGCCTGGATCGAGACGTCCAGCGCCGACACCGGCTCGTCGGCGACGATCAGCTTCGGCTCCAGCGAAAGCGCGCGGGCGACCCCGATCCGCTGCCGCTGGCCGCCGGAAAACTCGTGGGGGTAACGGTTGTAGTGCTCCGGGTTGAGCCCGACGGTCTCCAGCAGCTCCCTGACCCGCTTCTTGCGGCCACCGGGCGGGTCGATCCCGTTGACCTCCATCGGCCCGGCGACGATCGAGCCGACGGTGTGCCTCGGGTTCAGCGAGGAGTACGGGTCCTGGAAGATCATCTGGATCTCGGGCCGGATGGGCGCCAGCTCCTTGCGCGACGCGTGCGTGATGTCCCGCCCCGCGTAGGTGATGGTCCCGGCTGTCGGCTCAAGCAGCCTGGCGACGAGGCGTCCCGTAGTGGACTTCCCGCAGCCGGACTCCCCGACCAGGCCGAAGGACTCGCCCTCGTGCACGGTGAGGTCGATGCCGTCCACCGCGCGCACCGAGCCCGTCCGGCGGCGGATGATCGCGCCGGACCGGATCGGGAAGTGCATTTCGAGGTCGCGGGCTTCGAGGAGGACCTCGCCCGGCTGCTGGTCGGTCATGGGCGTCCCGTCAGCCCGGCCGCCGGCCGGATCTCGTCGGTGAAGATGAGCGTCTTGTCCGAAGTGGACAGATGGCACGCCGAGGCGTGGCCGGTCTCCGGCAGCAGGGAGGGGCGTTCCGTGGTGCACCGGTCGCCCGGCACGCGCGCGGAGAAGTCGCAGCGCGGCTGGAACGGGCAGCCCGGCGGCAGGTCGATCAGGCTGGGCGGGGTCCCCCGCACCGGGACGAGCGGGACGTCGACGTCGCCGGTGAGGTGCGGGATCGACGAGAGCAGGCCCCAGCTGTACGGGTGCTGCGGCGTCTTGAGCACCTCGCGGACCGTGCCGCGCTCCACGCACCGGCCCGCGTACATCACCAGCACCTCGTCTGCCATCTGCGCGACCACGCCCATGTCGTGGGTGATCAGGATGATCCCGGTGTCGAACTCCGAGCGCAGCTCCCGCAGCAGGTCGAGGATCTGCGCCTGCACGGTGACGTCCAGCGCGGTCGTCGGCTCGTCCGCGATCAGCAGGTCGGGGTCGCAGCACAGGGCGATCGCGATCATCGCGCGCTGGCGCATCCCGCCGGAGAACTGGTGCGGGTAGTCGTCCACCCGGCGCTCCGGCCGCGGGATGCCCACCTTGGCCAGCATCTCGACGGCCCGGCGCTTGGCCTGCTTCCGGTTCGCCCCGGTGTGCTTGCGGTAGGTCTCCGCGATCTGCTCGCCGATCGTGTAGTACGGCGAGAGCGAGGTCAGCGGGTCCTGGAAGATCATCGAGATCCGCTTGCCCCGGAGCTTCCGCAGGGTGTTTTCCCGGGCGCCCACCAGGTTTTCGCCCTCGAACAGGATCTCGCCGGAGACCTCGGAGTGCTCCGGGCCGTGCAGGCCCAGGATGGCGAGGCTGGAAACGCTCTTGCCCGAGCCGGACTCGCCGACGATGCCGAGCGTCCGGCCCCTCGGCAGGTCGAACGACAGGCCGTCGACGGCTTTGACAACCCCGTCATCGGTGGAGAACCGCACTTTGAGGTCGCGCACCGACAGCAGCGGTTCGGGCATGGCGGGCTCCTCGGGAAAGGTGGTCATGCGACCTTGATCCGCGGGTCGATCGCGGCGTAGACGACGTCCACCACGATGTTGGCGATCACCACCGCCGTCGCGGCGAGCAGCACCACACCCATCATCATCGGCAGGTCCGAGGCCAGCACGGAGTTGACCGCGAGCTGGCCGACCCCCACCAGCCCGAAGGACTGCTCGGTGATGATGGCCCCGGCGAACAGCGAGGCGATGTCGAGGCCGAGGATCGTCACGACCGGGCTCATCGCGCCGCGGAAGGCGTGCTTGACGTAGACCTGGCTCGTCGTCAGGCCTTTCGCCCGGACCGTGCGGATGTAGTCCTCGTTGAGCACGTCCACCATGGACGACCGGGTGAGCCGCGCGTAGAGGGCGATGAAGATGATCGCCAGGCAGACCCACGGCAGGAGCAGGCCCTTCACCCAGTCGACGGGGCTGTCGAAGAACGAGACGTAGGTCGGCCTCGGCAGCAGGTCCGAGCTGTAGACGAAGATGTACAGGAAAAACGGGGCCAGCACGTAAATCTGCATCGAACCGCCCAGCAGGGCGAAGACCATCGAGACCTTGTCGGCCAGCTTTCCCTTGCGCAGAGCGGCAAGCATGCCCAGCCCGACGCCGAAGACGAGGAAGAGCACCGTCGCGCCGATGGCGAGCGACACGGTCACCGGGAGCCTGCCGACAACGGTGTCCCAGACGGGCTGCTTGTTCACGAAGGAGTACCCGAGGCACGGGGCGTGGCACGCGTTGTCGCCGATGGCCCGCCCGGCGAAGATCCCGCCCAGGTAGGTCAGGTACTGCTGCCAGACGGGGTGATCGAGCCCGAGGTCGGCCCGGATCTCCGCGACGACCGGCGGGGTGCACGACTTCCCGCAGGAGAGCGCGGCGACCTCGTTTCCGGGCACCGCGAAGAAGAGCAGGAAGGTGACGGCGCTGATGATCAGCAGGATGACCGCGGCGCCCAGCAGCCTTCGCACGAGAAATGCCAGCATCGGGGAGTTTTCTCCAAGGGTGCCCGCGCCGGGGAAGCTGTCCGCTCCCCCGGCGCGACGCGTCAGGACTTCAGGAAGAGGTTCGCCAGGTTGGTGACGGTGTGGCTGTCCACCGACGCCCCGCCGACGTTCGAGCCGACCATCAGCTCCCGCCGCGTGTAGAGGTACGGGATGGCCGGGACCTGCTCCATGATCTTCTGGTCGAGCTTCGCGAACTCCGCGCCCTGCTCGGCGAGGTCGGAAATGGTGAGGATGCGGTCGATCTCCGCGTTCACCGCCGGGTCGTTGAAGTGGCTGTTGTTCGGCCTGCCGTCCCCGATCTTCCGGCCGTCGTAGACCTCGGGATACACCGTCACCCCGGTCGGCCAGTCCGCCGCCCACGAGGACCAGTAGAGGTCGAGGTGGTTGTCGACGGTGTCACGCGAGTCGTTGAACGTCTTGGCCTGCATGGGGATCTTCTCGACCTTGAAGCCCGCCTTCTCCAGCCCGTCGGCGACGGCGAGGGCCTCCTTCTCCCCGGCCGGCGTCTGGTTGTAACCCAGAGAGATCGACTGCCCGAGCTTTCCGGCGTCGGTCAGCATCTGCTTGGCCTTGGCCGGGTCGCCCTTCGGGTCGACGTCGGTGATGCCCGGGATGTCGTACTTCTTCCAGCCCGCGTTGGCCGGGGAGCCGAGGGTGGTGGAGAAGTCACCGGCGAACGGCCCGCCCTTCGTGGTGCGCGCCTGCTCCTTGGGGAACGCGACCAGCAAAGCCTTGCGCACATTCAGGTCGGTGATCCGCTGGGTGTTGATCGAGTAGACCTCGGAGGCCGACGTCGCCTGGTCGAGCACCTGCGGCTTCAGCTTCGGGTCGTTCATGACCTGGTCGAGGCGCTCCGGCGCGATGGCGGCCCAGATGCTGATCGAGTTCTTGTCGTTGCCCGCCGACGCCGAAAGCCGGTCGGTCACCTCGGCGATCTGCGGGCCGAACTGGAAGGTGAACCCGTCGACGTACTGGTGCCGGACGGCGTCGGTGTTCGGGTCCCACTGGTCGTTCTTCACCAGCGTCAGGCTCTTGTCTACCTCGTGCGAGGCGATCTTGTACGGGCCGGAGGTGATGGGGCTCTGGTCGAGGCCTTCCTTGGTGTCCTTCGCCTGCGGCACCGGGACCGTCCCGCCGAGCGCGGCCGCGAACGGGAAGTCGGTGCGAGGCTTGGAGAACTTGAAGATGACGGTCTTGTCGTCCGGGGCCTCGACCTTGTCGTTCGACAGCTCACCGCCGTCGTAAGGCCCGGGGTAGACCGACGAAGGGTCCTCCGAATCCACGAGCCACGACTGGATGTACTGGAAACCACGCGCGTACTTCGAGGAGAACGACCGCGCCACGGCGTACTTGATGTCCTTCGCCGAGATCGGCGAGCCGTCGGAGTACTTGACCCCGTCCTTCAGGGTGTACTTCCAGGTCTTGCCCCCGTCGGTGGTCTCCCCCGCGTTGGTGGCGAGGTCGCCGACCAGGATGGTCCTGCCGTCGACGACCTTGTACATCGTCAGCCGCCGCTCGATGAGCTCGCTGATGCTCTGGTCGGGTGAGGTCTGGATCTGGGCGGGGTCGTAGTGCGTCTGGTCCTGCCGCCACAGCGGCGTGATGATGCCACCCTTCCTGGCGCCCGGAACCTCCTTCGCCGGTCCCTTCGACTCCGCACCGTCCTTGTCGACGGAGACGTTGCTGACCTCGGCCTTCGGCGCGTTCCCGGTCGCCGAGTTCTGGCCTCCCGCACTGCATCCCGTGACGACCAGGAGCGCGGCGGCCGCCACTCCCAGGACCTTCTTCGTCTTCATCTGATCTCCCCTGGTGTCTTCAGCGGTGGGATTTGGGGTCGAGTGCGTCGCGGACGGAGTCGCCGAGCAGGTTGAAGGCGACCACGAAGACGAGCAGCGCGATGCCCGGGAACGTCAGGTAGGTGATGTCCGTCATCAGGTAGTCGCCGCCGTCGTGGATCATGCGTCCCCAGTCCGGGGTCGGCTCGACCATCCCGACACCGAGGTAGGACAGCGCCGCCTCGGTGGTGACCATCGCCGGTAC
>Ga0247768_1000666_pt1 | contig 12394 bp, 14 predicted proteins | sample UWRJL016104C6_FD_179944 | JGI IMG/M metagenome (GOLD analysis project Ga0247768, IMG submission 179944) | Plant litter microbial communities from Arlington Agricultural Research Station in Wisconsin, United States - UWRJ-L016-104C-6 | ecosystem: Environmental > Terrestrial > Plant litter >... | reverse complement strand
TAGATGTTGCTTCCGTGGTCGCTGATGATAGGTAAACGTATCCATCCCCTGCCCTCTGCTAATGGTTTCAGATTTTGACTGTTTGTAGGCTTGACACGACTTACTCGGCATCATGGTTGCCCACTTTGCCTCCACCTCTGCATCGGGGCGTCCCGCAAATGCTTTGTCAAAGACATATTCTCGAGCGACAACCGGAACTTCGACGACTTATAGCTATGAAATTGAAGAGCCGGGATTTTGGGGCTACTTACAAGGAGGGACCAGCTTTTGATATTCAGGCTTTGGAAAAGGCTCTTTTATTGAGCTGCAGGTTTCGGCCACGCCAGTCGACATGGACCACCATCGACCTGAGAACGCTCCCGCAACGAAGATTATAACTGCGGTGAGCACCAATCCTAGTATCTGAACAATAGAACTTCGTTGGACTCGAGTGATTTTCGAAGGACCTGTTCTGAGAAGGTCTTGCGCATTCACCTCCGCCGGCTCATGGTCTGTTGAGCTAAGTTGAGAATATACAATGTTATGGAACATATTTAAAGGACGAAACGAATCACTGGAGGAAAATTGGGTATGAAGACCGGAAAGAAAGCGCTAGATGTGGAGTACATTCCGGAGATCGAATATGCTGCCTCATCTAGGAGTGAGAAAACCATAACATCCAAATAAGACCCAGTGAGGGGTTTACGCCACACACCGAAGGTGGCATTCTAAATGGAACACAACCCAATTCAGTAGTCGACTAGGTTGGACCGGCCTTTCGGTACGGCCCACCACATGCAAAGATCCTACGATTCAAAAAGACAAGGCTGAAGCCTGGCTGTACCTTGCTGATCACCCTCTCCCAACAACATAAGGGAAAAGAGGCACAGCACCGGTCACCGAACAACCTGGCAAGGATTGATTCATTTACCCAGACAGATGATACCACCTTCCCCATTGGATAACAGCAGACTGGAAAGCCCATACGCAACACTATCCCACCCAACGGCCCTTAATGATCGAAAGCGATCCACCTTCAGGCAACCAAGCCCCCTCCAAAACAAATCGAGAGTCGGCTCGCGAGAGCAGCTCCCGCCATTCCTTAAGCTCGCGCTGTCGTGCATTGAGTAGCTGGAGCATGCCAATATCCATGTATCTTGCACGAACATCAATATAGCGCTGAAGTTTGAAGGAAGGATGTGCTTACACCATTGCCCGAGCCTCATCCGGACGCATCTTACTCAAATCATCAGGTAGAATGCGTTCGTGGATCAAAATGCTGGCTCCAGTTCGAAGAGAAGGAATGAGGTTTCGAAGGATCTGGAGACAATACTTGTCGGACCAATTGTGGAAGATCCAGCGGAAGTAGTAGACGTCTGCTACGACGGGCTGTTCGGTGAAGAAATCGCTAAACTATGTTTCAGTAACCTAGCAACATCCCGCTACAGATTGATTGTTGTTTGAAAACGTACTATGCCATGAATTCAACTCGTTCCTTCAGTTGTTCGGGCAAGTACTTCTCTCCTTGCTCGACAACCTGCGGCAAATCTTGGACTACACATTTGATGTGGGGAAACCGTTCGGCGACTTTGATGGCTACGGAACCGTGGGATCCGCCGACATCAACCATGATCTTCTCTGATGACCATGGATAGTTTTCGAGAAGGAGCATCGTATCGGGTTCCTTTGGATCGGAACTCATGGCCATTCCTTTGCCGAACAGATCTCCGCGTTCAGGATAGGTTGCGAAAATGTTATACATGCTGTCGCCATGAACAAGCGCGTAGCCCTGCGCAGGAGCATCAGTCCAGACAACCGGATAGACATAGAATATTTTGGCACTTACTGTTTCTGTATTTTCTTCTGAGTTTAGCCATTTTTTCATAGAGTTTGCGGCCTAACTTCATTTTCAGCTTTAAAGTCTAAGCGACTCGGTTGAAGAACATACCATCGCTCCAGCTGGCCAGAATTCATGGGTTGCAGTGACCGCATATGCTCGCAGTAGTTCATCTTTGGCCAGTGCGGCCGTTAACGCAGAGTGAGTAATGATGCCGGGCGTTGGTTCTTTGAAGAGGTTATAAGTATAAATACCATGTCGAATCACCCGACGCACGGTGCTGAAATCGAGACCAGATGCCTCTGCCATGGCATCGAAAGTGGTCTGACTCCCTATCGGAAAAGATTTATCAAGGTTAAAGCTCAAAATTATTTTCAGACTTGTAAGCTCGGTCCACTATATGTTCTTAGGTTATATTTGCTGGAATAGGCCAGAATTTTACGGACATTGAATGCTAGGAGCTCTTTTGGTCCCTTCAGAAGCGCCTTCAGCTCACTGCATGCCTCGATAACTGAAATGCGCGCATCCAAAATGTGTTTCGCGTCTTCTGGAATGGGAAGGCTAATTGGGGCGTTTTCGTCGAATGAAGGAGCAGGCAACCCTCGCGCAGAAAAGAAGTTGTTGATCTTCTCAGTCTCTCGGGCAATGAGGGAAGAAAGCTCTATAATTCTGGTTTGATTTGCCATGTTGTACGTTGTCGATCAAGTACACTACTGAGGAGATAATTTCTACAAGGTACTTGCTTTTCACCCGCCGGGTTTGCAGCGTAAAGAAGGAATGACGGACAGTCTTATATAGGGTCACTTCACTTTTACTCAGCCTGTTGCATTAGATCCCTGCTAGCAGTGTATTACCAACGGGAATAACACGGATGCAGGTTATCTTCCAACACCGAACCTATCCTTGCAAAATTGACTAGTACAGTATGGATCTGCCGCACTGAATAATGATGGCCTCATGAATATTAGCAGTGATCGGAAACTGCAATGATTGAAATTCCCAATTCCACAGCGTCAGAGATAGCATCACACAAATTTATTCACTGTAGCATTCACATCGAGTCTACAAAATTCATGAAAGAAACTAAAAGCACATAGGCAGGATGGTCCGTTCCGATCCAGCTACTTTGATATGTCCATAGTAAGTATTCAAAAAACCAGGCACCTGTTCGACGCGTTCCGTCAAAGATGTCGATCTTGACATCTCTATCAGTTATCACACTGTCATCGTAGCCGCCTTCTCCGGTCTTGTCACACTCCGACTAGACGGTGACTCAATTATCGTCTCCCGATCCACCGTCTCATTCAGAGCTCTGTCTTATATTAGTTAAGCGCTCCATACATTTGTTTGTAAACCTACGAGTCCTGGTACTGTCTTAGCCACCTATGGTTCGACTTCTGCGTTGAGGAAGGCAAAGCGGCCATTTGAAAATCCTTGGAGCCTTCCTCTTCTGAGCTATCTTTTCTGTTTCCGATAAGCCTGCTCCTTGATGCTTGACTTCTTAGAGTTCTGACTACTACAGAATTCTCGATCATTCTTCCCAGAGGCCGGAAGAGGATAAGACAAGCAGCGAATATGCCCATTGCGGCTTCAATAAGAGGCCAGTATATGACAGTAGCACGGTAGTCTTTCTTGTGTTACGACGATTGTGTGAGACAGAAGGATAGGAGGCTTACAAGATGTATCTTGGTTGTTTTTCTTATCTGTCAGACCGTCAGCCTGGAAGTTTGAGAGTGGTAACGGACTTACGCTGCTCAGTTGCCCAGTGCTGCACCACAGTTCTTGCAATACTTGCAGCTAAAGTCCTGGCGTGTGGTGAGTTGAGTTACATTTTCAATCTCAAGTGTCACTTACAGCCCACCAAGAAGAAAGATGCAACAAATCCCAATCTTCTTTTTCAAGTCCATATTTAATTTTGCGACTGCAAGTTTCGGTAACCAACGGACTTGACCGAAAGATAGATAACTTACTCATTGGAATCGGTAAGCAGATGATCAGAAAATCGGTAGCAACATCGATATATGCTTGGCTGATATACAAATCTTCCAGTTTTACGCAATCGAATTTACCCTCCCATGGCTTCTTGTCCCATAGGGTATTAACCGGGTCACACTCAAAGATATTCGCGAATGTGAACGCGATCATCCATCCAACGACTATGAACATCAAAACAAACGATGCAAAATCGAAAAGTTTTTGCCCCGAGAAGAGGCGGCGGTACAGAAGCAGTACAGACAGTTTGGTAAAACCAATGGCGAAAATTTGAGTGATTTGGTTACCGTAGAGTAACTACTGATATTAGCAATTTCGGTGAACGAAGTATAGCTAAGACAGTTCTTACCTTTTCGTCCCATCTGTTTTTAGCATCATACACATGAAATTTCCCTTCCATCTTCATATGTTCACCTAATCCACCCAATGCAGTTTCTGCTATCGTTAGACGAGCACCGATGAATAGTTTTCACCCGCCTAAGGAAATCATCTCTGATTACTTACCCATTACCATCAATACGGCGGTAGCAGTACATCCCACCTTGGGAAACATTAGACAAGCTTTCAAGTTTGTGACTGCCTTACCAAAGCCAGAAGAATCGTCCAATCATCCCACATGATTTTAGCTGCAGTTCTAAACCGGATATAAAACCTCAGAGACACCGCGATGATAGGAAGGGTGCCAAATACCGCGGCCAACGCGTACATCTTTCCCGGAGACTCGTCCATCTTTGCAATGGATAGTGAATCTAGAGCGAAAAGGGTAAAGTTGAGGATGGATAGCATTTATCTGCCGTGGGTGCATTGTATTCTTATTATGGGGTTGGACCAGTCGGGACACATTGTTACAGTATGTCATATTCATGCGGGAAAGCGGCGTATTCACTATCTCGGACGCTCCGAGCGGGATATGATGTCCTCTGGAGGCACTGCGATGCTAGTCCCTGGGGTTCAGGAGTCTTCGGCTACGTTGCGGAGCGTGAAGGCACAAGAATGATTGGTTTTCTTCTGAGCGATCCTAGAGCTCGGGTGTTCATCCTCCATCTCGTGGCTTAAGAAGTTTTTAGCAGTTTTGTTAACGTTTGAGAGCAATGGAGTCTCCAAGGATTTGACTCTAGTTACCAACAAGGCGGTACATTTTATATTGCGGCGTTGGACAAGACCGCAAGCGAACTGTACTACTGTAGACTATCGTCTGGACGATTGCTTGCTTTGCCCACAAGAATCTCGACCTGTGCCACATCGGTAATTCATTTTTCATGCTGAAGAAATGTTACCCATGCTTTCACCCGATAAGGATGCAGATCAACTTCCTAGAGGGGCAGCCACCCCTGCCAGGAACATTAGTGATCAAACATCAACAGATCGATAAGGGGAAGTTTTTGTTCATCCAATAAGGATACATACCAAGCTCTTCGACCGACAGCTACCTATGATTGGATGTCGGAGCCGGATAGCAACACTCCAATAACGAAATATGGTGCCGTACGGTACACGTTACATGCATGTTGCGGCGAAGATGCGGCGAAGAAAAGTTGTAGATATGATGTAGCACTCGAACGATTTAGCCTGAAAGAGCAGTTAGATTTATGCAGTGGGACGGCCCGATCCTTTAGCATAGACTTTTTAGCTAGCCATCCACCATTTCGATAGATTTTTGTTGCTTAGTCGGAACCTGCCTTAGTGGTTTAACTTACTTCAACTGCTAGTCGACGACATGAAAGGGCTACCGAATAAGATATTTGTATCAGCCAGGAACTCGCCTTAGTGAGAATAGAGATAGTAGTAGCCCAACAGCAAGTGCATTCTTTGCCTCAATCCTAGATGCATCACCCCTGGCTTCAATTCTGGCTGCCCAATGGATGCACATGCCGATGCGACTCCGGATGACCTCTTCAAGTTTTGTTGTAAGATTTCCATGTCCTTTGTCTTGCCTTGATCAGCGCTGCACGGCCAGAGGCACAGCCAGAGGCGCAGCCAACGACGTGTTCGGTGTGGAAGGCAAAGGGCTGAGAGCAGAGGGGGGTAGAAATTCGTTGTGGGCAAAGTGCGACACTGTGACGTCTAGTTCAACATCATTAGTTCATGAAAGACACGCAATAGCACTCTGAAATAGCTTTTTAAGGCTTCCAATCTACCAAATTCAAGATTTTGGTGGCTTTTGCCAACCACTTTGCCCAGGGCGCCACAATCTATTGGTTCAAATACTTTGAGACGCAGCGCCAACATGTTCAGTTGGAGTATCACATCCTGCGCCGCATGCCCACCTCAATATTATTTCAATACCTCAATCCAGACTTCCTAGCTTCTTCTTCCACTGCGGAAGGGCTTCCCCCGCGTGTGGGGTTCGGTTGAAAGATCACTACTCACGGAAAGTCCAGAACAATATGCAGATACGCAAGGCAGAAGGATTCAGAGACCAGGATGTGGCGGATCTTACAATCAAGTTTCAGAGTTGTAAATAAAGTTCTGATATGATGAAGAAATTGAAAGATGGATGTAAGAAGGGGAGTAGGCCTGTGTATCCTTGAGGAGAAAATAAATAGGTGAGAGTGTAGGACCAGAGATACCAACACCGCCGTCCTTCAACATCAAACATTGTCCAAACTCTGAACCTCGAAGACCAACACTTGGATATCTCTAAACATGAAGACCACATTCGCTCTCCTCATCATGACTTTGGCGTTCGCCTCAAGCTACGCTAGGCCAACCCCCGACACAGCTGGTTAGTTTGTTTGTCTCCAGACTGTGACTATGATACTGATATCTGTTAAGACGCACCTTCTCTTGACTCTGACGATATGGTTGGAAATGTGTGGGCAGTTAATGGGGTGTGAGGACTGTAGCTCTTTGGCGCTAGCAATCATCCGTAGTTACTACTGACCAGTGTTTGTAATTGATTTGGTGCACCTAAGTGTTTATTAGTTCATCAGAATCCGAAATTCCAGATTTCTCGCCCTGAAGTATCAAGTAAACTAGTCAGTAGTATTAAGTTGTAAAATGAGATTTGTGCTGTATCAGTGATGCCTGCTCGCACTCACGCCTCATAATATCCGCATTTTTGAAGACTCGGTCCTTGGTACAAGAGGGCTTGCCCCGCCCGGCGCTAGTAATAATTTCCTACCGCTTTAGCACTTTCCACTTCGATGCTTCGTACCATGGCATTTCCCCCATTCAATAGCCATGCCCACCAAAACATCGATGAAGAAATCCTGATTCATTCTTCCTCCACCGGCCAAGCACATTGCAGTCGCCATTCCGAACCGTCCTTCTTCAAAACAAAGCTAGTTCCCTTCTTCCACCTCTGTATTCTAATATTAGGTTATGTCTCCTCCCTCCTTGCTCTACTATTTCTCTTTCCAACACCATGGAACATATCAGTCGAAACTACCCAGCTACCGCCCTGTGAGCAATCACATCCTCCCTCAGTCAGCCATTATACACAGATATTGACTCAAAACAGCTCCGGCATCCCACCTTCTCCAATACAAAACAACTCAATACTTCCACAAGTACGGCTACATATCTAGCCCCTATGCGCAGAAGCCAAGCGTCGAATCTGACCAAGTATGGCATGAACTTCTTTTAGGTACTAAACTTATCTCCTGATCCTTCTCATAGCTAATAAATGTCAAGGCATGAACATTCGGCTGCCGCCTTCCTACGTTACCCACCATAATCTTGCTGCCGTTAAACTCGCCGATGGCATCGGCTACGCCGGCCAACTAGGCGTATACCACGAGTTACACTGTCTTGTAAGTCTTCATCCATAGCCAGTACATCAAACGCCGTTAACGTCCCTGCATAGAAAAGAATCCGCCACTGGATCTACCAACCCTATTATCTGCCCAACCTCACCGTGGCCGAATACAATGAACACCTCTCTCACGTGGACCACTGCATTGACTGGCTGCGCGTTGCAGCTATGTGCCGGGGGGACGTAACAGTCAGCGTTCTGCAATGGGATGCGCCGACGAAGAGCAAGCTGGAAAGCGAATACCCGGTTCCGCATCAGTGTGTAGATTTCGGGCTGATTGCGAGGTGGGCCGAAGAGAATGCCATAGATGTGAGTAAGAAAGGTGTGTTAGAAAGGCCAGCTTGAAACAGTTCAATAAAAGCGGGATCGAGCTGAGCAAGGGGATCTCGCCTTGTAACCTAGGGTCTTTATAGCATTTATTCAAGCTGTTGATGGGGTTAGCCGGGTCTTCTGCCTCACCCTTCCCCAATTTGAATTTATTTCAGATCCCGAGACAGTTTCAAACCATGTTTACATCGTTGTACGCTTTTGACTCACTGTGCTAACCTATCCCAACGGTGGTGAAGAGCAACCAAAACTAGATAATGGTATGAAATGAAGTACTGGCAAATAATTTTTTCTATATTCACATAAAACGGCCAGATGCAGGTGCGCATCCACAGGGGCAATCAAAAAATCAATCCAAAAGAAAACATCGAGGGAGGAGAGGAGTGCAAAATTCATCGTGGGAGTATGCGACACTATGACGTGTAGTCCCAACGCCCCTTGGCGCAGAGATGACGAGACAGAACACTACACAAGACATCTAGCCCTATTTCTACGAGATCGAGTAGAGCAATTCTCGCCAGCTAATCAGCGTTGTATTGCAATCTGGCGATACAGAGGATACGTCGACCTACCAAATGCGGCGTTCTTGGCTAGTTGTGACCGGTTGTGGGTCATGCATTTACTTCTGCTCAATGGACTACCGACAAAATTCTGGCACGGATCACCTACAAAGTGGACGGTATACCAATCAGGCAGCAGAAAGGAGGAAGCAGCAAATCTTCGAATCTCTTTTCCTTTAGCTGCCGGATTGTGTACATTCAATCTATTATGGGATTGTACATAGCTACATATCGCTGGTCACCACTGCAACCACTCCTTTGCTCTGTTGGTGACATCCCCTCGCTGGGCTTTGTTTCTCAAAGTTCGAGGAGTGTATGTTGCACTCGGTGCTTTGGAGTCCTGGTAAGATAAGCATAAGCTCGTCTCGAGGATTTTCCCACTTGGGCTAGCTTCAAGGGCACGGTTGCACGGCTATCCGAGTGAAGCTCAGCTGCAAATCCTCCTGACAATCTCACCCCAAGACTCATCAACTATCGATAACATCAGATGTGAAATTCTCGTGATAGCAACGGAGCATGGCGAAGAAGCTGAAAGATGGTTTAGATGGGGAGAGGGTGCTACGCAAATTTGGAATCAAGTAAGCCCCTGCGATGGCATCTGATATTCTATTACAACCTCCAACATTGACTAACGATCATGTGTCCAGCGAGACGTACCAAATGGCTATGTTTCTACTAGACCAGTATCGAGACACTGTTCTCTTGTGTCGCTATGCCATTCCACCACGTTTAGCATCGGCGGGGTCCCGAACCGAACTGGATAACGTAGTTAAGGTTGCTGTTGTCGATACCATTATGAAGCATCCGATGCTGCAAGTCGGCATGATCAATCCCACTTCTAAGACCCCTTCCTGGATCCAGTTACCAAGTCTCGACTTGACCCAGCATATCAAATGGCTTTATCTTGATGACCATGCCGACTGCGAACAAACGGTTCAGGAAATCTTTCGCTTTCAGCTTGATGACCGTTTCCAGGACGTTTCTGCTAAGCAGCCAGGTTGGAAGATCACCATTATTCGACAAGGAGATGCTCCGATCATGGAGGTTCTACTCACTTGGAACCACCCCCAATTCGACGGTGCAGGCGCTAAAATCTGGCACGAAGACTTTCTCGAGATGCTCAACGCCGCTGAGAACGGAGCTCTCGAGCGAGACGGCTTAAATGACGATATACTCACGCTACCTGAAAAGCCCCCCATACTTCCAGCGCCAATCGAGAGCTTAAGAAGTCTTCCACTAGACGTCAAGCACCTCACCAAGTCCGTCTGGCAAGAACTTCGACCTCAGTTCCTAAACCACGACAAATCCTACGCAACATGGTGTCCAATCCGCACCTCCCCGTACAAAACCCAATTTCGGGCTTTCTTCATAGACAACGCCCTTTTGACTGCGATTCTAGCCCTCTGCCGAAAAAACCAGACCACAATCACGGCCCTGCTGAACGGATTATCGCTCATCGCCTTCGCACTACGCCTCGACAGTACCAGCGCCCCAGCCTTCCAAAGTTCTACCATCGTAGACCACCGCCGGAACTTGCCTCCCGCTCCGCCAGACGCGCCGTGGGGTAGTTGTAATCGTGCAATAAGCAACTACGTGACCCAAGTCCTGCATAAATACAACGCGGAGCTCGTAACTCGCATCCGTTCCAAGCTACCATCTGAAACCAGCGAGGAAATCGATCTAAACCCCGAACTCCAGCAAGAGCTCTGGACAGTATCGGCACAGAACCGGCAGGAAATAGTGCGGAAGCTAGAGGCCGGTTTGAAGAACGATTTAGTAGGATTGTTCAAGTACGTTACAGATTGGCAAAAGACGATGAGCGACATGGCGAAAAGAACGCGTCAATTCACGTGGCTGGTGACTAATATCGGTGTCCTAAACGGAGGAACATCTGATACCCAGAAGTGGGCGATCGAGCGGGCGCAGTTTGGTCTCAGTGCTGAGATTCCGGCTGCTGCGATTGAGATTTCGCCGGTTAGTGTGGCTGATAAGGGGATGTGTGTTAGTGCTGATTGGGCGGATAATGCTGTTGATGTGGAATTTGGGGAGCGGATTATGGGGGATTTGGAAAGGTGGATTGGTCAGCTTGGAAGAGAGTCATGATGTGTGTGCTAGGTAATAGATACTTCTGAACGCCCCTCTTGAACAGGTACGCACATCTACATATCTCTTCCTGGTAAAGTACTTGTTCATTCCTTCCAGAGATGGCCAACCAACCGATTTATTTCCACTGATCGGGGTGGATTGCCGATCGGGGGGTTAACTAGCCGATTGGCGATTGGTCAACATATCCATTGAATTAGGGCGTCGATTTGACTAGCTACTAGTATTCAGTGTTAATATCACAGTTACAGGAGAACTTCCCCTCCTCCGAAGAACCTTCTAAGAAGGGGTATATTCATAGAATCGTTATAGATCTAAAATAGGATAGCGCCGCTTGGATCCATTCTGCCGCCGCTTAAATCTAGCTTAACGCCGCTTGAATTCAGCGCAACGCCACTTGAATCTAGCTTAACGCCGCTTATAATAGTCTAACGCGGCTTCCTTACCGTTTCTATAATTAATTATATGATAGAAGGGAGAGATGATATTCCTACGGTCGCGGGCCTGGGGTCGTTAAACGCTGGCTGGCAGCACAGCAGTCCTCTATCTAGGTCCGCATAGAAGTCCTTTGTCTAGGTCCCAAAAATCAACACCATGCCAAGACTGGTGATATCGGCCGTCGCATGCAGCTAGGTAGGTAGCTACGTATGCAGCTATGTATGCAGCTATGTATGTAGCTATGCAGGTAGCTATGTAGGTAGCTATGCAGGTAGCTATGTAGGTAGCTATGTAGGTAACTAAGCTGGGGATTCAACATCATGCCAAGACTGGTGATACCTGTATTGGGGGAGGAAATAAGGTTCAGAACTACTTCAAGCTCCCGGAGCTTCTTCCTAAAAGGGCTTGGCGCGAATCCATGGACTCAATCCATTGCATATCCACGGATTTCCCCTGGATCCACGGATGGCCGATCGGGTCCATGGCCCACTCTGATTCCTTCTCTCCCAAGTATAATAAAGTCTATAGGGTTCGAACAAACCCTTCTTTACATAAGTTATGTATTATTTCCCTTCGCTTCCTCTTCTCATAGCCATCAAACACCCCCTGAGGTAACCATATATCCTTCAACTTCTCACTATCTCTCACCCATGTCGGCTTTGGATAATGGGGATAAAACTGATGCCCCCAGGTGTTGCAATACGCCCTGCATGCTAATGCAGGTGAAGCATAGAATTCGATTAGTAGGCTTTGAATGAGCTGTTGTTGGTCGAAGAGCTCCTGTGCCATGGTCAGGAATCCATCGTTGATCGAAATTTGCATAGAGCGCGCCAGAAGAAAAGCAAAACTCCGGGCCTCTTGTCCAGATCGAAATCGGCCTAACTTCAAGATGACATATCTAAGGACCACCGAATAAACCTCCACTACAGACAAATGGTAGTCCACAGGGATGTCATCACAGCATATGCCAAGAAGCGCGTATACCTTGTCCCTGGGATCGGAACACTCCCAGTCGCTGAAGGTAGAGATTAACTCAGCAATCGGTCTTCTTCCAGTGTGCCCTGGTAGTGAATGGCCAAAAAAATATCCAGGATCGAGTTCCCAGCCGGCGGAGAGATTAACTAATCTCCTATACTGGTCTCTTTCAGCGCGCGCTTCCGGTGAATCGCCCCACAAAATCCTTTCTGATATCAGCCGATACCCCCTAAGATTTGTAAAGTCCCGGACGAGTGACAGATTCCAGAGTAGTTCGCTGGCGTTATGTATGATATTGATTTTCAGGACAAAGTTATTAAGTGCCGCCCAATCCATCACCTTGGAGCCGCATAGCACAATGACCCGCCGACCCACCAGGATCTCTTGAATGATCCACATCCTGCTCCAATATTCCCTTTGAAGGAG